>Ga0180430_10000061_pt1 | contig 125858 bp, 86 predicted proteins | sample SS_ome_9_FD_132999 | JGI IMG/M metagenome (GOLD analysis project Ga0180430, IMG submission 132999) | Hypersaline lake sediment archaeal communities from the Salton Sea, California, USA - SS_1_S_2 metaG | ecosystem: Environmental > Aquatic > Non-marine Saline and Alkaline > Hypersaline >...
GCGGTGGAATCCGCCTTGATTAATCGATCAATATCAAGCGGGCCGCCGAGGAGATAACTCTGCGTGTAGCCCCACGCATCTTGTTCCATGCGTAAGACGTCTAGTATCTGTCCGACGAATGAGTGAGGCATTTTCAGTGTTACGATTTCATCCATGACGCCATATTCTCGGGCGCCTAAGACAATTGGTCCACGGACAATGAGTCACACGGGAAAGGAAAATGATGAGTGCGGAATGATGAATGATGAATACGGCTACTGCATGCGGCGAGAACCGTCTCGGTGGATCAACTTTTCGGCGGTCCCTTCCCGCCCTTTTCCGCAACAACCAGCCAGTCCCAGGGGAATGGGGCTTTTAGCCAGCGGGGTGGGGATTCGAATTCTGTTGACCAGGGGTACTCCAGTTTCAATATTCGGCGGACTTGGTGGCTGTGCATGCCGAGCATGGCGGTTAGTTCTTCCTGGAGGTAGTGTTTGGTGAGAGTTCCGCCTGTGTATAGGATGCCTTGTCTCAGCCGGCCGGCGCCGGGTACTTTTCCGAGGTCGTGTGCGGCCCGCAACGCTTCGGCGGGCGACATGCCTTCCCGCAAGTGCCATTCGACCAGGCGGTGGTCCGTCAGCAGCGCTGATTCGAGCGAGGGGACAACCAGGACCAGGCGCCCGCCGGTGCGGAGCTGATCGCTTACGTTCTGGATGAACGCCAGCCGTTTGGCCAGGGACGGCGTCATCAGCGAATTAACGCAAAGAGTGACGTCCGCCCTGGGGAGATCGGCGCCGGGTTTTGACAGGTCCACTGACGCATAGTCCACATTGTCGAGTTTTCGACAGGACTCCTTAGCGCGGTCGAGGCACTCGCCGGCCAGATCGACGGCGAAGACCCTTTCGAACCGCTCAGACAGCATGGGAAGGAAATGCCCGATCCCGCATCCGAGGTCCGAAACGGTTTTCTCAGGCGAGCCGAGTTCATCCATCTGGTCCTGGATCAAATTGCGCCGATCGTGGCCGAGCACATCGAACACTTGCGACTCATAAGTCCCCGCAAGACTGTTCCAGTACTTCTTGTTCATGGCGCCGAGTACCGTAGGAGGCTAATTGCTCTGTCCCACGTCACATGCATTGTCGATACTCGATGGGCTGGCGGCAAGGGGAAAAGGGTTAGAGTACCGGCGAGCAGGTCATGCTTATGCTTCTCTTGTCGAACGGCTTTCCAGGCCCTTTTGTCTCGACACAGAGACACAGAGGCTCAGAGCACGGCAATAGCATTGATAGCGGCAAAGGGACCATAAGCAACAGAGAGACATAGAACGACAGGTTGTTCCAGGCCCGACGGGCCGGTGCGATAGTGGCCGGGGCCGGGAGGCCCCGGAACCCGGTTCTATTAGTATTGAGCCCGAAAAGGGCGGCAGAACAGACGCTTCAGTGCGTCAAAAGTGTTCCATTTCCGCCGCCCTTTTCGGGCTCCAAAGCTTTTGGACATGCATACCGGGGCCTGCCGGCCCGGCCACTATCGCACCGGCCCTTCGGGCCTGAACCAGGCTCTTGGGCGAATCTCCGAAAGACTGGCAGGAAGCCGCATGGCATGTGAGTGTTCTACGCTCATCTCGGCGGCTCAGCTTCCGCCTGGGTTTTTCATCTGCTGTCCTGCTCTGTCAGCGATGCTCGCTTACATACTCATGCCGTCTTCAACGTCCGGTTCGGCGTTTGGGTCTACTTCGCGGCCGTCGCGCCAGATCAGCTTCCTGGTCTTCTTGTCCCACTTTCTGTCGCGATCGGGGATGCGATGCTTGCCGTGGCAGTCTGTGCATACTTCCTTGTCCGGGGCGGCTCCGGCGTACCAGGGCTTGTGGGATATTACTTTCTTGAGCTTCTTTTCGGAGTGGCAGCCGCTCTTGCCGCAGGACATGTTGATCTGCTCCCTGGTGTACATTATGTCCGGGGCGGTGTCGCAGGATTCGTCGTCGACGTGGGGCTGGGATTTGCCGTGGCATGCGACGCATCCGACACCGACGGCCGCGTGGCGGACTATGAGCGGCTCCTTGATTCTCTGCAAGTACATGTGGCAATCGTAGCAGTAGGAGTTGTCGGCCTTCTCGTAGAAGTCCTTTTCGGGCGTGGGCGGGGCCTCGGAATGCATGTAGCGATGGCACGTTATGCATGCGTGCGTGCGTGTTTCGGTTTCCGCCAGTGCGGCGGTGTGGACCGCCTCGACGGCGGGAGTCGACGACTTCGCGATGAGGTTGTTGTGGCAGTGGGTGCAGCGCTGGTTGGGCATGGTGTCGCGGACGAGTTTTCGCGATTTGGCCTGGTCGTACTGGCCGAAGAAATGGACCCACCCGTGGGCCGAACCCTTGGAGATCTTGCCCCAGAGGTGCTCGCACGTGTCTTCGCGCGGGGCCAGGTGGCACTTGATGCAGTCGACCTTGACTCCGCTGGCGTTTGCGAAGTGCGAAGATTTGGACCAGCGATCAAACACCGGCTGCATTTCGTGGCACATGGTGCACGATTCGGGCTTCCCGAACGGCTCGGACGCCTCCAGGGCCAGCAACGTGCATGCGGCAAGGAAGCAGGCCAGGAACAGCAGAGAACCGAGGAACTTGCCGAAACGTCCGCGTTTGGGGGCCGGGGCGCTGGTTTGTGCGTTGTCGGCTGGTGCGTCGGGCATTATGTAACTCCATTAACGGCTAACGGCTCTTGCCACAGAGGACACAGAGAGCGCAAAGAACGGCTACGACTGTGTTACGGCTAACGGCGACGGCGCTGAACCAAGACCTTAGTCGAGGACACAAAGGTCGGCAAACGACTCAACGGCTCAACGACTCAACGGCTGCGGCGTCGCGACTGGGTCGCGGTGAGGCGGGCCTCGTCCGCTGGGTCTTCGAAAAATGCGACAACGGGCGCCGTTTGGGTGGGAATTTTAACCGGTAATACAAAAGCAGGCAACGACTATCAGAAGTTAGCCGTTGCCTGCTTGTTTTTAAGTCTTAGTTGTCAGTCGCGGTTGTTGTCGCGGCCGTCAGTCGTTAGCCGTCTGCCAACCTGCCGGCAGGCAGGTTCCCAATTCCCAATTGCCAGGGTTTATACGTACTCCCACTTCTTGAGCCATTGGTATTCGGGCGGCAGGTTCGCCAGGGTCTCGGCTCCGAGTTTCTTGATTTCTGCGGTTTCCTTGGCGGTCAGGGCCTTCTTGAGCTCTGTTATCGCCAGAGCCATGTTGTCGACCTCCGCGGGGCACGCCAGTCCGGGGATCGGTGCGGTGATCGCCGGGTTGGACAGTATGTATCGAATGGTCAGGCGAGCGCGTGCGGCCTTCTCTTGGGGGGTCTTGATGCCCTTGAACAGCGAGTTGCTGCCGAACGGCTTGATGCCGAAGGTGCCGATATCGTGCTTGCGGACGGCCGCGAACAGCGAATCCTTGGGCATCTCCTTGGTCTGGGCCGAATAGGGGAACAGGACGACCTGGAAGTGCTTGGGATACGTTTCAGCCAGGTGCTTGAGCCACTTTCGATTGTGCGACGACACGCCGGTGTGGCGGGCCTTGCCCTGCTTCTTGGCGATCTCGAAGGCCTTGATGAATTCGAGCTCGTCGGCCTCGGTGTGCCCGCGTCCGCTGTCGGCGACGAGGCGCCAGACGTCAGCATATTCGAGCTGTGCGGTCTTGAGACCTTCTTCAAACTTCTTGAGGATCGCGTCGGCCTTGCGGTACTTCTTGTTGCGCGGGCAGTGGGGCCACATCGCAAAGCCCATGTACATCTTGTCGCGTCTGCCCTTCAGAGCGGGTCCGTAGACCGAGATCTCGCCCTCGGTGCATGCGTCGACATAGTTAATGCCCTTTTCCATGCATCGCGTCAGCACGTCGTAGCGATTCTTGCAGAGGATCTTCTTGAGTTCGGGGTCCCGGGGGGGGCCGTACGGGGGGATCTTCTTGCCGGTGACTTCGGCGACGCGTTTCCAGTGTCCGCCGAGGCATACCGCCGAGACCCACAGCCCGGTGTTGCCCAGGCGTCGGTACGCCATCTCGGGGTTGTAGCTTCGCGTCTTTTTGATGTCGGCGGTGTCTGCGGCCTGGGCGATAAAGTTGCCGCCCAGGGCCACTGCGCCCGCGGCGACCGCACTGTTGCGGATGAATTCCCGTCTGTTAATTCCCTTGTCGACCATGGAGACACTCCTTGTTCTCTGGTTCCGCGCCGCGGTCGAACGCCGACGACGCCGGATATCGCTGTAAAGGTTCCTGTATTCTAGGACTCGCGCAACTCGTATGCAAGCAGTTTCGGCATGTATGGACGCAGAGGATTAGGCGTTTATTACATATCGTCCTAAACCGATCTGATGCGGCTCGGGCGATGCTTCACAGCCCCAGGGGCTGTGAACGTGCAATACCGCGGCGGATCGCCGGGGCCAGAGCGGCTCTGTTATCGTAAGTGACTGTCGCGCAGTATGTTAACACACATTACTCCGGGCCGGTTCGAGCAGGCTGACCTGCCCGGGGGCCTGTGAAGCTGTGAAGGTGCTGTGAATGTCCGCCGCCCGGGTCAGGGCAGGAGTTTCGGCGGCGTGCCGGCCTGGAAACTCTTGACTGTCGCCATCGCCTTCTGGCGAGTGGAGATGTCGGGGTGCATAGGCGGAGCGGTTACGCCCTTGGCGGCGATCAGCCGGGCGAGGTGGATCCGCGCGGTCTGGGCGTCGTTGATCGCATCGCCGAGGATCCGCATCGACTCCTGGGGCGAGTGAAAGCCCATCCCGTTGTTGGCGGCGACATAGTCCCAGCGGAACTGCGCGTGCCGGATCATCTTGCGGATCGGGGCCAGTTCGGCGTCGGCGGCCTTGGCCTCCATCGCCGCGGCTACGTCGAAGTGCGCGGCGACTATGGCGTCTTCGGCCTTGATGCGTGCGTTGGCGACCTTGGTCTGGATGCTCTCGACGCGCGACTTGAGTTCGGCCTCGGACCATCTGTGGCATACGGCGCAACTGTTTGCGATGTTCAGCAGCGGGCTCTGGACGTGATGATCGGTGTACTTCATCCCGCCTTCGGAGCGGTAAGGCATGTGGCAGTCCGAGCAGGAGACCTTGCGGAACGCGTGTACGCCGGTCTTGTACATCTCCCAGTCGGGGTGCTGGCATTTGACGACCGGGACCTTCGAGATCGGGTGAACGTAGTCCTTGACGCCGGCGGCGTCGTAGTATTCGATCATCGCCTCGACGGATGTGCCCTTGTTCCACGGGAAGGTCAGGTAGTCCTTCTTCCCGGCGGCCTTGTCGGTCTTGAAGTAGTACTCCACGTGGCACTGTGCGCAGACAAGCGATCGCATCTCCTGGTGGGTCGCCTTGTCGATGTCCCTGCCCATCGCGGTGAACGCCTCCCGAAGGGCCGGGCGCGTGATCCGCAGCTTCATGGTCTTAGGATCGTGGCAGTCCAGGCACCCGATCGGATGCTTCATGTCCTTCTTGAGCACGTGCCAGTTGGTCCGGTAGAACTTCCTGGCGCCGAGGTTGATCAGCTTGATCGGGTCGGTTTCGTTGGGATCGGCCTCTTTCCCGAATTCGCCCATCATCCGCGGCACGTCGGGGCTCTTGCAGGTCCAGCATGTGCCGGGGTAGTGGACGTCGGGATTGTCGACCGTCGGGTGCTTTACGCGCTTGGTCTTGTTGATGTCCTCGACGGCGTAAATGTGCCCTCTAGCCTGGAGGAAGTCCTTGGAGAATCCGTATCCGGCGAACAGGATCACCTGTCGCGGATCGTCGTCGAGATAGTCCCTGGGGAATCCGCCGCCGTACTTGGTCTTCGTATCGTCGATGTCCATACGCTTATAGGCGTCGTATTCGCGGGGATAGTCGGCGCCCCAGACGGCGTTGTCGGACTCGAACTGCCCGATATTCTGCGAAACGAGTATCGGCCGGGCGGCCTCCCACTTCCGCTCGTTGATCGAGGTCGCCAGCAGTCCCAATGCCGCGACGACGGCGGCGATCAGGATTACGATCAGTCCTCCGGCCCAGCCGGGGAGTTGTTTCGTTGGAGTGTTGTTGCTCATCGTGTTGTCCCTTCGGCCCGCCGGGGCGTTATTCTAAGCGGGCGCGGCGAGGCCGACAGTCCGTGGACCCGGCCGTGAACGTTGGAATGGCAGTCCCAGCATTTTCTCTCTTTGGGACCGGGAAGTCTTATCATGTCGAAATGGTTGGCGTGGCATCGCAGGCAGTTGGCCTGGACGACCGGCTGGGCGGCTTTCGAGAGCTTCAGCACCTGCGGTTCGGATCTCGCGGTGAAGACGTACGAGTGCTTCATGCCGTCTGCGGCCTTGAACGCAAGCTTGGCCACCGGGTTGCTGTGCGGTATGTGGCAGTCCACGCATACCGCGGCCCGTCCGTGGCTGCCGCGCTGCCAGGAGGCGTACGCATCGGTCATCACGTGGCAGTTCATGCACGTCTCGGGCGATTCGGAGAGGTACGACAGGGCGTTGCCCAGGTGAGCGGTTATCACTCCGGTCCCTAACGCCAGACCGAGCATAACGCAAATGACGATTCGCCAGCGGCGAGACAAGCCCGAAAGGGTTAGAACTGATTTTATTCCGGATCCGAGGCCCATTTGTCACCCAAAAATAATCTGCCAGTGATTTTATGCGCAGTCGGTAGGAATTGCAAATCGTTGGCCAAGAAACTATTCGCCGGGCGGATTTGGGTTTGTGCGCCTGCGGCGGTACAATGCCCGGATGTCGAGAAGATCCAAGAAAGTGATTGTGGCGATGAGCGGCGGGGTTGACTCAGCGGTCGCGGCGTCGAGATTGATCGACGCCGGGTGCGAAGTCATCGGCGTGTTCATGTGCCTGGGGACCGCCGGGCGAGCGGACACAGCGTCTCGCGGCTGCTGCTCTCCGACCGACGCGGCAGACGCTCGTCTTGTCGCCGACATGCTGGGCATCGAGCTGTTTGTGTTGGACTTGAGCGACGCCTTCGGTCCGCTGATCGCCGATTTCGCGGCCGAATACGCGGCCGGGCGCACGCCGAATCCCTGCATTCACTGCAACACGCTGATCAAGTTCGGGCGACTGCTGGATCGGGCCGATTCGCTCGGGGTCGACTGCATCGCCACCGGACACTACGCCCGGATGATCGAGACCGGCTCCGGCCCGGCGATCGCGCGGGCGGCGGCGGGCGGCAAGGATCAGTCATACGCCCTGTTCGGAATACCCCGCGGCGCCCTGGGGCGGATACTCCTTCCGGTCGGCGAAATCGCCGACAAGCAGTCCGTCCGCCAAATAGCGCAGGACCTGGGGCTGATCGTGCACGACAAGCCCGACAGCCAGGAGATCTGCTTCGCCCCCGACGACGACTATGCGGCGATACTGGAGTCGACGGCTCCGCGGGCGTTGACCCCCGGCGACATTATCGACAGCAGCGGAGCCGTGCTAGGCCGTCACGAGGGCTACGGACGCTTCACCATAGGCCAGCGGCGCGGTTTGCGCATCGCCGCCGGCGTTCCGATGTACGTGACGAAGATCGACCCGGTCTCCGCCGCCGTCACCATCGGTCCGCGCGACGAAGTGATGTCCCGAAATCTGACCGCCTCGCGCGCCAACTGGCACGCTGACGTGCCTGAGAGATTCTCCGCCACCGCCCAGATACGCTACAATCACTCCGGCCAGGCCGCCGAAGTCAAGCTGACCGGCGACAACACATTCGCCGTCGAATTCGCCGAACCAGTCAGCGCCATCACCCCCGGCCAGGCGGTCGTCCTATACGACGGCGATCACATGCTCGGCGGAGGGTGGATAGAAACGGCAAAACGGCAGTGATGAGTGCTGAGTGATGAATGATGAATGAACGGCAAACGGCGCAACACCTTAACGTCACGGAAGCCAAGCCGTCAGCCGTTGCCGTGGTCGTTGCCGTTCATTCATCACTCATCACTCATCACTGCCGTTCATCACTAATCATTGCCGTTGGACATTGCCCCGTTCGACGCTACAATATGGCGCATCATGATGATACGAACTAAAATTGTCGCCACGCTCGGTCCGGCGACCTGTGAAGCGGAGGCTATCGAGCGGTTGGCGATGGCGGGGGCGGACGTGTTCCGCATCAATTTCTCTCACGGCGACAACGATCAGCGCAAAGCGCTTCTGGACAACATCCGTTCGGTCGAGGCCGGGCTTGACAGACCGCTTGCGGTTATGGGCGACCTGTGCGGCCCGAAGATACGCGTGCGCAAAATCGACGGCGGATCGGTCCTTCTGGGACAGGGTCAGCGGATCGTTATCCAGCGCGACGACATACTCGGCACCGCCCAGCGGATATCGACAACGCTCGAGGAGCTTCCCCAGCAGGTAGCCGTGGGCCAGCCGCTGCTGCTGGACGACGGCAAGATACGCCTTGAAGTCGCCGAGATTCCAAGCGACGACGAGATCGTCTGCACGGTGACGCGCGGGGGCGTGCTGGCCGGCAGCAAGGGCGTGAATCTGCCCGGCACGCAACTGAAAATATCGGCGCTGACCGAAAAGGACCGCGCCGATGCGGCGTGGATAGCCGCCCAGGACTTCGATTACGTGGCGCTGTCTTTCGTGCAGGTCGCCGATGACGTGCACGAGCTGCGGCAGTTGCTCGACGCGTCGGACTGCGGGGCGAGGATAGTGGCCAAGATCGAGCGTCCCCAGGCGATCGAGAATATCGACGCAATAGTTGAAGCCGCCGACGCGGTCATGGTCGCCCGCGGCGATCTCGGCGTCGAAATGGATCTGCCGGCGGTTCCCGCCGCTCAGAAACGCATCGCACGTCTGTGCCAGGTCAGGGGCAAGCCGTGCATAATCGCCACGCAGATGCTCGAGTCGATGACGACCTCGCCTACGCCGACGCGTGCCGAGGTGTCCGACGTGGCCAACGCCGTGCTGGACCTCGCCGACGCGGTCATGCTCTCAGGCGAGACCGCCGTGGGCGATTATCCCGTCGCCGCGGTAAGGATGATGGACCGGATCGCCGCGGAAATGCAGTTGCACGATGAAGAGTCGCGCAACGCCGAGCCGGTGCGGATTCTTCGCGCTCCGCAGACTGTGGCGTCGCTTGCCAGGGCCGTTCAGACGATAACCGCCGCACAGCCGATCGCGGCGATCGCCGCATTCACCATAACCGGAGGCACCGCTCGCATACTGTCCAAGCAACGTCCGACGTGTCCGATCCTGGGCATCTCGCCCGATCCGGACGTCGTCAGGCGAATGTGCCTGTATTACGGCGTGCGGTCCACGCGGGCCGGGCTGGTCGAACACACCACCGACGTGTTGAAGCTGGCGGCCGAATTCGCCCTGGATCTGGGGCTCGCCGCCGCCGGCGACGACATCATCGTAGTTTCCGGCCGCCCGCTCGGAAAGACCGGCGCGACCAATACGCTGGTCGTACACACCATAGGATAGTCATGGCCGGCAAACCACCGTCAATCAACGCCGACTCGCCGAGTCGGACGGAAAACCCGTCGAATCAACTCCTCGGCGTGCTGGTGTTTTGCGCTCTTGTCCTGCTGACCCTCGCGACGATCGTAACCCAGGTGTTTTCGACGCTTCTGATAAACCGCGCCGCCCCGGTCGGCGAGTCGAACATCATGCACACGCTCCAGACGATCTGCCCGGCGCTGGTGGTGGGGGGACTGATCTGCGGCGTTTTCGCCGGCGGAGCGATGCTGTTGATGGCCTGGCGAAGCGCCCTGGTCGGTTATTCGGGTTCGGCGAAGTCTCTGGGCCTTGGCGGACTGACGGCCTGGGGATCGTTGAACCCGCTGGTCGTCGGAGTGCTGGTCGGTCTGGACCCCGAACGAATGCCCCAGTCCGGAGATCCCTCGGCCCAATGGGCGATGATATTCCTTACTGTATCATGGGCGTCCTGGGCGATCGCCGGACTGCAGGCTCGAGCGCGCCGGATCGCCGAAGGACCCTGGGCGATCGGAGCCGGGAGATTCGACAACTGCATGGCGAAGATCAGCCTCAATCGCGTCATCGCGTGCGCACCGGCCCTGGTCATCGCCACGGGCCTGGCGGGAATGCTCGTAAGCGCAGTCGAAACGCAGTTCCACACAATCGGACTGGCCGAACGGATATCGAGCTTCGAAGGAAGATATCACACCGCCCAGGTCGAATGGGTCACCGACGTCGATGTCCTTCCGATCGCCGATTACTGGCGGGTGAGCCTGTCGGCGGCCTGGCTTGTCGGAGCCGCTCACGGACTCAGCTTCGCGATCGCCGGACTGGCGGTGTTCGCGGCGTTCAAGTTCCTGCGAAAACGTCTGACCAGTCCCGGACTGGGCGCCAACCTGATAGGGCTCGCCGGCGGAGCCTACCTGCTGGCGTACGCCCGACACGGTCTGGCGTGGGTCTTCGAGGATGAAATAGTAGCACTAGGCCTGTTTAATCTGGCCAATTGCGGGATCGCGATTTTCGGGATCATTTACGGATCGCTGGTGGCGTGGAACATCCTCGAACTGTGCAGCCGCGACGATCGGCCGCAAAACGGACGAGACATGATGCGAACGATTCTCCTGTCGGGGATACTGTTGGGCATCGGTCCGATGACGCGCCTGATCAAACGCCGCCGCGAGCCCGGACCCCGATCGCGCCTCGGCGACATTCCGGCGATTTTCCTGGCCTGCGCTGTTTCCGCGGCGATAGTGACGATCCTGTTTATAGCGAGTTTCCCCGAGACCGAGGATCACACCACGCGGGTGGCGATATTCCTGGCGCTTATGATAACGCTTGTCTCGGCTTACGTCATGTGCCTGCTGATTCCGCCGCGCAGCCGTTTGTGGTATGTGCGGCTCGGCGTGATTGTCGTTCTGTCGGTTCTGGCAGCCGGGTCGATGATCTCGGCCATGTCGCCGACGAAGGATCACTCGACGATCCGAAACATGATGTACGAGCATTCGGGGGTCTCAAAGAACAATCTGGAATGCTGGCGCAGGATTTACGGCAGCGGGTGGGAAATGCCCGCGCCGAAGCCGCCGGTCGAAACACCCCCCGACGAGCCGCTGGATTCTCCGATACTCGACGGTTTCAGAAAAGACAAGCCGCTGGTGATATTCATTATCTGGGACGCCTGCCGTCCGGACCACATGAGCTTCTACGGCTACGACAGGAAGACCACGCCAAGACTCGATGCGATGTCAGATCGTCTGATCCGGTTCGACAAGGCGTTTTCGCAGGCGACGGCGACCAGTTGCTCGCTGCGGCACGTGTTCACCGGAAAGTACTCCTCGCGGTACATGCTCAAGAAGACCGGAATCGGACCGTTCTTCACCAACGAAATGCTCGCCGGCGGGTATCACACGATGCACTTGAATGTCATCGGTTCGGACTTCAACGGGATATCCGAAGTCGCCTTCCTTCGCGACATGCCCGACGATTTGCGGATGCGGGTCGCCGTCAGCCAGACCGGCGAGCGTCTGAAGGACACTCTCAACCAAGGCGACCTGAAGCGATGGATAGCCCAAACCGAGAAGATGCGCGCCGACGCCGGCGGAGTCGCCCCGGACCGCAGAGTCATCTGCTACGGCGAGCAGGACGCCAACGACAAGGTCGACGTGCTGCTGAAGCACCTCGACGACAACGAGGCGTCCGGCACGTTCGCCTTCATACACATGACCGAGACGCACGGCCCGTGGAAGCGTCAGCCCGGCGCGCCGGACAATTGGGGCCACACCATCGAGGATCTCTACGATTCGTCGGTGCTCTATTGCGATCGGGCGACGGGGCGGATATTCGACGGCCTGGAGGCGCGCGGTCTGAGCGATAAGACGATCGTGATTATCGCCGCCGATCACGGCACGGGCCTCGGCGATCACGGCAAGTACGGCGGATTCCACCCTTACTACGAACAGATTCGCATACCGCTGATAATGCGCATACCCGGCGTGAAGGCCCGGACGGTGAAATCGCTGGTCGGATTGTTCGACATAGCGCCTATGATGGTGAACCTGGCGGCCCCCGAACTGCTGAAGGCCCGGAACTACGACGCGATGGACCTCTGGCCGGTCATACTCGACGGCGAACGGACCTCCCCTCGCGTGATATTCGGCCTGAACTCGTTTGAGGACTGCTACTACCGGGTGGGAACTGATTCGCTGCACTACATCTGGCGAAGGGCCAGAGGATACGACGACTTGTTCAACTACGAACGAGACCCCGGTGAACGGACCAGGAAACTCCTGGAGGACACCGACACCGTAAACAGGCTCCGCGCCGAGATGTCGTGGTTCCTGTCCAAGGGCGAAGGCAGGTACCTCGACCCGCTTCACTACAGAGTCGAAGACCCGCCCGACAGACACTGATGCGGCAGTGATGAATGATGAATGACGGTTATTCAGGGAATGCGATCATGGATATGCTGATTTCGATATTGAACTGGCTTCTGCCGCTGGGCTACCTGGCGCTGGCGATCGATTACGGCGCCACGTTCATCCTGCGCAACAGGACGCACGTGCGCAATCCCGGGGTTATGGCGGCCATCGCGTTTCACGTGCTGTTCCTGGCGCTGTGGTCCGTGCGATTCAAGGGCCTGCCGCTGGTCAGCAACTACGAGATACTGTCGGTCGTGGCGCTGTCCTCGGCGATTGTCTACTGGGCGATCGAACTGGTCACGCGAGATCGGCGGGCGGGAGTGTTCGTGTTCATGCTGATATTCCTGATGCAGTACACCTCGTCGAACTGGCTGTCGGTGATGATAGCCGGCGCGGGCGATTCGATCTCGCACGTACAGTACGGATGGGGACGCCTGCATGTGCTCCCGGCGGTGATCGCGTACACCGCGATGGCTATGGCGGCGATATACGCGACGCTCTACCTGATCGGTCGGCGAAACCTCAAACACCATAACTTCGGCCTGCTGTTCGACCGACTGCCGCCGCTGGACCTGCTGGGGCGAATGAGCTTCCAGTCGCTGCTTGTCGGATTCGCTTTCATGACCGCGACAATGATAACCGGCGGGGCGCTGTTTCACCGTTCCGTCGAAGCGGCGACGCCGATGGATCCGAAACTCCTGGCCAAGATCATCATCGGTTCGGGAGCCTGGATAATATGCGCCGTCGACGTGTTCGGAAAATATGCCCTGAAATGGTCAATCTCGACAGTCGCGCGAATCGCACTGGCGGGATTTGCAATAATCGCCGCACTGTTCGTAACCAGCGCGGCGCTTTCCTGAGCCCCGATCTCCTTTTCCCAACCGTGTAACCCATGAAACTGTCGGTAATAGGAATCAGTCATCGCACGGCGCCTGTCGAGGCGCGCGAGAAGTATGCGCTTACCGGCGACCTGTCGCTGCAGTTCCTGCGCGCCGCACACCTGGAAAATGCGTTCGAAGAAGCGATGATCCTGGACACCTGCAACCGAACGGAACTGTACTTCGCCGAAACCGGGCGCGAAGACTGCATGGAGAACTTCCTGGCCCACGTCAGAAAGCTCAAGGGGCTCGATGAGGATGTCGACAGATCGCTGTTCTACCGGCACGACGGACCGGCCGCGGTCGAGCATCTGTTCAGCGTGGCGGCGGCTCTTGATTCGCAGATTGTCGGAGAACACCAGATACTCGGGCAACTCAAAGACGCCTACCGCCTGGCCTCCGAAGAACGCACCGCAAGATTCCTCCTCAACAAGCTTATGCACCGCGCGTTCCGTGTCGGCAAGCGCGCCCGGAACGAAACCCAACTCGGTCGAGGCTCGGTGAGCGTAGCCAGCGCCGCGGTCGATCTGGCGTCGCAGATATTCTCGGACATGTCCGACAAGGCGGTGCTGCTTGTCGGAGCCGGACAGACCGCCGAGACCGCCGCCAAGGGCCTGATCTCCGCCGGCGTCAGACGGGTGATCGTGGCCAATCGCACGCTGGCGCGGGCCGAGGAGCTTATCGATCGGCTGGCGGGAATGCAGCGCGACGATTCCGACGACGATCGGCCCGTGCGATGCCCCGGTCTGCTCAGACATTCGGATCGATCCGAAACCGACGCCTCGGGAAGCGGTCGACAGGGTCCCAACGCCCGGGCGATCGGGCTGGACGGAATCGCCGGCGTGATCGACCAGGTCGACATGGTGATCTGCTCGACGGGGTCCGAGGAGCCGGTATTGACGGTGCAGGAGCTGGGACCGCGGCTTTCGCATCGAGGCAGGCTGCTGTGCATCGTTGACATAGCCGTCCCGCGCGACGTTGATCCCAGGCTCGGCGAGTCGCCCAACGTGTTCCTGCACAACCTCAACGATCTCGACAGCGTCGTCCAGCGCAATATCGCACGCCGTAGACAGGAGATCCCCCGCGCAAAGGCGATAGTCCAGTTCGAGGCCGAGAAGTTCGCCAACTGGTACGATTCGCTGCAGGCGGCCTCCACGATAACGCTGCTGGGCAAGCGATTCGAACTGCTGCGCGAAGCCGAGATTCAGCGCTACGGCGGCAAGTTCAGCGACTCCGACGCCGATCAGCTCCGGCGATTCACCGAGAGCCTGTGCAAGAAGATACTGCATCGCCCGATCTCGTTCCTGCGGGATCTGTCCCGGGACGCTCCGGTGAGCGATCAACTGCTGGCGGTCGACACTATCCGAAAGATGTACGAACTCGACGAACTTGACGAGGATCTGGAGAGCGACGAATGAATGACGGATGCGTGTATCTTGTGGGCGCCGGACCGGGCGACCCGGGGCTGATGACAGTTCGCGGAAGGGACCTGCTCAGGCGCGCCGACGCGGTGGTCTACGACAACCTCGCCGCACGGCGACTGCTGGACGAAGCGCCCGACGACGCGGAGATGATCTACGTGGGCAAGCAGGCCTCGGCCCACACCATGAAGCAGCCGGACATCAACCAACTGCTGGTCAAACTCGGATCGGAGGGAAAGCAGGTTGTCCGCCTCAAGGGCGGAGATCCGTTTGTCTTCGGGCGAGGCGGCGAAGAGGCCCTGGCGCTGGTCGAAGCCGGCGTGCCGTTCGAAGTCGTTCCCGGGATAACCGCCGGCATCGCCGCCCCGGCGTACGCCGGGATACCCGTGACGCATCGAAACGTCACCAGCTCCATGGCCCTGATAACCGGGCACGAGACCCCCGACAAGGAGGAATCCGATCTGGACTACGAGTCGCTTGCGAACTGGCCGGGTACGCTGGGATTCTACATGGGCGTGAAGAACCTGCCCAAGATCGCGGCCTCGCTGATCGCGCACGGCAAGGACCCGTCCACGCCGGCGGCCCTGGTGCGATGGGGCACAACCGCGCGCCAGGAGACGGTAACCGGAACTCTGGAGAACATCGCCGAAGTTGCGACAGCCGCGGGGATAAAGCCGCCGGCGCTGATCGTTGTCGGACACGTCGTGGCGCTGCGGGAGAAGATCAGTTGGTTCGAGAACCGCCCGCTGTTCGGAAAGCGGATCGTCGTCACGCGAGCGAGGCTTCAGGCCTCCAGAGTCACCGCCCGACTCGAATCGCTCGGGGCCGAGGTCGTCGAACTGCCGGCAATCAAGATCGAGCCGCCGGAGGATCTCGCGCCGCTGGACCAGGCGGTCAGCGGGATATCATCGTACGACTGGGTCATCTTCACCAGCGCAAACGGCGTGGATGCGTTTTTCGGGGCGCTGTCCCGCGCGGGCCTGGACGCCCGGGCGCTGGCCGGCGTCAAGGCGTGCGTTATCGGGCCCGGCACCGCGAGGAAACTGGAGCATTACGGGCTTCGCAAGGACGCTCAGCCCAAGGCCTACAAGGCCTCCGAGATCACCGGCACGCTTTCAGCGCTCGAAGATCTGAGCGGCAAGAAGATACTCTGCCCCCGCGCCGACATCGCGCCGAAGGAGCTGATAACCGATCTGGAATCCCGCGGCGCCCGCGCTGTGGACATAGCCGCGTACAGAACAGTGGGCGCAACGCCCGAACCCGAAGCGCTGGACGAACTGTTCGCAGACGGCGGCCCGGACTGGATCACCTTCACCAGTTCGTCCACGGTGACCAACTTCGTAAACGCCGTAGGGCTCGACAGGTTGAAAGCCTCGAGCGCCTCGCTGGCGAGCATAGGCCCGGTGACTTCGGAGACAATCCGCGGATTCGGGCTCGAGCCGGCTGTGGAGGCCGATCCGCACACCATTGACGGGCTCGTCGAAGCATTGCTGGCGGCCCGGAACCTGTGAGAAGCGCGAAAATGGAACACAAACACGGACATCCTCACGCACACGCTCATGCGGCCGGAAATGACAAGCGGCATCTTCCGCGCCTGATCGCCTGGGAAGTCACTCGATCGTGCATGTTGGCGTGCAAGCATTGCCGGGCGGCCGCGAGGCCCGAACCGTACAGCGGCGAACTGTCGACCGAGGAATGCTGCGCCCTGCTGGACAACATCGCTTCGTTCGCCAAGCCGATTATCATACTCACCGGCGGCGAGCCGATGCTGCGCGACGATATTTACGATATCGCCGCGCACGGAACTTCGCTCGGGCTGCCGGTGGTCATGGCTCCCTGCGGGATGCTCGTTGACGATGACGCCGTGGCGAAAATGAAGGCCGCCGGAATCCGCTGCATCTCGATCTCGATCGACGGGGCGACAGCCGAAAGCCACGACGCCTTCCGCGTGGTCCCCGGAGCCTTCGACGGAGCGATGAAGGGCATCGAAGCCGCTAGGCGCAGCGGGCTCGATTTCCAGATCAACACAACCGTCACCCAACACAACCTGGGCCAGCTCGAAGACATAATGAACCTGGCGATCGACCTGGGCGCTTCGCTCTTCAATCCGTTCCTGCTTGTGCCGACCGGTCGCGGCAAGGACCTTGCCGACCAGGAGCTTTCGCCCCGGCAGTACGAAGACGCCCTGCATTGGCTGGCCGAGCAGCAGGCGGCCCAGCGGATTCCGATCCGCGTGACCTGCGCTCCGCACTACCAGCGCATTGTCCGCCAGAAAGGCGTTAACACCGGCCCGCGGCAGGTCAAGGGCTGCATGGGCGGACAGAGCTTCGCGTTCATCTCGCACCTGGGCAAAGTCCAGATCTGCGGATTCCTCGAGGATGAATGCGGCGACGTACGGGCCGAGGGCCTGAACTTTCAGAAGATCTGGGAGACTTCGCCGATCTTCCTGAAGATGCGTGATGTCGATTCGTATCACGGCCGGTGCGGATACTGCGAGTACAGAAAAGTCTGCGGCGGATGCCGCGCTCGAGCCCACGCGCTCAGCGGCGACTATCTCGGCGAAGAGCCGTTCTGCACGCACCAGCCGAAGAAGACTCCCGTGCTCGACGAGCAGGACAAGGCGCTGATGTCGGTGATCCAGTCGAACTTCCCCGTCGACCGCCGTCCGTTCGAACGGCTCGGAGCCTATCTGGACGCCGATCCGGAGGACATCGAGCGCCGCATCAGGAAACTGCGCGACGAAGGCGTGATCCGGCGCCTCGGCGCGGTGTTCGACTCGAAGAAGCTGGGATACGTCTCCACGCTCGCCGCCGCCCGGATCGATGCCGACAAAATCGACGATGCAGCGGCGGAAGTCAGCAAACTGCCCGGCGTGACGCACAATTACCGTCGCGAGAACGCCTATAATCTCTGGTTCACGCTCACCTGCCCGTCTCAGGAGAAACTCCAGCAGACGCTCGAAGATCTCCGCGAGAAACTCGGCACGCGCGAGATCCGCTCGATGCCGGCGCTGAAGGTCTTCAAGATAAGCGTGAACTTCAAGTTCGCAGACGCGTCCGAGGCGGTGAAGGCGGCCGCCGGCCATGCGCGGGCGTTCACCGCCCCGCACGAGGCTCCGTCCGACCCGCTGAGCGACGAACAAAAACAGCTCGTCCGCCTGCTGCAGGAATCGCTGAGCGATTCGCACAAACCGTTCGACGAAATCGCCGATCAACTCGGCTGGTCCGTCGGAAGGGTCCTCGAGCAGATCGAAGACTGGCTGGCCTCAGGGGTGATCAGGCGCCTGGGAGCCGTCGTTCGGCATCAGCGGCTCGGTTTCCGGGCCAACGGGATGGCCGTGCTCGACGTGCCGGCTGACCGGGAGGACCAGGTCGGGGCCGCCCTGGCCAGGCGACCGGAGATCTCGCACTGCTACTGCCGCCCGCGGCTGCCGGATTTCCCCTACGGCCTGTTCGCGATGACCCACGGTCGGGACGAGCAGGAGGTCCGCGATCTTGTGGCGTCTCTGGCGGCGGAACTGGAGATCGAAAACTTCGACGTACTGTTCTCAACTACCGAGTACAAGAAGGTTTCGATGAAGTATTTTCTGGAATAGGGAATCCCCACGGGCACGCCAGTGATCGACGAAGGCTATATAAAATTCAACTCCCACCTGCACCAGACGCCTCCGCCTTCGGAGTGGGTCGTCGAGGAGGTCAACCTGTGGCGTGATCGGATGTACGCCCTGGGCTACATCGGAGCCTACCAGGGCGATATCGGATACGGAAACATCTCGATCAAGTCGGATCTGCTGGACGACGAGTTCATAGTGACCGGTTCGGGCACCGGAAACCTGCCGATCCTCTTCGCCAATCACTTCACGCGGGTCAGCAGCTACTCCATCGACGACAACTCGGTGGTCTGCGAGGGCCGCATCGACGCATCGTCGGAATCGATGACTCATGCCGCGGTCTACGCCTGCGCTCCCGATGCGCGGGCGGTGATACACATCCACTCTCGCCCGCACTGGGAGGCGCTGCTGGGCGAGATCCCCACAACCAGCGGCAAAGCCGCCTACGGAACGCCCGAGATGGCCCGGGAGATCAAGCGCCTGTTCGATGAAACAAACTTCCGCGAGATAAGGGTCATGGCGATGGCCGGACACGATGAAGGGATACTCTCGTACGGCGCCAGCCTCGACGATGCGGGCCGGCGCTTGCTTGACGTGCTTGACCGAAGGTATCCTTAAGGGGTGCTGCAATTATCGAAAGGTGAAATCATGCCCAGGAAGATTCGGTCAATACTTTTCGTGTCGATTACGCTTGTCACCGCGGCCCTGATCGCCCAGGAGGAAAAGGCGCCCAAAGATCCCAAGGTCGTCATGCTCGGTATGATGCGGCGGGCCGACGCGTTTGAGAAGGCCCGAAAGTTCGACCAGGCCGCCGCCGAATACGCCAAGATCGTCGAACTGTCGAAGAAAGCCTACGGCCCGGAGTCGCACGAGACCGCCGCGTTCACAAACAACCTTGCGGCTCTTTACGCCAATATCGGCAAGTTCGACAAGGCCGAACCGCTCTATCTCAAGAGCATCGAGATTGACAAAAAGGCGATCGGCAAGAACGCCCCCGGACTGGCCGACACGATCTGCAGTCTGGCCAGGATGTATCGCTCGGCCGGCAGGAATGACAAGGCCCTGCCGCTCTACCATCGCGCGGCGATCATATACCGCGGGAAACTCGGCGCCAAGCACCCCAAAGTCGCCAGCGTGACCGATAACATCGGGGTCATCCACTACGAGCAGCGCAAGTACCTCGACGCGGAACGAGCGTTCGTCGAGGCCGCGGCGATACTTGCGGTCAATCCGGGCAAGGCCCATCCGGCCTACGCGACGGTGCGGCTGCATCACGCGGCGGTAATGCAGGCCTCCGGGCGCAATGAGGAGGCCGAGAAACTGTATATCGAGGGCCTGGAGATACTCGAATCCAAGCTCAAGGCCGACAGTTGGGAGCTCAGCCGAGCCCTCAGCGGGCTGGCGAACATATACCGCAAGTCGAAGAAGCTCGAAAAGGCGATCGGACTCTATCAGAAGATCATCAAAATTTCCGAGAAGCGCCTCGGCAAGGACCATCTGCTGGTCGCCGACGAGACGGGGAATCTCGGGGCGGTCTACTACGAACTGGGCGATGCGGAAAAAGCCGCCGCGTGCTACGAAAAGAGCATCAGGATCATCAAGGCCAGGAAAGGCCCAACCCACCCTCTGACGGCCACGATGATGAGCAACCTCGCGACGGTTTACTGGGAGGGCAGGAAGCTCAAAGAGGCCGAAGCCCTGTTCCTGAAATGCCTGGCGATAGATGAAAAGACTTACGGAAAGGATCACCTGCAGGTCTCGGCGACTCTGGACAGCCTGTCGCAGCTTTACATGACGATGGAGAAATACGACACCGCCAAGATTCACCGCGACAGAAGCAGAAAGATCAAACAGGCCGCACGCGAAAAGGAGGATCAGTAGGAGATTCGCCCGGCCGACCAGCGCTTGAGACCCGGATCTGACGAACCAGGCGGCGGGAATCGGCCGATAATCATGGGATCATCCTTGCACAACATGAAATACGGTTTATGCATAATTGGGTAAATCTCTCTGTCGCCGTCCGACTATTTGCTATCAGATTTTGACTGGAGGCCCAATAGTGACGATATTACAGGGATACTGTTCTTGGAGGTTGGGTTTCTTGTTTTTGAAAGGCCGCGATTGTGTCTAAGATTACGAATGCGTGTAACGGTTTTCTAAGTTTGATGAAGGGCCTTCTGCTGCTTATAGTGCTGGCGGCCATATTAGGAGGCTGCTGGATATTTTACTCCAGCCACCTGAACAGGCTGGCTCTGGAGAACAAGGTCGTTGAGTATGAGTCTCAGTTGAACGAGGCCAATACCAAGATTGCCGACAAGGACAGGGAGATCGGCGCCCTGACCCTCGACAACGAGAGGAAGAAGGCCGCCCTGAAGCTTATGAAGCTTGACACCCGGCGGGCAAAGTTCCATGTCACCGGAACAGGGGAAGACAACGGGCGGGTCTTTCATAACCTGCAGTTCACCGAATTCAGCAAGGATCAAGTTCCAATTGGAACGCCCCGCGACGTGATTATTTACGGGGACCAGGCGTACATAGACTGCTGGGTCGTCAAGTTTGATGACGATTATGTGGAAAACGCCGACCTGGCGCGCGGGACAGCGCTTTTCGTCTTCAAGAGCATTTTTGGAAACGATGAGGCGCCAAGTTCCGGAACGACTCTGGACCACGCCGGCACTGTCCCTGAGATTTATCAGTCAGAGTCCATGCTGGCCAACCTGGCCGGCGAAATCTTCGTTGATTTCTGGCAGATAGCGCACGACCCGGAAAAAGCCCGGGAACTTGGCATTCGAGCCGTTCACGGGCAGGCGGTGTCCATGAAACTGAGGCAAGGCTTTGACTACTGGGTCACCATAAGGAACGCCGGCGGCATTTCCATCAAAGCCGTTCAGCAGTGAGAAGGTATTGATCCTCTCGGCGGTCGGCGCTAACGCAGGCCGAATACGCGCCCGAAGTCGCGCCCCTGGGGTATCGCTTTGGCGCCGGGCATGTCTATTCTGGGCAGGGCGTCGAGTCCGGCTTTGGCTTCCTTTAGAATCGCCAACAGCTTGACGTACCTGGGGTCCTTCTTGCCGGGGAAATACGCATTCTTGTCGTCGGCCCGCCCCCCGGCGGATTTCGCCAGGTTCTCCAGCATCACAAGGCTGTTTTCCGGATGCGTGAGGTTTATCATTCCGCGATCGCCCATGAGGTTCGATCCGCCGAGATATATCTTTCGTATCCTCCCGCCGCTGGCGCCGGCCAGTTCGTTGTACCGCTTGACCCAACCCAGTTGCTCGGTAAGGAGATGCCCATCCTGCTGGGGCGAAAATACGCCGCCTTTGCCCGGCAGCGTGCGTGCGTAGGCGTCTCGACCGCCGATGGTGTGCGGGCGGGTCATCTCCCAGGTGCTGTAATACGGCGCGTTGGCGTCGATCCAGGCGTAGATGCACCTGCGCGACGCATCGTCGACGTTGACCTTCTGCTCGCCGTGGTTCGATTCGAGCAGCTTGGTGATATTGCTCGTCCACGAACCGGTGGCCAGCGCGGGGAACACGCCGTTGGGACCCTTGTTGATGTAGTAGTACGTCACCTGCCCCCCGCGGGTCAGCGCCTCGAAGCTCATCGAGAAGAAACGCGTCTTGTCGCCGGTAAGGTCCACGCCCTTGGCGGCCTTGGCGCCGGTGTGGCACTTGATGCAGTACTTGTCGAGGATCGGCTGGATCTGCTTTACGTAATCCACCGGCCCGGAGCCCCAGGGCGGCGGTGTCAGGTCGTCCGGCGGGCTCTTCATTCGGCTCATGCGCTCGGCTCCGAGCTTCGGCGGAGCCAGGCGGTCTTCGTGGCAGCCTATGCAGGCGGCGGTCTCGCCGGTGGTGATCTGCGTGACCGAACCCATTCGCTGGATCTCCTTGCCGTTTGCATCCAGCGCGATGAAATACAGCTCGGTGTTGGACGGTGCCTTGAAGTACGCCGAACCGTTTTCGTCGACCGGGACGGTTCCGTGGTTGAGTTTGACATAGTACGAACCGGCGCCGATCAGCGGGTAGTGATCGAAGTAGCGGAAGCCCTCGGTGTTGTACTTCTTGGGGCTTTGCGACATGATCCGCAGCCGCTTGACCATCCCGCGCCTGACGCCCTTTTCCAGCAGGCCCTGGTGGACGTCCTGGACGAGGAACGTGCCGAAACCCGGCTCCTGCGGGCAGTCGCCGGGTATCGCCTGGGGCTTGTCGCGCGGCGCCAGCGGCACGGGACTGAAGCACGCCGGGGCGAATCGGGCGTTTGGCTGCTTCTTCTTGGCGGCGTAGACCAGGGCGATCTCACCGGTTTCGTGATCCAGCACCCACAGTGCGTGGCGGCGGTGCGACAGTCCGGCGTACGAGACTATCGAGTATCTGCTGGAAAACGGATACGGATCGGCGAATGCGTTTCCGTATCCGCCGTCGGCCCCGGACCCGCCCACACCTGACTTGCGCCATTCCTTACCGCTGGCGATCTCCTTGCGGAGCGGCGTCACGTGGGTGAGCTTCCGCATGCTCTCGAGCGTTTCGAGCCCCTTGCGGCGATCGACTATCGCCAGGTCGCCCATCGGTTGGCGGTGGTGCCCGGTCCAAACGACGATGGCGGTCTTGGCGCCTGGAATCTCGCGTGCGCCGCAGACTATGTTCGGCACGCGGAACGTGTTTCCATGGTAGAGTTTGAGCTGGCGTCCGTTGGGGTTGATCGTCCAGAGCCCGCCCCATCCGAAGATGTTCTTGTCCTGGTACTCCCATCGGGTGCAGAGTATCGAACCGTCGGCCAGCACCGACGGGGTCGTGGTGCAGAGGGTCGTCCAGTCGATGCGGCGCATGTCCGATCCGTCGGGCTTGACAACGTACAGAGCGCACGCCAGGAAGTTCTGGCAGAGCGAATACGATTTCACGCGGGACGATGAGAAGATTATCCGTCCGTCGGGGTAATAGACCGGGCCGAAATCGTGGTAGGCCCCGCGCGTCAGTTGGCGGAGTCCTGTCCCGTCGGCGGCGATCTCCCAAATGTGAAACGGTTCGTCGAGCCTGGTCTTATGCGCAAACACCAGCCGCTTGCCGTCGTATGACGGGTTGATGCTGTAGATGAACCCTTCGTCGGTCTTGAAGATCGTTTTCGCGCCGGCGTCCGGTCTTGACGGATCGTAAATGCAGATCTCCGAGCCCTTGCTCGTCCGCCGGGAGAACATGATCGACTGCATGCCGTTGAGCCCGTAGTTTTCCCGTCGAACGAAAGCAATCGGCGGACAAGCGGCTATCATCTTCGCGGCGGTCTCAGCATCTGCGGGATCGCCGTCAGCCAGCTCCAGCACGACGTCGTCGAACCAGACCCGCCCCGCCGCCGGCCGTCGGTCGCCCAGTACGCAGTCGATCCGAAGATCGAGTTTCTTAGCGCCCCGCCTGGGGCCGGACCGGAACACGACGTTTACGCGCGTCCAATTGGTTGTGCCTTCGATCGTTTCAGTCGCGACGCCGTTCCGGATCTTGATGCGCGCTCCGGCGCCGGTGACGTCTTGCGTCTTGATCCAGCCCGACAGGCGGTAGTAGGCGTTTCGCGTTATCTCGGTTTCGGCGGTCCAGGCGGCGATAGCGCCCTTGTCGGACCGCACCGAAACGCACCGTTGGCCGTCGGGGCCGGAAGCTTCTGCGCCGAACCGCACGTCGTCGCCGGAGTCCAGGACCTCGAATTTCCACCCGTCCGAGCCGGCGCCCGCCGGCTTCTCGAACGAATGATTCGCGATGAAGTTCCCATCACGCTCCGCCGCTCCCGCGGGCTCTGAAACCGGCACGACAAGCGACAGCGAAACGACGAACGCGGATAATATGCGCCAAAGGGTGCTCATCCCGAACATGATACCATAGTCGCGTCGATCGCTGCAACGACTCGGGGACGTTACAGATACAGATCCCGCTGATCGCTGGAGCGTATCTGCTCCAGGCGGTTCAGGAGATCGGCTTTTTGCGGCGAGTCGGGGATCTTGTCGAGTTCGGTTTGCACCAGTGCGAGCCCGGCTTTGCGCGTCTTAGGCGTGGCGTAGTCGACGAGATACTCCATGAGCGTCGTCAGCGCGTTGGGCGTGCAGAAGCGTTTGATGAACCCGGGTATCGCGAACTCCATGAAGTGTTCGCCGGTGCGTCCCAGACGGTAGCAGGCGGTGCAGAAGCTCGGGACGTAACCGTCGGTCACCAGTTCGTGCATCACTCCGTCGAGGCTGCGCACGTCGCCGAGTTCGAACTGTTCGCGATCGGCGGCCTGCGCCTCGCCGCCGTCTTCGGCGTATCCGCCCAGTTCGATCCGGCTGCCGGCGTCGATCTGCGATACGCCGAACTCCATAACCTTGCGGCGTATCTCGGCGTTTTCGCGAGCGGTCAGGATCAGACCGGTGTACGGAACCGCCAGGCGCAGTATCGCCACGAGCTTCACGAAGTCCTTGTCGTCGACCAGCGGGAAGTCGCCCAGCGAGATCCCCTGGGCCGGCTGGAGTCGGGGGAAGCTTATCGTGTGGGGTCCCACTCCGTAACGCGAGTGCAGGGCCACCGCGTGGGAGACCAGCCCGAGCACTTCGTAGCGCCAGTCGTACAGTCCGAACAGCGCTCCGATGCCGACGTCGTCGCACTCGGCCTCCATCGCCCGGTTCAGCGAATCGAGGCGCCACATGAAGTCGCTCTTGTGCGTGCCGGACGGATGGACCCTTGCGAAGGTTTCGTGATGGTAGGTCTCCTGGAAGACCTGGTAGGTTCCGATTCCCGCTTCCTTCATGATCCTGTAACCGTCATGATCCAGCGGGGCGGCGTTGATGTTGACGCGGCGGATCTCGCCGTGGCCGGAGGTTGTCGAGTAGACCTGCCTGACGGTGTCGGCCATGAACTGCGCGTCGTATTGCGGATGCTCGCCGAAGACCAGTATCAGCCTCTTGTGCCCCCGGTCCTCCAGTGCGGTCACTTCGGCGGTGATGTCGTCGGCGCACAGCGTTCGCCTGACGGCGTCCTTGTTGCTGCGTCGAAACGCGCAGTACATTCAGTCGTTTACGCACTCGTTTCCGATGTAAAGCGGGGCGAACAGGACGATCCGGTTACCGTAGACGTTGCGTTTCAGCGTGCGTGCGGCGTCGAATATCTCCTCGACCAGTTCAGGTTCGCCGCATCGCAGCAGGGCGGCGGTCTCGGCCAGGTCCAGCGGCTCCTTGGCCAGCGACTTGGCGATTATGTCGCGGATCTCCCGGGCGTCCGGCGTCGGGCCGGCAAGCAGACCGTCAATGCGGTCTTCGTCGATGAAGTCGACGGCTCCGTCGCTTAACTGTGATGACATTATCGGACACATGTTGCGTCTCCGGATTCTTGCGCGTGTCGCGCGGTGTAGTTTGGTGAAGCCCCCGAACCGTCGCCCACTGTGCGTCCCAGCGATTCGATCCGCCCTCTCATGCACGCGCGGCACTGCTTGGCGGTCTCCTGAATGCACGCCTTGGCGGGATAAATCTCGTACATGGGGCGGTACTTCTGCGGCGTGAGGTTCGGCATGACGACGTTCGCGCCGCGCGACAGGCCCAACTCGCGCCCTTCGGCGAGGTTCAAGGTCGCAAGAGCCGAGGTCGACGGGATGTTCGCCCTCGGGCAGACCAGCCGAGCCAGGGCCATGACCCGGTAGGTCAGCTCCTCGCTGGCGGGTGTCTGATCGTTCGGATCCGGCTGCGCCGCACCCAGAGGCGTGTCGGGGTGCGGGATGAACGGGCCAAGCCCGATCATGTCGAGATTCAGCCGGGCGAACGTCTCGACGTCTCGCGCCAGGTCGTCGTAAGTCTGGCCCGGGATGCCGACCATCACGCCGGAGCCGACCTCGTATCCCAATTGGCCCATCCACAGCAGCATCGCCTGTCGATCGCTGGCCCGATTCGGCAGCGGAGGGTGAATCCGCTCGAACAGGCGCCGGTTGGACGTCTCGAATCGCAGCAGGTACCTGTCGGCGCCCGCCGATCGCCACAGGCGCAGCTCGTCGTCGCTCCGCTCGCCAAGCGACAGCGTCACCGCCAGCGGAGTCGTCGATTTGATCTCGGAGACCAGGTCGGCGATGAACTGGCCCGACCATCCGGGATCTTCTCCGGCCTGGATAACAACAGTGCCGTATCCGTATTCGACAGCTTCGGATACGCAGCCAAGTATCTCATCGCGGGTCATGCGGTACCGCTCGATGTCCTTTCTCGATGCGTTGAGCCCGCAGTATCCGCACTGGCGGATGCAGTAGTTTCCGATCTCTATCAGCCCGCGCAGGTGGACCTGGTCTCCGACGTTCTGTTTGCGCACGTCGTCGGCCCGGGTCCAGAGTTCCTCCAGGACCTGAGGATCATTTTCCCTCAGCCATCGAATTATCTCTTTATGCTCCATCTCTTTCAGGGTGTTCGCGACGTTTGCCCCAGCCGGCTCGCGGTTGAATGCCACTCATTTCATTCTAGGCTTCCAGGGTCCGGCGTTGCGTGTTTGACTGCACGAAATATGCAACTTTTTCCATCGAGGTCGTCAGGTCAACGTGCTCGACGTACACGTTATCGGGCACGCGTAGGCGGCTGGGAGCGAAATTCAGTATCCCGGTCACGCCGGCGAAGACCAGCCTGTCGCCTGTTTCCTGCGCCGCTTCGGCCGGTACGGTGATAACACCGAGGCGCACGCCGAATTCGGCGACTTTTTCGGACAGCTCGGCGATGTCCCAGCAAGGCCGGCCGCACACCTCGGCGCCGATCTTGCTCGGATCGTTGTCGAACGCAGCCAGGAGCTTCAGCATCGGGCGGCGCGACGCGAAATACGATATTATCGCACGCCCGAGATTACCGGCTCCGACTATAACGCCGCTCGTTCCGCCGGGATTGCCGAGAAAACCGCTAATGCTGTCGGCCAGGTCCGCCACGTCGTATCCGCTTGCGGTGCTGCCGGAGTACCCGATCGACATCAGATCGCGCCGTACCTGCGGAGCCGTTCCGCCTGCAAGCAAGGCCAGTTCGCGGGAATAAATGTTCCGGCGATTTTCCTCCATCAGGCCGTTCAGCAGGCGCCGGTACAGGCTCAGGCGCCCAATTGTCTTCTCGGATACCAACAATCGAATCTCCAGACTGCTTGAAACACCATGTCCGTCATGCGGGCCAAAGACCGCGTCAAGATGTTTGACCACAGTTCTTTACACGTCGACTAACCCTTGCCGACCGGTATCGACTCAGGCATTGTCCGGGGGCGCCGGGTCGGCTGTGAACTTTTTCACAGGTATCATCGTATACACCGTTTCGGCAAAAGTCAACTCACCCGCAGGCGCCATTTGAGGCCGGAGGGTATTTCGCCAGAGAGAAAAACCGCCGGCAAGTGCGGACCCCGGACGCTAATCGGGGAGATTTGGCGCAGCGGGGACGTCGACAAGCCGCAGATTGCCGCCGCCGTCGGCGAGACTTGACCTGATCGGCTCAAACTAAAACCCACAGTGTTGATTTGACGGTGTAAGATGTAGTGCCGGTTTGATATTATCACGCTTCCGACAAACTCAGAACAGAAACATGCCCGAGTATCGAACAGAAACCGATTCGCTGGGATCGCTCGAGATTCCCGCCGATGCGCTGTATGGGATCCACACGCAGCGTGCGGTTGAGAATTTTCCTCTCGCCGGTCGGACCGTCCGGGCAGAACTGGTGCGCGCCTACGGAGCGGTCAAGCTTGCCTGCGCGCAGACGAATCACCATCTCGGCATGTGGGACAATGCGACATTCGGAGCTGTCGAAACCGCCTGTCGGGAGATGCTCGACGGCCGGCTCGATCGGCACGTGATAGTCGACGCGCTTCAGGGCGGAGCCGGGACATCAACGAACATGAATGTAAACGAAGTGCTCGCCAATCGCGCACTTCAGATACTCGGCAGGTCGCCCGGCGACTACGAGACGATCAGCCCGCTGGACGACATCAACGCACACCAGTCCACAAACGACACTTACCCCACCGCCCTGAAAGTCGCCGCGATGGGCATGCTGGCCGGGCTCGAGCTGAAAGTCGTAGCCCTGCTCGAAGAGTTCCAGCGCCAGGAGAAGGCCTGCGCCGAGATTGTAAAAGTCGCACGCACGCAGTACCAGGACGCGGTGCTGATAACGCTGGGTCGCGAGATGGGCGCATACGCCGAGGCGTTCGGGCGGGATCGCTGGCGGATATACAAGTGCAACGAGCGCCTGCGCGTGGTGAATCTCGGCGGGACGGCTGTCGGGACCGGGCTCGGGGCGCCGAGACAGTTCATCTTCCAGGCGATCGAGAACCTCAGGGCGATTACTTCGCTGGGGCTGGCGAGGGCTGAGAATCTCGTTGAGGCCACGCAGAACACCGACGTGTTCGTCGAGGTAAGCGGGATATTGAAAGCCCTGGCGTCGAATCTGCTGAAAGTCTCCGGCGATCTGCGGCTGATGTCGTCGGGACCCGCGGCGGGTCTGGGCGAGATTTCGCTTCCGGCCAGGCAGGCCGGTTCGTCGATCATGCCGGGAAAGGTCAATCCCGTTATCCCCGAAGCGGTAATCCAGGCCGCCATGGTCGTCATGGCCAACGATCAGACGATCGCACAGGCCTGCAGCGCCGGCTCGCTGGAGCTGAACGCGTTTCTTCCGCTGATCGCCGATTCGCTCCTGGGCAGCCTCGGTCTTCTTACCGCCGCATGCGACATATTCCGAAGCCGCTGCGTGGAGGGCCTGGAGCCCAACGCCGAGATCTGCACCGCGCACGTCGACGGCGCCACCGCCGCCATAACCGCGCTGGTCGAGACGATCGGATACGAACCGGCCGGATGCGTCGCCGGTCAGGCCCGGGAAACCGGAAAGTCGATCAGGCAAACCGCGATAGACATGGACCTTCTCACCGGCGAGCAGTTTGACGATCTGGTCTCCCCGCAGCGAGTAATGCGGCTGGGCTCGGATCCGAAGATCAACTCCGCCGATAACCAACCTGAAGACGAGGGGCCGCAAGAGTGAGCCAACCGCAGAAAACGCCAAAAGGATTTCGACTTCACATAGGCCTGTTCGGGCGGCGGAACGTTGGAAAAAGTTCGCTGCTGAACGCCATGACCCGCCAGGACGTTTCGATAGTCTCCGACACCGCGGGGACTACGACCGATCCGGTCGAAAAGCCGATGGAGCTTCTTCCGATCGGGCCGGTGCTGTTCATCGACACCGCCGGCATCGACGACGCCGGCGCGCTTGGCGAGATGCGGGTCGAGCGGACCAGGCGAGTATTCGACCGCACCGACGTAGGCGTGATCGTCGCCGCCGAAGGTCAGTGGGGCGAGTTCGAGGCCGGGATTCTCGACCAGCTCAAGCAGCGTCAGATCCCGGCGATCGCCGTTTTCAACAAGATCGACCTGGCCGAACCGTCGGCGGAGATCGTTTCCGAACTGACCGACGCCGGCATTCCGATCGTTCGCAGCGCCGCGGTGGAGGCCCGCGGGGTCGGGGAGTTGCGCGAGGCGCTGATCGCCCAGGCCCCCGAGGAGTTCATAAACGCACCTGCAATTCTCGGCGACTTGATGCCGGCCGGCGAACTTGCCGTTCTCGTCGTCCCGATCGACCTGGAGGCGCCCAAGGGCAGGCTGATCCTCCCGCAGGTCCAGTCGATCCGAGACGTGCTGGACTGCGATTCGTACTGCATGATCGTAAAGGAGCGCGAGCTTCGCGATGCGCTGGACCGCTTGAAGCGTCCTCCTGCGATCGTCGTAACCGACTCGCAGGCGTTCCTGAAAGTCGCCGCCGACACGCCGCCGGAAATACCGATGACGTCGTTTTCGATCCTGTTCGCCCGCTGCAAGGGCGACCTGAGCGAGTTCGTTCGCGGCGCCAGGGCGATTGACAAGCTCAAGTCAGGCGATCGGGTGCTGATCGCCGAGGCGTGCAGCCACCATCCGATCGGCGAAGATATCGGTCGGGTGAAGATACCGCGATGGCTCGAGCAGTACGTCGGCGGAAAACTGCAGTTCGACACCGTACAGGGGCACGATTTCCCCGAGAATCTCGGCGACTACAGCCTGGTGGTCCATTGCGGCGCGTGCATGTGGAATCGTCGCGAAATGCTGACCCGCACGCTGCGCGCCCGGGCCGCTGGAGTGCCCATAACCAACTACGGGGTCGCCATCGCGTATTCACTGGGCATATTCGCCCGGGCTCTCAGCCCGTTTCCCGCTTGCAGCCCCGAAGTTGTGCTGTAATATGGTGACTGCAACGGCAGGAGTGAGAATATGACATCACGAACAGCAACGCTGGGAACACTGATCCTTCTATTGGCTTTTGTGCCGACAAGTATCGGCGTGGCGCCTTCGGCGTCCGACGTCAAACTGCTGAGCGACAAGGACTACACCGTCCCGGGCGTCGAGATGAAGATGAAGCTGATCCCCGCGGGCGCGTTTACGATGGGCAGCCCGGCGGGTGAACTCTGCCGCCGCGCCGATGAACTGCAGCACAAAGTCACGATCTCCAAGCCGTTTTACATGGGCGCCTGCGAAGTAACCCAGCGCGAGTTCTACAAGCTGATGGTCCCGCCGGGCTACGACTACGAGGCCTGGCGTTTCAAACGCGGCCCGATCCACGACGGGATGGCGTTCTGCTGGCGATATCCCAGAGGCGGCGGACTGATCAACGGATCCGGAGCCACCGGCGGCGAGCTGACCGACCGGAACCCGATGGAGTGCGTCACCTGGGCCCGAGCCGGGGAGTTCTGCGGCAAGCTCACCGAGATCGAGCGCAAAGCCGGACGCCTGCCCAGGGGATACGTCTACCGCCTGCCGACCGAGGCCGAGTGGGAATACGCCTGCCGCGCCGGTTCGAAAACGCCGTACAACGTCGAGTGCGACCCCGGCGATCTGAACTCGATCAGGGAATTCGCTCACGTTGCGACGTTCAGCTTCACGTCGTTCGGAACGCGGAAAGTCGGCGAGCGGAAACCGAACGCCTGGGGCCTGTACGACATGCACGGAAATGTCTACGAATGGTGCCTGGACTGGTACGGCCCGTACGACAAGTCGGCGGCGAAAGATCCCACAGGACCGGCGAAGGGAACCGAAAAGGTGGTGCGCGGCGGATGCTTCGCCGGCGTACACAAAGGCGACAAGAAGCGGCACGACAAAAAGGACCTCGACCAGCAGGTCAACCCGTTCCTCCGCTCGGCGGCGAGATACAGCATCCCGCCGCAAATATCATCCTACGCCATCCTGGGATTCCGCGTAGTGCTCGGCCCGGAATTGGACGTCAAGTAACCCGCAGGAAGACGGCGCAGTAAACACCAACGCTTCGCACTCCCGTTTAATATCGGTCGACGGAACGTCGACCTTCGTCCCGACCCAGGCGGGAGGTCGTTGTCGTTACTTCCTGCTCGTCACCGACAGCGAAACACTGGGCAGCGGTCTGAAGTCCGGATCGTCTTTCCACTTGAGGTTCTTCTTGCCGCTGTGCGTCCCGTAGTACGGGGCGTTGGCGTCGATCCAGGTCACGATCCTGATAAACTCGTTGCGAGTCAGGTTCGCCTTGCACGGCGCCTTGCCGATCCGCTCGATCAGCTTGCTGCGATGCGAGCCGAACGCCAGCGGCGGAGTGTTGCGCACGTTCGAGGCTCCGTATCCGCCGTTGAGGTGCCTGATCAGCCGCTTGTCGATCAGGTTCACATATGAGCGGCTCCACAGCTTGGTGAGCTCTCCCGACAGGTCCAGATCGCCTTTGGGTTTCTCGCCGCTGTGGCAGCCTATGCAACGGCGATTCCAGATCGTCTGCACGTCGCGTGGGTAGTGGACCATTCGCGGTCCTCTGTCGCCGGGCTGGGGATAGAGTTCTTCGGCCGGCAGCGCCGCGGCCTTGGGGCGAACGCTCAGGTTCGGGGCTTTCCTCCGCAGTTCGTGGCACCCTATGCAGGATCGCTTCTCGCCCGGCATCAGGTTGACGAACGTCCGCATGCGCTGCAGCTCCATGTAGTTCTCGTCGAGCGCCTGGAAGAAGAGATTCTTGTTGGGCGGCGCGGTGAAAAGGGCCGATCCGTCGTCGTGGACCGTCGCCAGTCCGTAGATCTTCTTGAGGTGCACGTCGCTCTTGCGGCCGACGGCAGAGGCCTGGAGACCCGCACCGTCGCCCTGCCTGCCCGAGCGGTATCCGGCGTCCCAGGATATCCCGATCGCCTCCATGACGCGCACGTATTTCACCCGACCGCGCTCGATCCCGTCCATGCCCTCGTAGACATCCTGCATGAACAGCGTGGCGGCCTGCTGCTCGCCGGACTCCACGCCCTCGAGCGATGCGATTCGCGGCGGCTTGCGGCGCGGGCGCAGCGGGATCGGCTGGAAACAGGAGATGTCCGGATCGCGATACAACTCGGCCCGGTTGCCCCAGGCGTCGAGCATGTAAATCCCGTAGCCCTTGGGAGCCGACAGAGTCGAGCTGGGATTGTGCGAGACCAGGAAGAGCTTGTCCGAAAGCGGATACGGCTCCTTAAAGAAACTCCTGGCGTCCCGCGATGAGAACATGCTGGGATACCCGATCTCCGGGGTTATGTTGGTCATTGCCGACCCTGTGCGGCGGTCGGCGCGATTGTCTATGATCACCACCGGGCCGACGGACATGGTGCAGTGCGGCGCCCCGACCGCCACGATCAACTCGCTGTTCGGGATGCTGCGGGCGTCGACCAGGCCGGCGGGCAGGACGGTGTCGTTCTTGTACACGTGCGTCGAGTGGCTTCCGTCGGGGCGCATCGACCAGAGGCTCTGAACGTTGCCGAAGCCCTTGTCGACGTACTCCCAGCGCATGTAGATGATGCGCCCGTCGCTCATCACGCAGGGGTTCAGCTCGGTCAGCGGACTGCGCGACAGATTGCGGATGTTCTTGCCGTCGGCGTCCATGATGTAAAGCGACGTGGCCGATATCGGAAAGCAGAAGACCGATCGCTGCGACCGGGTCGATGAGAAGATGATCCTCCCGTCGGGCAGGTAGCACGGTTCGACGTCGTCGTATCCCAGCCCGTGGCAACTGCCGGCGTAGCGTTTGATCGTGTCGGCCTCGTCGGGACCTTCGAACGTCAGTTGCCGCAGGCCCGAACCTTCAACTCCGATCTCGTATATGCGGTACGGATCGTTGAGGCTCTTCTTGTAGGCGAAGACGACCTTCTTCGCGTCGAACGAGACATCGAACCGTCCGAACAGACCCCCTTCGAGCTGCGGCGCCAGGGTCCGGACCTTGCCGCTCGGGACTGCCGGGCTGAGGATGCAAATGTTGCCTCCCATCTTCCGGCTGCCGTCGGCGAAGTCGCTGTATATATGGCTCGAACCGTAGGTCAGGCGTTTGACGAAAATGAGCTTGTCGAAGTTCAGCAGCGGACTGTCGGACATGACCCTGCGCTTGAACGAGGTCAGTATGTCGTGGATCTCCTGGAGCTGCTCCGGGCCGCGGTCCTGAACGGCGTTGCATCTGACCTCCAGATCCGCCAATTGCTTCAAGTGCTGCGGCCCGTCGGGATAGCGAGGACCGAAGGTCTTGATCTTGTCGGCGATCGCCGATCTCAAGTTGGCGAAGTTGACCGGCCGGCGCGTCACGATCCGGATTTTCCTGGGCGCCGCCTCAGCGATTGGTGAAACGACCAACGCGGCGATCGTGCACACAACCGCCAACGGCGCCGACAACAACAGACGAGTTTGTGTCTTCATTTCCAGTCAGCCCTTACGAAATGCGTAAGCTCGCGATTCTACTTCTTGCCGCTCATCGCCATATTGCCGTACAGCGGCGGCGGGCGGAAGTCGGGTTGGTCCTTGTCCCTGATGTCGCGCTTGCCGCGATAGGTGCCGTAGAACGGGCAGTTGGCGTCCATCCAGGTGACTATTCTTATGAACTCCTCGCGCGAGAGTTTTCCCTTGCAGGGAGCCTTCTGCATTCTTGCGACCATTCTGCTGAGGTGAGACCCGTAGCTCAGCGGCGGCTGCGGCACGTATTGAGATCTTCCGAACCCGCAGTTTCTCACGCTTACCAGACCCTTGCCGACGATCTGCTCGTAGGACATGCACCAGTCGCTGGTCGGCTCGCCGGTGAGATTCAAACGCCCCTTGGGCTTGTCGCCGCTGTGGCATTTAACGCAATGCTTGTCGAGCGCGGGCTGGACGTCCGTGGCGTAGTGGACCATGTACGGGCCTTTGGTTCCCGGTTGAGGCATGATCGACTGGATCGGGTGGGCGGTGGCCATCGGACGGCTGCGCGTGGCGCGCGGAGCCAGCTTGCGGTGCTCGTGGCAGCCGATGCAGGATCGCTTCTCGCCGGGCCGCATGTTGATGAACGTAGGCATGTGCTGGAGCTGCATGTAGTTTTCATCCAGCGCCTGGAAAAAGATGTTCTGCTCGGCGGGGACCTTGAAGTGGGCCGATCCGTCTTGGTGGACCTTCACCACGCCGTAGACCCTCTTGCGATGCACCGCGCCGGGCAGCCCGATGCGGAATATGCCGTTTTCGGTCCAGGGCCAGGGCAGCACGCCCATGACGCGGATGTACTTGACCCTTCCCTTCTTGATGCCGGTCATCCCGTCGTACACGTCCTGGACGAACATCGTGCAGGACTTGTCGGCCTTTGTCTCGGCCAGATCCACCGGCGTCACGTTGACCGGCATGTTGCGCGGGCCGAGCGGGATCGGCTCGAAGCACGAGATCTCCGCGTCGCCGTAGAGCTTGGCGCGGTTGCCCCATGCGTCCAGGACATACAGGCCGTACTTGGGGCGATCCTTCCTGTCCCTGGGGCCGGGCATGTGGGAGGTCAGGAAGAGTTTCTCAGAGAACGGGTAAGGCGTCAGGAAATAGCCCATGTGCCTGGTCGCCTGGTACATGCACGGATAGGCGATCTCCGGAGTGATCGTGGTCATCGCCTCGGTCGTCCGCCGCGTGATGCGATTGTCGATCAGGATGACCGGTCCGCCCTCCCGGCCGCAATGCGGATTCGACACCGTCACGATCCGCCGGCTGTTGGGAATGCTCCTCGGATGGATCATCCCCGAAGGGCGCATCGTCGAGTTCTTGTAAACGTGGTCCACGCCGCTTCCGTCGGGACGGACGGACCAGAGGGCCTGACCGTTGCCGAGGCCCTTGTCGAGATACTCCCATCGCGTGTAGACGATCCGCCCGTCGTCCATAACCGAGGGTCCCATTTCAGTGAGCGGGCCCTGCGAGACGCAGCGTATGTTCTTGCCGTCTGCATCCATGATGTGCAGGCTGCTGACAGTCGTAGTGAAGCAAAAGACATTGCGCTGCGAACGGGCGGACATGAAGGCGATATTGCCGTTGGGCAGGTAGACCGGATCGGTGTCGTGGAATCCCTGGCGCACCACTCCGCGTCCGCCTCCGCCGGCGTGGATGTCGAAGTGCCTCTTGATGGCGGCAAATTCGCTTTCCTCGTCAAACGTAAGCTGCTTCAGGCTGCCGGGAACCGTCGTGCCGGTCCTGGGGTCCAGGCGGATCTCGTAAATGCGGAACGGATTGTGATCGCCGCGGGGAGACTTCTTGGCCTTGGGGTCTTTCGGCGCGGGGGTCTTCTTGTAGCAGAAGACCACCTTCGTTGCGTCGTACGACAGGTCGAACCGACCGAACAGACCGCCGTCGAGCTGGGGAACGAGGCTGGTGACTTTGCCGTCGGGGCGCACCGGCGAGAGCATGCAGAGGCTGCCGCCCATCTTCGAATTGTGCTGATCCTCGTAGATGTGCCCGTTGAACCGATGGCGCTTGATGAACAGCAGTTTGTCGAATTTGAGCAGAGGATGGGCCAGAAGCGCGTCGCTGCGCAGCTTGCCAAGAGCCTCATCGGTCCTGCTCGGAGTCTCTGGCGCGGCGCCGGCTTCGCCGGCCCAGACTCTCGAACCCTTGACGCCCCTGCCGACTTCGGCGAGAGTGATCGTGCTCCGTTTGCTTTCGAAAGCCGCCAGGCGTTTGAGGAACTCCTTTCCGCCGGGATACTTGTCGCCGTATTGCCTGACGGTGTCTTCGATCGCCAGTTTCAATGCGTCTATGTTGACCGCGCCCGGCGGGAGGAACACGCTGCGATCGGTTACCGGGACTTTTGCGATGTGCCGCATCGGCCTGTCGGGCTGCTTCCAGCCCTTTTCGAAAGCGACCGACGAATCGAGCCGCAGTGTCGCGAGGTTCGGGAAGGCGCCGTTGCGCGTGAGCTTCAGGGTGTGTTTGCCCTTGGTAACCGACATTGTCACAAGATCGTCAGTGCACCAGATCGCCTCCCAGCTTTCGCCCGTCGTAACCACCGGGCGCACCCTGGGCGGTGACAGGAACGTGACGCTGTTGCAGGTCCGTCCGAAATGCTTGCCGTCGAGGAAGACCTCCAGGGGCCTTGCCTCGGGAGAGGCGAATTTCAGGTTCAGCGTGTAGTCGCCGTCGACGGGGAAGTCTATGTCGTATTCCACCGTCGTCCGCCCGTCCGATCCGTCCGCCGAGCCGATCAGCGGACCGGCGTTGGCGTATTTGTCAGGGCTTGCGTAGATGACGACATTGCCGCGATCGAACGTACAGGCGGGGATATTCAGCTTGCCCGCGCTCCGCGGCCGCGGGGCGGGCTTGACCGCTTTGCGCATATCGGCGACGCTCATCCGATCGGGATTCTTCAGCAGGCCTCGGAATTTCGCCGGGACGCTCTCAATGTCGCGTGCCTTGTACCTCGGCGGCGCCCAGTCGGCGGGGAACTCCTTGTCCGTCTCGAGCCGCAGCGTAATAATGTTCGGCAGCGGTCGGCGGCTGGCGAGAATTATCGTATGCACCCCGGCCTTGGCTTTTCCGTTTCTCTTCGGCGCCATCGAATCCGGTCCGCCGAAACGATTGCGCAGCAACTCCCACCTCGCGGCGCTGCTCTTGCCGGTCGGAGGTCCGGGATTGCCCGGCGAACCCTTGCTCAGGGTGATCCCGTTGCAGAACTTGTTGCCGGTGTCGCGAGTATCGAAGAACACTTCGACCGGTCGGGATTCGGTCGACGCGTACTTTATGGAGAGGTAATACAGCCCCTCCACCGGCAAGTTGACGTCGTACCGCAGCGTCCAGCCCCAGGGCTTGCGCTCGCCGCCGGTTACGACAGGTCCGGCGTCGGCGACACCCGCCGGATCGGCGAGAATCCTGCCGTTGCCCCGATCGAACGCCCAGGCGGGAATTACGATCGTTCCGGCGTCGACCCGGGGCGGAGCGAGAGTCGCACAACTGACAGCGAAAAGGATCAGTACATGGCGCAGTTTGACCGTCATCATCGTAAGTCTCCGTCATAGAAGATATCGGCGGCTATGTCATGATGTTGAACGACATTATAGGCGCATGTAATGCACGCAAGTAGTTTTTTTGCGCGGATCCTTCCGGCTGTTCTACAGTTCGATCGCCAGGGGCGATTCGGCCAGTATGTCCGCCAGCGGATCGTCTTGTTCATCCGACGTCGTGTCGTCGCTTGCCGCAACGCGCTCCAGCGCCGCGATCTCAGACAATCCGAACGACACCGGCTGCGGATCCGACACGCCGCTTTCGGGCAACTCAGGAGCCGCGAACGCTTCGATTGCAGGGGTCTGCCGAGTCGTCGCGCCGGCGTTCGGAGCCGCCGAAGGGGCAGCCGCGGGCTCGGGAGCCGCAGGGGGCGCCGGCGGATCGGCCAGGGTGCTGCCGTTTCTCGATCGCATGATAGCAAAGTCAATCAGGTTGACTCGATCGTCGTGATTGAGGTCGGACGCCAGGCCGCTTCCGCGCGATCCGAATTCGGTGGAGAACGCTTCGGCGTCGTCTGAGTCAACGCGCCGGTCGCCGTCGATGTCGCCGACGAGATTGCCGAAGCAGAACACGTCGTCCGCGGCGAGGTCGATCCCGCCGTCGGCTCTTACCGTCACTTCCAGCCACTTGTCGACAATCGCTCCGTCGGCCCAGATCAGGGTCACGCGATCGGACCCTCCGACGCCGTCGCCCGGACGAACGGTGATGCTCGTCGGGGCCGGACCGGTCGTCCACTCGGCTCTGTCGGTGTCATTTCCGACCATGAACGCGAAATCGCCGACAACCGGATCGTAGGTCAGATTCTCGATGTCGATCATGATCCCGTTTACACCGCGCCCGTAGCTGGTGACATTGGCCTCGCCGACCGCCGAGCCGGGAAGCAGAGCCTGCTTGCCGTCGTCGATTGCGTTGTCGTCGTCAATACCGGGCGACGGATTGTTGTTGTCGGCCGCCGAGTTGTTGTAGAACAGGCGCCGTCCGACGATAGCCGCATTCTGCGCCGGCGTCATCGTCCACTGCTCGACCGCGTCGCCGTCCAGTGCGTAGTCCAGGAGATTCTTGATCTCCGAACCGGCGGCGGTGAGCGTCAGGGTGTAAACGCCTTCCGATCCGGTAAGCGAACCGAGATCGCCCAGCGTCCAGGTGATGTTGTCGGCGCTGGTCAGCGTCTGGGCGCCGGTCAGCAGATTCGCCCCGCCGTCCAGAACGAGCGCCAGATCGTCTGTGTCGAGACCCGTGACTTCTTCGCTGAAGACAATGTCGATCTCGTCGATCGCCGAGGCGTGAGGGTCGGGGCTTACGTCCGTGATGTCGGCCGTCGGAGCACTAGTGTCGATGACCCACGTTTCGGACGCGTCGCCCGCAAGCGCGTTGCCGGCAAGATCCTGCACGCCGGATCCGTCGGCGGTCAACTGCAACTGGTAAACGCCTTCAGTTCCGGTGGCGGCGATCTCTTCGAGCCTGGTCCCGGCAAGTCCGTAGCCCTTGGATCCGTTGGAGGTCCCGCTACCCACCCCGGGCGTCGGCCCGACGTACTGCTCTGATGTTATCGTAAACGCGCCGTCGTCGCCGGGATCGATATCGGTCCACCCGGCCACGAATCCCTGATTCGCTGCGCTGTTGTGGCCGACCCAGATCGCGACTTGGTTGGCGTTGAGCCCGTCGGTTACCACTCCCACGCCGCTGCTGTGATCTGCGTTGAAGCCGTCGGCCCCAACGAGCGTTACGAGCGTCCAGCGATCGGTGTAATTGGCTTCGCCCCGAATCGCCGTACCGTGGAAGTTGTAGGTAACGGCTCCTCCGGCGTCCAGACCGGAGAAGGCGTGGGTATAGTGATCTTCGCCGCTGATCTCCAGACTCGCGCTGCCGGCGCCGCTGAAGTCGACATATCCGTTGAAGACGGCGTGCGCATCGGTTCCTGACGTCGGCTGCGAGCTGGCGCTGGCGTAGTGAACCCCACTTTGCGACAACGAAAGCGTCACGCCCGTTCCCAGTCCTGTGTCAATATCCTTCAACTCGCCGGACACCGTCGCATGGGTTGCGTAAGACGTGGCGTTTGTGTGAGTAGTTGCGCCGGCAACGTGATCGTTGAACGCGATGAACCCGCCGGCTCCCCCGGCCTGTCCGGTAAGACCGGAAAGACCGCTCAGCGTCCAGGTCACGCTGTCGGTGGTCGTGAGCGTCTCGCTTCCGGTCAGCAGATTCTCCCCGCCGTCCCGCGTCAGGACCAGATCGTCCACGTCCAGACCGGTGACCGGTTCGTCGAACACGATTTCCATGCTCGCCACCGCCGCATCGCGCGGATCGGGAGTCACGTCGACTATGTCGACCGTCGGGGCCTGCAAATCGACGACCCAGACGTCCGAGGCGTCGGCTTCCAGAGCTTCAGACAGCAGGTTCTCGATTCCCGACCCGACCGCGGTCAGCGTAAGGGTGTAGGCGCCCGCCGCGGCGGTGATCGGAGCCAGTCCGCCCAGCGTCCAGGAGATGTTGTCGCCGGTTGTCAGACTCTGGGTCCCGGTCAGCAGATCAGCCCCGCCGTCCAAAGAAAGCGTCAGGTCGCCGATGTCGAATCCGGTGACCTCTTCGCTGAACACGATCTGAACTTCATCCACGGCGTCTGTGCGGGGGTCCGGGGTCACGTCGATAATGTCGGAGACAAATGCCTGTAGAATCACCAGCGAAACATCGTCGAAGAACACATCGGTCATCTCGTCCCCGGCGGTGGCCTTGTTGTTGTATGCGCCGATTGTGAGCGTATGCACGCCGGCGGTCACCGGAATATCGAACGAAGCCTGCAGCCAGCCGGTGTCGTTTGCGTCGGCTCCGGTTATGTGAACGAGACTGTTGTTTTGAGCGGTTCCGTATCTCACGCCGTCGACGGCGAGTACGGCCTGTGCAAACTCATCGGGTTCGTATCCCGGCGCCATCACCAGGCGATATCGAAGCGAGACAGTCGCGGTGGTCTCCGCGGGAACTACGAAATCCCTCGACCAGCCGCCGGACATGGCGCTGCCTGCATCGCCGGGGCCTAGATGGACGTTCAGGCCGCCGCCGCTGAATCCGCCCGCCGGCGCGTGGGAGCCGTCGGCCCTTGAGGGGTTGTTCGTGCTGAATGTGTCGTCGGCGTATGCAAACCCGTCTGTCCCGGCGTCGAACGTCCAGGCGTCGGAATAAACGAACTCCATGCTCTCGCCCGGTATGACCTGCGAGCCGGTCGCGTCGACGATATTCTGAACGTCCAGCGTGTAATCGACTCCTTCACCAAGCGCGCCGGTAAGCGTAAGAACGACCCTGTCGGGCGAACCGGCGTCCCACTGGGCCGAACTGATCGCCACCGATCCGCCGCCGAAGGTGATGTCGTAGTTGGCGGCGAGTACGGCCCCGGCCTGCATCACCGGTTCGCCGAACACCGCTACGACCTGCGTCGGGCTCGATGCGATCACCGACACCAGTCCCGGGGGCGGGCTGATCGGATCTGCGGCGCCCGAGTCGCCCTCGATCCCGTCGCCGTTAACCGCCGCGACACTGTAAACGTAAGTTTGCGACTGATCGGCGGTCGTGTCGGAGTACAGCAGGGTCGCAGCATCGGCGGTCGTTCCGATGACCGCTCCGTCGCGACGGACAACGTAATGGTGGATTCCGGTCTCGGCGTCGAACGCGGCGGTCCACGCCACGTCGAGCTGACTGCTGCCGACGGCCGAGGCGATGACCGAACCGGGCGTGCTCGGCGGGGTCAGATCGTTGTTGCTGACGAACGGCGAGAGTCTGATGCCGGGGATCGGACCCTCAAACTCGCCCCCGGTCCTCTCCCATGCGACCGAAAGGTTGTCTCCGCCGCCGCCTTCTATGTGGATCGCCTCGATGTAGTACTTCTGTCCGGCGACCAGGGGGATTTCAACCGATTGCTGGGAGGGGTTGTTGAACCATTGGCGGGAGCCGGTCCAGCCGGTGACTTCGGCGATCTTGACCGCGTTTGCGGGGCTTTCGTCTGTCGACAGGAACAGTTGGCTCTGATCGTCGCTGGCGATCCAGAACGTGTAGTTGCCGGTATCCAGCGGGTGGACGTAACCGCGTATCCGCGAGCCGTAGCCGTCGTTCCAGTCGATCGGCGCTTCGAAGCTCGTCAGCAGATCGAAACCGGTGGGGTTGTCGGGGTAGTTGGGGCTGTTGAGCAGACCGGCCAGTCCGCCGCCGATTCCGTTCCAGTACTCCCACAGAATGATTCCGTCGCCGACGGGCGAATAGACCAGTTGAATCTGCGTGCCGGGCGCTATCGCATCGCCCAGGAGGTCTTCGACGTTGCTGACCGACAGCGTGTAGGTCTGCCCGTCGACCAGCGGCTCTGAGATCACCAACTGCACTGTCCGCGAGTCCGGCGCCAGAGTCGCCGACGCCACGGTCAGCCCGCCGTCGAGGAGGTAGTTGCCGACCGTCTCGGCGGTGGTCCGATCCAGTTCCGCGCTGAACAGCAGATCTACGTGCGTGTTGTCAACGACGTCGGTGTCCAGTATTCGCACGGCCTGCACGACTGAGATGCTGACAGTCGCGGGGAATCCGTAGTCCTGGCTGTCGTAGGCGCGGTAGGTAAAGCTGTCGGGGCCTTCGTATCCCGGCGTGGGAGTGTACTCGAACGATCCGTCGGCGTTCAGCGTCAGCGAGCCGTGATCGACGTCGTCGACCAGGTCGGCGGTGATCGCCGCGGGACCCGGATCGGGATCGAAGTCGTTAAGCAGCACGCCGCTTGCCGGGACGGTGAGCGTGCGATTGATTATGGCTTCGTAGCTGTCGTTGACCGCCAGCGGGCGCGGATCGACTATCGACATGATCTCGGGCTGGGAAAGCGCCTCGCTGTAGATCCGCACGTCGTCGATCAGTCCGGACCAGGATCCGCCGCCGTCTTGCGGTCCGCGGCCCAGCAGGAGCAGTTGCGTGTCCCGCAGAGTTCCGGACACCGCCGAGGACACCCATCCGGGAGTCTGAAGGAATCCGTCAAAGTAGATCTCGATGTCCTGACCCGAAGCCCACGTCATCGCCACGTGGACCCACTCGGTGGTCTCCGCGTTGGGAATGGACTCCCAATGCTGGTTGCCGCCGGTGGTCCGAACGCCCGTTCGATAACCGTTGGACTGGTTGGCCTGGTTCTGGAGTTGGGCGTCGTGGCGGAAACCGTATTCGTCGCCGGTGTTGGGCCATCGCAGGGAGTATATGCCCATATCGCCGCCGAGCGTGTCGGCCTTTATCCATGCGGTGAAGGTGAAGCCGTCCAGTCCGTTGATATAGTTCTCCGCATCATCGTCAAACAGGTAGTCGTTAGAAGATCCGTTGAACTCGAAGGCGCCGCCGCGATGTCCCGAACCGGTCCATTGCGCTCCTTCAACCGTCATGTCGCGATTATTGTCGGTCAGATCGTGGGAGACCTGTCCGTTGTCGACGTCGAATGTCCACCACGCCAGCAGATCGGCGTCAAGCCCGCCGTAGACGAACTGCATCTCGGCGCCCGACTCGATCGTCTGTCCGAGATCGTCCTGAACGTTCTCCACTGAGACCGAGTAAATGACGTTGGCTCCGAGCGGCTGGCCGAGAGTCAGCGTGACCTCGGAGTGATTGGCCGGGTTCCAGACCGCCGAAACGACGCTGATCGGAATATCGCCGAACTCCTCGACGCTGTAGTTGCCCAGGACCTCGGCGGAGGCTTGCGTAACATCCTTGCCGAACGTGACCAACAACTCCGTAGCGCTAACAGCCGTTGCGCCCGCGATGCTCGCAAGCGGCTGGACTGACGGCGCCGCGGCGGTCGGGCCTTCGAACTTGTCGCCATTGACGGCGGCGACCGAATATGCGTAGTTCTGGGTCTGGATGCGGGATACATCCGTGAACGTCAGGGTCGACGACGTGCCGATCTCGATTCCGTCGCGGTATATCACATAGTACGACACGCCCGATTCGGCGTCGCCGGCGGCGTCCCAGGAGACCTCGACCCTGGTGCTGCTTATCGGCGCCGCCGAGACGCCAGTCGGAGCGACCGGAGGAGTGGTGTCGACAGCCGCCACGCGATACGGCGAAAGATATGCGCCGTCGATCGGACCCTGCCAGGCGCCGCCGTCGAGCTTCCACGCAACCGAGAGATGATCTGTGCCGTTTCGCTCCTTTTGGATCGCTTCGATGTAATACGTCAGACCGGCCGACAGGTAGATCGGGGCTGACTGCTGATTCGACTGGGCGGTCCAGTTCCTCAAGCCCGTTGATCCGGCGACGTAGGCTATCTTCGTGATGTTGGCCGGGTCGGCGTCAGTCGACAGGTGCAGCTCGCTGTAGTCGTCGCTGGCGATGGAGAATTCGTACATGCCCGAGACCGTCGGGTGGAAGTACCCGCGTATGCGCGTTCCGTAGTCGTCGGACCAGTTGGCCGGGGCCTCGAACACCGCGGGGTACGTGCGGCGATAGGGGTTGTTCGGATAGTTGCCGTTGTTGGTCAGATCGGTGATGTACGAACCGCCGATGCCGGTCCAGTATTCCCGCAGGATGCTCCCCTCGGCCAGGCGGTGCTCGAACTCGACCTGCTGGCCGATCGGCATGAGCAGACCGGAAGCCGTCGCAATACCGGAAACGGTGACCGTGTAGCTCTGTCCGATCGTAAAGGCCGGAACTGTCAACTCCACGGTGTCCGGAGCTGTGAGAACGGCCTGCGAAACCGCCCCGCCGCTGAAGGCGTAATTGCCTGCATCTTCAGCCGACGCCTCAACCAGCGCCTCGGTGAAGATCAGCCTGACAGTAGTCGGGCCGGGTATCTCGACCAGCTCGGGGCCGGGAATCGTGATGTCGATCGGAGCCGAAAGCGCGCCTTCGAACTGATCCCGGTTAACCGCCGAGACCTGATATGAATACGGGGTAAGACCGGTGACTTCAGGATCGCTGAAGCTCTCGGTCGCCGAAGTTCCTATCACTGCGCCGTCGCGGTATATCACGTAGTGATCCACGCTGCTGTCGGGATCCGAAGCGGCGGTCCAGCTCAGATCTATCTGAGTCGCCGGGGTCAGAGCGACCTGCGCGACGAGTCCGCCGACGACTGTCGGAGGACTCGGATCGATCATCAGATTGACCGAACCGGGCGTTCCCATGTGCGAGCCGGCGGCCCAACTGGCCGGATCGTTTCCGTACAGCTCGTCCGGACCGGGCCTGAGGCGGACAAGCGACGATCCGGCCCCGTCGCCCTCGATCGGCCAGGGCGCGACGTCATTGTAGTCGGCGCGGTCTATGCGGTAGAACGGCAGGAAATAACCTCCGGCGACGCCCTCGGGCGCCCCGGCCCGCATCAGCTTGACCGAATCGCCGTCGTTGGACAGGGCGCCGGTGAATTCGCCGAGCACGACCCCGGACGGGGCGGTGTAGCGGAAGTTGAACGCGTCGCGGTTGCGAACGATCACCCTGTACTGGCCCGGGCCGATCGTCGCAGGAGCATTGGATTCATGCCAGGAGTCCAGAACGGGCGATGAGACGACTTCGGTGTGCGATCCGCTCACAAACTTCAACTCCGCGGCGACAGTCCAGTTGTCGGGATTGCTCGTCCCGCGTGCAAGGACGACCTGTCCTGAACCGTCGAATGCATAGCTGCCCAGCGAAACCCACCCCGAGGGGTCCATGTAGAACGGAGCGTCCGGATCGGGCTGGAACTGATCGACAATCAACGGCGCCGTCGCGCCGCCGTCATAGCTGATCACATAGGCGGCCCGTCCGTCGAGATTGCGCTCCAGGCCGAGACCGTCGAGCATGTTCCAGCGCACCATGACTTCGTAGGTGTCGGCGGGCAGAGTTGCAGTCCAGGTCGCCGTGGCGCCCGGCTCGCGGGTGCGCCATTCGGCGTGGGCCGGGTCGGCGTCCGAATCGATCCACCCTGGCGAGAAACCTATGCCGTCGCTGAGATAGTAGTCCTCCAGATCGTACGTCGTCGTCGCCGATCTGTTGTAGATCTCGATGAACTCGAAGTCGTTTTCGTTTGTGAACCCCGCGTCGATCTCCGCCTGAGTCGGATCGAACGGGTGATACATGATCTCGTTTATCACAAGATCCTCGAAGTAAGGGAGCGAATTCGGTCCGCCGAAGGTCAGAGCCTCCATCAGCGTGAAATCGGTTTCGCCGGTGGATTTGACGTGCAGTCCGAACGAGACATTCCGCGGCGATGCGCCGAAGTCGACGTGCTGCCTGTAGCCGCCGGCCTGGCCGGACCAGTTAGATGAAAGATACAGGTCGTCGCCGTGCTCGCTGAGCAGGAATGCCCCGCCGAAGTGGGTGTCGGCGTAGAAGGTCGCATATCCGCCGGCGGGGACCGGCGCCGTCGCCGGGATCGTCCAGGCCGACAGGTCATTGGACGAGTCGCTGAGGAACCAGCCGCTTATGTCGACAGCCGAACCTGATGCGTTGTAGAGTTCTATCGTGTCCGAATGCGGCCAGTCGCTGTGAGCCAGGACCTCGCTTATGACGATCGAGCCGGGATCTACAAGAACGTCGTCGTAGCCGGGAGACCCGCCCGGAGCGGCGCTGGCGCGCCACCCGATCTTCTGGTCCCACAGTTCGCTCGCGCCCTGCGGATCGCGGATCGTAAGTGAAAAACCATCGCCGTCGGTGTGATCGTACCACCCGTCGTTGAAGCCGAAGTCGTGGATGACTCCGCCGACCGGCGAGTCAAGCTGCAGTCGCTCGCCGGCGTTGCTCAGCGTGGTGCTGTCGAACGGACCTGCAACCGTACCGCTGAAGCCGCTGTAGCGGTGCTGGAAGGCGGCGGGGTTGGCCGCCACGATAACGTACTCCCCCGGTCCGACCGACACGTCGCCGAACGTATATCTCACTCCGTTGGTCATGCGCAGCCCGGCCAGCGGAAGCGTCTCGGTAGCCGAGATGTTCTTGATCTCGATGTACTCGAAATCGTCATTGTCGGCGAATCCGGCGTCGATCTCGCCCTGCGTGGGCGGAGCCGGATTGTACATGATCTCGGTAATCCGCATGTCCGGCGCCAGATCGATGTAGTAAGTCGCCTCGTTCAGCGCGCTCCACTGGCCGGAAACGGAATCGTAGACGCGCGCCTTTACGTGTTGCCCTTCATTGAGAACAATCGCGCCGGAATACAGATCGCCGGCGTCGGGGGCTCCCCCGCCGTAGGGTCGCGGGTCGCTGCCGTCGGTTGTCAGGTATATGCTACCCGCCGGCGCGGTGATCGTCAGAGAGTCGCCGAGCCCGACCGTACCGCCGTGCTGGTATGATCCGTTGATGTTGAACGACGGGGCCTCGGTGTCGGGATAGAGATCGGCGTTCTTGAGGTTCTGGAGGAGAATGCCGGGACGCTGGGGCATGTACGTGTCGAGGATGTAGTCCTTCCAGCCTTCCCAGTGCGCGTGGGTGTACGGAGTTGCTGACGCCTGGTCGCCCCATCGCGCCGATTCGGTCATGATCGCCAGTTCGACGGTGTTGGCCAGCTCTTCGTACCTCGCCCTCGACGCCTCAGGGGTCGCCGCCCCGTCGTTGAACAGCCATCGGTGGGCGTGATCGGCGAAGCGCATCTTGAACTCGGCGTTCTGCCTGATCGCGGCCCACACCTCGCCGGGGGTGTTGCCGTTGTTGACGCCGAGATTGTTCGTGGTGAGCCCGGACCAGATGATGATGGCGCCTTCGGAGTCCCAGTTGTAGAACTTGAAGCCCGAGTCGTTCGGGGGACGATGGCCCGCGGCGTACCAGTTGTGGCTGGGCCAGTCGCCCGTACCGCCCCAGAAGTTGGCGAACATGTAGGCTATGAAGTTGTCCACGTCGAGCATGTCGTGGTACGCCGGATTGTCCGAGCCGTCGGGATTGTTGCCCTGTATCTTCTCGTATTCGACGTTGTCGACGAGCCCGACCCGCACCTGGTTGATCATCTCGCTCCAGGTCGCGGTGTTGCTTTCGCCGGTGGGTTGTCCGTCGTGGATGGAGTCCCAATCCTCCTTCTCGCCGCCGAAGTAGTCGGCCGAGAACGACACGTCGGGCCGCTCGACCGGATTGTACAACCCCCAGTACAGCCCGTTGATGTACAGGTGGACGAACGTTCCGTGCGAGCCCGGCTCGCCGAGAGCCAACTGGGTCCGGCGCATGTATTCGTCGACGATGTACTGGGTCTTGTCCCGGCCCCAGTTGTTCCAGCCGTCGTTGGAGCCGCCGCGAAGAATCAGCGTGTCGAAACTCGTCACGGCCCCGTCGACGCCGAACACGTCGTAGTCCAGCTTGGTCGGGCCGTAGTCGGCCTTGAAGAACAGGCGGAACGACTTCTTCCGCGTCAGGCCCATCCCGCGGAACGCTCCGCCGTAGATGCGGATTCCCGCGTCGACCTGGAATCCGGTCGTACCGTCGGTGTTGATCCACTCGAGGCTCGTCGGGCGCTCCCAGGCCACGCCCTGGGCGCCGGAATTGCTGTATATTCCGCTGGAGCCGAACATGTCGTCATTGTTCATGACGATCGACATCGAAGGGATCGACTGCATCGCTTCGATCAAGAGATCCTGGTAGAGCGGGTCCTCGACAACGTCGGGGTCCATTTCGTAATCGGCGGCGGTCCCGTTCCAACTGGTCGGGAAACCGTCCGGATCGGTCGGCTGGGTCAGAACGTCGTTGAGGAAGATGTACGTGTGCGTGTCGACGTTGGTCGGCGCGTGGGCGGCCTTGTAGGCTATCGCCCGGACGACGGAAGTCGTGCTGATCGTGATCGGATCGGCGTAGAGAGTTCCGTTGGAGCTGCTGGGATCCGAACCGTCGGTGGTGTAGTAGATCTCGGCTCCGACGGTGTCGCTGGTTATCTCCAGGTCGAACGGCTCGTCGTAGAATCCGCGATCGTACGAGAACTCGGTATCCTCGACGTAGAGCCAGTATTCCGACGTGTTGGCCTCACCGGGCGTTCCAATCGCCAGGAAATGCTCGCCCAGCCCGCTTGTGACGATCTCGACCAGTTCCGGCAGAATCAGGAAATCCCCGTCGCCGACGGCGTAGTTCAGTCCGTGTATCGCCAGGACGTTATCGCCGACAACCAGTTGATCGATGTAGCCGGTGAGATTGACATTCTCCCAGAGCATCGCCTCGGCGTCGGTGCGCTCGGCGGTCGCCGCGGAGTCCCACGCCTGAGTGACCGGCGCGTTGCCCTGGGCGACCTTCACGCCGTTGAGATAGGCGACGTAACCGTCATCGTATTTCGTTCGAAGCGTCAGCGACGAGATGGCGCCGGGCAGCACGTCGGCGGTCGAAAGCGTAAACGGGATCCGCACAAACATCGAGGCGTTGGTCCCCTTCATCTGATCCTGGACGTCGGTTGCGATCAACTCGGGGAAGCCGGCGGTTCCCCCCCCGCCCCCAATCGGAATGCTCACGACAGCCAGTCCGCCGTTTGCGGTGTCGCCGACGAGGCGGAATTCGTTGACGTCGAATCCGCCGTAGGCGCCCTGCGCGGCGAACAGTTCGCCGGACGAGCCGCCGCCGCCCTCGAACTGAACGAGACGAATGTCGTACACCCCGGGAGCGGTGATGTTGAACGTGGCCAGCGTGTCCTGGGCGCCCCGCAAACCCGGAAACTCCATGTAGAAACTGTCGGTTCCGTTATCCAGTTCCAGCGAGAATCCGTCGTCGCTGTTGACGCCGAACGTCCAGGCGCCCGCGGTCGGGATGTCGACAAATCCTGTGGCCTCTATGACGAAATTATTCTGATCTCCGCCGAGGAAACCGGGATAGTCGGTCTGGTCGGCCGTATAATGCCCGGCTCCTCCGGAGTTCAGGAAATCTATGAAAGGAACGGTCTCAGAGTGACTCCACGACTGCATGCCCGGCGTAGAGAGCACCTGCAGCGCGGTAGCCAGGCCGCCGATGGCCGTGGTGGACCGGTAGTTCGTCAGTGCAAAGCCCGGAACCGTGTCGGAGAACCCGATGCCGGTCTCGCCGTCGGACCACGCGGTGTCATCAAACCCAATGGAAATCCAGTCTCCCGGATCCGAGTCGGGGATGCTGTACCTGGCCGAATCGCCCTCGACGACGTATCCGGTAGTCTCAACATTCTGCGCCAGGCCGTACGAGATATCGGTCGTCTGTTCGGGATACTCGTCGTATTCGTGCACGACCGTACCGGTGTTGTCCAGCAGACCGAGATACTCGCCCGAGCCGCTGAGCTTGAAATTGGTGTGCATGTAGCCGGCCGGGTCCAGATACGGATCCGCCGGAGAAGCCACTGTCTCACGGCCGTTCGAGGCGAAAAGCACCAGGTATCCGCCCGGCCCGATCGAGGCCCCCTCCGGGAAGGTCCAGGTATCGGAGCTGTCTTCGAGGCTCCAGTCGGTCAGGTCGACCGGTGCGGAGCCGGGATTGTGGATTTCGAGCCAGTCTGAGTACTGCCCGTCCCCGTCGGCCAGCACCGAATCGTTAATCGCCAGGAACTCGGAGATTACCGGTGATCCGCTGAGAAGCAGACGCGGCTCGAGAGCTTCAAGCGCAGGCGCAGGGATATGGTGGGGTTCAGATCTACTCATATTAAGAAGTCGCCTCTCTAGTGCGGAAGAAGAATTCCGAGCGCCTGGTGCGGGACAACTCCGCCTACGGCGCCTATGGAAAGCACTAACGTAAATCATACCACAAAATTGCAGCCTGCCAAGGGGGTTTCTGACGCACATAAGTTGTCAAGACCCCTGCGAATAACGCACTTTGGCGAACGTTCTGCATTCAGTACGACAGGAATGGAGACATGCTATGAAGAACGCGACATATATTGTGTTTGCCGCGGCCCTGGTCTTGAGCTCCGCGGCTCTTGCCGAGAAACCGACGGCTCCCAAGGGGAGCATAGTCGCCAAACACGGCCGGCTCCGCGTCGCCGGCAATCGCATTGTCGACAGGAACGGCAAGCCGCTCGCGCTGCACGGCATGTCGCTTTTCTGGAGCCAGTGGATGCCGCAATTCTACAACGCAGACGCCGTGAAATGGCTGCGGGACGATTGGGGCTGCACCGTCGTTCGGGCGGCTATGGCGATCGAGCACGGCGGATACCTGAAGAACCCCAAACGCGAAAAGGAAAGAGTGCTCACCGTGGTCCGGGCCGCGATCGACCTGGGGATCTACGTGATAGTCGACTGGCACGATCACAACGCACACAGGCATACCGCTCAGGCCAAGGCGTTCTTCGCGGAACTCGCCGAAAAGTACGCCGAATATCCCAACGTGCTCTACGAAACCTGGAACGAGCCGCTCAACAAGCATGACTGGTCCAAGGTCATCAAGCCGTATCACCAGGCGGTGATTCCCGCGATCAGAAAACACGCCCCCGACAGCCTGATCCTCTGCGGCACGCAGACCTGGTCGCAGGACGTCGACAAAGCCGCACGCGACCCGCTGAAGTTCAAGAACATCGCCTATGTGCTCCACTTCTACGCGGCCACGCACAAGCAGAACCTGCGGAACAAGGCCGCCGCCGCCCTGAAAGCGGGCGCAGCCTTGATGGTCACCGAATGGGGAACAAGCCAGGCCAACGGCTCGGGCAAGCTTGACTACGCCGAGACGCAGAAGTGGCTGGAGTTCATGGACCGCCACAAGCTGACCTGGTGCAACTGGTCAATCGCCGACAAGCGCGAAACGTCGGCCGCCCTGCAGCCGCGAGCAAGCGGCAAGGGACGCTGGACTGCGAAGAACCTGAGCCGCTCGGGAACGCTGCTGCGAAAGGAAATCCGCAAGAGAGCAGTTCGGACACGCCGCAACTAAGCGGTCTTTAGGTTAGTATTTTGGAGATTGGACGCCGGATCCGGGTCGACCGCCAAGAAGGCCGAAGCAGGCAATGCAGTGGCATTGTCGATGCAGGCCGACGCAGGCAGGCGACCCGGAGACCAGTCCAATCCCAAGAGACTCACCTGAGACCGCTTAGCCCGATCACTCTATGTGCAAATCGAATATGCCAAACCAAACGGACATGACGAAACTCGCGACAAGCGACAGGAAGCTGAGGAGGAAGCCCCAGGCGCGAATTACTCCTCTGGAGCCTTTTTCGGGGACAAGCCATCCGAGCCCTACGAGGAAAGCCGCCGCGACAACGACTATCGCCACCAGCGGAAGCTGAACCCAGAGCACTTCGGCGTCCGTCGTAACCGCGGTCCCGTCCGGCATCAGGTCTATGCGTTCAAACGAATGAGCCGTGGCCCGCTGGACGACCAGAACCGCCAACAGCAGACCGCCCCACAGCGCCAGCCACCAATACCGCCGCCGCGGGCCGAACAGTTTCGGACGACCCTGAGGCGCGTAAACTCTGTCCTGTTCATGTGATTCGGTCACGATGATTATTCTACGAATTGTGCGTCCCGGTTGGATGAGATTCTTTGCATTTCTGCGGACCTTGCGGCGGGGTGGACTATTGGTCGGGGTTGGTCTATAGTATCGCGCTATGGATAAATTCGTGATACGCGGCGGCGAGAGGTTGACAGGTTCGGTTCGGATCAGCGGGTCGAAGAACGCGGCGCTGCCCCTTCTGGCCGCCAGTCTCCTGACCGAGGGGCCCAGCACATTCACCGACATGCCCGACCTGGCCGACATTCAGTTCATGTCGATGCTGACCGAGAGCCTGGGAGCCGAAATCTCCCGCGACGAGCAGGGGAAGATGCACGTCTGCGTAACTGACGAGTCGAATATCCAGGCCGATTACGAGATCGTACGCAAAATGCGCGCCAGCATCTGCGTACTGGGACCGCTGCTGGCCAAGCGCAAGAAGGCGCGCGTATCTATGCCGGGCGGATGCTCGTTCGGCCTGCGGCCCGTCGATCTGCACGTGCGAGGCCTGCGGGCTCTCGGCGCCAGGATCGAGCTGGATGAAGGGTACATCGTCGCCAGCGCCGATCAGCTTCGCGGGGCCGAGATCTTTCTGGGCGGTCCGTTCGGGTCGACGGTTCTGGGCACCGCCAACGTGATGATGGCCGCGGCACTGGCCGAAGGGCGGACCGTGATAGAATCAGCCGCCTGCGAACCGGAAATCGAAGATCTGGCGAATTACCTTATCGCCGCCGGTGCGAATATAAGCGGAGCCGGCACGCCCAGGGTCACGATCGAAGGAGTCGAAAAACTCACCGGAACCGAGCATCGGGTGATACCCGATAGAATCGAGGCCGGCACGTTCATGGTCGCCGCGGCGATCACAAACGGCGACGTGACGCTGGAGAACGTGGATCTCAGCCACATGCTCGCAGTCGTCGACAAGCTGCGCGAGATCGGAGTGATAGTGACCGCCGACGGCGCGAACGCGCGGATATCATCGTCGCGGAATCTCGAACCGGCGGACGTTACGACACAGCCGTACCCCGGATTCCCTACCGACGTTCAGGCCCAACTGATCGCCCTGCTTTGCCTGTCGGACGGAAACAGCGTGATAACCGAGAAGATCTATCCCGAGCGTTTCATGCACGTGGCCGAGCTGCTGCGAATGGGCGCCGACATCCGCAAGGAAGGCCCGACCGCTATCGTTACAGGCGTAAAGGAGCTGATCGGAGCGCCGGTGATGGCCAGCGATCTGCGGGCCTCGGCGGCGCTGATTCTCGCCGGACTCGTCGCCCGCGGCGAGACTACGGTAAAGCGCATTTATCACGTCGATCGAGGCTACGAACGGATCGAAGACAAGCTCCGCCAACTTGGCGCCGACATCCGACGCATGAAGGAATAATCCACCTGCACACCTCGATCCGACATTTCTCTTCCTCCAAAACGCGTTAATTGCAATTCATGTGCTCAAGCCGTCCGACTCCAACGTCGATATAGACGTTGGAGCATTACATCGGAGACTAATGATGGGCGGTTATAAGTACAGATGTCCGAATCCCAGGTGCCGCAAGGTCCTGGCGATACCCAGGGACATGCAGGGCAAGGAAGTCCGCTGCGCAGGCTGCGGCGAGCTGTTCGTCGCGCCGGTCAGGTTCGACCTGGCCGAAACGCTGGGGCGAGCTACTCGCGGGCTGCTGAGCCAAATCTACTGATCGGCATCACATGCGTTTCCTGACCCACAGATGTCCGAACCGCCGCTGCCGCAGAAACGTGCGGATGCCGCGCCGCGCAAGATGGACCGAGACCAAATGCCCTCATTGCGGCAAGGAATTCGCCGCCCCGCCGACTTCACCGCGGCGCCGGGCGCCGCTATCGCCTGTCGCCCAACAGGCGAAGCAGGAGCAGGAATAGGTTGATGAAGTCCAGGTACAGGTGCAGCGCGCCGATGACGGCGGCCTTTTGAGCCGTCGCGGTGCCGGGCTGGATCTGCATAGCCATTCGCTTGATCTTCTGCATGTCGTAGGCGGTCAGGCCCACGAAGATCACCACGCCGAGATACGTCAGGCCCCAGTGCAGAGCTTCGCTGGCGACGAACATGTTGACAATCGAAGCTATCAGGAATCCGATGAGACCCATCACGCACAAGCTGCCGATGCCGCTGAGATCTCTCTTGGTCACGGCGCCAAAAACGCACATGACGCCGAAAACGCCCGAGCAAACGAAGAAGGTGCTCGTCACCGACGCGGCGGTGTAGATCAGCATGATCGCTGAAATCGTCAGGCCGTTGAGCGCCGAGTATATCACCAGCATCACCGACGCCGTCGTCGCCGACATCCTGTTGATTCCCGCCACCAGGGCGATGACGAGAACGACTTCGGCGATCATCAGTCCGATGAAGACGCCGGGTGTGGCGAAGACCAGATTTCTCATCGCCTCGACCCGCACGGTGAGCATCGCCGCCAGCGCCGTAAGCGCAAGAGCACCGGTCATCCATCCGAAAACGGCGGTGACAAAAGAGTTCGTCCTGGCCTGGACAGCCGCATATGCGTCGTATTGAGTTCCCTGGTCGTACTGAGTCTGCATGATGTTTCTCCCTTCAAAGCGCCGCGCTCGGCGAATCTCACCAACCCTGCCCGGACTGATCGCACCGACCTCCAGACCAGTTCGACGGGTCGCGGAAGTACTCCTTGATCTGCATCGCGGCGACTACGCCGTCGGCGGTCGCCGTCGCCAACTGCATCGCCGCCATTCTGCGGCAATCGCCGGCTGCGAATACGCCCGGCATGGAGGTCTTCATCGTGACCGGATCGGCCTTGATGTAGCCGCTTTCGTTTATTTCAAGTATGTCCTTCAGCCATCCGGTGTTCGGAGTCATGCCGACGAACACGAACACGCCGTCGACCTTGAGTTCTTCGACGGCGTCGGTCTCGACGTTGCGGATCTTGACGTGATCGATCTCCTGTCCGTCGTCGGCGGCGACTATCTCCACCGGCACGTAAGGCAGCTTGATGTCGATATTGTGCTCGTCGGCCGCGGCGTAAAGCTCCTCGACGAGAACCTTCTCGGCGCGGAATTCCGTTCGGCGGTGGATCATCGTGACCTTGTCGCAGAAGCGTGAGGCCAGGTAGACCGTATCTTCGGCCGCCGTATTCCCGCCGCCGATGGCCAGCACGTGCTTTCCGCGGTAAAACGCCCCGTCGCACGTGGCGCAGTAGCTGACCTTCGTTGCCTGGCGCATCTGGTCCTCGCCGGGCACTCCCAGGTTGCGGTAGTCGCTGCCGGGCGACACGATGACCGATCTGGCGACGTAGGTGTCTTCGCCGTTGTTAACGCCGATTTCCAGCATCCCGTCGTCGCGGCGCACGATCGAGTCGGCGGCTTTTCCGACGGCGGTCTCGGCCCCGAAATTCGCCACTTGCGTCTTCATCTCCTCGACGAGTTCGAAGCCCGTGATCTTCTGGTAGCCCGGATAGTTCTCGACGTTTTCGGTCAGCATTATCTGCCCGCCGGGCAATCCGTTTTTCTCGAGGATCAGCGTGCTGTATCTGTCTCTGGCGGTGTACAGCGCCCCGGCCAGACCGGCCGGTCCGCCGCCGATTATGATTACGTCGTACTGTTGATCTGATTGTGACATTGCAGGTTCTCTCTATGTATTGGCGGCTCGGAACCGGCTTGGTCACCGTCCCATAGCCCGTATGATTTTCCCGGCGTCGGGGAATCGTCTGGCGACGGATTTCTCCGATGCGGCTTCCATGACCAGTCCGTCGCTGGTCTTCATTACAAGCAGGTTTCCGGACGAATCGACCCACATGTCGACCGCCTGGGCCTCTGCGGTCAGTTGATCGGTCACCCGCACGGCGCTGGTCTTGCGTCCGCCCAGCTCAATATCGTCCGAGCCGATCACAGTGAACGTCCGCAGGTTGAAAGTTCCCTTGCGGCCATTGTAAGTCGCAAACGCATATGCCCCGGAGTTCTCAAGGTCTGCGATTCGTCTCAGCAGCCAGGCCATCCCGCGCGGCAGGTAGTTGTCGGCGGGAGCGGCCTGCGGTTTCTGTGCGACCTTCCTGTCGCCGACGGTTATCTCGCAGTCGACCCGGGCTCCGTTCTTGGCCCCGACCTCGGTCATGCGCACGTTCTGCGAAGCCGATTTGACCGCGGCGGTCTCTCTCCATCTTTCGATCGACCGGTCGGCGCTTGCGAACATGTTGCGGTGCAGCTTCATCGTCTTGGAGTCGAACGTCATCATCACCCAGCTCTCGATCCGGCAGCCGGACTTGCCGGAGACCGCCGCGATCGACTCCCTGGTGAGCATGAACCCGATGGCCTTGTCGTCGCGCCGGTAGAGATACCACTGATCGCTCTTGTTCAGGGCGCTTTTCAGCTTGGCGTCGGTAATGGACTCAAGCAGCGACGCTCCACTGGCCAGGGCGGCTTTTCTTCGGGCCTTGGCGACTTTCGGATCGGTGATCTTCAGCGTCTTGAGCACCGCTGAGGCGATGTCGTCGAGCCGATCCCTGTCCGAGTCGGGTCCGGAGATTCGCACTTCCAGGAACTTCGTGCCGCCCAGCGGAATCCATACGCGCCGCTGCCAGAACCGGATCTTCCCTGTCGTCTGGCCTCGCATGTTCACCGCTTTGGTCCCCGCGGCGTCTATCAGGCGCGGGGAGGCGGCCTTGAATCCGTCGGTCGCCGCCAGGCGTGCGACCAGCGATCTTCCCAAGGCAAGCAGATCGTCGCCGGGCTTGAATGTTTCGACCGTCCGGCTGTAGAGGCTCAGGCGCCAGAGGATCGGGGCGCTTGGGCTTTTCCTCATCGTCCAACTGACCAGGCGATTGGCCGACGTGATGCGCGAGCAGGTCGTGCCGACCGGCGGTCTGATCTCGAATCCGCGGACCGGATCAATATATGGAGAGGCGAGCTTGACTTCGCCCTGTGCGGGGCCGGAGGTCCAGATGACCGGGGCCAGCATCGCCGCGGCGACGATCACAGATTTTCTCATTGCACGGGTTCTCCTTTTCCCATCGCCGATTATACAGTCCGCACACCGAATGTGCGAAACGCATGTCGGACTCGCTCCCCGCGCCGGCGGCTGGGTCCCTACACGATATCGGCGTCGTCGACCTCTTCTCCGTCCCCGTCGGCTGCGGTGCGGTCAAGAAAACCTTCGAGCTTCCGAGACCTAACCGGGTGCTGGAGCTTCTTGATAGCCTTGGCTTCGACCTGCCGGACACGCTCTCGGGTGACTTTGAATATGCGTCCGACCTCTTCGAGCGTGTAGGTGTATCCGTCGCCGATGCCGTATCGCAGCTTGATGATCTCCCTTTCGCGATACGTCAGCGTCTTGAGCACTTCCTCGATGCGGTCCTTGAGCATCTCGGTGCCCGCCGAGACGATCGGGCTTTCGGCCGATTCGTCTTCGATGAAGTCGCCGAAGTAGCTGTCTTCCGATTCGCCGACCGGACGATCGAGACTGATCGGATGACGCGAAATCTTGAGCACTCGCCTGGCCTCGGCCACGCTCATCGCCGCCTCGGCGGCGATCTCCTCGATCGTGGGCTCGCGACCCACTTCCTGGACGAGCCGCTTGGAGATGTTCCGCAACTTGCTCATCGTCTCGATCATGTGGACCGGGATTCGTATTGTCCTGGCGTGGTCGGCTATCGCACGCGTGATCGCCTGCCTGATCCACCAGGTCGCGTAGGTCGAGAATTTGTACCCGCGCCGGTATTCGTACTTGTCGACCGCCCGCATCAGACCGGTGTTGCCTTCCTGGATGATGTCCAGGAACGACAGCCCGCGGTTTCGGTACTTCTTTGCGATCGAGACAACCAGGCGCAGGTTTCCGCCCGATAGGTCCCGCTTGGCTTTTTCGTAATCGTTGAAGACTTTCTGGATGCCCTTTACCCGCTTGCGAAGCATTTCGGGATCGTCCTGGATCAGGTCGACCAGCCCGTCGAGCTCCTCCTGCATCACTTCCTGGTCTTCCATCGGCACGTCGCGCGCGTCGGCGGTTCGCTGCTCGCGCTCGATTTCCTTCATCTTGTCGGAAATGTGCTGGAGCTTCTTCATCAGCGGCCCGATGCGGGAGGTCCTCAGCGACAGCTCCTCCAGCAGCGTCGCGGCGCGGCGGCGGCGGCGCCACAGCGTGCGAACGGCCTTGTTGCGTCTGGTGGTCGACGCATTGGATCTCAGAACTTTCCAGTCCGCGGTGTTGCGTTCTATGATCTGGCCAACGGTCGCCAGATTCGCCGGCATTCGGGCCATTATCGTCTCTTTCGAGAGATTCTCGGCTGTCGAGATCCGCATCGTCCTGTCAAACGGAAGATCGCCGGCGTGCACTTGCGTAAGGATCTCGGTGGCCTGCTGGTTGCAGTAATCGCTTTCCAACACCCTGCGCCTGAAGTGTTTGCGCGCAGTTTCGATCTTCTTGGCCAGAGAAATCTCCTCCGATCGCTTCAGCAGAGGGATTTCGCCCATTTGGGTGAGGTACATTCGGACCGGATCGTCAATTCTGCGTTCGACTTCCAACTCGGCGGCCTTCTTGGCGCCGGCTGCGGGCGCCTGATCCTCACGCTGCCCATCAGACGCAAACTCCTCCCGCTGCTTGACTTCCGCTTCATCAAGCAGTTCTATGCCCAACTCGTCAAGACTCATCAGTAATGAATCGAGACCGTCTGGGGAAACCGCCTCGTCAGGCAGCTCGGCGTTCATCTCCTCGTAGGTGACGTAACCGCGCTGCTTGCCCTTGGCGACAAGCTTTCTTATGCTTGCGTTAGCAATAAGGTTTTCGGACATCCGCATGTACTCCTGCCGTATCACCAGAATTAGGGATACAATCGTTGAAAGTTTATGTGATTATACCCCTGAAAGTCAACGATGTTCGCAGGTTTCGGGCCAAATGTGGGTCTGGGGGAGATCCGGGGCCTCCGGATCGGCTTTGCCGGACCTGAAAACTCTTTAACTCAGGTTAGCGCAAACCTTTGAAAAAGATCGCCGTATTAAGTAGATTACCTTGTCTGTTCCAATCAGGCGGAATATCAGCAAAGTGAGATGAGTGATCAAAAGACATCACCGAGGGCCGGGCGAGTTCTGATCGCCACCGCATCAGTCGGGGCCGGGCACAACGCCGCGGCCCGGGCGATCGCCGCGGGGCTCGAATCGCTGCCAAACGCGCCTCAGGTCGAAGTGCTCGACGTGCTTGACCTCGCGCCATGGTCGTTTCGCGCCTATTACGCCAGGGGATTCGCCATAGCCGTGACGCGTTTTCCGATGTTTTACGGAATAGGATATTGGCTGAGCAATCACCCCCAGGGTCCGAAGCTCGGGCTGATGGAGCGCCGGCGACTGTGGCACGAGCGCCGGGCGATGAAGAGATTCCGCCGTCACATGCGGGAGTTGAAGACCGACCTGGTCGTTCACACGCATTTTCTGGCGCCTCCGATTCTGTCGCATATGTCGAAGCAGGGCCTGTTTGACGCCACGCAGTTTGTGGCGGTCACGGATCACGATCCGCATCGTTTCTGGTTCGCCGGCGACATCAAGCGGTGGTTCCTTCCATCAGAGACCGGCCTGGAGAAACTCGTCGGTTGGGGAGTGGATCGCGACGCTATTACAGTAAGCGGGATGCCGATCCACCCGAAATGGCGCAAAGCCCCGGATCGTGCCAGGGTTCTGGCCGACTGGCGATTGCCGGCGGACAAGAAGGTCGTCCTGCTCAGTGGGGGTACGGACTTCACCTGCGGCCCGGTGGTCAAGACCGCTCGCGGGATCCTGGAGCTGTGCCCGGAAGTTTCGCTGGTCGTGCTCGGCGGGCGCAACAAGAAACTCCTGGGACGTTTGGGACAACTGGCCGGCAAAATCGACGGCCTGTTCCCGGTTTCGTTCACCGACAAGATCGACGAACTGGTCAGCGTAAGCGCCCTGATGGTCACAAAACCTGGCGGGATCACCACCGCCGAGTGCATCGCCGCGGGGACGCCGATGATTCTGCCGAAGCCGGTGCCGGGGCAGGAGGCCGACAACGCCGGATACTTCCGGAAAAACGGAGCGGCGATTGTCACCAGGCGATACGGCGACGTGCCGGTCGAAGTGCGCAAACTGCTGGACAACCCCGAAGACCTGACACGCCTGGCCGAAAACGCCCGCAAACTCCAACGCGGCGGAACGGAAACCGTTGTCAAGGCGATCGCCGAGGAACTGGGGCTCTGAACTATTTTTCCGACGCCGACTTGTCGCCCGATTTGACAGTTGGTTTCTTGGACACCGGCGGGATTTTCCGGATCTTCACCTTGATCCTCGATCCGACGCTGAACCCTCCGACAAGAGTCGATCCGTCGCTTCGCACATATCTAATAAGGCGCCCCGCGGGCTTGGGCGGAATCGACCATCGGCCCGCCTCGTCGCCCGGCGGCAGTGTCCGCTTCAAAAGCGAGGTCGGCAACCAGAACACCGGGTTGCGCCTTCCTATGTCAACGAAGACCTTGTCGAACGTCCCGTCGTGGACCGCGGCGACGAACGCGTTGAAGTCCTTGAATTTCCTGCCGGTGCACCAGGCCCTCGCCAGGCAGCTTGTCAGAGTCAGCACTTTGATTCGATCGTACAGTTCGGCCGACGGGTTATCCTTCAGTTTCGTCCACCACCTGGAGTAGCAGATTTCAAACGCCTGGGTGTTGGAGCCGAATCTCCTGCCGAAGGCCGCTGACGATGAGCGCCCTTTCGACAGATCGCGAATGTACTGCGACAGCGCCTCTTGATACTTGCCCCTGTCGGCGTGGACCAGGAAGTGGACCATGGACCATGCCTGCAGGTAGTTCCTCGAACGAAGCTCGCTGTTCCATTCCTTGCGGCTCATATCGAGCATCTTGTTCAGCGGCATGAGTTTCCCGTCTTCGATCATCTCCTTGAGCGCAGACAGGCGCCCTTTCGAGATCAGGCCGACGACGAGGTTGTCTCCGGTCCACACTCCGTATCCGAAGTACTCGGCCAGTCCTTCGTTCAGCCAGACCGGCAGTCTGCCCCGAATGACCCTGTGGGCGAACTGGTGGAATCCTTCGTGCTGCACAACTCGCCAGCTTCCGCCGGGACGCGGGGCGGTGGCGGCCAGTGCGTGGCCGGTATACACTCCCGCACTGCCCCTGACGGCTCCGGGATGTCGATTGTATCCCTCTCGATCCTTGTAGAGATACAGCGGGAACCGTGCTGTTATCCGCCCGGCGAAACTGCGGGTGCGATTGCGGTACTCCTCGGCCATCGCGGTGATTCGCACGACGGCCTGGCGGGTCATGTCCCTGTCAAGATCGGTGTGCAGAATATAGTACTTGGTTTCGTATTTCCTGAGCGCCGCTCCGGCATCGGCGCGCGAGGGAGCGCCGGCGACGGCCAGGGCGAGCGTTATCCATGTAAACCAAGAGCGCCGAGTAAGTAGTGTTCGCAGGATCATAAGCGGCTTTCAGTCAGGCGGGTGTCCCAAAACCAACGGATGGCATTATAACAGAACCGGCGGGACCGATTGAAGATGAATTTACGGCTTGCGTGGCGACTCAAGCCCTGATACTACTATGGCCAATAAGCATGGAGGCTTAGACATGAAATCGATTCACATTATTGCAGAATCACTTCCGGCGGCCTGGGAGCAGGCCGTAACAGCCTGCTGGGCCCAGGGCGAGAGCTTTCCAACCGAGTACGATCACGAAGGCGACCCCAACAGCCGCGACGTCTCGGTCCTCATCCACGTTACAAAGCCGTTCGAAGAACCGCGAATACACCGCGCGTTCCCCGGCGGGCTCGACGATCTGGAAAAGTACCGCAGCGAAGTCCTGTTCGGCGTGCACAATCACTGGGTCGACCCGGCGGCGGGCAAGTGGGAGTACACCTACCACGAGCGCATGTTCGAATACGAGGCGCCTTCGATCGGAGTGTTTGACCAGATACGCGCCGTGGTCGACAAGCTCAAGGAAGTGCCCTACACGCGCCGGGCCCAGGCGGTGACCTGGCAGGTCTGGAACGACATGACGATCGACGATCCGTCATGCCTGCAGCGACTGTGGTTCCGCATAGCCGACGGCCAACTGCACATGAACGTCCACATGCGCAGCAACGACGCATTCAAAGCCGCCTTCATGAACATGTACGCGTTCACCGAACTGCAGCGCGTGATGGCCGCCGAAATAGGCGTCGAACCGGGCCAGTACATGCACATCGCCGACTCGTTCCACATTTACGGGAGCTACTTCGCCGATTTCGAAGGTTTCTTAAAGTGCATCGAAGGCAGGGCCCCCGAAGACCGCGTCTACAACACCGACGAATGCCTGCCGTTCTTCCTGCAGGGCTGCGACACCCTCCTGGGCGAAGAAGACATGCCCGCGGACAAAAAGGCGCTGGTCGAGAAACGAAAAAGCGAACTGATGAGCTCCTGACGCCGGGGCAATAGGCGGCGGGGATTCTACAGCGACCGATAGACGTCCCTACGATGACGGACGTAGTGAATCAGAACTTGCCTTGCATCGGAATCTACTGCGTACACAACCCGATAGTCCCCCACACGCACGCGATACAAATGCTTTCCGCCGGCCAGCTTGACCGACCCTCGCCCAAGAGGCTCGGCGCCCAACTGGTCAACCCGCGTCATAATCCGCGCTGCAGCATCAGCGGGCAGGCGGCGCAGATCCTTCTCGACCGACGGCTTGAAAATTACGTCATAGGGCTCCATCTGCGTTCAGGCGCCGCCTCATCTCGTCGATGGTTATAGGGGTTTCGTCGCGGCGTTCAGCGACCACCGCCAGATCGTGCAGGTCGGCAAGGAGTTTCTCGTATTGCTCGAACGGCAAGATAACTCCGGTTTTCTTACCGTTGTCGTCGATCACGTATTGTTCGCCGCTGGACTTCATTTCGACACCTTCGTGCTGGGTTTCACAAGCACCCATTATACCATACCTATCGGCGAAAGCAGAAGAAATCCAATAGTGAGCACGCTTCTACGGGCAAAGGCAGGGCGCTGGTGGAGAAACGAAAAAGCGAACTGATGAGCTCCTGACGCCGGGGCTTGGACTACTCGGGCGCCAGGGCGCGCCATTCGTTTTCGGTCAGGGGGTGGATGAAGTAGTCGTCTATTACGCTCCCGGCGACCACCGGGGCCGCAAGTTCGCGGACTTCCGGCTCGGAGCCGGGTCCGCAGAGGACGATCAACCTGGCGTCGGTCTGGAGCTTTCGCGCCGCTCTGCACAGACCGGGCAGACCGGTGTACGAAGCGGCGATGATTACGCTGGACCAGCCGCCGGAGCCCAGGGCCTCCAGGGCCTCATACGGATCGTCAAACGCCGCCAATTCGTCGGAGCCAAGACGATCGGAGAATTCGTCGGCGACTCTGCGCCGTGCAAGAACCAGCATTCGGCCGGCGTCGGACACTAGTCGTCCTCCAGCAGGGCCGTCAGTTCCTCACGCGTAAGAAGCTCGTCAGGACTATCGCCCGGTGAGGGAATCGGGTCAGTTCGCGGAGTCTCGATCGCCCGATCGTCCTGCGGGTCCTGCACGGCGACGGGAGTCTTCGTCCGCGGAGTCTCGACCCTGTCGATCGGAGTCTTGGCGACCCACCTGGACATCGTAGGAAGATCCGCCGCATCGGCTGAAGCGGCCCGCGGGACAACTGTCGCCGGCGCACCGGCAAGCGGCTGCGACTCGGGGCAATCCAGCAGCACATCAAGGTGTCCGAGAACCGCCAGCCTCACGCCGCTGAGGTCCGAGGTCGCAACGCCGAGCGGAATGGCTCCGACAGCCAGCACTTCGACATCCCCCCGCCGCGCCATCTCGATCAGCGGCAGATCGCCGGGGGTAAGGCATCGCAGATCGACAATCAGCGCCGCGGGAGCGTCTTCGATCAGCTCGGCGGCCGCTTCGTATGGACTCGTCACGCGCAGACAACAGCGCGACGCATCCGATCCGCCCTCCAGCGCACCTCGGGCGAACGCGGCGTCACGAGATAAGATTATTATCTTTCTCCCCCGGCGAGATTTACCATTATCGCCCATATGCACCGACCCTCTGACTCCTGCGGCATTGTATCGAGGTCTGCAAATTCAGTCAATGAGTTTTGTCAAGCCGCATGCGGGCTGTTATGATTGGCGCCATGAACGACTACACCGATCAAACCGGAAACATTCCGCCCGAGGCTGGCAACGTCAACCTCTGGGCTCCGTGGCGGATCGAGTATATCCAGTCGCTGTCCGACGACGACGACGGATGCTTCCTGTGCCGCTACCGCGACGACAAACGGTCGAAGGACGCCGAGAACCTGCTGCTGTGGCGAGGTAAGAACTGCTTTGCGGTGATGAACCGCTTCCCCTACACCGGCGGGCACATGCTCGTGGCCCCGCTGGAGCATGTCGCCGGTCTCGAGGATCTATCGGGGGCCGTCATGTGCGAAATGATGGAGATGGTTCGCGATCTGCAGGTCGCCCTCAAGAGGGCGATCGGGGCTCACGGATTCAACGTCGGAATGAACATCGGGCGCTGCGCCGGGGCCGGCCTGCCGGGACACCTGCACCTGCACGTCGTTCCGCGATGGAATGGAGACACGAACTTCATGTCCGTCCTGGGCGACATGAGAGTCATACCCCAGGCCCTCAGCCAGCTCCACCGGCAGTTGCGGAACGTCTCGAGCGAACTGGAGCTTCCGAAGCTCTCATGACCGATCAACCCGCATCATGGGCGGTGACCGAAGCGGACGGCGCGGCGCGCAAGTACCCCGAAACGGCTCACGGGTATCGAACCTGCTTCCAGCGCGATCGCGATCGCGTCGTCCACTGCACGGCGTTTCGGCGCCTGGATTTCAAGACGCAGGTGTTCGTGCCGCACGAGCACGATCATTTCCGCACGCGAATGACCCACACGCTCGAAGTGGCCCTGATCGCACGCACGCTCGGACGCGCCCTGGGGCTCAATGAGGATCTGATCGAAGCGGTCGCCCTGGCCCACGATCTGGGACACTCCCCGTTCGGACACGGCGGCGAGACGGTGCTCAACAGGCTGATGAAGGATCACGGCGGCTTCGAACACAATCGCCAGTCGCTGCGGGTGGTCGATTATCTCGAGCATCCGTATCCGAATTTCCGCGGCCTGAACCTGACAAACGTGGTCCGCGAATGCATCGCCAGGCACGAAACGGCGTACGACACTCCGGCGTGCGGGGACTTCGCAGACGACCTGCGGGCCCCGCTGGCCGGACAGGTCGTCGACGCCGCGGACGAAATCGCATACACGTCGGCGGACCTCGAAGACTCGCTGGTCTCCCAGTGCATCTCAACCGATCAACTGGGCGATCTGGAGCTGTGGCGCCAAGCCCGGGCCGCGGCGCAAAATCAGTATCCCAACGCACGGTCGATTCACGTTCGGATAAGAGCGTGCAAGAACGTCCTGGAGATCATGGCCTCGGACCTGCTGGCCGCAACCCGCGGGCGAATCGCGGATCTGGGCGCCAATCCGACCGCAGACGCGATCCGGCGAGCCGGGAGCAAGTGCGCCGGATTCAGCGAATCCCTGGCGCCGGCGGTCCGGGCTCTGCAGAAGTTCCTGATGGACAACGTTTACACCGCCGGCCCCAACGCCGAGCGCAACGCCGAATCGCAGCGGATAATCAGCGACCTGTTCGGGCTGTACCTGTCCGACGAATCTCTGCTGCCGGATCGGTACCGCAACCGCATCGACGAACAAGGCGCCCACCGCGTCGTGTGCGACTTCATCGCCGGCATGACCGATCGCTACTGCACCGCCCGGCACGCCGAGCTGATCAGTTCTTGAGGACCGGGAAGACGGTTATCCGCAGCTTCGCCGCCCCGTACGGTATCAGCGTGAGATCCTCGAGCTTCTCGGAACTGCTGACCGGGCTCTTGGGCGGCAGGCCGGCTCGGTTGGGCTGCTTGAGCTTTCGCTGGGGCGTCTGGGCGTCGTGATTGGTGAGTTTCCATTCAGGCAACCGGCGGCCTTTCACTGTTATCTTCACCGGCGCCATGGTCGAATCGAAGACGTAGTCCTTGATCCCGATCTTCTCGAACTTCAACGATTTCTCGAGATCGTTGGGGTCCAACTGCAGCGCGTAGTTCCACGGCGTGGTCGGATAGATCGCCCAGTCCGCACACTGCGCGGTCTTGGCCTTGAAATCGGGCCAGTCCTTGACCTTCCGCCAGTCTTCACCAATCTTCAGTGCGTAAACCAGTGGTCCGCGCTGGATGGCCACAGCGTTGTTTCGCCGCTTGTCCAAACGGGCCTTCATCGGCAGGGTTACTTTCACATTATCGCCGTCTTTCCAGGTCCGAGCGATCTTGAAGTACTGACCGGCCTTCGGCGAGGCGGTCCTGCCGTCGGGCATTGCGACTTTCGCCGAAGCGCACCACCCGGGTATGCGAACGTAAAGCGGGAACTCGGTCGGGGCCTCGGTCTTGACCGTGAACGTGATGTTCTCGTCGAACGGGTATTCGGTCGTTTCGACAACCGTGACCTTCTTGTCGCCGGCGACGATCGAGGTGACTTCCGACGGAGCGTAGACAACGGCTACGAGGCCTCCGTCGGGCGACGCCATCCATGTGTTGGCCGCAAACTTGGGCCAACCCTGCGGCAGGTTTGTCGTGCAGCAGGGGAAGTGCGAATACGGGCCGAAGAGGAACGTAAGATCCTTCTTTTCACACGCGACCTGGTTGACTCTCTGGAAGTATTGATGGGTCCACTGCTTCGGTCCGACAGTCGCCGGCCAGGCGTTGTACGTGATTTTCTCGAGCCGGTCGGCCAGGCGCCAGTCACCGGTGACCGACAACAGCAGTTCGATCGAGAACATCTCGTCAATCACGAGGCACAGTTCGCATCCCTTGTCCGGTCCGCGACCCGAGAGGCACTCTTCGGCGGTGAAGATCCCTACAGGCGTTCCGTGGTGCTTGTCGAGATTCTCGAAGCATTTGGTGATCGCGTCGAGATCGTACTTGTCCTTGGTCACCAGGTAGGACATGCCCGGGGTCTTGACGCCCATGGCGGTGTTCACGCCGTGCTGGTGGTGTCCCCAACCCTTGGCGGCATGCTCCATGCCCTTGAATGTCGTGAAGCTCTCCGACCAGTTTCGCCCTTTTGCCCGCATCGCCTTGACCAGATCGATCAGCGTTTCGTCGCTGTTCCTGTCGTACAGCCACATCGCCACGTAGGCCATGTCGCCCCATCGGTTGAAGGCCCATGAAGGCTTCAGGCCGCCGCGGTCCATCGGGTGGAGACCGTCGTTGTCGACAACCAGTTGGCTCTTGACGCTCAACTGGCTCCCTGCGTCGGAGATCAGATAAAACGTGTACCATCCGTTTTCGCGAATAGCGATCCTGCCGGTGAAGCGAATGGCGAAGTTGTCGGGTTTGGCGCCCTTCTTGTTCTTCTTGTAGATCGGCGTGATGTCGAAGTTCTTGGCCGATCCGCTGTCGACGACCTCCAGGGTGTCGAAGTCGGGCAACTTGCTCCAACTGCCTTCGTAGTACTCGTACTGCAGGTCCTTGAGCGATGCGTCGGGGATTCGCTGCCGCTCGATGTCGGGGCCTTCCCAGAGCACTTCGAGCCCTTCGCCGCCGCCCTTTTCAAAATATGTCACGGTGATCTCGTGATCGCTGTTTTCCAGCAGCGTCTTGCCGTTGACCGGGTTCATCCGCTTTGCGTAAGCTTTGAAGAAGTTCTCCAGTATCGGTATTACTCGTTTATCGCCGGTAACCTCGAAGTGCTGCACGAGCGCCTTGAGCATAGGCGTGGGATACCACATGCCCCAGGGCCTGTTGCACACTTCGGCCGGCGGTCCGATCCATCCGTCTTTGTGCGGATTGGTCAGCGTCCAGTCGATCCACTTGGCGGCTTTTTTCTTCAGGCGGTCGTCGTCAAGCAGATGGGCCAGCGGAACGAGCCCGTCGAGGTAGTACGGCGCCCACTGGTATGAGTGGAATTTAGGAGCCTTCTGGCCCAGCCAACCGTTGGCCGTCAGCAGGTGGTAGAATTCGTCCATGTGCCCGGTGATGCCGTCGGCCTGGATCCGCAGCTCCCTCTTGAGCCAGCCGCCGGGCTTGACCCCGCCCAGCGGAATCATCGCAAACTTGCCCGGCAGGAGAGGCTCTTTGTGGAAGATCGGTTTCGTTTGCCCCTGGGCTTGCGTCCTTGTCGCCGTCAAGCTCAAGGTCACCGCGACCGCTGCGAGCGCCAACACGTAAATCTTGAATCTGGTCATCATCTGCGACTCCTCTGCAACGAGACCGACGGGGGGCCTCACGTTCATACTGAGACGACCCGAGACTAATGCGGATCTCGGGTCGTCGTGGTGGTTCACATACGTTTGGAATCAGTCGTCCTTCGATTCGGACTCATCCGAACTTTCCGGCTCGTCGTCCTGGTCGTCTTCGGACGGTTCGTCAGCCGGTTGGTCATCGCTCTTGGCGGGAACTTCTTCACCGTCGGCCTGGGGCTCCTGGTCTGAGAGAGCCTCAGCCACTTCGCCGGCCAGCTCCTCTTCAGACTCTTCAACGTACACGTCGTCGAGGTCCGTCGCGTCGACCTTTCTGCGAAGGAGGTAGTATATGACGGTCGTCGAAGACGCCAGGTAGCTCAATCCGAATGCGGCGACCACGCCGATAACCAGGTACACCCAGATCGCGATCAGGCCGGCCGACAGCGGTTCGAGCCCGTTCAGGGCGTCCCACGAGATCGCCGGATGGAAATCGCTGAACGTGGGCGCCGGCCAGAGCTTGTCCATGTAGTCGGCGTTGGCCGCCAGATCGCCGCCGCCGCCGAATACGCCGCCCTTTACGAACCAGTGGGTCGCCGCCAGTGCGATAAACGCGAACAGCCTGACGAACAGATAGCAGATCGTTCCGTACACCAGCGCTATCAGGCCGTACAGACCCGTCCGCCACGGACGGGCGAAAACATACGAGAAGCTGCGGCTGATGGCGTCGAACGCGTCGGAGCCTTCGACGGCGATAGTCGGATACATCAGCCCGCACCCGCCGCCGAGCCCGATCGACAGGAATGATATCAGCAGCCCGAGCACTATTGCGATCAGGAACAGCACGCCCATGATCCACGACAGCCATCCGCCGACGTTCCCGAACAGAAGCCCGCCCAGGAACAGCAGGAAGCCCAGCGTGAAGATTATGATCAGCGGAATCAGCGGAGCGGTGAAGAAGCTCAGGAACTTGCCCGACGAGAACCGCAGGGCCTGGACCATCGATATCTTCTCCTCGCGCGCCGCGTGCAGGGCCGCGATGCGGTGCATGGCGCCGCCGAACAGGGCCCAGGCTCCCAGCGAGAACGTCAGGAAGATCAGCGCGAACAGCCAGTGTTCGCACAGCAGCCAGACCAGTCCCTGGCAGGCCATCAGCATCCAGAACAGGAAACCGGCCGGATCGTCGGCCTCGGCTCGGCGAATGTTGGGTATCGCCGCGGCCGGACGGGCGCCGACCAGCGAGGGAATCGCCTTGGAGTTGATGATGTCTTCGTAATCGTCCAGACCGGTGGTGAAGTTCCCGTAGCGAACCGCACGCAGCGCGTTGGCCAGGCACTGGTTCTCGTAGGCCAGGAAACTCTCGAACACCAGCTTGCCCCTGATCCGCTCGACTTCGTTGGCGAAGGTCGCCGCAATCCTAACCGACGCTCTTCCGGCGTGATCGTATCCCTCCTCGAGAGCCTCGGTGCGCTTGTCTTTGGCTTCATCGGTGATCGCCGCATCGCCAATCGCCTTCTCGGCGTCCTCGTAGGCGCTGTCCAGGACCGCGGCGATCTTGTCGCGAATCTTGTCGACCTCGTCGCCGGCGTCGCCCAGGAGTCCGCCCCAGTCGTCCTCCTTTTCGTCTATCTCCCTCTGCTCGGCGATCTTGGCCGGATCGTAGGTTTCCTTCTCGGCCTCGTTGTACTTGGTTATTCTGGCTCGAATCGCCGTGCTGAGATCCGAACCCAGTCCGGGATCGGCGGCGAAGCTGGTCAGATCGTGCCGCTCCTGTCTGTACTTGTACTTGAGTCGAAGCGCCGCGGCTGTCTTGCCGTCAGTCCATTTCTCCATCGCCTGCTCGTAGGCCGGAGACGAACTGCACACGTACGCCACGATGTCGTTGTCCGGCACGCGTTGTCCGCAGAAGCCCCACACGCCGTCAAGCACCCTTCCGGCAAGATAAATCGACACCACCGCCGCGAGACCAAGAAGGATCTTGCTGGGGTGGATCGCAATCCTGAAGCTCTTGAAGATGTGGGAGAAACTGAATACCGCCATCCAGTTGATGCTGTCGATCTGATTCTTGCCGTTACTCATGATCTGTCCCTTTAAGCGGCGTCTGTTGTGCGCATAGACTTACCTTGGCCTTTGTCGAGATTATACGGCGCGGGTCAAGTGCTGCAACACTTTTTCCAAACATCGTTCAACAAAGGGCGCCGACCGATTGAGCCCGCAAACCCAGCGATACAAAGCACGTATTCGGCAGTCGCCCTGTCCCGCAGGTGAGCAATCGCACGCCGCGGGGTATGGCGGACCCCCGACGCAGGCGGCGTCTTGGCTTCAGGACGTCCGGCTGCATTCGCCGATCGACTGCAGGATGCGGGAATCAGGCGGTCCGGCAACGCCGTCTCGTGCCGCGGACCAAGGCCTGAGCGGGACGAAGATCCGACCGGCGGCAAGACTCCGCCGGCGTGGGAGCTGGGAGCCGCCGCCGCATCGATGTCCGACAGGAACTCGAGCAACCGCCAGGCGACACACACGCCGACAGGTTCACAGCAGCTTCACAGTTTCACGGGTGTGAAGCTGAATCATGATAAGTGGCGCCACTTTTCCGCACCAGTAGTACGGCGGAACAGAGATGGGCGTAAACGATTCACACACAGAATCTTAGGGCGGTAGCGATTCGGGAGTTCCGGAAGTCAGCACGGTCATTGCCGCAATTGCGCCTTGGAATCGGAGGTTCACAGCCCCGCAACCTGTGCAACGGCCTCGTTGAAAAACCGACTATCTTCTTGACATATACTGACATATGCGTAGAATGATTGCCAGCATACACGAAGGTGGGCTATACCCCGCCGGAAGGATGGAGGTTTTGAGGTTGTCTCGACTACGCTCTAACAATCCGGGACTGCGTGTGCTGATCGTCGCGGCGACGATCTGCGGCGCCTGCGGTGCGGCCGCAGCGGATATCGAGCCGAGCGTCTGCACCCCGACCGGAGCCGGAGCGTTCGGGATGCTCCCGGTCGAACACCAGCCCCCCCCCCCGCCAGCCCGCAGTATTACGCACCAAGCGGACTTTGACCGGAACTGCCGGCCTGCCGTCGACTTGACGGGCTTCCCGCTATTCGTCGGCCTGGGCCAGTCAGACACCACCGGTCGCCTCGCGCCGGATGACGCGCAGGACCCGGAGGCCAAGACAGTGCGCGAACTGCCCGCCGGTCCGGGCGGAGTGACGCTGTTTTTCGTCGGCATGGGATGCATCGGATCGGTCCAACTCGGCAAGTCGGCCCGGAGCCTGCAGTTGCAATCCATGCCTGAGTGGTTCCACACGGGCGCACCGATGCAGATCGGCGGCGCGACGCCATTTACCTTCGATCACCACATACCGGTCTTCCGCACATCGACCGAAACGAACGATGTACGGAAGTTCGCCCATCCTCCAAGGCATGACCTCCCATCACGCCATGAAGGTCAATTTGTCCCGGCCGTAGAAGCTCCGCGCGGCCCCCCGCACATTTCCTCCTGAATCGGACACGCCGCCAGAGCACGCGGTGACTCCGCCTGGCGCGGATAACGTCGTGCCCGGTTCTCTTTTTCGTAATGTGCGGTATCCCAGCACATGCGAAAGCGGATTTGTCACCCAGTTGCGATCGAAGTGCAATGACGCAATCCCCACGCAAAGCCGGAAGCCTCCGTCCGGTAAGCGACATAGAAAACAGAAAGAACACAGGAGTTTAACAATGAAAAAGCTTATTACGATTTGTGCAGCAGCAGCAATGATGTTGGCGACAAGCAGTACGACCCTGGCGGATATAGATCAGGATTTTTCAGCAAACGTAGATGGCTGGTTTACGGAAGGAAACAATGTCACCTGGAATGGCGCAGCGGCAGGAACTGCAACCATAACCCAGGGGGCGTACACGCGGTTTGGCGGTTACAGCAGTGTATTCCCGGCGGGCGGATTCACCACTTCCCTGGACATCTACCTGGATGTCGATGGAGGCTTTGCCAATGATAACCGATTTGACTTCACCGTGGCGATCAACAATTCCGCCGGCGATCACAGACGCGACTTTGCGTTCAACGGCGGCTTCTACGATGATAGTGATGTCACAGGTTCCGGTGATCGTTTTGTTTTCAGCGCCAGCAACACTACCGGACGCGGCAACAGCTATCCGAAGAATCCGGGGCGAGATCCGTTCAGCCTGGACACCACCGGCTGGTATTCCTTCCAGCACGCCTTCTATGACGATGGCGCAGGTATCCTGGCAGTCGACTTGAGCATCATCGATGCCGCAGACAACACGCTCCACACCTGGACGCTCAGCGACCCGCTTGATGCGATATCCGGCATAGGCGGAAACAGATACGGATGGTTCCCCAACATTGAACTTCCTTCACTGACAATCGACAACTCCACCCTTACGAGTGTCCAAGCCGCTCCGGTACCCGTACCCGGCGCATTCGTTCTGGGCGCGATGGGCCTGGGAATGGTCGGTTGGATGAAGCGTCGCAAGCAGAAAGCGTAATCGCGATCGCCTTATTGGCGGTTGTTTCTGTTATTCGTACAGGTTGAATCTAATCCGCGGGCGGGGCCGACAACGGTCCCGCCCGCGGTGCATTATGCGCACAACCTGCACCAGCGCCGGTATCGGCTTTTCGAATCGATCAGCTCTTGCGGAACGCGCGCCGGGGGCGCTTACCTGGACTATGATTTGGTTGAGTCGGTCTTTTTGGCGGTCTTGGTTTCGCTCTTGGTTTCGCTCTTTGCCTCGGACTTGCTCTCGGACTTTGTTTCCGACTTTTTGTCGTCGGCCTTGGCGGGTTTGTCTTTTTCGGCGGCCTTCTTGTACGATTCGCTGCGATAGTCGGTCTGGTAGAAGCCGCTGCCCTTGAATATCACCCCGGCTCCGATGCCGATCAGACGCTTGACCTTCAACTTGCCGCACTCGGGGCACTTGCGCACCGCGGCGGCCTTGATCGACTGAAAAAGCTCAAACTCGTGATCGCAAGCGTGGCATTTGTACTCGTATGTCGGCATTGGGCGCTCCTGTTATTCCTCGTCGGCGGCGTCTTCGGTCGGCGGCTCGGTTGACACTATAACCGAAGTCGGGCGGATGGTGCGACCCTTAAGCTTGTAGCCGCGCTGCAGCTCCTGCAGAACCGTCTGTGGCGGATGCTCGTCCGAAGGCTGCTGCATCAGGGCCGCGTGGGCCTCGGGGTCGAACGGCTGTCCGACGGCGTCTATGGTCTCGACGCCGAATCCGCCAAGGACCTCGAGGGCCTTGTCGTGGACAAGCTGCATTCCCGTGCGGAGCGGATCGTCGTCCGAACACTGACCGCCGGCGGCCTCGAGGGCGCGCTCCATGTCGTCCAGCACGCTCAACAGCCGCGTGATAAGCTGCGTGTTGGCGTAATCCCGCGCTTCGGTCATTTCGCGCTGCACGCGCTTCTGGTAGTTGGCGTAGTCGGCGGCGGTCCGCTGCAGGCGGGCCAGCAGATCGTCGCGTTCGGCCTGAAGGGCCCCGATGGGATCGACAACCCGCCTCGCGTCATCGTCGGCTTGCGGCGCCGCGTCGGCGATCGCGTCGGCCTTCGGCTCGGTCTCTTTGTCTTTCTTGCTCTTTCTTGTCATAGCTGGACCTGAGATTACGAGAAGTATTTCTTGAGCTTCTTAAGAAAACTCTTTCGCTGCGGGGTGACGGCGACTTGTTCGGTTTCAGCGTATTGTTTGAGCAGTTCGGTCTGCTCTTTCGACAGCTTCTTCGGCACTTCTATGAACACCTGCACGTGCTGATCGCCTCGTCGTCCGGATCTCAATGACGGCAGGCCGCGTCCCCTGAGCGTTATCACGTCTCCGTTCTGCGTGCCGGACGGAACGTCTATGTCCTCCGATCCCTTCAGCGTGGGAGCCTGTATGATCCCTCCCAGCGCCGCCTGGGAAAACGCGATCGGAACCTGGCAGACAAGATCGTTCCCGTTTCTCACCAGCAGCGGATGGGGTTTGACCCGCACGTAGCAGTGCAGATCGCCCCGCGCTGTTCCGTCGGGCCCGGGGCCGCCCTCGCCGCGCATGCGGATAACCTGTCCGTCGCTGACGCCGGCGGGCACTTGAATCGTCAGGATGCGTTTCTTCGGCGCCCGTCCGGACCCGCGGCACGCTGGGCACGGATCGGCGACTGTAGCTCCGCGACCGCTGCATCGGGGGCACGGAATCACACGCACCGACATTCCGAAAAAACCGCTTTCCTGCTGCTGGACCTGTCCGTAGCCGTTGCATGTTTCGCAGCGAACCGGCTTAGAGCCCCTTCGCGCTCCGCTTCCGGAGCATTCGCCGCACAGGTCGTTGCGCGTGAATTCGAGCGGCTCTTCAATACCGTCGGCGACCTGTTCGAGAGTCAGTTCGATCTCGACCTGCAGGTCTTCGCCGCGGGAGCTGTGGGCCCTGCGTCCGCCCATGCCGCCCATCTGGCCGAAAATGTCCTGGAACATCGAGAATATGTCGCCGAAGCCCATATTCCCGAAATCGTGGACGCCGGCTCCTTCGAGTCCGGCGTGGCCGTACTGATCGTAGCGGTTTCGCTTGACCGAATCGCTCAAGACCTCGTACGCCTCGGCAAGCTCCTTGAACTTCGCTTCGCCTTGGGCCTTGTCGCCCCGGAAGCTGTCGGGATGATACTTCAGGGCGCCCTTTCGGTAAGCGCGCTTGATCTCATCGCCGCTTGCACTCTGCGACACTCCCAACACTTCGTAGTAATCACGCTTCTCGGGCATGTTGTCCTATCGAGCGGCAACAAGTTTCAAAAAGCGCCGAGGGACGCTTCGGCAATCGCCAAAGCGTCCCTGTATCGGCGTTTCTTGTGCGGGCGCGTCCCACCGTCTTGCGGCGGGCCGGCGACCGGCGATCACGTCACTGCATTGGCGACGACGTTGTCCTCGTCCTTGGCGTCGAAATCGCTGACCATCAGGTTGGTCGTCAGCATAAGTCCGGCTACCGAGGCGGCGTTCTGCAGTGCGGTTCGCGCGACCTTGGCCGGGTCGATGATGCCGGCCTTGACCATGTCGACATATTCTCCGGTCGAGGCGTTGTACCCGGTCTGCTTTCCGCGTTCGAGGATCTCGGCGACAACAACACCGCCGTCTTCGCCGGTGTTGCCGACAATCTGTATCGTCGGGGAGGTCAGGGCCCGCGTGACAATATCGACGCCGATCTTCTCGTCGCCGCGCGCCTTGGCGCGAACGGCCTTTACGGCCTCGATTGCGTGGAGGAACACGACTCCGCCGCCGGGGACCACGCCTTCCTCCCATGCCGCGCGGGTGGCGTGTACCGCGTCGTCGATCAGGTCCTTGCGCTCCTTCATCTCGGCTTCAGTGGCGGCGCCGGCCTGGATGACGGCCACTCCGCCGGTCAGCTTGGCCAGACGCTCATTGAGCTTTTCGGTGTCGTAGTCGCTGGTGGACTTTTCGATCTGCTTGCGAATCGTCTCGCAGCGGGCCTTGATGTCCTTGGCCTTTCCGGCGCCTTCGATGATCGTGGTGTTGTCCTTGCTGACGACGATTCGCTTGGCCTGTCCGAGCATGTCCAACTCGATCTTGTCGAGCTTCACGCCGGTCTCTTCGCTGAGAACCGTTCCGCCGGTCAGGACCGCGATGTCGGCCAGGATGGCCTTGCGGCGGTCGCCGAACGCCGGGGCCTTGATCGCACATACGTTCAGGATTCCGCGCAGGCGGTTGATGACCAGGGCCGCGAGGGCTTCGCCTTCGATGTCTTCGGCGATGATGACCAGAGGCTTCGACGCGGTGGCCACCTTCTCCAGAAGCGGGACGATGTCGCGCACGTTGGAGATCTTGTTCTCGGTGATCAGGACGCATGCGTCCTCCATCACCGCCTCCATCGACGCCGGATCGGTCACGAAGTAAGGCGACAGGAAGCCCTTGTCGAACTGCATGCCTTCGACGACTTCCAGTTCGTTGACCAGCGACTTGCCCTCTTCCACGGTGATCACGCCCTTTTCGCCTACGCGATCGAACGCCTTTGCAATCAGGTCGCCGATGTCCTCGTTCCAGTTGGCCGACACGGTGGCGATCTTGCGCAGATCGTCGTTGCCCTTGACCTTCTTGGACTGGGACGCGATCGAATCGACCGCGGCGCCAACGGCGATATCCACGCCGCGCTTCAGGCCCATCGGGTGCGCGCCGGCGGTGACGTTCTTGAGCCCTTCGCTCATGATCGCTTCGGCGAGCACCACCGCGGTGGTGGTTCCGTCGCCGACGACGTCGTTGGTCTTCGAGGCGACCTGGTTGGCCATCTTGGCGCCCATGTTCTCGAACGGATTGGGCAGATCGATCTCCTTGGAGACCGTCACGCCGTCCTTGGTGACCTTGGGCGAGCCGAACGACTTCTGCAGCAGCACGTTGCGTCCGGTCGGTCCAAGAGTGACTTTGACGGCGGCCGCCAGTTTCGATACGCCGTCCAGCATAGCCAGGCGAGCGTCACTGTCGTAAAGCATTTGCTTTGCAGCCATTTCTATATTCCTTGGTAAATTTGTTGGTTATCGTTGACCGATTAGTCGCCGGGCAGTTCAGTCCAGAATCGCCAGGACGTCCGACTCGCGAAGGATCACGTAGTCTTCGTCGTCGATCTTGACTTCGCTTCCGGCGTACTTGGCGTAGAAGATCTCGTCGCCCTTCTTGAGGCACGGTTTCGCCCGCTCACCGGAATCGAGCAGCTTTCCGGGTCCGACGGCCGACACTACGCCGCGCTGCGGCTTTTCCTGGGCCGAGTCGGGCAAAACGATCCCGCCGGCGGTCACTTCTTCTGCTTCACACTGCTTTACGAGGATTCTGTCGTCTAAAGGTTTCACTGCCATTTTCGTCTAGCTCCTGCATCTGGAGGTTTTTTTATATTGCCTGTTCGGTCGACTGTTTCACTTTCGCTGGTCCGGTAAACACGGGACGCACCTTACATCATGCCGCCCATACCGCCCATGCCGCCCATACCGCCCATGCCGCCGCCCATTCCGCCCATGCCGCCGCCCATTCCGTCCATTCCGGGGGCTCCGACCGGTTCTTCCCTGGGGATCTCGCTTACCGCCGCATCGCAGGTAAGCAGCAGCGTGGCTACCGAAGAGGCGTTCTGAAGTGCGGTGCGGGTGACCTTGGCCGGGTCGATAACGCCGCCGGCGACGAGGTCTTCGTACTTGAGGCTGTCGGCGTTGAAGCCGATGTTTCCGGCGGCCTTCTCGACCTGCTTGAGTACGACCGGTCCGGATTCGCCTGCGTTTATTGCGATCTGCTTGAGCGGTTCGGCCACCGCCTTGAAGACGATCTCGACGCCGGTCTTCTCGTCGCCTCTGGCCTTGACCTTGTCCAGGGCCTTGCGGGCCCGAACCAGCGCCACGCCGCCGCCGGGAAGGATGCCTTCTTCGACGGCCGCTCGGGTCGCGTGCAGCGCGTCTTCGATGCGGGCTTTCTTTTCCTTCATCTCAGTTTCGCTTGCCGCTCCGACGTTGACCTGGGCCACGCCGCCGGCGAGCTTGGCCAGACGCTCCTGGAGCTTCTCGCGATCGTAGTCGCTCTCGGTGGTCTCGATGTCGTTGCGGATCATGTCGATTCGAGCGCGGATGTCTTCAGTCGCGCCGGCGCCTTCGATGATCGTGGTGATGTTGTCGCTGACGGTGACCTTCTTGGCCGCTCCGAGGTCCGCCGGCTCGATCGCCTCCAGATCGATTCCCAGATCCTTGGTGAAGACCTTCCCGCCGGTCAGGATTCCGATGTCCTGCAGCATAGCCTTGCGGCGATCGCCGTAGCCGGGCGCCTTGATCGCGGCGACCGACAGGATGCCTCGCATCTTGTTGACCACGAGAGTCGCCAGCGCTTCGCCTTCGATGTCTTCGGCGATGATGAACAGGGGGCGATTGGCCTTGGTGACCTTCTCCAGAAGCGGCACGAGCTTGGCTACGTTGGAGATCTTGTCTTCGTAGATGAGGATCAGCGGCTTTGCGAGAACCGCCTCCATCTCCTCCTGATCGGTCACGAAGTGAGGGGAGATGTATCCGCGATCGAACTGCATGCCTTCGACAACGTCGACGACGGTGTCCATCGACTTGCCTTCTTCGACGGTGATGACGCCGTCGCGTCCGACCTTGGTCATCGCTTCGGCAAGCATCTTGCCGATGCCCGGATCGTTGTTGGCGCTGACCGAGGCGACGTTGCGGATGTCGTCGTCGGTCTGGACCGGGGTCGCCAGTGAGGCAAGTTCGTCGACGATCGCGTCGACGGCTTTCCTTATCCCGCGGGCCAGCGACATCGCGTCGGCCCCGGCGGCGAGGTTGCGGTAGCCTTCGGTGAAGATCGCTTCGGCCAGAACCGTAGCGGTCGTCGTCCCGTCACCCGCGGCGTCGGAGGTCTTGGAAGCCGCCTCCTTGACCAACTGGGCGCCCATGTTCTCGGTCTTGTCGGTCAGTTCGACTTCTTCGGCGACCGTCACGCCGTCTTTGGTTACCGTGGGCGGACCCCATCCCTTGTCCAGGATGGCGTTTCGCCCGCGCGGTCCAAGAGTGCTTTTGACCGCTCTGGCCAGCTTCTGTACGCCGGTCAGGAGGGCCTCTCGGGCTTCGCTTTCAAATGCTAACTGCTTTGCAGCCATCTGCGAGTTCTCCTTGTTAGTGGTTCATTAGACAAGTACGTCTAAACGCTTGTCCTGGCTGTAATTAACATCATCAGACACCGGAAAACGCCGAAACACGCCAACCGGACGCGACAACACTGCCGCACGATAGATACAGCAAGCCCCATGCCGCAAAGTGTAAAGTACTCGCAAATAAGGCTTTACAGAATACAGGGCGAGTTGCGCCACTGGCGGAATCCTGCCAGTACCGCATTTTTGGCGCCCCAAAAGCGCATTTTGACAGAGAATCCGCCCGATTATCCCCAGAGATTGGCGGGATACTTGCCGTCGGCGACCATTTCGCCGATGGCGGCCTTTATCGCCGGCTTGTCGGCCTGGTACGTCACACCGTACCACTGCTCGTCGGTCAGCAGGACTTTCGGCGAACTTTTGCCCGCGACGATCAGGTCGTTCACCACCGACGGAACGAAGTACTCGGACTTGGGAGTGTTCAGGCTGGTGCGGCAGAACTCCTCGAATCCCGACTGCAGTTCGCCCATGAATCCGGGCGTGAAGCCCCACATATTCATCGAAACGGTGCTTGCGGCGTCTATGGCGGTCCAGTTCTCGCCGTCTTCGGTGTATTTCACGCCGTCTTCGAAACGCTGGATGCAGGTGCGCTCGACGATCTCGATCAGGCGCCCCTGAGCTGTCGAGCAGACTCCACGCGCGACGTGTCCGTGTTCGGTGAGCGTCTTGCCGAGAGTGTAGCCTACCATGGCGCAGTCGTATTGGCCGTCTGAGTCCGCCGCCGAACGCAGGTAGTCGCCCAGGATCGCGAACGAACCGGCGCCGTAGAAGTCGTCGGCGTTTATCGCCGCGAACGGTCCGGTGATCTCGTCGGCGGCGCACAGCACGGCGTGTCCGGTGCCCCAGGGCTTGACACGATCCGGCGGACAGGACACCCCGACCGGCAGGCGGTCGAGTTCCTGAAAGACATAGGCGGTGTCGATCCGCTTCTCGATCGATCGTCCGACCTTCTCTCGGAAGATCTCTTCGATGTCCCGGCGGATGATGAAGATCACCTTGTCGAAACCGCCGCGCAGGGCGTCGTAGATCGAGTAGTCGATCACGATCTCGCCGGAGGGACCGACCGGATCGATCTGTTTGAGTCCGCCGTATCGGCTTCCGATTCCCGCGGCCATCACAACCAGTTGTGCAGACGCCATGATATCTCCTGGATCGTTTCGAGGGTTCGGATCGGTCCCGAACCCGAGCGAACATACTATATCAAGCCCGCGGGCGTTTCCAGAAGTTACCGCCAGCGGGTTTCATTGCCCTCATACGCCGGGTATGATATGGACAAGACCACGCAACAGCCAGCGCCCCGCGGCAAGGGGCTCGGAACAAAGGAACTGAGATATGAAAACAACGAACTGGTTAACTCGCGTCGTGCTGTCGGCGGCCTGCCTGACGGCTGTCGTCATGACGTCGACTGTCGGTCTGTGCGCCCCGAAGAAGGCGGCCGCCAAGCCGACCGCGGAACCCAAGCCTTGCGTGAAGAAGGAAGCAAAGCCGTGCGTAACTGCCCCAACAACCCAACCGGCGGCCCAGGAGCCTTGCACCAAGGACGGCGCCCCGGCCCCAAAGGTCATGCCCGCCGAGCGCGGAGCGAAGAACAACCGCCAGCCCCGCCGCATGTGGGCCACTTCCTATCGATGGGCCAAGGCTCCGAAGCTGGTTGTCGAGAAATGGCTGACCGACAAGCCCGACACCAAGGGCAAGTACGTGCTGATCGAGTTCTGGGCGACCTGGTGCCCGCCGTGCCGCAGATCGATCAACCTGCTCAACAAGTTCCACAAGAAGTACCGCAAGGAGCTGGTCGTCATCGGGCTGAGCGAAGAATCCGAGGCCGACGTCCGCAAGTTCAAGAAGCCCAAGGTCGAATACTTCAGCGCCATCGACACCAAGCAGCGAATGAAGAAGGAGATGGGCGTCTTCGGAATCCCTCACGTGATAATAGTCGAGCCGGGCGGGTACGTTATCTGGGAGGGCTTCCCTCTGCTGAAGGACTACGAACTGACCGAGGAGATCGTCGAGAAGATCCTCGAAGTCGGACGGAAGATCAAAGCCGCCAAGGCCAAAGCGGCCAGGGAAGCCGAAGACGCCAAGAAGAAGAAGAAGTAGCCCGCGACCGGCTTCAAAGGCAAACGGCTTTTCCACACAGAGGCTCAGAGAACGCCCGGAGAACGGCAAACGGCATTTTTTGGTTAACGGCGACGGAAACGGTGGAGAAGCGGACATTGGCTTGAGAAGAAGGTTCTGCAAGACCTATGTAGCTGGCCGTCCTCTGGTCGTTCCCTGAGACTCTGTGCGGGAACGTCGTTGACGTTCTATTCGGCCGATACGCGGCGATCGACGATCACGCGGGCTATCGTCGTGTCGCGGCGGGTCTTGGCGCGGGTCAGGAACCCCTCTATCGCTTCGCCGTCGCCGGCGTCGATCAGATCGCGCAGTTTGGCCGTTTCGTGCGAGAACTTGTCCAGCGCCGACAGCACCGCGGCGCGATTGGTCAGGAGAATGTCGCGCCACATCTCCGGGTCGCCGCTGGCCAGTCGCGTAACGTCGCGGAAACCGCTGGCCGACACCTCCAGATCGTTGTTTCCGGGATGCAGCATCATAAGCGACGCCAGCAGGTGCGGCAGGTGCGAGATTCTCGCCACCGCCCGATCGTGGGCCGCGGGAGTGCGGCGGACGACACGCATGCCGAGAGTCTTCCAGAACGCCTCGATCGTGTCGACGGCGTCAGGCGGAGTGTCGCGCGTAGGGGTGACTATGCACGAGGCGCCGACAAACAGATCAGCACGCGAAAACCGAACGCCTTTCTGTTCGCTGCCGGCCATCGGATGACTGCCTACGAACGGGCCGCCGGGACCGAGTATCCGGCGCGCCACGCGCTCGACGCGAACCTTCGTGGACCCCACATCAGTAATCAGCGTGTTGCGACCCAGCGCCGCAGCGGCGGCTTTCAAGTGCTTCTCGAACGCGCCGACGGGAGTCGCCAGTATCACCAGGTCGGACTGTCCGACGCACTCGGCGGGGTCGAAGTGAGCGGTGTCTATAGCCCCGACCTCCAGCGCCGCGTCAAGCGAGACCTGACGCCTGCCGACGCCGGCGATGCGGACCGACGGATCGTGGGCCTTGATCGCCAGCGCGGCCGAGCCGCCCAGCAGACCGACGCCGACAATCGTAACGTGTTTCAGTTTTCCGGTGGTCATAGTTCAAAGCGTAAGGGTATTGCAAAACCCCCGCCGCCGCAAGACCCGACGCCGGGCAATTGGCGGGGTGCATCAGGTTTCAGCAGGCGGATTGTAACAATCCGCCTGCTGAAACGGGATACACCCCAATTGGCGGTTGACCGGGAAATTTGCTTGCTCGCAGGTCGATTTCAGGGTATTATTCCGGGATGAAAATGACCCGGCAAAGGACGCTGTGCGCGTCCTTTGCCGGTATTTGCCCTGTGACCCGACGGCGGAGGCCGGCGGCGGCAAACAGACTGATTTTCGCGCTATGGCCAAGAAAAACAATAACTCCGACTCAGATTTTGTCCTTCCGTTCGAGCGGGAGATAGTGGCGCTGCAGCACCATGTTGACGAGCTGCTCGAAGCCCAGAACGCCAGCGGGCGGGATTACTCCTCGGAGATCCGCAATCTCCGCGAAGAGTATATCTCGCTGCTGACAAAGACCTACGCGAACCTGTCGGCCTGGGAGACCGTTCAGGTGGCCAGGCACCCCAAGAGGCCTCTGGCCGGCGACTACATCGACAAGATCGTCAAGAATTTTGTCGAGCTGCACGGGGATCGACACTTCCGGGACGACCGGGCGATTCGATGCGGACTCGGCTCGATCGGATCCGAAAAGGTCATGATCGTCGCGCAGCACAAGGGACGCGACACCAAGGAGCGGCTCGAGTGCAATTTCGGCATGTGTCACCCCGAAGGGTACCGCAAGGCGATGCGGATGATGAAGCTGGCCGAGAAGTTCTCGCTGCCGGTCGTCTGCCTTGTCGACACGCCGGGCGCGTATCCGGGCGTGGGTTCTGAAGAGCGCGGAGTCGCCCAGGCGATCGCCGCCAGCATGATGGAGATGTCGCGGCTGGCGACGCCGGTTGTCGTGGCGATCATAGGCGAAGGCGCCTCGGGCGGAGCGATCGGAATCGGCGTCGGCGATCAGATGGGAATGATGCAGTTCGCCTGGTACTCGGTGATCAGCCCCGAAGGCTGCGCCGCGATCCTGTGGCGCACCGGCGAAAAGGCCGCGGAAGCCGCCGAGGCGATGCAGGTCACCGCCGAGAGCATGAAGAAACACGACCTGATCGACGACATCATCCCCGAACCGATCGGCGGCGCGCATCGAAATCCGGACGAAGCGGCGTACAATCTCGAACGCTATCTCGTCAGCACGCTGCGGCGCCTGAAGCGCACGCCTGTCGAAAAACTCGTCGAGCAGCGCTACGAACGCTGGCGCAGAATGGGCAAAGTGCTGCAGCTCGACAACGTCCCGCAGCAGGCGGCGGCCGCTGAATAACGGCCCACGGCGTAGAGGCCTGGCCGTCTAGAGATCTTCGAACATCTCGATCGTGAAATCCAGCGTCTTGTCGAAGTTCGCCCGCCAGTAGTCCCAGGTGTGTCCGCCGGGGAATTCCTCGTAGCTGTTGGGCACGCCCAGGGAGTTCAGGTGCGCGTGCAGTCGGCGGTTGGTGTCGCCCTGGTAGTCGTCCAGCCCGCAGTCGAAACGGACGGCGGGGAACTGATCGGTTTCCGAGGCCGCCAGCTTCGTCGCCAGCGAGAACACGTCGTAGTCGACATCCGGCGTCCGGTCCTTCAGCAACTGCATAAGCCCTGTCGGATACGGCTTGCCGAACGGGTGCGGCTCGTGTCCGAAGTACAGCGCCCCGGAATGCGAAGAGACCCCGCAGAACAGTTCTGGGTGGCGCATCGCCAGCATGAGCGATCCGTATCCCCCCATCGACAGTCCGGCGACCACCCGCCCGCGCCGCTCGGGGACGGTGTTGTAGTTGGCGTCGGTGTAGGCGATCAGGTCGCGTGCGACGAGGTCTTCGTATCGCCCCCCGTCGGGGCCTGGAATGTTGCAGAAGTAGCTGCCGGCTCCGTCGGGAATCACGATCATGAACTCGGCCTGGGCGAGGGTCATCGCCGCTGCGATATCGACGCGGGAAGACCAGGTGGTGTGATCGTCGCCCATGCCGTGCAGCAGGTAGAGCACTCCGACAGGCCTACCGCAGTCGTCCGGACGTATCACCGTAAGCATCGAATCGCCGCCGAGGGCCTCACTGGCGAAACACACCTCAGACTGCACTATCGCCATCTACTTATCGCCCTTCTTGATCTCGCGGATGTAGATGTTCTTGAACCAGAGAGTGTTCCCGTGGTTCTGCAGTTCGATCTGTCCGGTGGGATAGATCGGCTTGTTGCGCTCCCAGTAGTTCTCGAGCGTGGTGTTGTCAACCACCAGCTTGCCGTTGAGCCAGACCCAGACCTTCTCGCCGATCATCTTGATCCGGAAGCGGTTCCACTGACCGATCGGGTTGTCGGCGCAGACCAGCGGCTTGCTGGGATTCTTCTTGTTGTTGTACAGGCCGCCGGAACCTACGGGCCACCTGGCCGGGTCCCAGATCTGCACCTGCGGCGAACCGCGGAGGTATATTCCGCTGTCGCCGTTCTTCTTGATCTTCCAGTCAACGTACATTTCGAAGTCGCCGTAGTCCTTGGCGGTGCACAGCGACTGGCCCTTGCCGCTGAAGATCAGCACGCCGTCTTCGATAGTCCAACTCTTTCGCATCCGCTCGTCGGCCTTCTTCTGGGCGGCGGCGAGTTGTTCGGCGTTCATCGCGGCGCGTTTCTTCGGGTTGGCGACCAGTCCTTTCCAGCCGGTCAGGTCCTTGCCGTTGAACAGTGCGACGAATCCCTTGGGAGGCGTGTTTTTGGTGTCTTCGAGGGCTCCGGCGACCGGCGCCTTGGCGTCCATCGACTTGATGCGAATGTTGCGGAACTCCACGCGGGCGCCGTGACCGAGCCAGCCGATGTGACCCTTCTTGTTCTTCAGGCCGGGATGACCTTTCACGAGCTTCTCGCCGCCCTTTTCGATGACCTTGTCCAGATCGGCGTCGACAATCGTCGTGCCGTTGAGGATAACCCTGATCTTCGGGCCGATGGCGTGGACGATCTGTGAGTTCCATTCGCCCGGCTTCTTGAGGAATCCGCGCTTGGCGGGAACGACGCCGTAGATGCTGCCGTGATACTGGTAGGGACGCAGCTTGGCGTATCGCGGGGAAGTGTTGTCGAGTATCTGCAGCTCCATGCCCGCATAGGCCGCGTTGCCCTTCAGCGGCGCGCGGATGCCGAGTCCGTTGTTGGCTCCGGGAGGGAACTTGAAGTCGAACTTGAGTATGAAGTCGCCGTACTCTTTTTCGGTGAAGAGATTGCCGCCCTTCTTGCAGAACATGATCCCGTCTTTGGCTCCGTAGCCGTCGACCGAACCGACCCAGCCGGTCAGATCCTTTCCGTTGAACAGCGAGACGAAACCTTCTTCATCGGCCTTGTCGGCTCCCAACGCGCAAACCGCGATCGACAACAATACGATAACCGCCCCGAATGCATGCTTGTTCATGTCCTGTTCTCCGTTCAGTTTTTGCGGCTATTTTTTACCGGCGTATTTGCCGGCGGTGTCGAGAGTCCATTTATTCCTGGCTACCTTCAGGATCTTGCGGAGGTTCTTGCGAACGTCGGCGCCCTTGAGCAGTTTCTGCCGCCTTTGGGTCGGGCAGGCGATCCGGACGACCGCCATCGCCGCTTCTTCTCGAAGCGCCGCGTCGTCAACGTACTTCATCGCGAGGTTCATCGCCTCGACGGTCCGAACGCCCGACAATCCGCCGAGAATCAGTTTCTTGGCCGCTGCGTCCGGGGCGGCGTCCATACCGGCTCCAAACAGCTTAACGGTCGCCGCAGCGCCGCGATTGCTCGGCAGTGCGATCAATCTGACGTATCCGCGAAGCGCCAGGATGCGGTGGGTCTTGCTGTCGGTCTTGCCGGCCAGAGCCAGCAGCGGCTTTGCGGCCCCGATCTCGGGCCAACCGGCAAGCGCGCGAACGGCGGCGTCTTTGACCGCCTTGTCGCTCGAACCGCAGTCCTTGACGACTACCTTCAGGGCGTCATCGCCGCCGACGCCCGGCAGAACGCCGATAAGCTTGGCGCGCTTCTCGCCGGTCTCGGTCGACATCGCCTTGACGACCGGCCCGGCGCCGACCTTCGTTCGTCGAATCGCAGCAACGGCGGCGTTTTGCAGACCGGCCCGCTGACGCGAACTTTCGGCTCCGACGAGTTTGTTCAGGATCACGGCTATGTCGCCCGGTCCGGCGAGGTCGCCCATCGCCTTGGCGGCGGCCTGGGCCACCGACGATTCGGTGCTGTCGAGCTGTGCGATCACGGCCTTGACCTGATCTGTCGCCCCGCGTGCGGCGAGCACCACAAGAAGCGCCGCCTTGCCTTCGGTTGAAGCCTTCGCCATCGCGCCGGCGGCACAGGTCGATACGTTCCCGGCCTTGACGACGAGCAATATGCTCTTCAAGGCGTCGATTTCCGCGGTGTCGGTCGATTTCATCGCCGCCGCGGCGGCCGCTGCGCCCTTGTCCGGGGCCGCATTGGCCAACGCCCCGATCGCGGCTATCCGAACGTCCTGGTTCTCATCGTTCGCGGCGGCCGACAGCGTGTCGATAACGCTCGTGCCGGTGTCGCCGGAAAGTCCCAGGGCTCCGAGAATCGCGACCTTCGTCGCCGGCGAGGCGGTTTTGAACCGCGCGATCAGCTTGGCCGACGCTCCGGCGGCCTTCATTCCGCCCAGCAGCCGGGCCGCACGATCGCGTACGTAGGCGCTCTTGTCGTCAAGCGCCGCCAGCACGTCGTCGATCGCATCGCCGCCGCAAACGCTCGCCAGCACCGACAGTGCGGCGCATCTGGCGTTTCCGTCGGTCGGTCCGGTTCGCTCGGTCAGCACGCCGCGGCAGATCTTCCCGCAGGCGGCCTTGTCGCCGCCCTCGCCGAGGCGCCGAGCCAGCAGCATGTAGTTCTTCATCGCTATCGAACGCTCGTAAGGCCCTTTGGCCGTCGAAGCCTTCTTCAGCACCGGAGCAACTGACGCATCGCCGATATTCGCCAGTGCGAACCAGGCGGTGTGCCTCAGCGTCCTGTCGGTCGATCCGGCGTAGTCTGCGATCGCCTTGGCCGACGCCTTGTCGCGCGCCTGTCCGACCGCTCGCACGATCGTTATCAGAGCGGCGCCCTTGGCGCTGTCGATCGCGCCTCGGAGTTCGCCGGTCGCCGCCTTGGTCCCAATACCCAGCAGCGCTCGAGTCGCCGTCTCGCAGAGCCGCGCATCGCCCAGGAGCTTGCCCAGCGGCTTGACCGCGGCGTCCGAGCCGCACAGTTCGATCTGCTTGATGAAGAACTGCTTCAGGTCGGCGTTCCCGGCTTGCGCCATACCGCCCAGCAGCGCCTTTTCGAGCATCGCCCGCTCGGTCTCGGCCCCGGGACGCATCGCATAAAGCACAATGCCGTGCAGCGCGAAGCGCGCCTTGGCGTCGGCGACGTCGTCGGGCGGGGTGATCATCCCGCACAGTTCCTTCAGACCGGCCGGACCGGACTTGATGATCTCCGCTATCAGGGGCGAGCCCTCGGCGAAACTCGGGGTGGGCATCTTGGCGACAATCTCGCTGACAGTCGCCGCCGAGGCGCCAGCCGTCAGCAGCATCCCCGAAAGGGCGACAATTACGATGAATGTTGTTCGTCTTATCACGTCAGATCTCCTTGATCCTGCTGCGTTGATTACAGATGCCACGGGGCCCGCATGGGCTGATCGGCCAGGCGGTTGGCGCCCTCGTCGCCGATGAAACGCTGGGCGACGGGGTCGAACTTGAGCTTCCGCCCGGTGCGGATCGCGACGTTGGCCAGGTGGACCAGCAGGTTGCTGCGGTTTCCGTTGACCTCGTTGAGACCGAACTTCCTGCGGGTCTTGACCGAGATGTTGAAGTCGCTGATCATCGGTTCGGGATCGGGCATCGACTTGACCTTCTCAGCCAGCTCCGGCGGATCGGTCTTGAAGCCGCGATACAGCTTGCCCTTGGGCCCTTCGATGTAGGGCTTGCCCTTGGTCTCCTGCTTGCCCCATTCAGCCGATTCGAGGATGATTCTGCATCCGTCTTCGTAAGTCATCACGACCCGTCCCCAGGCTCCGCAGGCGTCCGGATGCGTGGGCCAGGGCGCGTGGGCCTCGATCTCGACAGGAGAGGTGTCGTCCTTGCCGAGCACGTACTGGACCGGGTCGAGGTAGTGCTGACCCATGTCGGCCAGTCCGCCGCCGTCGTAGTCCCAGTATCCGCGGAACGAACCGTGGGTGCGGTGCCGGAAGTACGGCTTTACGGGCGCCGGTCCGAGCCACATGTCGTAGTCGAAGTTCTCCGGCGCCGGCTCGGGCTTGATGTTGGTCTTGCCGGACCACATGCGAACCTTCCAGGCAAATCCCGTGTGCGGGCTCACGCGCGCCGTCAGGGGCCAGCCCAGCTCGCCGGACTCGACGAGCTTCTTGACCGGCTTGGCCGGCGAGCCGAATCCGTACAGACCGCCGTAGAGGCGGAACCAGGTGTTCAGGCGGAACACCACGCCGTTTCGCTGGACGGCGTCGATGACGTGCTGACCTTCGGCGATCGTGCGCGTCATGGGCTTTTCGCACCAGACGTCGATGCCGGCGTCGGCGGCCGCTATCGAAATCAAAGCGTGCCAGTGCGGAGGCGTCACGACGTGGGCCACGTCGATATCGCCGCGATCGAAGACTTCGCGGTAGTCTTTGTATCCCTTGCATCCGCCGCCCTGCTTGACGGCGTTGGCCAGGTGCTTTTCGTCGACGTCGCAGACCGCCATCAGGTTGCCGATCGCATCGCCTTTGACCATGTTGACATGTCCGCGTCCCATCCCGCCGACGCCGATCACCGCGTGGTTGATCTTGTCGCTGGGGGGACTGTAGCCGCGTCCGCCGAGTACGTGCCGCGGAACGATGGTGAGACCGGCCATCACGGCGACCGAGCCCTTCAGCATTCCTCTTCGTGTTACTGTGGCTTGTTTGCGCGCCATAATTCTTCTCCTTATGTACGGGCCGGGCATTGTATATCCCGCGGGCCTACGTTGGCAAGGCAAACACGAAAGCCCCCGGGCGCTGTGAGCGGAACCGGGGGCTTGTTCGAAACTCAAGATTGGTTGGTCTGCGCGCTTAAGGCGTCATCGCCGCGGCGAGTTTCGCCTCCTTGTCTTCTTCGCTCAGAGCGTCCCATTTCGGCATGCACGACGGGCAGCAGAAGCCGACTTTCTGGCCGTTGTAGTCGCGAGTCATGTCCGGCGCCATCGCGGCCTGATTGATCTTGTTGCCCATCATCGGACACTTGGCGTTGACAACAGCGACCTTGCCGGCGTCTTTGGCGGCGTCGGCGCCCCCATCTCCCTGCTCGGGTTTTTCTGCTCCGCCGCAGCCGACGAGACAAAACGCCAATCCTGCAAGCAGCGTCAGCGACAATACGTTTGCGATTTTCATAACCGTTCCTTTCCGGGGCCGATGCCCGATTATAGTAGTGCGATTGAACATAAGGCACTCATCCGCTCGCAATGCGGAAGGTCCCGAGACATTATAGTCCCGAAACCCGCCGGATGTCGGCAACAAACAGATTGTCGCCGCCGGCGTCGGAACTTGCCAACGAGCCGCAACTGTCGTAGGATTGTGTGCAAGAACGTTTGGCACTGAAGGAGTTTACGATGGAGCAGTTGAAGTGGGACGACAGTCTGTCTATCGGCGCCGAGCTGATCGACCAGCAGCACAAGACCTGGATAGAGCATTACAACAAGCTGACCGCCGCGGTCGAAGCACAGCAGGGTCCGCGCGAAATAGCCGAAACCCTCGGGTTCCTCGTCGACTACACGGCGTTTCACTTCTCGGCCGAAGAACAGCACATGATCGACAGCCAATACCCCGGCCTCGAAGATCACCAGGCCAAACACGACGAGCTGAACGACACGCTGGGCAACCTGATAGAAGACTTCCGCGAGGAAGGCGCCACGCACATACTGGCCGATTTCCTCAAGACGTTCCTGGGCAACTGGCTGGTCAATCACATCCGCACGGTTGACATGGAATTCGGAAAGCACCTCAAGGCCCAGGGCATCGAACTGAGCGGTCGGTAGGACCCGATCGCGAAAGCGGCGTCTGCGAACCTGCACGGCTGCTCCGCCGCTCACTTCCTCCGCAGGCGGCGGAGATGATGCCGCGCCAGGGTCGCCAGGTTGCTTTCGGGCTCCAGGGCGACAACTTTATCGTAAGCGGCGATCGCTTCGTCGGTGCGACCGAGTTCGTCGCTGACAAAACCCATCCTGTAAAACGCTTCGGCATAGCCCGGCTCGATGTCGACGGCCCTCTTGTAGGCTTCGACCGCGTCGGCGTACTTCCCCAATTCGCCGTAGGCTCCGCCCAGACCGAAATGCGCCTCGGCGGAGTTCGGATCGATCTCGACCGCCCGCCCGTAGGCGGCCGCGGCGTCGGAGTACCTGTCGATCTCGTCGAAGTTGACGCCGATGTTGTAGTGGGCCTCGGCGTAGTCGGATTTCAGGGCGACCGCCCTCTTCAGAGCCGCGTCGGCCCGGCGGCGATGACCGAGAGTCCGGTACGCAACGCCCAGATGATTGAGCGCTTCGGGGGACTGGGGTTTCAGGGACACCGCCTTCTTGTGAGCGGCCAGCGCCTGTTCATGCCGACCCATGGCGCCATAAACGAGTCCCAGAGCGGTATGGGCTTCGGCGTAGCGGGGTTTCAGGGCTATGGCTTTTTCGCAGGCGGCCAGTGCGTCGGCGTTTCGACCCAGCCGGAGGTACGGACCGCTGACCGCGGCCCAGGCCTCGGCGAAATCGTCCTTCAGTGCAACAGCCTTCTCAAACGCCTCTGCGGCCCGCGCGTGCAGGTCCATCTGCGCGTAAACTCGGGCGACACTGAAATGCACCGCCGGCGAGTCCGGGCTGAGCGAGAGCGCCTTCCTGCACGCCGACAGCGCTTCGTCGGTTCGTCCGGCGTCGGCGCAGGCGCCGCCCAGACCGGCGTATGCTTCGCCATAGTCGCCACTCCCGGCGATCGCCTTCCTGTAGGCCGCAATCGCCTTGTCGACCGAACCCATCCTGCGATAGGTCTGGGCCATTATGCAGTCGCCTTTGGCCATCTCACGAGCAAGATCGGCGGCGGCCTTCTTACGCTGAGCCTCAATCCGCTCGTCCCGCCGCCGAGCGAAATCATCGCCCTGGGTCCGCGACGACTCATCACTCCGACCGCAACCAATCGAAGACAATACGCACAGCGCAGCCAATCCGAAAACAAATCCCGCGGCGCCAATCCTGCACTTTTGTGAATTCCAGATCATATCCGTTCTACATTCTAATACGACATGCAGCTCCGGTTGTAGTCTTCATCCGGGAAATACGCTCAATCTTCGCCCAAGCGAACAGAGAATGCGTGGAAATCCGCAAGGAGCGCCCGCTCGGCTCGACGGGCGCGCCGGCTATGGGCCCCGGAAGGCGTTGAACGGCGCGGTTTGCAGATCATCGAACAGCCCGGCGAATCGTTCGATGAAGCGTCTTTCCGGTTTCCAGACGCTTCAGTTCGGCGATCATCTCTCGGGAACCTTGCGAAAGGTCATCAACAGGCAGCAGTTCTCACCGGCCAGGAAGCGTGATTTCGGATCGGGGTATTTGTCGCCTTTACCGTTCAGCGAAACATTGCAGAACGAGCACCCGCCGACCTCGGCGCGTTCGCAGAAACACCCGAACCCGGAAACAGCGATAGTTCCCTTGCCCAGCAGCCGGCCCCAACTCCCTTTCCGGCATCTGGCCAACACGATAACGCCGGACGCATATTACACCGTCTAGGTTCGGCTTGCGATCCCGCATTAACTGCGGGTGAGCACTATCTTTCCCACGTGTTTCTTCGACTCGTACAGTGCGTGGGCTTCGTTGGCCTGGGCGAATGTGAAGCTGTTGGGGTCTATCAGGGGTTTGAGTTTTCCGGCTTCGGCCAGTTCGGCGGCCTGGCGGAGGATTTCGCCCTGACGGTCTCGCCCTTGGCCGGTCAACAGCGGGAGGGTCATGTTCTCAAAGTGGAGCGTTATCCCGCGGCGGAACGCCGGCGACAGGTCGTGGGAGGCAAAGCCGAGGATGTTGATCACCTGGCCCTTCCTGCGTGCGGCCTGGAAGGATTGGTCCAGCACGGCGCCGCCTACTGTGTCGTAGACTATGTCGAATCCCTCGCCGCCGGTCAGGCGGTCTATATACTGGGCAACCGATTCTTCGCGGTAGTTGATGATCTCCTCGGCGCCGAGGCCGCGGGCGATCTCGGCCTTGGCGTCGGATGATATCGTGGTCGCCACTCGGGCGCCGTGGGCCTTGGCGATCTGTATCGCCGCGTGTCCCACCCCGCCGCATCCGCCCTGGATCAGCACGTGCTGGGCGGGCTGGAGACCGGCGCGGTCGATCAGGCCCTCCCACGCCGTCAGCGTCACCAGCGGCAGCGCCGCGGCCTGCGGGAAATCGAACGACAACGGCTTGCGGGCGAGCAGTCGGACATCTGCGAGCATGAAGTCGGCCAGCGCCCCGCCGTGACCTTTGAATCCGCCGGGGCAGCCGAACACTTCGTCGCCGACGTCGAACGCATCAACGCCGGGTCCTATCGCCGAAACCACACCGGCGACATCGCCGTGCAGGGCTGCCGGCAACTCCGGACTCATACCCTCTAAATGCATACGCAAGAATACGTTATCCACCGGATTCAAGCTGGAGGCCTTCACCTCGATCAGCACTTGCCCGGACTGGGGCTCAGTGATCGGCAGTTCAACCGGTTCGAGCATGGCGTCGGGACCGGTGGTCTTGGCGACAAAAGCTCTCATCATGCTCATGGATCACTCCTCTTCGGTCCGCTCGATCTGGAGTTTCACATCCAGCGTGTCAGAGGCCTTCAGGCCGACGGATTTTACGCCCTTGAGCACCTTGCACTTGCCGCCGCTGGTGATCCTGATCGTGTAGGCGCCTTCCTTGAAGACCTTGGGGCGGAAGCTGTTTCCGTTGATGCGCAGCGTGTAGACTATTTCGCCGCCGGTTTCGTCGATGATCTGGACAACCGGGTCGGCGGGGCCGGCGATTTTGAGCGTCGGCAGGTAGGCTCTGGCCTTGCGCCCGTAGTTGTCCTCCTGGCTGATCGTCATCGGCCAGCCGCGATACTGCTTGTCGCTCGGGCCGGTCACGTCGGTGTTTCGCGGCCAGCATTCCATCGTGATCTTGCGGGTCTTGCGGTTGAACCTGATCACGCCGAATCCCGCCGAGCGCGTCGTCAGCCTGTTGTTGGTCTTAGGTTTGGCGTCGGGGTTGGCCGCGGCGTACACGGTGACCTTGTTGGCGAATCCGTCGAGATAGTCGCCGGTGTATTCGGGCGAGCCCTCGACGCGGTTCTTGCCGGCTTCCAGCGGCTTCCACCAGCGTAGATACAGGTTCGCGATCGACGGCACGCAGAACGAGAAGCCCGAATCGCGCCATTCGTCGACGCCGTGATGGACGATCGTGCCCAAGTGCTGATCGCCGCAGATCATGTTGGCGAAGCCCTTGCGGATTGCCGTGATCGCCTTGTTGCGCCCGGTCTGGGGCCAGCCGTTGGAGTCCATGTCGGCGTGGAGGCGGTTTGACGCTGCGCCGTGGATGTGCGCCACGTTGGCGAACACGGTCTGCGAGAGGACGGCTTTCATATCGGCTCCGTCCCAGTTGGCGGCCCAGTGGTCCAGGAACTTCAACTGGCGTTTGCCGAGCAGCACCGCGCCGGGTACGTCGACCGATTTCGGATCGTAGTTGGGGTTTCGGATGTGATCGGGGCGCGGACCCTGCTTGGGAACGAGACCCTGCGGACCTGACTTGAACTTGCGGTCCTCGATTATCGCGAAGCTCACGCGCCCGACGGTCAGTTCGGTGTAGTACACCCCGATCCCGCGGAGGATAGGTGTCGGGTCGAACGGATCGGGCAGGTGCGAGGTCTGTGCGCGTTCGACCTCCTTGACGTATTCCGGCGGCATGAAGTATCCGCCGTCGTGCCCGGCTCCGGTGTTGGACTTCTTGCCGCCGGCGCCCCAGAGATTGGCCTGCCCGACGTCGTGATCGTCGGGGATGGTGACCGTCGGCGTGTTGCGGATAATGTCGCCGAAGTCGCGCCCGAAACGCGTCCAGGCCTTGAAATGCCGGCGGTGGTCGTAGACCTGATCGCCCGAGAAGAACAGCAGGTCGGGTTTCAGCTTCTGGAGGTTCTTTACGATGTCGTTCTTCGGCAGGTCGCCGCCGTGCTGCGGGCGGACCGAGTTGCCGGTGAACGCGGCGACTACGATGGTCTCCTTGTCGACCGGGTCCTTGCGGATGATTCCGGTGTAGAACGCCGTCTTGCCGTGCGCGACGCGATACTCGATGTCTTTCGTCGAATCCCATTTCTCGACCCGGAACGGCGCGGTCCAGCCCTTTTCGATCACTTTGGTCTCGGCGACCTGGACGAACTTGTCGCCGATTTTGATCTCGAGCCGGACGGTTCGCGGGTCATCGTCGGCCAGCGGGTAGAGCTGTGCGGTCAGCTTCAGCACGTTCTTGTGAACGGTGTAGAGCGCAAAGCAGATCAGCTTGTCCTTGGTGATGTTCGTCGGCAGTTCGATGCCGCTGGGGGGGCGCTTGCGTTTCGGTCTTGCTTTGGGCTTGGCGGCGAGTGCATCGCCGGCGAACATAACCAGCGCCACTGCGGCGGCGAGTATTCGCAATGATTTCGACATAACAGGTCTCCTTGACTCATCCGATTGTGCGTTAATAGTCCGGGAGTTCATTCTATCTGCACCGGAGGCGCACTTACAGCAGAATAACAAGACGTTGTTCCGGGGGCTCCGCGACGGTATCCTCGTTGGATAATTTCAAGGAGTTTTCGTCATGGCCAATCGAATATTGGTTCTGGTGATCTTTGCACTGCTGGCGGCGCCGGCGGCTGGCGGTGAGTTTGTGCCGTTCGTGATCCCCGCCGACTGGCCCGACGATGCGGAGATCAACTTCACTTCGCCGCCGATCACCGTCGACTCGCCGCGCGTTATCGCACGCGACGGGCATTTCCATCGGTCCGGCGACAAAGGCAAGCGCGTTCGCATATGGGGCGTGAATCTCTGCTTCGGGGCGAACTTCCCGACCCACGCCAACGCCAAACGCGTGGCCAAGCGGCTGGCGGCGTTCGGGATAAACTCCGTGCGGTTCCATCATATGGATAACCGGGCGTTTCCAAACGGGATCTGGTCGGGCCGCAATTCGGGCAAGCTGTCGCGCGATGCGCTCGATCGCCTGGACTTCTTCATAGATCAACTGGCACGCAAAGGGATCTGGACGAACATCAACCTGCACGTGTCGGCCAGCCACAGCCGCCGCCTGAAACTGCCCGATCCCGGATCGGCGCTTCATTTCGACAAGATCGTCGACATCTTCACGCCGCCACTGATCGACGCGCAGAAGAAGTTCGCCCGCGACCTGCTGACTCATACAAACAAGTATCGCCAGGTAACGTACGCCGCCGATCCGGCGGTCGCGTTCGTCGAGATCACAAACGAAGACAGCTTTTTCATGTGGGGCGGCGAGTCGAAGGTCCGCAACCTCCCGCCGTTTTACGCGAAGATCCTGGCCGGTCAGTACAACGCCTGGCTGAACAAACGATATGCAACTGATGCGAAACTCCGTAAAGCCTGGTCCGGCGGAGCCGAAGCGCTTGGCGCCGGCATCCTGCCCAATATGAGGCTCACGGGCGACACCGCATGGAGTATCGAGCAGCATGGCGGTTGCAGGGCGGCGCTCCATTTGCTCGGACTGACCGCCGGTGTGCGAATCGAGATCACTAAAGCTAATTCGACGCGCTGGCACATCCAGTTCAAACTCAGCGGGTTGAAAGTGATCAAAGGGCGTTTCTACACGCTGACATTTCGCGCCAAGGCGCCGCGGTCGCGGGAAATATCGCTGAACATGAGCCAGGCCGACAAGCCCTGGGGCGCTCTGGGACTTCAGCGGACGGTGAAGCTCGGCGATGAATGGAAAGAGTTCCGAGCCGGTTTCGCGGCCACGAAAACCGAAAACAATGCGAGACTGGTCTTCCAGGTCGGCGGGTCGAGCACCGCTGTCGAACTGGCGGACATCAAGCTGCAAACCGGCGGGCGGAATGGCGCCCTGAAAGACGAATCGATAATCAAAGGCAACGTCGCCCTGTTCGTCGAATCCGAGACGCCCGCTCGCACGCGCGATCGAATGCGGTTCCTGGCCGAGACCGAAAAGGCGTATTTCGACTCGATGCGGAGCTTCGTTCGCGACGATCTCAAGTGCGGGGCCCTGGTCACCGGCACAATCGTGTTCGGCCCGCTGGGCCTCTGGGCTCAGAGCGACATGGACTTCATCGACGCGCACGCATACTGGCATCACCCGCACTTCCCCGGGCGTCCGTGGGACATGGGCAACTGGACAGTCAACCAGACCGCGATGGTCGATCAACCGGAACGCAGCCCGCTTTTCGGTCTGGCGGCGTCGCGCCTGGCGGGCAAACCGTTCACCGTGAGCGAATACAACCACCCGGCGCCGAACGACTACCAGGCCGAGTGCGTGCCGATGATAGCATCCTTCGGCGCCGCTCAAGACTGGGACGGTATCTGGCTTTTCGCCTACTCGCACAGAGCCGGAGCCTGGGACAAACAGCACTTCTCCAGCTTCTTCGACATCCACGCCAACCCCGCCAAGTGGGGATTCGTACCGGCGGGCACAGCGATATTCCGAGAAGCGGGAATCGCACCGGCTGGCGGCCAGGTAACCGCCGGGCTGGGCGGTCTGACCAAACTCACCGACCTGCATCGAATGCACGATCGCAATATGGCAGGCGCATCCGGACTGACGCGAGAAGATGTGCTCGGTAAACGGATCTCAATGTCATTTCAGGACAGAACCGTCGCCAGCGAGAAGAACACGGCGAAACTCCATTGGAGCATTTGGAACAGAAAGCAGGCTCCCGGAGGACTCGGTCTGTTCGCAGTTAAGGAGCCCGGAGCGGAAGTCACGCTCGGCCACTTGCCAGTCCCTGATGGTTTCACCCATCCGCACGTGCAAACCATGACTGCTCTGGACGGCCTGCCGCTGGACAAGAGTAACCGAATCCTCATAACGCTCTGCGGGCGGTCCGAGAACACCGACATGCAGTTCTCGAAAGATCGTCGCACTGTCGGACGCAATTGGGGCGAGGCTCCGGTCCGTATTGAAGCGAAAGTCCGCAATATGGTTTCACTGCCCGGCGTCTGGCCCAGACGGTTCAAATGCCGCGCACTGCTGCCAAACGGAAAACGCGGCAAGGAAATAGCCACTGACGGCAAGGGCGACGAGTGGGTCGATCTGGACCCGAAATACAAGACGATGTGGTATCTGTTGACTCGACCTAAGAAATGAGTATCCGAGCAATCCCGGACCAGAGGTTCAAAATCGTGAAAAATAGTATTCTCATCACCATCAGTGTCGCAATGTTCCTTTCGCTCGCCCAAACTGCGGCCGCCAAGGAAGGATCTATGTTCATACTGACCACGCCGGATGGGGCGAACCTGCCTGCGTCAGCGTCGGTCAAGGACTTCCCCCTGCTCGTGCGGCTGGATGAGGATTTCTTCGACTTCTCCCAGGCGCAATCCAGGGGACAGGACATTCGCTTCTCGGCGCCGGACGGCAAACCGCTGGCCCACCAGATCGAACAGTGGGACGCCAAAGCGGGAACCGCGGCGATCTGGGTGCGTATACCCGAGATCAAGGGCGGCGCGACGCAGGAGATCAAGGTCCGCTGGGGCGATCGGTCGGCCAAGTGCAAGTCCGACGGCAAGGCGGTGTTCAACAAGTCCAACGGATACCTGGCTGTCTGGCACATGGACGGACCGGTCACAAGTGATGAAGTCGGTGATGTCAAGTCGACCGACAAAGGCACGACCGCCGCGGAGGGCATGATCGGACCGGCCAGGCACTTCCCCGGAAAGAAAGGCGTGTTCTGCGGGAAGGACATCACAACATTCCCCACTGGAAGCCAGCCGCACTCTTCGTCGGTATGGTTCCGCGGCGAGAAGCAGAACTGCAGGGTCCTGTCGTGGGGCAAGGAGTACAAGCAGGGCAAGATACAGATGTGGTACAGCAGCCCTTCGCAGATTCGGATGGACTGCTACTTCTCCGACGCCGACGTTCGGGGCGCCCCGATAATCCCGCTGAACGAATGGACTCACGTTGTCCACACGTACCAAAAGGGCCAGTCTCGGATCTACGTCAACGGCGTGCTCGACAAGGAGGCCAAGACCCGCGCCGCTACGCTGAACATAGAAAGACCGGCCAGTATGTGGATCGGCGGTTGGTGCAACAACTACGATTTCATCGGCGATATCGACGAGGTGCGCATCTCCGGCGTTACGCGTTCGGCCAACTGGATCAAGCTGCAATACGAGAACCAGAAACCCATGCAGACGCTGGTCGGACCGGTTGTGCAATCGGGAAATGCGATGTCGGTCTCCCCGGACACACTGACGGTGGCCGAAGGGAAACAGGCGACGGTTACAGCCAAAGTCGCCGGTGCGCAGAAGCTGTACTGGATCATCAAACGCCGCGGCCGGGAAACAGTCGTCAGCGTGGATCGGCGTTCGTACTGCTTCGACGCCGGGCGGGTAAGCGGCGACAAGTCCGTGACCCTGCGGCTCAAGGCGGTCTACCCGGACGGCGCGCGGACAAAGGACGTCGCGGTGCGAGTCACCGAGGCGATCGGCGATCCGATCGTCAGCCTCAAGGCTCCGGCAAAATGGGACGGGCGCAGGACAATCGAGATCGTCCCGCAGATATCGAACCTCAAACGGATGCAGGCCTCCGGCGCCGGGAAGATCCAGTACGACTGGAGCGTCTCGGGTCTGGCGACCATCAAGCAGATAGCACCGGGCAAACTGATCCTCAAACGCGCTCAGAACAGCGGGAAGATGACCGTCACGCTGACCGCAAGCAACGGCGGCGCACGGATCTCGGCGACTGCGACTGTCTCTGTGAAAGAGCCGGCCGAAGACGCCTGGGTCTATCGTACGCCCGGCAAGGACGAGAAGCCCGAGGACAACCAGTTCTACGCCCGCGACGACAATAACGAAGGGACGCTCCACTGCAACGGAACGCTCAAGCAGCCGGCCGATGCGGTCTTCCTGAAACTCTACGCCGACGACAAGCTCATACAAACGCTGAATCAGAAACCGACGGCCAGGAACGCCTACGCGCTGACGGCGAAACTCAAGCCGGGCCTGATCAAGTATCGCGTGGAATTGATCGCAAACGACAAGATCCTCCACACCGCCAAGAACATCGTCTGCGGCGACGCCTACATCATCGAGGGACAGTCAAACGCGCTGGCGACCGACACGCGCGAAAAATCGCCGCTGGAGACCAGCGAGTGGATCCGCAGCTACGCCCGTCCGCGGCACTACAAGGCCGATGGGCCGCAGAACCTCTGGTGTCTGCCGGTCTGGAAAGCCGGCCGGGAGCACAAGGCCGAACTCGGCTGGTGGGGAATGGACCTGGCCAAGCGGCTGCTGAAAAAACACAAGGTCCCGATCTTCATCATCAACGGCGCACACGGCGGGACACGCATAGACCAACACCAGCGAAGCAGGAAGAATCCCGAGGATCTTAAGACCATCTACGGGAAACTGCTCTGGCGCGTGCGGCGGGCCAAACTGACCCACGGCGTCAAGGCGATCGTGTGGCACCAGGGCGAAAACGACCAGGGAGCCGCCGGGCCTGACGGCGACTACGGATGGAAGACCTACCAGAAGTACTTCGTGGAAATGTCGGCGTCCTGGAAGACCGATTTCCCAAACGTCCGGCGTTACTACGTTTTCCAGATCTGGCCCAACTCCTGCAGCATGGGCGGCGGCAACGGCAACATGCTGCGCGAAGTTCAGCGGACCCTGCCGCGGCTCTATTCGAACATGGACGTAATGTCGACCCTCGGGATCAAGCCGCCGGGGCCGTGCCACTATCCGCTGAAGGGCTGGTCGGTATTCGCCACGTTGCTCCAGCCGCTGATCGAACGCGACTTTTACGGCGCCAGGCCTTCGGGTTCGCTGACACCGGCGAATCTCGAGCGGGCTTACTGGGCCGGAGGGGCGAGGAGTGCGATCGTGTTGGAGTTCGATCAGCCGGTGGTCTGGAGGGATTCGCTCGTCAGCGAGTTCTATCTCGACGGCGCCAAGGGCAAAGTCGCCTCGGGCGCGGCGGCTGGAAACAAACTCACGCTCAAGCTGAAGGCGCCTTCGGCGGCGAAGAGAATCACTTATCTCAAGGAGATGTCCTGGAGCCAGAAGCGGCTGCTGGTCGGCGCCAACGGCATAGCAGCGCTGACGTTCTGCAATGTTCCGATCGGCGCGGAGTAATCTTCAAACACGGATATCCGCACACGCGGTTGATCTTTACGAATCCAATGCGATTACATAGTCGTCATCCGAACCGTCGGCGAGGCGAGCGAGCACCGGCACTACTTCGACGCCGGCGAATTTCTCCCTGAGGATCGCGCAGGCGTTTTCCAGATCGTCGTTGTGCTTCGCGCATTCGGCCGCGGCGTCGGGGAGATTGTGTCCGCCGTAGGCGCCGCAGTTTTCGTGATTGACAAGGTAGATCGTCTTGATCTGGTGCAGCGCCACCGAGATTCCGATGTCGCGCAGCAAGGTGTTTTCGCCTTCGGGCGCCGGGTGAACGATGTCCTGGACCGCCCCCGCGCGGGCGATTATGTCGCAGTCCGCGCCGAGTGAGTCAACGAACTTGCCGATCGGGTCGCGCCCGTCGGCGCGGCGGTGCAGACGGAAGTCCATGCAGGTTACGATACAGGCCTGACAAATGTGCGGCATTCGAGTGTTTCCTTTCTCAAAACAACGCGCCCGCGCCGATCGGATCGGCGCGGGCGCGAGTTTACGTCATTAAGTCTCCAGTCACGTTTCAGATCAGGCTGCCACGTGGTCGTGCTTGGGCGGTTTGACGCATGCTGCGATACCCGCCGCGGCCAGACACATCACGCCGCAGATGGTGAACGCCAGCGGGAAATTGCCCATATCGCCGAGCTTGCCGCCCATGATCGGGCCTGCGATTCCGCCAACGCCGTAGCTCAGGAACACCCAGCCGTAGTTCTGGCCGATGTTCCTGGCTCCGAACGTATCTGCGGTTATCGTCGGGAACAGCGCGAAGTTGCCGCCGAAGTTGAACCCGATCAGCGTGGCGCCGAGGTACAGCAGCGCGACGGTGCCCGCCATATACGGGAAGGCCAGCACCACTGCGCCCTGGAGCGCCATCATGACTACGATCGAGAGCTTGCGTCCGAGCTTGTCGCTCAGGGTGCCCCAGGCGATGCGCCCGATGCCGTTGGCAAGGGAGAAGAAGACCGCCATCGCCGTTCCAGCGATTGCACTGGCTTCGGTGGAGGTCATACCCGCGGTTTCCAGAGCCTGTTTGGGGAACAGCTTCATAAGACCGATGCTCATCAGCCCGGCTCCGGCTCCGAATACGAAGCACAGGAAGATCATGTAGAACTGCGGTGTGGCGAGCATCTGCCCGCTGGTGTAGTCCACGCTCCCGGCCAGCACCTTCCCTGCAGTGGGTGCGGGAGGTTCGTAGCCTTCAGGCTTCCAGCCTACCGGCGGGATCTTCATCCACAGGGCGCCGACGGCGCACATCAGGAAGAACGCCGCACCATACACGATGAACGTCGTGTTCAGGCCCACACCGGCGATCAGACCGCCCCAGGAGCCGGCCAGCTTAACCCACAGTGTGGCGCCGAAACCGAAGCCGGCGACGGCAAGACCGGTGATAAGACCCTTCTTGTCGGGGAACCAGGCCATGCCGACTTTAATCGGAACGACGTATCCAAGCCCGATGCCGGCTCCGCCGACAACACCGATCAGGATGAATGTGGGCATAAACTGTCCGTTTGCGAACAGGCCGGCCAGGATGTATCCCGCTCCCAGCACCACGCCTCCCGCTATTGCAAGCTTCTGCGGGCCGATTTTGGGCAGGATCCGTCCGGCGATGACCATGACGATGGCGAACAGCGCCAAGCCGGCGGCGAAGACCATCTGAGTCTGGGTCTTGCTGAACCTGTAGGTCAGCGCGTCGATCTTGTCCTTGACCTTATGCGCCGCGGCGATGCCGTCCATGCTCGCCAGAAACCCCTTTTCCGCGGCGTCGAATGCGGTTTGCGCGAGCGTGGTCTTCATCTGATCGCCCGCGGCGTCCTTCTGGGCCTCGTTGAAAGTCTTGGTCGCGGCCTTCAGTGCCTCCTTGGGAACGGCGAGCTCCTCCTTCATCAGATCGAACTCGGCCTGCTCCATACCAAGGTACTCGGCGCTGTAGACGCTGGTGACGTCTGCGGGGTCGCCGGCGCTCAACGCCGGCGTGAACACGCTCCAGGCGTAGATTGCGCCGAGGCACAGTTGGATCAGGATGGCGCCCACCACCACAAGCCATCGGTTAGGAACCGACGCCGCCGGTGCGCTACTGTCGTTTTCGCTCATATCAGTTGTCCTTTCTGAATTTCCAACGGCCCCTGTCCCTTTAAGAACGGGGGCCGTTGGTTTGTCTTACAACGTCATTGCCCTGACCGAACAGCCGGGGGACTATTGTCTGTTTTCGATCAGGTGATCGACGATGCCGGGGTCGGCGAGCGTCGAGATGTCGCCCAGGGTGCTCTTGTCGGCGACGCCTTCGGCGATCTTGCGGAGAATTCGACGCATGATCTTGCCCGAACGGGTCTTCGGCAGGGCGGGAGCGAACTGGATCTTGTCGGGAGAAGCGATCGGGCCGATCTCCTTGCGGACGTGGTTGACCAGCTCCTTTTTCAGCTCGTCGGACTCTTCGATGCCGTCGACCAGGGTGATGTAGGCGTAGAGGCCTTGTCCCTTGATCTCGTGGGGCATGGGCGCCACGGCTGCTTCGGCGACCGCGTCGTGGCTGACCAGGGCGCTTTCGACTTCGGCGGTTCCGATACGGTGTCCCGACACGTTGACCACGTCGTCGATGCGTCCCATCAGCCAGTAGTCGCCGTCGGCGTCGATGCGGCATCCGTCGCCGCTGAAGTACAGGTCGTCGTACATCGTCCAGTAGGTGTCGATGAAGCGATCGTGATCGCCCCACATGGTGCGCATGATTCCGGGCCAGGGCTTCTTGATGCAGAGCTTGCCGCCTTCGCCGAGTTCGCATTCGCTGCCGTCTTCGCGGAGGATGACGGGCTCAACGCCGAAGAACGGGCGCGACGCGCTGCCGGGCTTGAGCGTGTGGGCCGCGGGAAGCGGAGTGATAAGGAACCCGCCGGTCTCGGTCTGCCACCAGGTGTCGACGATCGGGCAGTTGTTGCGTCCGACCTTCTCGTAGTACCACATCCAGGCCTCGGGGTTGATCGGTTCGCCGACCGAGCCGAGGATCTTCAGGCTGCTCAGGTCGTACTTGCCGGGCCACTGGTCGCCCTGACGGATCAGTGCGCGAATGGCGGTCGGGGCGGTGTAGAACTGCGTGACTTTGAACTTGTCGATGACTTCCCAGTACCTGCCGGCGTCGGGGTACAGCGGGGTCGATTCGAACATTACGCTCGTGGCGCCGTTGGTCAGGGGGCCGTAGACGATGTAGCTGTGACCGGTGACCCAGCCGATGTCCGCGGCGCAGAAGTATACGTCCTCTTCCTGCAGGTCGAACACGTATTTGTGGGTCAGCACAACGTGCATCAGGTAACCGCCGGTGGTGTGGACAACGCCCTTGGGCTTGCCGGTCGAACCGGAGGTGTAAAGGATGAACAGGGGATCTTCGGCGTTCATCGGTTCGGCGGGGCAGTCGGCGGAAGCTTCGGCCATCGCGTCGGAGTAGAGGATGTCTCTGCCTTCGACCATGTTGACTTCGGTGTCGTTGCGGCTGATGACGATGACCTTCTCGATCGTGGGGGTGTCGTTCAGGGCTTCGTCGGAGATCACCTTCAGCGGAACGTCCTTGCCGGCGCGCTTCGAAACGTTGGCGGTGATGAGGATCTTGCAGTCCGAGTCGTTGATGCGGTCGCGGAGTGCGTCGGCGCTGAATCCGCCGAAGACGATCGAGTGGATGGCGCCGATGCGTGCGCAGGCCATCATGACGATCGGCAGCTCGACAACCATGCCGAGGTAGATGCAGACGCGATCGCCCTTGGTCACGCCGAGGCTCTTCAGCACGTTGGCGAACTTGCAGACTTCGGTGTGCAGGTCCTTGTAGGTGATCGACATGTCTTCGTCAGGCTCGTCGCCCTGCCAGATCAGCGCGGTCTTGTTTTCGCGCTCGGTGCCGAGGTGGCGGTCCAGGCAGTTGTACGAGACGTTCAGTTCGCCGTCGGCGAACCAGGTGTGGTCGATCTTGCGGCCCTGGGTGTCCCAGACGTATTCGCGGGCCTTGGTGGGCTTCTTGGACCATTCGAGCAGTTCGGCCTGTTCGAGCCAGAAACCGTCGGAATCGTTCACTGAGCGCTCGTACATTTCCTTGTACTGCTCGTCAGTCTTGATGTGAGCGTTGGCGGCCATTGCCGCCGGCGGGGGGAACGTACGGCCTTCACTCATAAGGGAATCGATAGCTTTTCTTTCTTCAGCCATTTTTCCTGCAACCTTTCGTTATTTGATTAACAACGCGAACCGTAATCCAACTTCTTATTACTAGTACCGAACAGTCGGTAATAATGCGGGGTCTGCAATAGGATTCGGGATTTTAGCGAGCCCTCGGTACAATATCAATCGAAAAAAACAATAACAACATTCATATCGATATCCAATGACCAACGTCCAACAACCAAGCTCCAGGCAACGGCGAAGGCAAACGGCGGGAATCCGGCGCCTGATCATTGGGCGCTGGACATTGACAGGGGCGGCAAAAAGGCAACAATTCCGATCATGCATGAAGCGATTGTTCTAATCGGGCCGACGGGATCGGGCAAGAGCCCTCTGGGCGACCTGCTGACCCGGCGCGGGCTCTGGGGTCGGCGGTGCATCCATTTCGATTTCGGATCCCAACTGCGGAAAATCGCCGCCGGCGACGCTTCGGGCGACTTCACCGATGAGGAAATGGAGTTCATTGGCAACGTGCTCCACGCCGGGGCGCTTTTGGAGGACAAGGACTTCCACATAGCGCTGCGCGCCCTGCGGGGCGAGCTTATCGCCCGAGAAGCCGACGAAGACTGCCTCGTGGCCCTCAACGGTCTGCCCCGACACGCCGGGCAAGCTCGCGACCTGCAGACGGTAGTGCGTGTAAATACATTAGTGGTGCTGAATTGTGACGCCGAAACGGTGGCCGACAGAATCGCGACAAACAGCGGAGGCGATCGAACGGGTCGCTGCGACGATGACATCACAGCCGTAAAGCGGCGCCTGGCGATATTCGCCGAGCGAACGGCGCCCCTGGCGGATTTCTACCGGGCGACCGGAGCGAGAATACATACTGCCGAAGTAACTCAAAACACTACCCCAAAAACACTTGCAGACGATATGGACCGGCTCGGCCCGGCGTAGCGACGGATAAAGGCGGTGAGCGATCATGCTGGAAACTGACAACACTGTTGTCCTGGTAATCGACATTCAGGGCAAGCTGGCTTCGTTGATGCAGGAAAAGGAGCGTCTGTACGACAATACGGCCCGAATGCTGCGGGCGGCGAAAGTACTGGGACTGCAAGTGATCTGCACCGAGCAGTATCCCGACGGTCTGGGACCCACAGTGCCGCAAATCGCTGAACATCTTGATGCAGATCCGATCGCCAAGCTCTCGTTCAGTTGCTGGGGCTCCGAGGCGATCCGGGGCGCATTGAAGCAAACCGGGAGAACGCAAGTGCTTATATCAGGGATAGAAACGCATATTTGCGTCTACCAGACCGCGATCGATCTTCTCGCCGAGGGCTACGAGGTTCACGTGCTTACCGACGCGGTCTCATCCCGCACACAGGCCAACCGCCGCCTGGGCCTGGAGCGAATGAAGGACGCCGGGGCGGTAATGACCGGCGTGGAAATGGCGCTGTTCGAGATGCTCAAAGTCGCCAAAGGCGATCAATTCAAGGAAATAGCGCAGATCGTGCGGTGACGATCCGGGCCGTGAAGCGATCTTATAACCTGCGTCAGGGTATGGTTATCAGAACTTATAGATGAACGACGTCTGTGCCCTGATATCGTTTCCGTCGCTGTTTCCCCTGTATTCGGTGTGCCAGTTGGACAGTTCGAAACCGACTGAGGCGTGCTTGTTGAACTCGTAGATCACATTTCCGAATACGCATGTGTTGGAGGTTCGCGTTCCGTCGAGCGTGACTCCGCCGGTGATCAGTTCGCCGCTGGCTCCGACGTTGAACAGCCACTTGTCGCACGGTTTCATGCTGGCGGCGAACCATCCGCCGCTGGATTTGATTTCGCTGGTGTCGGCGAAACCGCCCGGCCCGCTGACGTTTACGCCCTGTCCGATACCGCCGGCGTATGCGGCGAGATTCTGGCCGGTGAATGCTTCAGCCTTCAAAGTGAGCCAATCGTTGACCGGGACTTTTGCGTCGATATTGCCCGACCAGCTATAGATGTTGTGGTTGTCGCCCGCGGCGGTGGTGTCGTATTCTTCCTGCCCGAAGTGTCCCGATACGCCGAAAGTCGACTTCCTGCCGCCGAGGAACGGCAGTGTGACCGCCGCACGTCCCTGCACGGAGGGGAAACCGGCGTCTTCGCCGGCGTCGCCGGGATCGAACGGACTGGCGGCGGTTCCCATCGTCCTCAGCAGCGCGCCCTGGAGGGTCAACTCGGTGCTGTCGTTCAGGGAGCATCCCTTTGTTACGCGAATCTGCGGACGACGGAAACCGATGTTGCCGCCCCACCACAGTACGGTGTAGTTGAGCGTGCCGGGGTTCAGCGGTGCGATAACGTCCCAGGTCTGACCTGCAAGAACGCTGAGTTTCTTCTTGGGCCACTCGAGGTTCATGTAGGCGTGACGCATGCGCGGGCGGGGCGCCGTTTCGGGGGCTCCGGTGTCATAGAAGTCGACCTCCACCAGACCGCTGGTCTTGAGGTCTTCAGTCTGCGGGCCGGTGAACTTCAGGCCCAGGCGGGTCTCGTTGGCGGTCATGTTGAACTGCCCGTCGCCGCGCTGCTTCTCGCCGGGATTGACCCAGCGCGCGAAGTTGCCGGTGTTGGAGCGACCCGAATCGTAGGCCGCATCCAGCTTGATCTTACCGTATAGCTGCACGTCTACGCTCGACCAGAGATCGAAACCCTTGGGCTTCGTCGATCGACCCGCGGCGTCGGCCATCATCTTGCTCGCCACAGCGTTGATCTTGTCCTGGCTGACGAACGTCTCCTGTATGGCTTTGGCTTCCTTGAGAGCCTCGCCCTGGGCGTTGACGACGCCGATGAGCTGTGCGACCTGCTTTTCAAGGCTCGCAATTCGCCTGGCCATCTCCTCCGGCGAGGCTTTGGCGGCGGCTTTCGGCTGTGCCTGGGCGCTTGAGCAAAAGGCTGTGAATGCGGTCGCAGCAATTACGGCGGTAACAACGGTCTGCAGCCTGTGCATTGAACACTCCTGACTATGAGGGACTACCGGTGACTATAACGCAGCGTACGGTATATAGTTGACAAAGCGCCGACTGTCAATAGAACAACGGCAACTATTTTGGTAAGGCTCGGTGCAAAGTCGCTGTTGACATCCCGGCGTAATGCGGATATCAGGGATGGTTCACGCCTTGTCGAGAATTGGAAGTTTCGCATCCTCCGGGCTATTAGAGGTTGGTATATGGCGTATCGCTGCGGGAAATGCGGCCGGGTCTGGGAAGATCAGACCGCGACGGAAAACGAGCTGTTCTGCACGCGCCGCTGCGGCGGCGAACTGATCGCGGACACCGGAGCCGATCCGCCGCCGAACAAACTCTACGTGGAGCTGACCACCGACTGCAACATGGACTGCCCGATGTGCATCCGCCACTCGTGGGATTCACCCGTCGGTCACATGTCCGACGCCACGTTCGAGGCGGTAATGACGCAACTGGCGGACATGCCGTCGATAAGGACGATCAACTTCAGCGGGTTCGGCGAGCCGATGATCCACCCGAAGTTCTTCGAATTCGCCCAACGCGCCAAGAACGCCGGGCTGGTAGTTGAGGTGATCACCAACGGACTGGCTCTCGACTCCGAAACGATCAACAGGGTCATCGATCTTCCGATCGATCGGCTGGTGGTGTCGGTCGATTCGCTGTCGGAGCCCACTGGCGAGATGGGTCACGCCGGATCGTTCGAGTCGGTTTCCGAAGCGCTGCGAATACTCTATCACCGCCGACTGTTGCGCCGGGCGCCCAAGCCCGATCTCAACATCGAGTTCGTCGCCTCCCGCAGGAACATCGGCGAACTGCCCCAACTCAGGCAACTGTCGCTCGTGCTCGGTTTCTCGCGGATCATCGTCAGCAACATGATCCCCCAGACCCCCGAGCAGGCCGACAACCTGTTATATGACGCATCCTGCAACGTCGCGCGCGGACAGGAGCTGTCGCCGTGGCAGCCGTGTCTGGACATGCCGGTGATGGACATGTGCGACGAATCCAACGAGGCCGTCAAGCGGATGATCCGCACGGGGATACTCCTGCGGGTCAACGGCGCAAACGTATCGGGCGAGGGTCCTCACTGCCGATTCGTCGAGGAAGGGCGCCTGGCGATCTGCTCGGACGGTGCGCTGAGCCCCTGCCTGGCGCTGATGCATTCGCACAAGTACTACTTCCGCAAGCGCGAGAAGCGCATCCTGGCGTATCATCCCGGCAACGTTAACTCCGCGAGCATCAGGGATATCTGGGACTCCGCCGAGTACCGAGACTTCCGAGCCCGCGTGCGGGGGTTTGAGTTTTCGCCGTGCCTGGACTGCGGAGGATGCAATCTGCGCGACACCAACGAGTCCGACTGCGCCGGCGATACGTTTCCCCGCTGCGGCGAGTGCCTCTGGGCCGCCGGTTGGATCCAGTGCCCGTAACACCCAAGACAGAACATCGGAGCGAACTGATGACGAAGATATCTGACCGAACCGGCATCCGGCGAACAATCCTGTGCGGGCTGCTGACCTCATGCTGCGCCCTGGCGCCGTCGTGCGGAGAGCAGAGCCGGCAGAGTGCGGCAAGCAGGAAGATCATCGTCGGCTTTTCGCAGATAGGATCCGAGAGCGACTGGAGCGCCGCCAATTCCGCATCGGTCAAGGAGGCCGCCGCCGCCGGCGGGTTCGATCTGCGTTTCGCCGACGGACAGCAGAAGCAGGAGAACCAGATCAAGGCCCTTCGCAGCTTCGTGGACCAGAAGGTCGACCTGATCGCCTTTTCGCCGGTTGTCGAGACCGGTTGGACGCCGGTGTTGAAGGAGATCAACAAGGCCGGCATCCCCGTGATACTCAGCGGGCGCGAGGTCGACTCCGACAAGTCGCTGTACGTGACGTTCATCGGCTCGGACTTCGTCGAAGAAGGCAGGCAGGCGGCCCGCTGGCTCCTGGCGAACATGGAAGGCGACATCAAGGTCTTCGAGATGACCGGAACGCCCGGAGCCTCCTGTGCTGTCGACAGGCACAAGGGCTTCGCCGAAATCGTGGAGACCGATCCGCGAATGACGATCGTCAAGAGCCAGGACGGCAATTTCGAGCGCGGTCGGGGCAAGGAAGTTATGGAGGCGTTCTGCAAAACTCCCGACGCGAAGAACATAAACGCCCTGTACGCGCACAACGACGACATGGCCCTCGGCGCCATCCAGGCGATAAAGGAGGCGGGTCTAAAGCCGGGAGTCGACATCAAGATAATCTCGATCGACGCGGTTCGAGCGGCGTTTGAGGCGATGATCGACGGCGAGTTGAACTGCACGGTGGAATGCAATCCGCTGCTGGGTCCGAAACTCTTCGAGGTTGCAGAAGCAATCCTGGCGGCGAAGAAACTCAGCGCGCTTTCGGAGAAACACAAACTGCTGAAACCCGAATTCCTCGACACCATGAAGGCCGGAGCATTCCTCAAACGAATTCGAGTCGAAGAAGGCGTTTTCGATCAGAAAGTCGCCAAAGAACTGATCGGCAGTCGAAAATACTGAGAACGGAACAATGCCCAACTCCCAATTTCCAAGTGAACGGCCAACGGCTGACGGCAAGAGCCGCGTCAGTGTTTCTCAGCCGCCAGTGGTTTACTTGAAAATTGAACATTGAGTGTTGGACATTGGACATTATCATGGTTATGTTGGCGGGCTTGTAGTGCTGTAGTTTTCCGATACCAACAAGATTGGAGTGATGTCATGAGGAATATCAACTTTGCAAAATCTATTCTGTGCGTGATGCTGGCGGTCAGTTGCGTGATGCTGTCGGCCTGCAACGGCAAGCCGACTGAGGAAGGTTCGGCGGCCAAGAAGGTCTCGATCGGATTCTCCCAGATCGGCTCTGAGAGCGACTGGCGGGCGGCCAACACCCTGTCGATCAAGGGCGAGGCCAAGAAGCGCGGGTTTGACCTTCGTTTCGCAGACGCCCAGCAGAAGCAGGAAAACCAGATCAAGGCCCTGCGGAGCTTCATCGACCAGAAGGTCGATCTGATCGCATTCTCGCCGGTGGTCGAGACCGGCTGGCAGTCGGTGCTCGAAGAGATCAAGGAGGCCGGCATCCCGGTGATACTGACCGACCGCGGCGTGGACGTGACCGACGATTCGCTGTACGTAACGTTCATCGGCTCGGACTTCACCGAAGAAGGCAGGCGTGCGGCCAGGTGGTTCGTCGAAAACACCACCGGCGACCTGAAGGTCTTCGAGCTGCGCGGAACGCCGGGAGCCTCCTGCGCCGTTGACCGCAAGAAGGGCTTCGAGGAGGTCATCGCCGATCACGATCGGATCAAGATCATCGCCAGCCAGGACGGGAACTTCGAGCGCGGCAAGGGCAAGGAGGTCATGGAGGCGTTCCTCAAGACTCCCGAGGCCAAAGGCTTCAACGCCCTGTACGCACACAACGACGACATGGCCCTCGGCGCGATCCAGGCGATGAAGGAAGCCGGTCTCAAGCCCGGCGTTGACATCAAGATCGTATCGGTCGACGCGGTCAAGGCCGCCTTCGAAGCGATGATATACGGCGAACTGAACTGCACCGTCGAATGCAATCCGCAGTTGGGTCCGCAGTTGTTCGACATTATCGAAGCGGTCCTGGCGGCCAGGAAACTCACGGCTCTTTCGACGAAACACAAGCTGCTGAAGCCTGAAGTGCTCGAGGCGCTGCCCGGGGCGTTCAGCAAGCGGGTTATGGTTGATGAAGGCGTCTACGATCAGTCGGTAGCCAAGGAACTCATCGACCAGCGCACCTACTAATGAACGCAAAGACTCCCAAACTGCTCCTGGAGATGCGAGGCGTCTCCAAGAGCTTCCCCGGCGTTCAGGCGCTGGCGGACGTGGACTTCACACTCCGCGCGGGCGAGGTCCACGCGCTGATGGGCGAAAACGGGGCCGGCAAGTCCACGCTGATAAAAGTGCTTACCGGCGTATACCCGCGCGATGAAGGCGCGATCCGTCTCGAAGGCCGCCCCGTTCATCCGCGATCGACCAAACACGCCGAATCGCTGGGCATCTCCACGGTCTACCAGGAGATCAACCTCATCCCGCACCTGTCGGTAGCCGAGAACATCCGCCTGGGGCGCCAGCCGACGACTTTCGGCACGCTCCGCTGGGGACAGATCAAGCGGCGAGCCCGGGAGGCGATGGGGCGCCTGGGGATCGATATCGACGTGATGCGCGAGGTGTCGAGCTATTCGATCGCCATCCAGCAGATGGTCGCCATCGCACGCGCCCTGGACACGAACGCACAGCTCCTGGTCCTCGACGAGCCGACGTCAAGCCTGGACGAACACGAAGTGGCCCAACTGTTCGACGTGGTCCGACGCCTGCGGGACGGCGGACTGGGAATCGTATTCATCACCCACTTCCTCGATCAGGTCTACGAGATCTCAGATCGCATCACGGTGCTTCAAAACGGACAACTTGTCGGCGAGTACCTCACCGCCGACCTTCCGCGAATCGAACTGATTGCGAGAATGATCGGAAAAGACACCAGCGAAGTCGAAGCGATGGAGCACCGCCCCCGCCAGGCCGAAGCCGCCGCGACCGGCGAGCCGCTGGTTCGAACCGAATCGCTTGGCAGGCGCGGGTCGGTCGGACCGATCGACATAACGATCTCACCGGGCGAAGTTGTCGGCCTGGCCGGACTGCTCGGATCTGGCAGAACTGAAATCGCACGACTCCTGTTCGGGATCGACAAGCCCGACGCCGGCAAGATCACCGTAGGCGGCGCCGAAGAGGCGATACACTCGCCCCAAAAGGCGATCGCACTGGGGTTCGCCTTTACGCCTGAAGATCGCCGCGATGCGGGAATCATCCCCAACCTGTCGGTGCGGGAGAACATCGTCCTGGCGCTGCAGGCCAGCCGCGGCGCCTGGCGAACGATCGGGCGAAAAGCCCAGCGAGAAATGGCCGACCGGTTCATAGCCGCCCTGAACATCCGCACCCCGAGCCCCGAACAACTGGTCAAGAACCTCAGCGGCGGCAATCAGCAGAAGGTGCTGCTGGCCAGGTGGCTGGCGACCGAGCCGAAGCTGCTGATCCTGGACGAACCGACCCGCGGAATCGACGTCGGCGCCAAGGCGGAAATCGAGAAGCTGATGGCCTCGCTGCGCGAAGAAGGCATGGCGATACTGTTCATCAGCTCCGAACTGGAGGAAGTCGTTCGCGACTCGCAGCGGGTGTTCGTCATGCGCGACCGCGAACAGATCGGTCAGTTAACCGGCGAGCAGATTACCGAACCGGCGATCATGCACATGATAGCGAAACACAAGGAGACTGGCGACGATGATTGCGTCATTGCAATTGGACCTGTCCCTGACGGTCTCTGAGAGCGGATTTCTGGCGGTTCTGGCGGCTCTGGTCGTATTGGCCTGGCGTTTGAAGACGCCCGCGGTCTGGCCTCTGGCCGCCCTGGCGCTGCTGGCGGTCTTCAACGCGTTCTTCACCGTCGACTTCTTCGAACTGAGGTGGATCGACTCGCACCTGTTCGGAATCCCGATCGACATCCTGAAAAACGGTTCGTACGTAATGCTCCTGGCGCTGGGAATGACGCTGGTTATCGCAACAGGCGGGGTGGACCTGTCAGTCGGAGCGGTGATGGCCATCTCCGGCGCCGCCGCGGCTGTGCTTATCAAGGAGCACGAGGCGCCGTTTATCCTCGTGCTGGCGATCCCGATAGCCATCGCACTGGCCGCGGGACTGTGGAACGGGCTGCTGGTTTCCATCTTCAAGATCCAGCCGCTGGTGGCGACACTCGTGCTCATGGTCGCCGGGCGCGGCGTGGCGATGCTGATAACCGAAGGATTCCGGCCTACGATCACCAGGCAGTACTACGCGTACGACGAGTTCGTATACATCGGAAACGGATTCCTGTTCAAACTCCCGTTTGCCGTCACGATCGTCGCGGTGATGTTCGCGATCACCGCCCTGCTGACCCGCAAGACGGCGCTGGGCATGTTCGTCGAGTCGGTCGGCGACAACGACACCGCCAGCCGATACGCCGGCGTGAACGCCCGGGTGGTCAAGCTGATGGTCTACACCTTCACCGGTCTCTGCGCCGGGGTCGCCGGACTGATCTACACGTCCAACATACGAACCGGCGACCCGTCCAAGACGGGGCTGTATCTCGAGCTTGACGCGATCATGGCCGTCGTTATCGGCGGAACGGCGCTGACAGGCGGGCGGTTTTCGCTTCTGGGTTCGGTCGCCGGGGCGCTGCTGATCCAGGCCCTGACGACCACGATGCTGATACACGGCCTGTCCAGCGATCAGGCTCTTGTGCCCAAGGCGCTGGTTGTCGTAACCGTCTGCCTGCTGCAGGCGCCTGAATTCCATCGCAAGATACGCCGCCTTCTGCCGGCGGGGAAACGGAGGGCCGCCTGATGAAACTCCGTATCGACTCAAAGTACATCCCGCTGATGGCCAGCGCGCTGGTTCTTGTCGGACTCTACGTCGCAGGCTGCGCCGCGTTCGCCGATCGCAACTTCGTCTCCCTCGGCGTAATCGCAAAACTGTTCAGCGAAAACGCTTTTCTCGGCATAGCGGCGATCGGGGCGACGTTTGTCATCCTCTCGGGCGGAATCGATCTGTCGGTCGGCTCGGTCGTCGCCTTCACAAGCATACTGATCGCCACGCTCTGTTTCGATCCGGCGCTGGATCCCAGGCAGGTCGGCGAGGTCGCACAGTTGCTCCCCGCCGACTGGCTGCCTATGCACCCGCTGGCTGCGATAGCAATCGCCGTGACGCTCGGCACGCTGTTCGGAACCGCTATGGGATGCCTGATCCACTTCTTCAAGCTGCCGGCGTTTCTGGTGACCCTGGGCGGGATGTTCCTGGCCCGCGGGCTGGCGTTCATGATCAGGATCGAATCGCTGAGCATCAAGCACCCGTTCTACGCCGAAACTATCACGAACAGGCTCAACTGGACTCCGATCGACGGCGTGCAGATACCCCTGATCGTTTTCTGCTTCCTGGGCCTTTTCGCAATAGCGCTGTATATGGCCCACTTCAGGCGATTCGGGCGAAATGTCTACGCAATCGGCGGCAGCGAGGAGTCGGCGAATCTCATGGGCCTGCCGGTGGCCAAAACGCGTATCCTGGTGTTCACCTTCGCGGGCTTCTGCTCGTCTCTGGCGGGAGTCGCCTACACGTTCTACATGGCCAAGGGCGACTCAGCCGGAGCCGGGGTCGGACTCGAACTGGACGCCATCGCCGCGGTCGTAATCGGCGGAACGCTCCTGTCCGGCGGGGTCGGCTTCCTCGCCGGCACGCTGATAGGCGTATTGATCTTCGCATTGATCCAGTCGCTGATCAACTTCCAGGGAACCCTCAGCGCCTGGTGGACGCGAATTATCGTCGGTGTGCTGGTGCTGGTGTTCATTCTCCTGCAGAACTTCGTGACCGCCGCGTCGAGAGCCCAGCAGAAGGAATAATCTAAATACGGAACGAGCCCCGACCTTTACGGACGGGGCTCGTCTCAATAGCGGCGACTGGACTCGAACCAGTGACCTCAGGCTTATGAATCCCGCGCTCTAACCAACTGAGCTACGCCGCCAACTGCTCCAGCGGGATAATCTACCATTTCAGACGCAAACTTCAAGTATTTTCTTGTTCGGCCCGATCCGCGTGTCTAACAGGTCTTCGCGACGTGGCCGGGAATCCGAACTGATCGCAACGGCTAACGGCTCTTGCCACAGAGCCCGCAGGCAGGACCTCTGCGTTCTCTGTGGCAAGAGCCCTTTACGTTGATCTGCGGACACATTTTCGATGCGCCGCGCTTCAACAAGAACGGGCCGAAGCGAACAACAGTCCGCTCCGGCCCGGATTACTTCGTTCGACAGTCAGCAACTATTGATCGCCGCCCTTTTTGCTGCGGGGTTTCCTGCCGCCTTCAGGCTTGAGCGTCTTTTCCTTCTTGACTCTGGGCTTGGGCTTGATCGCTTCGCGCTGGGCGTCTGTCAGGACGTCGGCGGCGATCTTGTCAGTCAGCGCCCTGATCGCGGCGTTGTCGGCCTTCTTGTCGCCGGTGAGCTTTACGTCGCTGGCGTAGCACAGGTCTCGCGCCGCCTTCTTCTGATCGTCGGTGAGTTTGGCCCGCCCGAACTTGCGGCAGGCGTTCCGGTAGAGGTTGAACCTGGCCCAATCAGCTTTCTGCTCGGCCGTCAGCAACGCCTCGATCTTGGCCCTCTGGGCCTTCGCGTCGGGGCGAAGTTCTCTGAGCTTCTTGCTCAGCTCCTTCGTCCTTTCCTTGTTGCCGGCCTTCTTGGCTTCGACCATTTCCGCCTTGAGCGGTTTGGCGGCTTCGGCCATCGCCTTCTTCGATTCGTTCTGAGCCTTGATGATCTCGATAAGCTTGGTCTTCTGATCGTCGGTGAACTTCAGTTCCGAGACCATTATCGCGTATTCGCCGCGAATAACGCTCTTGGGCTTCCTGACTCGGGCTTTCTTTTCTCGGGCGGGTTTCTTTCTCTTGGGCTTATCGGCGTCCTGGCCCAGAACCGGACCGGCGACGAACGCAAGCGCCATCATCACACACAGCAGCCATTTGGTCATTTTCACGATATAATCCTCAGGGGCGAAGGTAGTTGCATAAAACGCCGCACCGGCCCCGATGACACGGCGTATTCAGTTTGGACCGGGTCAACACACCGGAGTTATCACACAGCAAAGATAATAACGCGATGATTGCAGATTTATTGTAGCTATATCAGGGCATATCAGGACAAAAAAACACCCGGCCCCGCAATGCGCGGGGGCGGGTGTGCGTGTCAATATTCTGCGGCTTCCGATCGATCTTCGACCGAGTTGTCGTTCAGCGTCCAACTGCAGTTCGTTGAGCGGGTGTCAGGACTTCGAAAATGGTCTGTATGCGGGCCATTTTCACAATATTCTCGCGTTTCTTGGCCGCTGCGTCGGGGTCCGTCTCCACTGCTTCGTCGGGCAGACCCTTGGCCGCCGCGTCGCAAATCGCGCGAATTCGCTTGACCTGCTTGTCGTTGAGTTCGATGTCCTCGAATTTCAGCGCCGGATCGCGGGCAAGCTTGTATCCGCCCCATTTCTGCTTCTGCGCGGGCGTCAGCAGACCCATGATCTTCCTGTGCTGATCGGCCTTGGTGAGCTTTGCGCCCTTGGCTCCGGCTTGGGGAGCATCGGCGGCTTCCTTGGCCTTCTTGAGCCTCGCGGCGATGATCTTCTTCTTCTGACCCCTGGCGGTCTTGAGAAGCTTGGTCAATCGTTCGATCTCACCGCTGTTGTCGCGGATCTTGTCGACCGGCAGGCCCTTGAAGCCCCGGATCATGTTCACCAGCTTCTGCCGCTGGGTCGAAGTCATGCGGACTTCCCTGGCCATGATGTCGTATTCGCCGAGCAGAGCTTTTTCTTCCTGGGCGGCCTTCTCGGCGGCTATCTGCTCCTCTATCTTCTTCTTCTGGGCCTCGGCGTCTTTGTCACGCTGCTCCTGCTGGCGCGCCTCGGCCTCGGCGATTCGCTTTTTGCGGATCTCGGCCTGTTTCTTGACCCATTCCCTGTACTTCTCGCGCTCACGATCGCGACGACGCCTGGCGGCGGCTTCAGACTCTCTCCTGTTGTTTCGCTTGGCTTCCACGGAAACCGAGCACGTCGCCAGGATCATAAGAAGTACGATTGCGTATTTGATCAGTTTCATTTCATGTTCTCCGGCAAGACCCTGGTGATGCCCGTAATATACGTAACCCATTTATTATAACGCATATCGAACGGATAAAGTGCCTGACTTTCAATAAAAACTTCCGCACAGGTCCGATCGATACACTACAATGACCGGTCCATGCTAATAACCGTACTGGCTGCATTAATAGTCACCCTGTCAATCTCACAGCCCGAGATCGCCGCACATTTCGCGGCCCCGTCTCTGCTGACGCCAGTGCTGTGCGCGGTGTATATCGCTGTGGGAGTGGTGCTTACCGTCGCTTCGACGCAAGGGGTGACCCGGCGGCTCCAGCAGGGCCAAACACCGCCGCAGAGTGCGTTCAGGCGGCACAGGATCCTGGAAACGGCGTATCGATTCTGGCTTGTCGCCGGACAGGGCGCACTGATCGCCTGCGGATACGCACGATGGGTGCACAACGCCCTGGGCGGCTGCCGTATCCCGCTGTTGGAGAAATTCGTACTGCTGAGTCCGCCGCTGGCGATGATAGTCATCGGCTGGGTGCTGGATTACCCGTTTCACCGGGCGATGCGCATCGCCCGCGGCGCCGGGAGCGGCGCCGAGCCGGCCTACTGGTCGCGACGGCGGCACGTGCTGCACCACATACGCCATACGCTGCTTTTCGTGCTCGTTCCGATCTCCCTGATACTGCTTGTAACCGACCTGCTGGAAATGCATCTGCCGGCCCTTGCGCCGGCGGAGATGCGCGAACCGATCTACCTGATCGGCTCGACCGCAGCGGCGTTTACAGTCTTCCTGTTCGCTCCGCTGATCCTGACCCGCATATGGCGCACCAAGAGTCTGGCGCCCGGCGAGTTGCGCAGCGATCTCGAGGATCTCTGCGTCCGCCTGAAGATCCGATACCGCGACATACTCGTGTGGAAGTCAGACGGGGTGATCGCCAACGCCGCGGTAATGGGCCTGATAGCCCCGGTGCGATATATAATCGTTTCCGACGGGATCCTCAACACCATGGACCGGCGCCACATTCGCGCGGTTTTCGCCCACGAGGGCGGGCACGTGACCGCCCGGCATCTTCCGTATCTGATGATCCTGGCGATTGTGGTGCTGGTCTTTTGCGAATTTGCGGCCGCCTTTATCGCGGCTCGGACGGGCATGTCCGTACTGCCGGCGGCGTTGTTGACGCTGGGGCTGATCTTTGTGGTCGGCTGGTTGATATTCGGGGCCGTCAGCAGGAAGTTCGAGCGGCACAGCGACGTGATCGGGGCCTGGGCCTCGGGACTCGATGCGACCGATTCGCCGAGAATCACTCACGAAGGCGCGGCGATCTTCGCCGGGGCTTTGCAGGAGATCGCCCGCCTGAACGGTATGGAGCAGAGCAAACGCAACTGGCGCCACGGTTCGATCGCCAGCCGCGTTCAGCACATACTCATGCTCGGCTCAACCGCCGGGGAGCGCACGCAGATAGACGGGGCCGTCAGGCGAATCAAGCTGGCAATAATCTTCGACGCAATCGCCGCGGCGGTGATAGTCCTCATACGCTCCGGCGTGGTGAGTTGACTCAGGCAGGCCGCGGACCGCCATTTACCGTTGCCGAAATGCGGGGAATCTGCTATATTATCACACCTCGGTTGCTGCTGCGACGTTTCAAGCGGGTGCGGCTGAGGATGGCGCCTATGCGGCGTTTGGAGCCCGGAGACGCACCGGGTAACTGGAAACGCTTTACCGTTCCGCGGGACGCCGCGGGATTACGACATATCGGAGCTGTACAATGTCGGATTCCAACGAACCGGTCGGCGCATCCGGGCCGGACAGCCCGCAGGCCCCCCGCGCGCATAACCAACAGCCCCAAACTCCCCCCCCGGAGCCGGACAGGCCTGAAACACCCGCGCCGAACGCGGACGATAAGCCCCAGCAGCCTCCCGCACCGTCCCCGACGCCGAAGCCCGAGGCCGACAAACCCAAAGAGCCGGACGCCAAACCCAAGCGTCCGTCCGGACCCGGCAAACCCGCTCGTTCGCAAAAACCGCCTTCGCGCGGAAAACCGGGAGGCGGTCCGTCGCGAAGGAAACCGGGCAAACCGCCCAAGGGTCCCTCGGTGGTCGTGCGTTACGGAATCATGGCCCACCTCGGACAGTTCCGACACAACCTCCCGACCCCGCCGGCGCGCGGGGTGAACGTCGTGATCCGAACCGATCGAGGCGTCGAACTCGGTGAGGTCATGACGGTGGTGTCCGAAGAAGGCGGCGCCGGACAGATTACCCCTGAGAGACTCGAAGAACATATAAGAGCCAACGGCCCGGACTACCCGTTCAGGCGTGACGGGAAGATCCTCAGGCTCGCAAATCCGCAGGATCTCATAGATCAGCGGCACTTGAATTCGTCGGCCAAAGATGAACGAAAATTCTGCGCCCAGGAAATAAAGGACATGAAGCTGGATATGAAACTCGTCGCCGTGGAGCATCTGCTCGGCGGTGAGAGGATCATATTCTACTTCCTGGCCGAACATCGAGTCGATTTCCGCGACCTGGTCCACAAGCTCGCCAGCCAGTACCACACCCGCATTGAAATGCGGCAGGTCGGCGCACGCGACGAAGCGCGACTCGTCGGCGACTACGAACGCTGCGGGCAGGAATGCTGCTGCAAACAGTTCCTCAAAGGCCTCCAGCCGGTCTCGATGCGTATGGCCAAGACCCAAAAAGCCACGCTCGACCCGTCGAAGATCTCCGGACGATGCGGGAGACTGATGTGCTGCCTGCGATATGAAGATCAGTGCTATCGCGATCTGAAGAAGCTGTTGCCGCACAAGAACATCTGGGTCAAGACGTGCGACAGGATCGGGCGGGTGACCGGCACGCAGATCCTGACGCAACTGGTTCAAGTCCAACTGCCCGACGGGTCCCGAGGCGTTTTCCCCAACGAAGACATCATCGAACGCGACGTCGATGCGCCCAAGCCGCCGGAGCCGAGTTCGTCCAGGGCCTCCAGGCAGAGCGACCGCAGAGGCGACAAGACCCGCAAGCAGCAAGCCTCGCCCGCCGGCAAGCAGAAGAACAAACCGGACGCTGAGAAGAAACAGCCCAGACCCCAGCGCAAAACCAAACCAAAGCCCGAACCCAAACCAGAGGCCAAGATGCAGCCCAAGGCCGAAGCTGAGGCGCTGGATCCTGGATGGGGAGCATTGCTGGGCGACGGCATCGCCGAAACGGATAAGTCTGCGAAAACAGCGCCGAGCCAGAGCCCCGACAGCGACCAGGCCGTCCCGCAGCCCGGTCGGCCCGAGGCCAAGCCCGAAGCCCAGCAAGCCGCCCGGGGCGAACCTGAAGCTGAGGGGTCAGGCCAGAAACGAAAGAAACGACGCCGAAGACGCAGCAGAAGGCCCAGAGGGAAGAAAAAAGGCGGCTGATCGATCGCTTGAGGCACAAGCAACGAGCAAGCTCCGTCCCGATCCGGGGCCGCAGAGCGCAAAAAAAAGCACATTGGCGTCATCCGCATCCCTCCGACCGGACGGCAACCAATGTGCCTCCTCCAGGCGTCCGCTACGCTCCCTGTTGGGGGAAACCTCTACTTGCTTAAATCATTGCGCTTAACTAATTAACCTGTGCCCCACGCTTTTCTGAACTCAATAGTATTGTAGCGCGCAGGGACCGAATCGTCGGATTTTTTTAAGGACTTACGATATAAGTTCTATAACTTGGGTATGTTAAACTGCAAGATTTTTCCGAGTATTGCAGTAGGGCTCTTGGGGCTTGGAAGCCGTCGGATTTTGCACGTATCCGCAGTCTTGCAAAACCGTGCGAAAACGCTATCATCAGGCTTCCCGCAGTCATTTGTCAGGAGCTGTAATGGCCTCATTCAAACTTAATGTCGCCCAGATCAAGGGCTGTCCGTCTCCCAGCGAAGTGCTCGCGGCTATGGAGGAGTTCGGGCTGCCCAAGACCGAGGAATTCGGCGTGCTGAACTGCTCGGCGACCGACAAAGTCGTCCTGAGCACGATCGTTCGCAAGACCCAGCAGGCCGTCCAGAAGCTCGACGCCGAGGCAAGGGAGCTGACCGCCGCTCCGGTCGAAAAGGCTGTCGCATACCCGATAGCGCTGAAGCCGGAATCCGAGATCCTGGAGATCTACGCCGGAGCAGCCGCGGGAATCGAGCAGGTCGGCTACTTCCTGGCCGGCTGCCTGGCGTTTCCCACTGTCGTCGAACCGATCAAGATCGACATCCCCTCGGCGATCGACAAACTGGTGGCCAACACCGAACGCTGCCAGCTCAAAAGCCTCCGTGTCAGCGACTACTCGCACAACAGCTACATGATCGGCCCCTACCAGCCGAAATTCCTCGACTCCCAGCACGGGATGGATTTCCTCAACGAATACGTCGAAGGCGTAACTGCCGCCAACCTCCGCTTCGCCGGACCCAGCGGACGGGTAAACGTAAAAGTATCCCCCGCGGCGTGTTTCTCATTTTCCTGCAACGAAGACGATCAACCGTACGTCCAGAGCATCCTGCGGAAGCTCATTTGATCCCGGCGGCCGGCTGACTGTCAGCTTGCTCCTTCCAGCGGCGATAGGACTCCATGCCTTTCTTATAGTCTTCGCTGTTGCCAATGCGGTCAATCTCTTCCTGCATTCTGCGAACCTCGCCGCCCGGTTCGGATGTGGGCGGACTACTCAGTTCGGGAGCCAAATGCGGACGGACAACGACGATTATTCCGCCCAGCATCGCGGCGGTTATAGCCAAACAAGCCGCGGTGAACTTCAAATCGAGACGCACAGACCGTTTCACCCGCGTAACCGCTGATCGAACAAAAGGCCTCTTCGACGTCGGCTCTTTGGCCTGCGATGACTTGTCAACAACCACGGAGCCCCACACGTCGACGGGCATATCCTCTATTCTGATGTCCGATCGGTCGCTGACAACGTAATCTACGAGTTGCTTGAGCCACGCCAACTCTGCTCGTGACAGGCCCAAGCCGAACGGAACAGCGGCGTCCTCACTCGATATCTCCAGAGCCTTGCGGCCCACAAAAAGAGCTTCCCAAAGCACGCCGTCGAGCTTGCCTATATTGTCAGACAACCAGATATCCCGCAGCTCATCGGCAGGGAAACGCCATTCCTGAATCTCCGGGTGCTTCTTTATCCTGACGGTGATTCGTTTGGCCGAAACGGTCAACCAGGCTTCGTAGCGCCTGGTCGTGACCATCCACCACGCCGACCAGACAAGAAAGCCCAAATACACCAGCCCGAGCAGCAGCACATCCGTCAACGAATCGTACGCACGAAAAGCAAAACCCGCCCCTGCAACTATCGGAAGCAGAATGACCCAGAAACCCAGCAGCACCCAATACGAGCAACCCTGCCGCGGCGCGTGTACGCGGAGCACCGATCCGTCATATTCGTAACTCGCAATCGTATGTTCGGGTTGAGTCCGAATATTGAAATGGGATTCAGGCTCTTGCGCGAGTTGCCGGCAGTACGGCGTGTGCCGCTCTTCGTAGGAAGCCTCCCTCATTCGCTCAGTTGTGGTGTCGCGCAACGGCAGATGCAACCTGTCGCAGATCATCCGGGCCGCCGTCAATGCATCGCTGGCGTCGCTGTACGTTTCCAGGACAATCCCATCGCCGTATTCCGAGCGCATCGCCACTTCGTATCTTGGGCCAATTGGGGTTGTCTCCCAAAAACGCAGAATGTCGCACACCCAGTCAACCCATGAATCAGTCTCCTGATGCACGGTTACGACCTTCACTTCGCTAAACAGCATGCTCCGACGGCGGACGAAGAAGCCCAGGATTCTGCGATATGTCCTGACGACTCCGGCCTCAGGGTCTATCGTGCCGGCGCGTTCAATGCGGCGAATGCTCAAAAACCAAAATGCGATCCCAGCACAGAATCCCCCATGGAGCAGCCAATTCCGCATAGGCCAGGGTGTGGCGGTCTTGTAGACGAATATCAGCAAGAGCCCGCCAAGGGCTGTAATAAACGCTATGCAGATCCCCGTGGATTCCTTCGGCCCCTCAAAGGTGATTACCTCATGTTCCGCAGCATCCGTCTTCATGGTCAAAAACCCCATTGTAGTCTGTTCTGACATGCCCCGCGCGGGCTCTGGACAAACGAACGCGGCGGTCGGTTTTAACCGACCGCCGCCGTTCGCGTCATCTGATTTCCATCAGCTTATTTCAACTTAGAACCACCAGGCTCCGCCGGCTTCTTCGCGGAGGATGATCGGCTTGAGGTAGTTGACGGCCTTTTCGAAGCCTTCGTTTACGCTCATCAGGGAGTCTTCGTGCTCGATGCTCAGTACGCCGTTGTAGCCGTACAGGGCCAGGGTCGAGATGAAGGGCTTCCAGAAGTCGTCGCCGTGGCCGTAGCCAACGGTGCGGAAGACCCAGCCGCGGTTCTTGACGTCGCCGTAGCTCTTGATGTCCAGGACGCCGACGTGGCCTTCGTTGTACTTGATCACTTCGCAGTCCTTGGCGTGTACGTGGAAGATGCACTCGTTTTCGCCGAGGTAGCGTGTGGCGCCCACCGGGTCAATGCCCTGCCAGAACCAGTGGCTCGGGTCGATGTTGGCGCCGAGGTTCTTACCGGCGGCGTTGCGCAGGCGGACGATGTCTTCGGGCGTGTGGAGGACCATTCCCGGGTGGGCTTCGAAAGCGATCTTCACGCCGTGCTGGGCGGCGAATTCGTTTTCCTTGGACCAGAACGGGATCATCACTTCGTTCCACTGGTAGTCGGCGGCCTTGGCGAATTCATCGGGCCACGGGCAGGTCACGAAGTTGGGGGTCTTGTCTTCGGCGCAGCCGCCGGGGCAGCCGGAGAAGTTGATCACGACGGTGTTGAACTCGGCGGCCACAAGGACGGCTTTGCGGTGAGCGGCCTGATGTTCGGCGGCCAGCGCCGGGTCGGGGTGGACCGGGTTGCCGTGAACGGCGATGCCCTGAACTTCGATGCCGTGATCGTCGAGCATCGTCTTGACTTCGACGAGCCTGGCGGGATCTTCGGTGATTCCGCTGAGATTCCACGGATCGCCGGGATAGCAGCCTACCGGCAGTTCGATCGCATCAAGCCCGACTTTCTGGCAGTACGCCAGAGCGTCTTTCAATTCCATACCGGCGAACATCGCGGACATAACACCAAGTTTCATAGCTTGCTCCCTTAATTAGGACGTTTTGAAATCATTGGACCCGGGCGCCTGCGCCGCGGGTTTAACGCAAGAGCAAAACAGTAACGCGCCCCGCCGGGCCAGTCAACTGTTCGTTTGGGCAACGGCAAAGACAACGACCCTTGCCGCCGCCCTCCTTCGCTGAAGCTGCGGGCGGCAGGCGGGCGGCGCCGATCCTTGCGACCTGTTCGGCTGGCGTCGGGGCGGGTGTCGCTATCGGTATACAGTGCCGGCGCGCGGGCCGGTGCGTTTGCAGACCGGGTGTTGCGTTTGCGAATCGCGCCGGGCGCCGGGCGGGGTGGTGATCGAACATTTTGGAGATGCGCAAGTTAGCATGGATCGGATCTTTGCGCTTTGCCCGCCCCAGGACGTTTGGCTCCCGCGCCGGCGACCCGGATCCCAGCTCGCCGCCGGCGCGCCTGTGACCTTCAGACCACATCCACATATCCCACGCCATAGCTGTATAGGTCTCGTAACTGATGCTATCCGCGCCAGTTGCACCAGCCCGCCTGCCCGCCGCCTCACTCAAAACATCGCTTGACGCCGCCGCATATGTCACAGGGCGTTAACATCCGCCGCCGCAGAATGTTATGTCGGCAGCATGGAATAACAGTGGGTGTTTCTCCCCGCGGACTACACGGGAGCTTAGCCGAAACGGCGCCAACGGCCCGCGACACCGCAAGCGGTGAGTCCGGGAAAACCGCTTGCGGTCTCGCGCATCGCCGCTTTACTATCGTTTCATGGTTATCGCCCATCACCTTATCTGGACAGCGCAGGGATGGTGGTTGCCCAACGGCCCGCGCGGAAGCACATCGCACAATATGCGTCAGAACATCATCACCAGCCTCGGACAACTCCACCCACGGACTGGTCACTTCAGTGAACCAGTTATCTTCTACAAACTCACAGACCAATCGATCCTGTAAGAACAGACCGACGCGCCCTGCGCAAAACGACAACGCGGCGGACCTGCCGGCAGGCAGGCAGTTCGGATGTAGACACGGCGCGGGTCTTGTCGTTGCCGTTGTCACCGCTTTCACTTGTCGCGGCCTGCCCTTCGTAGCTCGAAGAGCGGAGTAGCGAGCGACGGTGTCGCCGTGCGCCGCTAGCTTGGAAATTGAGTGTTTCTTGTTGCTTGGTTGAGTGTTGGCCTCTACGCCGTGCGCCGTCGCCAATTGCCGCGGGCCGTACCGCCGTCACTGATCACTGGCTTTTCCCTTGCCCCCTCCTATCAATACTAGACAATACTAAAGTGAAACGGAAGCCCCGATCTCGCATCGGGGATACTCCGGTTTAGGGTTCCAAGTTTGGTGTTCCAGTTCGACCTGTCGTTCTGGATCGGGATAAAACGTGGTCCGTTCGGACGGTCGTGGGTTGGAGCGGTAAATGATTACGTTGGCACAAGACAAGATAGATCAAGGCGTTGCCGGAATTGGACAATGACGTAGGTTGCTGGGCGTAGACGGGTCCCCGGTTACCTGTGAGACCTTCCGACACACCTGGAACTGTGAGTGCGTTGCTGGGTTAGGAGAAGCGTAACATTTCACTGACGTGCAATGAATAAGACCTGACTGGTGTCCAATCAACCGCGAAAAATATTTTTAAATTCCGATTATTCCGACTTGCGCTTTTGGGGACAGTAGTGTATGCAGGGGATATGGATTGTGAAATTGGCACGGATGCTGGGGTCAAAAAGCTTGTTGCCGCCGCGTTGGCTGGGCGGCTTA
>Ga0180430_10000063_pt1 | contig 125151 bp, 90 predicted proteins | sample SS_ome_9_FD_132999 | JGI IMG/M metagenome (GOLD analysis project Ga0180430, IMG submission 132999) | Hypersaline lake sediment archaeal communities from the Salton Sea, California, USA - SS_1_S_2 metaG | ecosystem: Environmental > Aquatic > Non-marine Saline and Alkaline > Hypersaline >...
CGGTGACGGTGACGGTGACGGTGACGGTAAGGGCCGCAGCAAGCTGCTGCACCGCCGTATCGATGTCGACTACAACGGCTGGTGGATGTGCATGATTCCGAGGCGGGTAGCCGAGGAACTCGGTCAGCCGCTGCCGCTGTTCATCAAATGGGATGACGCCGATTACGGGTTGCGGGCCGGTGAGCACGGCTACCCGACGGTGACCATGCCCGGCACGGCCATCTGGCATATGGCATGGAGCGACAAGGATGATGCCATCGACTGGCAGGCCTACTTCCATCTGCGCAACCGGCTGGTGGTCTCGGCGCTGCACTGGGATGCGCCGGTGGCCGGGCTGATCAAGAGTTCCATCAAGGCCACCATGAAACATCTGCTGTGCCTGGAGTATTCGACCGTGGCGATCCAGAACAGGGCGATCGAGGATTTCCTGGCCGGTCCGGAGCACATCTTCTCGATTCTGGAGTCGGCGCTGCCCGAGGTGCGGGCGCTGCGCCAGCAGTACCCGGATGCGGTGGTGCTACCCGGTGCCACTGCGCTACCTCCGCCCAGTGGCCGGACCAGCGTCCACAAACCGCCGGTTGCACTTCCTGCCATCGGTATGCGGCTGGCCCGCGGGCTGATCCACCAGCTTCGCCCGGCCGACCCCGATGCCCACACCCGGCCGCAGCTCAATGTGCCCACCCAGGACGCCCGGTGGTTCCTGCTGTGCAATGTCGACGGAGTAACGGTCACCACCGCTGACGGGCGCGGGGTGGTCTACCGCCAACGCGACCGGGCCAAGATGGTTGAGCTGCTCAAAGCCTCGGTGCGCCAGCACATCCGGCTCGCGCGAAACTATGACCGTATGCGCAGGGTTTACCGGCAGGCCCTGCCGGAGCTGTCGAGCCGGCGCCGCTGGGAGACGGTACTGATGGGTGAATCGACGGTTCATGCCTGACCCCCACGACTCCGGGACCGGGGCCGGCGGTGAAGTCGCCGTCCTCGTCAGCGTTCAGTCCACGTTGGCTACGGAACCGGTCGTCACCGTGGCCCGGGTCATGTCGCACTTCGGCGAGCATGCGGCAGGTTGGCTGGCGCTATCCGGTGTCGGCGCGCTGCTGGCTCCCCGCCGCCGGCGGGACTGGCTGTTGGTGGGCGTCGGAGCGGTGGTCGCGCACGCGGCCGCGATCGGGATCAAACTGGCGGTGCGCCGCCGCCGGCCGCACCACCCGGACATCGCGGTCAACGTCGATACCCCCAGCTCCCTGAGCTTCCCCTCCGCTCATGCCACGTCCAGTACCGCCGCGGCTATGCTGCTGTGCCGGGCCACCCGGTCGCCGCTGCCGCTGGCAGTCGTTCCGCTGATGGCGCTGTCGCGTCTGGTACTCGGTGTGCACTACCCCACCGATGTGCTTGCCGGGGTGGCCGTCGGTGCGGCCGTCGCGCGGGTCACGGCTGGGCTGGGTGGGGCGAGCGGCTCGGCAGGAATAAGCGGGAAGGACGGATATGGCCACGAGTGAAGCTGCGGTCACCGGCCCGCCGGGCAATCTGTTCGCCGCGATCATCAGGGCGATCCGGCCCCGCCAGTGGGTGAAGAACCTGCTGGTGTTCGCCGCCCCGCTGGCCGCGCTGGGCGGGGATGTCCAGTACGACTACCGAGAGGTGCTGGCCAAGGTATCGGTGGCATTCGTGGTCTTCTGTATGGCCGCCTCGGCGATCTACCTGGTCAACGACGCCCGCGATGTGGAAGCCGACCGAGCACACCCCACCAAGCGGTACCGGCCGATCGCGGCCGGTGTGCTCCCGGTGGGCCTGGCCTACGGGATAGCAGCCGCCCTCGGCGCCGGCTGTCTGGCGATCTCCTGGTCGTTGACACCGCAACTCGCGGTCGTGATGGCGGCCTATCTGGGTATTCAACTGGCGTATTGCTTCGGGCTGAAACACCAGCCGGTGCTCGACATCTGCATCGTGTCCTCCGGTTTCCTGATCCGCGCCATCGCCGGCGGCGTGGCGGCCGGGATCCCGCTGTCCCAGTGGTTCCTGCTGGTCATGGCATTCGGATCGCTGTTCATGGCAGCCGGTAAACGCTATGCGGAGTTGCAGCTCGCCGAGCGCACCGGCGCGAAGATCCGAAAATCCCTGGAGAATTACACCAGCACCTACCTCACCTTCGTCTGGACGCTCTCGGCGACCGCCGTGGTGCTGTGCTACGGACTGTGGGCCTTCGAGCAGGACGGCGGCGGCGGATCCTGGTACGTCATCTCGATGATCCCGTTCACCATCGCCATCCTGAGGTACGCGGTCGATGTGGATGGTGGACTCGCCGGCGAACCCGAGGAGATCGCGTTTCGCGACCGGGTGCTGCAGTTGCTGGCCCTGGCCTGGATCGGAACCGTCATTGCCGCCGTCGTCATCGGTTAGCGCGCCGTCCGTCGGCCCGGGGGCCGGCACGGGGGAATGCCCGGAGGAGCCTGCGGCCTTCCGCTACTCCCCGCTGACCCGGATCAGCCTGTGGGGAACCGTCGCGGTCGTCACGGTGCTGTGGGCATGGGGGGCCTGGCAGCGCCGGTGGATATCCGATGACGGACTGATCGTGCTGCGCACGGTCCGTAACCTGCTGGCCGGAAACGGCCCGGTGTTCAACCCCGGGGAACGGGTGGAATCCAACACCTCCACCGCCTGGACCTATCTGATCTACCTGGGCAGCCTGGTCGGCGGACCGCTCCGGCTGGAGTACGTGGCGCTCGCGCTGGCGTTGATCTTCAGCGTTGCCGGTGTTGCGATGGTGATGCTGGGAACCGCGCGGCTGTATGCGCCGGGACTTCGCGGCCGCTCGGCGCTGATCCTCCCGGCCGGTGTGTTGGTCTACATCGCAGTGCCGCCAGCCCGCGATTTCGCCACTTCCGGTCTGGAGAACGGGCTCGTGATCGGCTGGCTGGGCCTGCTGTGGTGGATGCTGGTCTGCTGGGCCCAGGCCCAGGCCCGGGGCGGGTCGGCCCGGGCCTGGTTCGTCGCCGCACTCGCCTTCGTGGCGGGCCTGAGCGTTCTGGTGCGTCCGGAGTTGGCCCTGATCGGTGGACTTGCTCTGGTGATGATGCTCGTCGCCGAACGCGGCTGGCCCCGGCGCATCCTGATCGTGGTCACCGGTGGTCTGCTGCCGGTCGGGTACCAGATCTTCCGGATGGGCTACTACGCGCTGCTGGTGCCGCAGACCGCGATCGCCAAGGATGCCTCCGGTAGCAAATGGGATCAGGGTTTTGTCTATCTGTACAACTTCACCGCTCCGTATGCCCTCTGGGTGCCTGTTGTGCTGCTCGCTGCCCTTGCCCTCGTGCTGGCTCCGGTTCCGCTGGCCGGCCGCCGCCACCCCTGGTGGGGCGCGCAACCCGGTTCGGCCGGGGGCGTATCGCTGGCTCGTCGCGTCCAGAGCCCATCGGCGGTGGTGGTGTTCATGCTCCTCAGCGGTGCGGTGCAGGCGCTGTACTGGATCCGCCAGGGTGGGGACTTCATGCACGGCAGGGTCCTACTGGCGCCGCTGTTCTGCCTGATCGCGCCGATCTCGGTGATCCCGGTAGTGCTCGCCCCGGGGCGCTGGTTCGCCCGCGGCAGGGACCGGAATCTGGGCGTGGCGGCTGCCGCGCTGTGGCTGGCCCTGGCCGGCTGGGCGCTGTGGGCCGCGAACTCGGCGGGTATGGGCGCCGACGGCACGCGGGTGACCTACTCCGGAATAGTCGACGAGCGCAAGTTCTACTCCCAGGCCACCGGGCACGCCCACCCGTTGACCGCGGCGGACTACCTGAATTACCCGCGCATGCGGGCGGTCATCGTCGCGATCAACAACACCCCCGACGGTGCCCTGCTGCTGCCGTCCGGAAACTATGACGTCTGGGACGTCGTCCCGGCGCTGCCGCCCCCGCCGCCCCCGCCCGGTGTCCCGATGGACAGCTGGCGTCATCAGGTAGCCCAGCACACCGTGTTTTTCACCAACCTCGGCATGCTCGGGATGAACGTCGGCCTCAACACCCGGGTCATCGACCAAATCGGACTGGCCAACCCGCTGGCGGCGCACACCGCCAGGCTGGCGGACGGCCGTATCGGCCACGATAAGAACCTCTTCCCGGACTGGGCGGTCGCGGAGGGGCCGTGGCTCAAGGAACGCCCATGGATTCCGGAGTACCTCGACGAGGGCTGGATCGAACAAGCCGAGGTGGCGCTGACCTGTCCGGAGACCGAGGAGATGCTCAAATCCATTCGGGATCCGATGACCCGCCCCCGGTTCATCGGCAATCTCAACCGGGCGTTGGAGTTCACCCGGTACCGCATCGACCGGGTGCCCGAGTACGACCTGCTGCGCTGTGGGCTGGCCGTGCCGCCGTCCGACACCCCGCCCTACACCGGGCTTCCGGCGACCGGCCCGTAGGGCCGGGCGGCCCCTCGGCGCGGATCGGGGTCAATTCCAGGCCCACGTCACGGTCGGTGTGATTCACTACGGGTCGACCGGTCTCGGGGGTGAATCCTGGGATAAGTGTGGTGAGGCGGGTACTGAGATGACGGCGGTTAATGAGATGACGGCGGGCTGCATCAAACTGTTCCGGGCCTTGGGCGCGGCGATCCTGGCGCTCGGGCTCTGGGGTGCGACAGCCCCGGCCGCTCCGCCCGCCGCCGCCGCCGGTCCCGAGTACCTGATGGTTCCCTCGGTCGCGATGGGCCGGGACATCCCGGTCGCGTTCCAGGGTGGCGGTCCGCGCGCGGTGGTGCTGCTCGACGCGTTCAACGCCGCGCCCGAGGTCAGCAACTGGGTGACGGTCGGCAACGCGATGAACGCCCTCGCCGGCAGCGGTATGTCGGTGGCCGCCCCGGCCGGCGGCGCTTACAGCATGTACACCAACTGGGAGTTGGACGGTAGCAAGCAGTGGGAGACCTTCCTGGCCGATGAACTGCCGAACTGGCTGGTCGCCAACAAGGGACTCGCACCCAACCGGCATGCGATCGTCGGTGCCGCCCAGGGCGGTACCGCCGCGCTGACCATGGCGGCGTTCCACCCGGACCGGTACAGCTACGCGGGCTCGCTGTCCGGGTTCCTGACCCCGTCGAACACCCAGATGAACGGCATCATCTCCAACGGGATCAACGCCAGCGGGGGCAATATCGACGCGATGTGGGGGGCGCCGCAGCTGGGTCGGTGGAAGTTCCGCGATCCCAACGTGCACGTCATGCTGCTGGTGCGTAACAACACCCGGATGTGGGTGTTCAGCCCGCAAACGATGACCTGTAGTGACCCGGCGGCGATGATCGGTGCCTGTGCGGAGGCGCAGGGCAGCAACCGGACCTTCTACGCGCACTACCGCAAGACCGGCGGCCGCAACGGGCACTTCGACTTCGCGGCTGGAGGTAACCACGATTGGGGTAACTGGGCTGGTCAACTCGGCGCGATGGCCGGTGATATCTCCGCCGCGATCGGCTGAGGACCGCTGCCCCACCGATCCGTGAGCCATCCGCAACTAAACGGTGCCCTGAGCACTTCCCCCGAGCCGGTACTGTGGTGAGCGTGCAATGTCCGGACCGCGGATTCTCCAGCAAAGTCATCGGCGTCGGCCGACGGCCGATCGGCACCTCATCGCACCGGGTTTTACTGGCGGGTTTGATGACCCCGGTGGCGCTGCTGCTGAGCGGGTGCGGGTCCGGTGGGGATCTGATCAGCTCGGTGGCGCTGCCCTCGCGACAGACCGCCGGCTATGCCGAAGGTGTCGAGGTCGCCGCCCCGCCGGCCGGCGAGCGGCAGTCCGGAACGATGACCACGACCCCGGCGCAACAGGAGTACCTCGACGCGCTGCGGGCTGCCGGGGTGCGCACGTCCAATGAGCTGCGTGCGCTGAGTATCGGCTTCTACGTGTGCCAGGCCCGTGCAGCTGGGCACAGCGAGCAGGCGGTATGGGACTCGGTGGCACCCAAGGTGCGCAGTGATATCGCCGCCACCGGTGCCGCAGCCCAGCAGGCGCCTGCCGCCGTCGACGCGGATGCGGCCATCGGCCTCTACATCCGGTCCGCCACCCAGCTGCTCTGCTGATTCATGGCTCGGAACTCGCGGACCAACAACCGGCGCCGCCGGCACCGCATCCTGGCGCTGACCGCCGCGGGCGCCGTCGCCGTCGTGGTGGCGCTGATCGTGGCGATCATCGTGATCGTGGTTCGCCGGCCGGAACCGTCGACCACCGCCATCCCGCCGACCGCAGTGCCGCCCACCAGTGCTCCGGTGATCAAGCCACGGCCGGCCTTCCAGGACGCCAGCTGCCCCGATGTCAGCATGATCGCGATCCCCGGCACCTGGGAGTCCTCGCCGACCGATGACCCGCTCAACCCGGGACAGTTCCCGATCGCGTTACTGCTCAGCGTCACCCGCCCGATCCAGGCCGAGTTCAGTGCCCAGCGCGTCGAGGTCTACACGGTTCCCTACACCGCCCAGTTCCACAATCCGCTTTCGGCGGACAATCAGATGTCCTACAACGACAGCCGGTCCGAGGGCACCGCCGCCACTGTGCGGGCCATGACCGAGATGAACGACCGGTGTCCGCTGACCAGTTACGTCATGGTCGGCTTCTCCCAGGGCGCGGTGATCGCCGGCGATGTGGCCAGCGATATCGGCAACGGGCGGGGGCCGGTCGCCGAGGATCTGGTACTCGGGGTCACCCTGATCGCCGACGGGCGCCGCCAGCCCGGGGTCGGCCGGGATATCGGCCCGGTCGTTGCCGGCCAGGGCGCCGAGGTGACCTTGAAGGAGGTGCCGGTGTTGTCGGCCCTGGGTCTGACGATGAGTGGGGAGCGGCCCGGTGGGTTTGGCGCATTGAACAACCGCACCAACCAGATTTGCGCTCCCGGCGACCTGATCTGCTCGGCCCCGCAGTCGGCATTCAATATCGCCAACCTGCCAAAAACCCTCGATGTGCTCACCGCCGGAGCCGGGCAACCGGTGCACGCAATGTATGCCACCCCGGAGTTCTGGAAACTCGACGGCCAGACGGCGACCGAATGGACGCTGAATTGGGCGCGCGGTCTCATCGAGAACGCCCCGCGTCCGCCGCACGGCTGAGGCCGCCCCGGCCCGGCGCGGTGATTTGGCTCCGGCGGATAGAACGCCTAACATTAAGAGATAAATAAGACGTCGGGAAGTCGGGTCGCAGGCACCTGTCGGATCGTCGCCGCGAATATCCGCTCGTCCCGACTTCGGCAGCCCGATTCTCTGTACGATCTGTGAGGCTCGGGTCGGGTGCGGCGGACCGGTGGCGCCGCACGGGGCCGCCGAACCCCGGATTGTCGGGGGGCCGATAGGACGCGTTCTGACAGGAGAGTGGTATGCCGTTCCATAACCCGTTCATCAAGGACGGACGCATCACCTTCCCCGAGGGCGCGAGTCTGGTCCGCCACGTGGAGCGGTGGGCCAAGGTCCGCGGTGACAAGCTCGCCTACCGATTCCTGGATTTCTCCACCGAGCGCGACGGTATCGCGCGAGAGCTGCGCTGGACCGAATTCGGCGCCCGCAACCGCGCGATCGGCGCCCGGCTGCAGCAGGTCACCGAACCCGGCGACCGGGTCGCCATCCTGTGCCCGCAGAATCTGGATTACCTGGTCGCGTTCTTCGGCACGTTGTACTCCGGGCGGATCGCGGTGCCGTTGTTCGATCCGGCCGAGCCGGGCCACGTCGGTCGCCTGCATGCCGTGCTCGATGACTGCCGGCCGACGGCGATCCTGACCACCACCGAGTCCGCCGAGGGGGTGCGCAAGTTTTTCCGCACCCGGCCGGCCAAGGAGCGCCCCCGTGTCATCGCCGTCGACGCGGTACCCGACGAGGTCGGCGCGACCTGGGAGCACGTGGGAACCGTCAATGAGGACACCATCGCCTATCTGCAGTACACCTCCGGTTCCACCCGCACGCCGACCGGAGTGCAGATCACCCATCTCAACCTGGCCACCAATGTGGTGCAGGTAATCGAGGCCCTGGAGGGCGAGGAGGCCGACCGGGGTGTCTCCTGGCTACCCTTCTTCCACGACATGGGCCTGGTCACGGCGCTGCTGCCGTCATTGATCGGCCATTACTTCACCTTCATGACACCGGCGGCCTTCGTCCGCCGCCCGGTCCGCTGGATGCGCGAGATCGCCCGTCAGCCCGGTGATACCGGCGGCACCATCTCGGTGGCGCCGAACTTCGCCTTCGATCATGCCGCCGCCCGAGGTCTGCCGAAGGAGGGCGAGGAGCCGCTGGATCTGTCCAACGTCAAAGCAATCCTCAACGGCAGCGAACCGATATCGGCGGCGACGGTGGCGCGGTTCAATGCGGCCTTCGGTCCCTTCGGTTTCCAGCCCAAGGCCATCAAACCGTCCTACGGGCTCGCGGAAGCGACCCTGTTCGTCTCGACGACGCCATCATCGGATGAGCCGACGATCATCTCCGTCGACCGTGACGAGTTGAATGCCGGACGGTTCGTTCCGGTGCCCGACGACTCCCCCAAGGCCGTCGCGCAGGCCGGGGCCGGCCGGGTCGGTGTCGGCGAATGGGCCGCGATCGTCGACTACGAGACCGCCACCGAGTTACCGGATGGCGATATCGGCGAGATCTGGATCAGTGGCCAGAACATGGGTTCGGGATACTGGAACAAGCCGGAGAAGACCGTCGAAACCTTTCAGAACATCCTCAAGTCCAGAACCGATCCCAGTCACGCCGATGGTGCGGCCGATGATGCGACCTGGGTGCGCACCGGCGATCTGGGCGCCTACCACGCCGGCGAGCTCTACATCACCGGCCGCACCAAGGATCTGGTCATCATTGACGGCCGCAACCACTACCCGCAGGATCTGGAGTTCTCCGCACAGGAGGCCAGCAGAGCGGTGCGCACCGGTTTCGCCGCGGCGTTCTCGGTGCCGGCGAACCAGTTACCCGATGAGGTGTTCGCCGACGCCCACGCCGGGCTCAAGCGTGACCCCGGCGACACCTCTGAGCAGCTGGTCATTGTCGCCGAGCGGGCGGCCGGGGCGCACAAGATGGACATCAGCCAGGTTGCCGACGCCATCCGGGCGGCTGTCGCGGTACGACACGGGGTGACGGTCCGCGATGTTCTGCTGACACCGGCCGGCGCGATCCCGCGGACTTCCAGCGGCAAGATCGGCCGGCGAGCCTGCCGGTCGGCCTACCTGGACGGCAGCTTGCGCTCCGGGAAGGTGGCCAACGCTTTCCCGGACGAGGCGGACTGACCTACGAAAGGCCCCATGTCTGAGTCAGATATCCCCGGCACACCGTCGGACGAGATCATCATCGCGCCCGAGGCAGAACTGGCCGCGCCGGGTACTGATATGTCGGTTCCGCAGATGCGGGAATGGTTGCGCAACTGGGTCGCCGAGGCCACCGGTCAGGCGGCCGGCACCATCGACGAGTCGGTCCCGATGGTCGAACTCGGGCTCTCCTCCCGTGACGCGGTGGCCATGGCCAGCGATATCGAGGACCTCACCGGGGTCACCCTGACGGCGACGGTGGCCTTCCGGCACCCGACCATCGAGGCGCTGGCTACGGTCATCATCGAAGGCGCGCCGGAATCGGAGGCCGACGCCTCCCTCGACGGCGAGGACTGGACCCGGACCCGCGATGTCGAGGACATCGCGATCGTCGGCCTCGCGACCCGGTTCCCCGGCGATATGAACACCCCGGACCAGATGTGGCAGGCACTGCTGGAGGGTCGCGACGGTATCACCGAACTCCCGGAGGGCCGGTGGGCGGAGTTCATGGAGGAACCGCGCCTGGCCGAGCGAATCGCGAAGGCCCGCACCCGGGGCGGATATCTCACCGACATCAAGGGTTTCGACGCCGAGTTCTTCGCGCTGTCGAAGATGGAGGCCGACAATATCGACCCCCAGCAGCGGATGGCCCTCGAACTGACCTGGGAGGCGCTGGAGAACGCCCGCATCCCGGCCTCGGCCCTGCGCGGTGAGAACGTCGGGGTGTTCGTCGGCAGTTCCACCAACGATTACAGCTACCTGGCGATGATGGACCCGCGCACCGCCCACCCGTACGCCATCACCGGTACGGCCAGTTCGATCATCGCCAACCGGGTGTCGTATTTCTACGATTTCCGCGGCCCGTCGGTGGCCGTCGACACCGCCTGCTCCTCATCGCTGGTCGCGGTGCACTCCGGTGTACAAGCGCTGCGCGCCGGGGAGGCCGATGTGGTGCTCGCCGGAGGGGTCAACGCACTGGTCACCCCGGCGGTGACGCTGGGCTTCGACGAGGTCGGAGGGGTGCTGGCACCGGACGGCCGGATCAAGTCGTTCTCCGCCGATGCCGACGGTTACGCCCGTTCCGAGGGTGGCGGCATGCTGGTTCTCAAACGGTTGTCCGATGCCCGTCGGGACGGCGATGAGATCCTCGCGGTGATCGCCGGTAGCGCGGTCAACCACGACGGCCGCTCCAACGGCATGCTCGCCCCCAACCCCGACGCCCAGGCCGATGTCCTGCGTCGCGCCTACCGCGATGCCGGAATCGACCCGCGCACCGTGGATTACATTGAGGCGCACGGCACCGGGACCATCCTCGGTGATCCGATCGAGGCCGATGCGCTCGGCCGGGTGGTGGGCCGCGGCCGTGCCGCCGATCAGCCCGCACTGCTCGGCGCGGTCAAATCCAATGTCGGCCATCTCGAGTCGGCGGCCGGAGCGGCGAGCCTGGCCAAGGTGGCGCTGTCGCTGCACAACAACCGGATCCCGCCGTCGATCAACTACTCCGGCCCCAACCCCTATATCGACTTCGACGGCGTGCACCTCAAGATGGCCGATACCGTCACCGACTGGCCCCGCTACAGCGGTCATGCCATCGCCGGGGTGTCCGGATTCGGATTCGGCGGCGCCAACGCGCACCTGGTGCTGCGGGAGGTGCTGGCCGACGACCTGCTGGAGCCGGAGTCCGAGTCCGAAGAGCCTGCGAAACAGCATGATTCGTCTGACGCCGGTGCGGTCTACGTCGGTGGCATCCGAGTGGACGAGGACGGCGAGCTTGACCTCGGTGAACCGGACACCGGCGGAGAAGACGAAGATTACGCCGAGATTGCCGGCTACTCCGGGGACGGTTCCGAGGACGGTGCGGTCGAATTGCCCGGCCTGACCGAGGAGGCGTTGCGGCTACTGGAGGTTGCGCGCGCGGAATGGGATACCGCCGAGAAACCCGAACCGATTGTGCCGCTTGCCGTTTCGGGTTTCCTCACCTCACGTAAGCGAACGACCGCCGCCGAACTCGCCGACTGGATCGACAGCCCCGCCGGTCGGGCGTCATCACTGGAGTCGATCGGCCGGGCGTTGTCGCGGCGCAATCACGGCCGATCCCGGGCTGTGGTGCTGGCCCACGACCACGACGAGGCGGTCAAGGGTCTGCGCGCGATCGCCGACGGTAAGGCCAGTCCGCTGGTGCACAGCGCGGACGGGCCGGTGAGCAACGGTCCGGTGTGGGTGCTGGCGGGTTTCGGGGCGCAGCACCGCAAGATGGGAAAAAGCCTGTACCTGCGCGATGAGGTATTCGCCCAGTGGATCAACAAGGTCGACGCCCTGATCCAGGACGAGTTGGGCTACTCCGTCGTCGAGTTGATCCTCGACGACTCGCAGGACTACGGCATCGAGACCACCCAGGTGGTCATCTTCGCCATCCAGGTGGCTCTCGGCGAACTGCTGCGCCATCACGGCGCGAAACCCGCTGCGGTGGTGGGTCAGTCACTCGGGGAGGCTGCGGCCGCCTACTTCGCCGGCGGTCTGACGCTGGCCGATGCCACCCGCACCATCTGCGCCCGCTCGCACCTGATGGGTGAGGGCGAGGCGATGCTGTTCGGCGAGTACATCCGGCTGATGGCCCTCGTCGAGTACTCCGCCGACGAGATCAGGGACGTCTTCGCCGACTTCCCGGATCTGGAGGTCTGCGTCTACGCCGCCCCGACCCAGACCGTTATCGGCGGCCCGCCGGCTCAGGTGGATGCGATCATCGAGCGCTGTGAGACCGAGGGTAGGTTCGCCCGCAAATTCCAGACCAAAGGGGCCAGCCACACCACCCAGATGGATCCGCTGCTGGGGGAACTGGCGGCCGAACTGCAGGGTATCGAATCCCGGCCGCTGACCATCGGCTACTTCTCCACCGTGCACGAGGGCAGGTACATCCGGCCCGGCGAAGCTATCCATGATGTCGACTACTGGAAGAAGGGCCTGCGCCACAGCGTGTACTTCACCCACGGTATCCGCAACGCGGTGGACAACGGGCACACCACCTTCCTGGAACTGGCGCCGAACCCGGTGGCGTTGATGCAGGTCGGATTGACCACGGCGGCAGCCGGTCTGCATGACGGGCAGCTGATCGCCACCTTGGCCCGCAAACAGGACGAGGTCGACTCCATGGTGACGGCCATGGCCCAGCTCTACGTTTACGGACACGATCTGGACTTCCGTACCCTGTTTTCCCCCGCCGCGGGCCCGGAGGACTTCGCCGATATTCCGCCGACTCGGTTCAAGCGTAAGGAGCACTGGCTCAACGCGCGGTTCTCCGCGGATGGCTCGGCGCTCATCCCGGGTACCCATGTGTCCATGCCGGACGGCAGGCATGTCTGGGAGTACGCCGCCACCGACCCAACCGATCTGGCCGCGCTCGTCAAAGCCGCTGCGGTGCAGGTGCTTCCGGATGCCACGCTGAGTGCCGCCGAGCAGCGGGCGGTGCCCGGTGCGGGCGCGCGACTGGTGACCACCCTGACCCGGCATCCCGGTGGCGCTTCGGTGCAGGTGCACGCCCGTATCGACGAGTCCTTCACCCTGGTCTATGACGCGATTGTGAGTCGCGGTGACACGACCTCGGCGCTTCCGATGGCGGTGGCGACCGGAGCCACTGTGGCAGAGCCGGTTTCGGTGGACGTGTCGGGTGCTGCCGACCATCCGGCGGTGGATTCCGATGCCGCCGCCGGTGCGGCGTCGATTCTGAGCGACAACCTGGCCGCGGGCGCCGGGGTGGCGGCGAATCTGGGCAAATGGTCTGCGGACTGCGGTGAAACCGTGCACGACCGGTTGTCGACGATCGTCGGCAGCGCGATGGGCTACGAACCCGAGGACCTGCCGTGGGAGGTTCCGCTGATCGAACTCGGCCTGGACTCGCTGATGGCGGTCCGGATCAAGAACCGTGTCGAGTACGACTTCGACCTGCCACCGATCCAGCTGACCGCGGTTCGCGACGCAAACCTGTACGCCGTGGAAAAGCTCATCGAGTACGCGATCGAGAACCGCGAGGCGGTCACCGAACTGGCTGAGCATCAGAAGGGAATGACAGCGGAGGAGATCGCCGCCGAGCAGGCCAGTATCGCCGCGGGGGAGATCCCGCCGGAACTGGCCGAGAGGCTCGCCGCCAAGCACCCAGAGGCACACGCCGACATCCCGCCGCCGCCAACGGATCCGGCCGGGCCGGTTCCGTCAGCGCATGCGGTCCTGCCACCGGCGCCGACGGATCCAGCGGGCCCCTCCGGTTCCGGCGCCCCTGCCGATTCCACGTCCCGTTCCGGTGCCGCCGCGCAGGCCCCGTCGCAACAGGCCCCGTCGCAACAGGCCCCGTCCCAACAGGCCCTGTCCCAACAGGCGGTGGTCGACGCGCTGGGCACCGACGTCCCGCCACGTGAGGCAGCCGAGCGGGTCACCTTCGCGACCTGGGCGATCGTCACCGGTAAGTCCCCGGGCGGCGTCTTCAACGAGCTGCCCGGCGTCAGCGACGAGGTAGCGGCCAAGATCGCCCAGCGGCTCACCGAACGCTGTGAAGGCACCATCACTGCGGAGCAGGTGTCGGCCGCGGACACCATCGAGCAGCTGGCGACCACGGTCCGGGAACATCTCGAAGCCGGCGAGCTCGACGGGTTCGTCCGGACCATCCGGGCGCCGAGGGAGGGTTCCAACCGGACCCCGGTGTTCGTTTTCCACCCGGCGGGCGGCTCGACGGTGGTCTACGAGCCGCTGCTCAGGCGTCTGCCGGCCGACACCCCGATGTACGGGCTGGAACGGGTCGACGGCTCCATCGAGGAGCGCGCCGCCCAGTACGTGCCGAAGCTGCTGGAGATGGGCGGTAACGGTCCTTTCATCCTGGTCGGCTGGTCACTGGGCGGGGTGCTGGCCTACGCCTGCGCGATCGGGCTCACCCGAGCCGGGGCCGACGTGCCGTTCGTCGGTCTCATCGACACCGTGCGAGCCGGGGAGGAGATCCCGCAGACGCCCGAGGAGGTCCGGGCCCGCTGGGACCGCTACGCGCTGTTCGCCCAGCGCACCTTCAACGTCGAGATTCCCGAGATCCCCTATGACGATCTCGAGGTTCTCGACGATGCCGGGCAGGTGCAGTACGTGCTCAACGCGGTCAAGGAGGCCGGGGTCGACATCCCCGGCGGGATCATCGAGCACCAGCGCACGTCCTACCTGGACAACCGCGCGATCGATACCGCCCGGATCGAGCCGTACGGCGGGCACGTCACGCTGTACATGGCCGACCGGTACCACGACGACGCCATCATGTTCGAGCCGCGCTACGGCACCCGCCAGCCCGACGGCGGATGGGGTGAGTTCGTCGACGACCTGGAGGTGGTGCCGATCGGGGGCGAGCACATCCAGGCCATCGACGAGCCGTACATTGCCAAGGTGGGTGCCCACCTCAGCGAGGCCATCAGTCAGATCCAGAGCGAGCAGAAGTGAACCAGGACACGTGACCACCAAGTCCACCGCGGAGCTGCTTGCCGAGTTGCGCGAGAAACTCGAACTGGCCAGTGAACCCGGCGGCGAGGCCGCCGCCGCCAAGCGCGACAAACGCGGAATCCCCAGCGCCCGATCCCGGATCCACGAGCTGGTCGACCCCGGCAGTTTCCTGGAGATCGGTGCCCTGGCCCGGACCCCGGGCGACCCGAACGCGCTGTACGGCGATGGTGTGGTGACCGGCCACGGCACCATCAACGGTCGCCCGGTCGGCGTCTTCTCGCACGATCAGACCGTTTTTGGTGGATCGGTCGGGGAGATGTTCGGCCGGAAGGTGGCCAAGCTCATGGAGTGGGTGGCGATGGTCGGGTGCCCGATCATCGGCATCAACGACTCCGGCGGCGCCCGCATCCAGGATGCGGTGACCTCGCTGGCCTGGTACGCCGAGCTGGGTCGCCGCCACGAGTTGCTCTCCGGAGTGGTCCCGCAGATTTCGATCATCCTCGGCAAGTGCGCCGGCGGTGCGGTGTACTCGCCCATCCAGACCGATCTGGTGGTGGCCGTGCGCGATCAGGGTTACATGTTCGTCACCGGTCCGGATGTCATCAAGGATGTCACCGGAGAGGACGTCAGCCTCGATGAACTCGGCGGGGCGGACTATCAGGCCCGCTACGGCAACATTCACCAGGTGGTCGAGTCGGAGAGGGCGGCCTTCACCTATGTGCGGGAATTCCTCGACTTCTTGCCCCCCAACACCTTCGATGACGCCCCGGTGGTCAACCCGGGTTTGGAACCGGAGGTCACCCCGCACGACCTCGAACTCGACAGCATCGTGCCGGACGCGGACAACTCGGCCTATGACATGCACGAGATCCTGATCCGGATCTTTGACGACGGGGATTTCCTGGACGTCGCCGCCCAGGCCGGCCAGGCCCTCATCACAGGCTTCGCCCGGGTCGACGGCCGGCCCGTCGGGGTGGTGGCCAACCAGCCGATGCACATGTCGGGTGCCATCGACAACGAGGCCTCCGACAAGGCCGCCCGGTTCGTCCGGTTCTGCGACTCGTTCAACACCCCGCTGGTGTTCGTGGTCGATACCCCCGGCTTTCTGCCCGGTGTGGAGCAGGAGAAGAACGGCATCATCAAACGCGGTGGGCGTTTCCTGTACTCCGTGGTCGAAGCCGATGTGCCCAAGGTGACGCTGACCATCCGCAAGTCCTACGGTGGCGCGTACGCGGTGATGGGCTCCAAGCAGCTGACCGCCGATCTCAACTTCGCCTGGCCGACTGCCCGAATCGCGGTCATTGGGGCCGAGGGCGCGGCGCAACTGCTGGTCAAACGTTTCCCGGACCCAAGTGCGCCGGAGGTGCAGAAGATCCGGGCTGATTTCATCGAGGGTTACAACCTCAACATGGCCATTCCCTATATCGCCGCTGAGCGCGGTTTCATCGATGCCGTGATCGAACCGCACCAGACTCGGTTGCTGCTGCGGAAATCCATGCGGCTGCTGCGGGACAAGCAAATTCAGCGCGTGCAGCGCAAACACGGGCTGATCCCGATCTGATGGCCGCAGATCCGGGGGCCGCCGGCGGCTCCAGGCTCTACATCTTTCCCCACACCGGTGGCTCGGCGGATTTCTACGTCCCGTTCGCCAGGGCGTTCACCGGTGGTACCAAATGTGTCGCGATCCAGTACCCCGGCAAGCGCGCCGGAAAGGATCTGTCGCAGTACACCACCATTCCGGATCTCGCCGATCGGCTGTGCGCGATGCTCAAGCCCGGAGACGGCCCGGCCGACCGGATCGCGTTCTTCGGCCACAGCATGGGGGCGTTACTGGCTTTCGAAGTGGCGCTGCGATTCGAGCGGGCCGGTAACCCGATCGCCGCGCTGTTCGTCTCGGCCAGCGCCGCTCCCGGGCTCATGCGGCAACGGGCCGATCTGACCGGTTCGGATCTCCAACTGCTCAGCATGGTCAGTGATGTCACCGGTGCCAACCCGGAGTTCCTCAACAATGATCAATTCGCCGCCACCCTGCTGCCGACATTGCGTGGACTGAAGGCGATCGCCTCCTACGAATGTGGACCGGATGCCACAGTCTCCTGCCCGATACACGCGTTGATGGCCGATAACGACGAACTGGCCACCGCGGATCTGGTGCGGCCGTGGGAGCAGCGCACCACCGCCGATTTCGACCTGACGGTGTTTCCGGGGGACCACTTCTACATCAACACCAACCTGCCTGCGCTGTCCCAGTGGGTCGAGGAGCGCATCCCCGCCCGGGGCGCGCAACGGTAGCAACGGGTCAGGGCCGGGGCGGACTTACTGTTTGCTGGCTCGTCTCGTAGCGGCCCCGGCCCGGCGCGCCTCTCCGGCCGGGTGGCTTGAACGCCACCGGTGGATCAGCCGCCCCTCACCGGCGGCTATGTGATCTGAGACACCCTCATTGCGATGATGTGAGCAAATTCACCGAATGGTGTCCGACCGCTGGTCGGCGCGCCGCCAGACGGTTGCTGGCCGGATGCCCGACCCGTCTGCCTGGTATCTTTGGGCTAGTCACGCGCGGCCTGCCGGGGGACAGCGTCGTTCACCCAGCCACCTTGATGCGCCCACCACAGCGCGTCTCGACAATGCGTTTCGGCGCGGTGAACCATTCCCGACCGGGGTGGAGCCCGCCTGAGTCAGCCCAGACTCTCGAGTTGACAGTAGCTCTTGAGCGAACAGCGAACAGCGAAGAGGTCCCCATCCATGCCGAACACCGATCTGACGCTCCCCGGCCTGCTGCGCCACCAGGCGAGCACCCAGGGCGACAACGGGGCCTTCACCTTCGCCGACGGTGCCGTGCTCGGGACGGGCCATCCCGAGAGTCTGACGTGGAACCAGTTGTACCGGCGGGTGCTGGCACTGGCCGAGGAGTTGCGGCGGATCGCCACCAGGGGGGATCGGGTGGCGATCATGGCACCGCAGGGGCTCGACTACGTGGTGGCCTTCTATGCCTCGCTGCAGGCCGGGATGATCGCCGTGCCGCTGTCGGTGCCGATGTTCGGTGTGCACGACCAGCGTGCGGAATCGGCGCTGGCGGACAGCGCGCCATCGGTACTGCTCACCACCTCCGCGGCGGTCGCCGATGTCAGCAGGTACGCCAACCCGCATGCCGGGCGGCCGGCCCCCACCGTCATCGAGGTCGACATCATCGACGTCGATGCGACCCGCGAACTCGACGAGACCGACGACTCCCGGCACGGGCCGGCCTACCTGCAGTACACCTCCGGTTCGACCCGCACGGCGGCCGGCGTGATCGTCTCGCACCGGAACGTGACCAGCAATATCGAGAAGGTCGTCGGTGACTATTTCAGTGAGTTCGGGGGCACGGTGCCGGCGGAGACCGCGGTCGTGTCCTGGCTGCCGTTCTTCCACGACCTGGGCCTCATCATGGGGGTCTGCTCACCGCTGGTGACCGGGTGTGACGCGGTGCTCACCAGCCCGCTGGCCTTCCTGGCCAAGCCCGCGAGCTGGATGCAGCTGATGGCCCAGAACCCGCTGTGCTTCTCCGGAGCGCCCAACTTCGCCTTCGAACTGGCCGCGCGGCGGACCTCCGACTCCGACCTGGAGGGAATGGACCTGAGCCGGGTGCACGGCATCCTCAGCGGTGCCGAGCGGGTGCACCACGGCACCGTCCGGCGGTTCATCGACCGGTTCGCCAAGTTCGGTCTCACCGAGAAGGTGATCCGGCCGTCCTACGGGCTGGCCGAGGCCACCCTGTACGTCGCCTCCCCGCCGATCTCGACAACCGTCCGCACCGCCCGGTTCGACCTGCCGCAGCTCTCTGCCGGAGTCGCCCGGCGCTGCGATACCGCCCAGGAGAGCGGAACCGAACTGGTCAGCTACGGCCCGCCGCGGGCCTACCAGGTCCGTATCGTCGACCCGGAGACCGGTATCGAGAAGCCCGCCGGCTCGATCGGTGAGATCTGGACCCGCGGGGACAATGTCGCCCTGGGCTACTGGCGCAAGCCCGAGCAGACCACCCGGGTGTTCCGCGCCCGGATCAACAACCCGTCCGAAGGCACCCCGGCCGGACCGTGGTTGCGAACCGGTGACCTCGGTACGATCTCCGACGGTGAGCTGTTCATCATGGGCAGGCTGAAGGACCTGCTGATCGTCGACGGGCGCAACCACTACCCCGAGGACATCGAGGCCACCATCCGCGATATCACCGGAGGCCGGGTCGCCGCCATCGCGGTCGAGGACGAAGCATCGGAGAACCTGGTCGCGATCGTCGAACTCAAGGCCGTGCCGCAACTCAGCGCGGTCAAGCACCAGGTCGCCGACGCGGTCTGGAAGCTGCACAATCTCAAGGTCGACGATCTGGTGCTGGTGTCACCCGGATCCATCCCGATCACCACCAGCGGTAAGATTCGCCGGGCCTCATGCGGGGAGTTGTACCGGCAGGGTGAGTTCCAGCGGATGGATGTCATGGATATCGCGGTATGACCTCAGCCGGCGACGAGGAGGCCGACCTCCGCCACTGGCTCATCACCTATATCGCCACCACCATCGGCTCCGGCCCGGAGCGCATCGATGGCCACCTCCCCTTCAACGAACTCGGTATCGGATCACGGGACGGCGTGGTGCTCGCCGGTGAACTGTCCGAGTTGCTGCAACGGCCGGTGTCGCCGGTCGATATCTGGCAGAACCCGACAGTGCACAGTCTGGCTCACGCGCTGACACACCCCGAGGAGGCCTCGGCGCGCTCCGCCGAGGGCCGTCCCGCCGGCCTGACCGAGCCGATCGCCATCATCGGTGTCGGATGCCGGCTGCCCGGCGATACGAACGGACCCGACGCGTTGTGGGATCTGATGGCCGCGCGTCGCTCGGCGGTCACGACGGTGCCCGAGGACCGTTGGGCCATAGTCGATGACGGGTCGCCCCAGACGGCGGCGGCGCTGGCGGGGACCACGCGATGGGGTTCGTTCCTGCCCGATATCGCCGGTTTCGATGCCGACTTCTTCGGGATCACCCCGCGTGAGGCCGACTACATCGACCCGCAGCAACGTCTGATGCTCGAGGTGACCGTCGAAGCCCTCGACCATGCCGGCATACCTGCGGAGTCGTTACAGCGCTCGCAGACGGGTGTCTTCGTCGGTGCCTGTGCGGGGGAGTACGGCTACCTGGCCTCGCGGGATCTGAGCCAGGTCGATGTGTGGACCGGTACCGGCGGGGCATTGAGCGTCATCGCCAACCGGCTGTCATATTTCCTGGACCTGCACGGACCCTCGCTGACCATCGACACCGCCTGCTCGTCCTCGCTGGTGGCGGTGCACCTGGCCTGCCAGAGCCTGCGCACCGGGCAATCGGAGCTGGCCATCGCCGCGGGGGTCAACCTGCTGCTCTCGCCGGTGGTGACCCGCAGCTTCGACCAAGCCGGGGCCATGTCACCGACCGGTGGCTGCCACGCCTTCGACGCCGCCGCGGACGGGTTCGTCCGCGGTGAAGGTTGCGGGGTCGCGGTGCTCAAACGACTCTCCGATGCGCTGCGCGACGGTGACGAGGTGCTGGCGGTGGTTCGGGGTTCGGCGGTGAACTCCGATGGCCGGTCCAACGGGCTGATGGCCCCCAACCCGGCCGCCCAGGCAGCGGTGTTGCGGGCCGCGTGTGCCGATGCCGGTGTGGAGCCCGCCGATATCGACTATGTGGAGGCGCATGGTACCGGGACGCCACTCGGCGACCCCATCGAGGCTCGTGCGCTCGGGGCGGTCTACGGACGGGGACGGCCACCCGGGGAGCCTCTGCTGATCGGCGCCGTCAAGACCAACCTGGGCCACCTCGAGGCCGCAGCGGGGATCGCCGGGCTGATCAAGGCGGCTCTGGCGATGCGCCGCGGTGAGATCCCGCCCAATCAGAGGTTCGGCGAGCCCAACCCGCACATCCCGTTCGAGGAACTCCGGCTGAAGGTTGTCGACGAGGCGACCGACTGGCCCGCCACCGGTCGTCCACGCCGGGCCGGGGTGTCGGCATTCGGTTTCGGCGGCACCAACGCGCATGTGGTGCTGGAACAGGCGCCACCGGCGCCGCTGCGACTGCCGGTGCCGTTGCCCGCGGTGACCACCCTGGTGGTCAGCGGGAAAAGCCCGGAACGACTGGCCGCGACGGCCACCGCGCTGGCCGACTGGATGGCCGGTGCCGGTGCGGATATCCCGCTGGCCGATATGGCGCACACCCTCAACCACCACCGAACTCATCACCCGGTCTTCGGCACGGTCTGCGCGACGGACCGGGACGGGGCGGTGGCCGGGCTGCGCGCGCTGGCGACCGGCGACACCGCGACCGGCGTCGTGGGACCGCATCGGGGAGCGTGCGGTCCCGGAACCGTCTTCGTCTACTCCGGTCAGGGCTCACAGTGGGCGGGGATGGGCCGTCAGCTACTCGCCGACGAGTTGGCCTTCGCCGAGGCGGTTGCGACGCTGGAACCGGATTTCCTCGCCGAAGTGGGGTTCTCGCTGCATGAGGTGCTGGCAGGCGGCCGGGAGCTGACCCGCATCGAGCAGATCCAGCCGGTGCTGGTCGGAGTGCAGTTGGCGCTCACCGCGTTATGGCGCTCCTACGGGGTGGAGCCCGATGCGGTGATCGGACATTCGATGGGCGAGGTGACCGCGGCGGTGGTGGCGGGCGCCCTGAGCCCGGCCGAGGGTTTCCGGGTGATCGCCAGGCGGTCGGAGCTGATGTCCCAGCATGCCCAGCGCGGTGCGATAGCTCTGCTGGAACTCGGTGCCCCTGCCGCCGAGACGCTGATCGCCGATTTCCCGGAGGTGACGGTGGCGGTGTACGCCTCACCCCGCCAGACCGTCGTGGCCGGACCGGCCGAGGCCGTCGACGCCGTCGTCGCCCGGGCGACCCGGCAGAACACATTCGCACGGCGGGTGAATGTCGACGTGGCCTCCCACCACGCGATGATGGATCCGATCCTGCCTGACCTCAGGGACGCACTGGCCGATCTGATACCCGGATTTCCGGTCGTGCCTGTCATCACGACCGTCGAGGATGCCGATGAGGCAACGCTTTTCGGCGCCGAACACTGGGTTGCCAATCTTCGCAACCCGGTCCGGTTCAGCGAGGCCGTCGCCGCCGCCGGTGCCGAGCACTGCACATTCATCGAGATCAGCCCGCACCCGTTGCTGACCAAGGCCGTATCCGACACCCTCGATGACCCGGATCTCGGGAATGCCCATCACCACAGCCTCGGCACGTTGCAGCGTGACACCAATGACACCGTCGCGTTTCACACCGCTCTGAACGCGACCCACACCGCCCGGCCTCCGATCGGCCCGCACCCACCGGAACCGCACCCGGTGTTGCCGGGCACGCCGTGGCGCCACACCCGGCATTGGATCGACACCGTGCCGGCCGCCCGGTTCGGTGCACGGACCACCGGGGCGGAATCCTCGGGCGCCGGGGACAGTCCGGTTCCGGCGGACTGGTGGTTCCAACCGGCATGGTCGGCTCGGCCCCTGCCGGACACCGCCGCCGATGGCGGCGACCCGGCCGGTTCGTGGGCGGTGCTCGGGGATGATGAACTGGCCGCTGAGCTCGGCAGCGGACCCATCGGCAGCTCACAGAACGTGGTCTACGCCCCGACCGGGGACGGCTCGTCGTTCGATATTCCCGCGGCCTACCGGCTGTTCGGCGAGGCGCGACGGATCGCCGCGGAACTGGCCGGGCTGCCGTCACCGGTGCGGCTGTTCTTCCTGACCCGCAACGCCCAACCGGTCGCCGACGGGGACCGGGCCAACCCGGTGCAGGCCGTGCTCTGGGGCCTGGGCCGCACCCTGGCTCTCGAGCACCCCGAGATCTGGGGCGGCTGCATCGACGTCGACGAGTCGATGCCGGCGGTGTTGACCGCCCGGCTGCTCCGCCGCGAGGTGACCGCCGGGGATCGGGAGGATCAGGTGGTCTACCGGTCCGGGACGCGGTACGTGCCGCGCCTGAAACCCATGGCCGCAACGGGATGCGGTGCCGTGCTGAACGGGGACAGCAGCCACCTGGTCATCGGGGCCACCGGTCATATCGGCCCGCATCTGATCCGGCAGCTCGCCGATATGGGCGCCGGAACCGTCATCGCGGTATCGCGCAACCCCGGTCACCGACTGGATGATCTGGGTCGGCAGCTCGCCGAAACCGGCACCACCCTGGTGCAGGTGGCCGCGGATGTCACCGATGAAGCCGCGATGGCCGCGCTGTTCGACCGATTCGGCGCCGATCTCCCTGCGCTGGAGGGTATCTACCTCGCGGCGTTCGCCGGCGGGCCGGTGACCCTGGCCGCAATGACCGATGACGATATCCGGACCATGTTCGCCCCGAAACTGGACGCACTCGGCGTACTGCACGGCTTATCGCTGAACACCGATATCCGGCACTTCGTGCTGTTCTCCTCGATCTCCGGTCTGCTCGGCTCACGCTGGCTGGCGCACTACACGGCCACCAGCGCGTTCCTCGACACCTTCGCCTACGCCCGGCGCAATCTCGGATTGCCGGCCACCGTCGTGAACTGGGGTCTGTGGAAGTCTCTGGCCGACCTGCAGACCGATGCGGGGGCGGTGATGGCCAGCGCCGGCCTGGAACCGATGCCCGATGAGGTGGCCATCCGGGCATTGCCGGCGGTGCTGGGTAGCGGCGCACCGGTGCGCAGCTGTGTGGTCGACGCGGACTGGCCGCTGCTGGCCGCGGCCTACCGGACCCGCGGATCGGTGCGCATCATCGACGATGTGCTGGCCCTCGACGAGACCGCCGGCACGGCGGCCCCGGAGAGCGAGCTGCGAAAATCGCTGCGCGAATGCCCGCCCGAGCAGCGGCTGCAGATGCTCGCCGACCATATCGCCACACTGGCGGCAGCGGTGATCGGAATGCCGTCCGGCGCGGCACTGGACCCCGACGCGGGCTTCTTCCAGCTCGGGATGGATTCGCTGATGAGTGTCACGCTCCAGCGCGGTCTCAGCGCGAACCTCGGTCTCGCACTGCCGGCAGCGTTGATCTACGAGTACCCCACCATCTCAGCGCTGACCGGAGCCCTGGCTGAGCGCCTGGGGTACCCGCCGGCTGCCGATACCCCGGCGGTGGAACGATCAGGCCTCGGGGCGCGTGCCCAACAGCGCGCGCGCACCCGCCGGGGTGCCGTGGCGGGTAGACGGAAAGGATATGTGGTTTGACGACAGGGACTGATCACCCGGTGCCTCCGAATGACCTGCCGCCCAACGCGATTGCGGTCATCGGAATGGCCGGCCGTTTTCCCGGAGCGGATTCCCTGGCTGAGTTCTGGGAGAATCTCCGCCGTGGTGAGGAGTCCGTCACCACGCTGTCCGAAGAGGCATTGGCCGCCGCCGGGGTCGGCGGGAAGACACTGGCCGACCCGGCTTACGTCCGTCGTGCGGCCATGCTGACCGGTATCGAGGAGTTCGACGCCGAGTATTTCGGGATCACCCCGTACACGGCGCGGATGATGGACCCGCAGCAGCGGCTGTTCCTGCAGACCTCCTGGCATGCGCTCGAGGATTCCGGGTATGACCCCGCCACCTATGACGGGGCGATCGGTGTTTTCGCCAGCAGCACCGCCAGCGGATACCTGATGGACAACCTGATGTCGCACCGCGACACCAGAAAACTGGTCGGTGAGGGCATCACCGTCGAGATGTTCAACCTGGTGCTGCTCAACGACAAGGACTATCTGGCCACCCGGGTGTCACACGAGTTGAACCTGCGCGGGCCGAGCCTGTCGGTGCAGACCGCCTGCTCGTCCTCGTTGGTGGCGGTTCACCTCGCGTGCCAAAGCCTGCTGGCCGGGGAATGCGATATGGCTCTGACCGGTGCCTCGGCCATCCGGGTTCCGCATCAGGTCGGCTACACCTACGAGCCCGGGGCGATGGTGTCGGCGTCGGGTCACTGCCGGCCATTCGATATCAACGCCGATGGCACCATCTTCGGCAGCGGGGTCGCGGCGCTGATCCTCAAACCTCTGCAGGCCGCGCTCGATGACGGCGACCGCGTCCACGCCGTGATCCGCGGTTCCGCGGTCAACAACGACGGTTCGATGAAGATGACCTACGCCGCGCCGGCCGTCGCCGGTCAGGCCGAGGTCATCGCCGAGGCCCAGGCCGTCGCCGATATCGACTCGGCGACCGTCGGTTTCGTGGAGACGCACGGCACCGGTACCCCACTCGGGGATCCGATCGAAATCGAAGCACTACGGCAGGCTTTCGGGATTTCCGAAACCCCGCGGCCGGGTCCGTGCGTCCTGGGTTCGGTGAAGTCCAATATCGGCCACCTGGACGCGGCGTCGGGGGTCACCGGCCTGATCAAGACCATCCTGTGTCTGAAGAACAAAGCCATTCCCGCGACGGTGCACTACACCGCGCCGAACCCCGAATTACATTTGGAGAACACCCCCTTCGTGGTCGCCAACTCCTATACGCCGTGGGAATCAGGCACACCGCGCCGGGCCGGGGTCAGCTCTTTCGGTGTCGGCGGCACCAACGCCCACGTGGTGGTGGAGGAGGCGCCGCGGACTGCCCCCGCCGGTACGGCACCGGGCGGTCCGCAGGTACTGCTGCTGTCCGCGCGCACCGCCGAGACCCTCGACGCCGCCAGGAGCGCACTCGCGGCCGAAATCGCGCGCGACGAGCACCTCACCCTGCCCGATGTGGCCTTCACGCTGGCGAACCGCCGCGAACACGAGGTCCGGATGGCCGCCGTCGTCGCCGACCGGGCCGACGCGTGTGCGGTCCTGACCGCCGCCGAGCATGACAACGTTTCAGTCGGCCACTGCCCACAGAGCGGCAAACCCGGCGGGTCACCGGCGGCGTTCCTGTTCCCCGGGCAGGGCGCCCAGCACGTCGGGATGGCCCGTGGCCTCTACGACACCGAACCGGTATTCCGGCACCACTTCGATTTATGCGCAACCGGATTCGGTACCGAACTGGGAATCGACCTGCCAACCGCGGTGTTCGGATCCGACGGATCGGACCCCCGCGGCCTCGAGCCCACCAACCTGGCTCAACCCGCCCTCTTCGCGGTGGAGTACGCCCTGGCGCAATTGGCCATGTCCTTCGGCGTCACCCCGACGGCACTGGCCGGTCACAGTATCGGCGAACTGGTGGCAGCGACGCTGGCGGGGGTTTTCGACCTGGAGACCGCAATCAGGGTCGTCTCGATGCGGGCCCGTCTGATGCACGAGGCACCCGCCGGCGCGATGGTGGCGGTAGCCGCCGCCCCAGACGATATCGCCGCCCATATGACCGCCGATGTCGACCTGGCCGCCATCAACGAATTCGGCAACTGCGTGGTGGCCGGTCCGGTGGAGGCCATCGGCGAGTTCACCAGCCGACTGGCCGGTGCGGGCATCATGGCGCGACGGGTCCGGACCTCGCACGGTTTCCACTCCCGGGCGATGGATCCGATTCTGGGTCCGTTCGCCGAGTTCCTGTCCACGGTGACATTGCACCCACCGCGAATTCCGCTGCTGTCCAATGTGACCGGCACCTGGATGACCGACGAGGAGGCCACCGATCCGCAACGCTGGGCCCGGCACATCCGGTCCACCGTGCGCTTCGCCGACAACCTGGCGACGCTGCTTGGTGAGCCGCACCGGGTTCTCGTCGAGGTGGGACCGGGCGGCAGTCTGAGCGGATCGGCCGTACGCCTGCCCGGATGGTCGCAGACCCACCGCGCCGTTCGGCTGATGCGCCACCCCGTACAGAACCGTGACGACCGGGATGCCTTCCTGCTGGCGCTTGGCCAGCTGTGGGCTGCCGGGGTGGTTGTTGACTGGCGGCAGCGGTACGGTACCCACCCCCTGCGCGTCACGTTGCCCGGTTATTCCTTTGCTCGCGAGCGCTATTGGATCGATCCGGACACCACACACACCCCGGCCGCGCGAACCGGTGCGGGAACCGACCGTGGTGGCGTCCCCGTCGGGCAGGACCAGCCGTCCAACGGACGGGGCGGGGCACCGGTTGATGCGCATATCCAGATGCAGGGCACCTTGCAGCGAATCTGGTCACAGTGTCTCGGTGTGGAATCGGTGGCTCCGGGAGACAACTTCTTCGAGATCGGCGGTGACTCCCTGGTGGCGATCGGCGTCGCCATGACCGCATCCCACGAAGGAGTCGAACTCACTCCGCAGGACCTCTACGACCATGCGACCCTCACCGCGTTGGCCGACACCCTGGTTGCCCGCCACGCCGCCGGCGGGCTTTCCGGTGAGGAGGACGGCGATCTGAACCCCCCGGTGCCGCCCCATATTCTGCGTTTCCTCGACACCGGGCTGGCCGAGCGCGGACGTTGGCGTGCGCCGATTGTGCTGCGACTGGACTCCCGGGTCACCTCGGCTGATATCGCGGCCGTGCTGACCGCGGTGGTCGGTCATCACGATGCGCTGCGAATGCGGGTCGCCGACCGGGCCGGAATCTGGGAGCAGCAGATCAGGACAGCCGCAGATGCCACCGAGCTGGCCGAACGGGCCCTGAGCGAACGGTCCCTGCCGGCCGCGGCCGGGTACGGGACACCGGCCGAGCGGGAAGCACTGTTGGCCATCATCTCGGAAACCGTCGCCGGAGAGGATCTCAGTGGCTGGCCGTTGACCGCCACCTCCATCGTCGATGCGGACTCCGCGCCACGGTTCCTGCTGCTGACAGTGCACGGTATGGTGGACGACCCCACCTCGCGGGAGGTGTTGCTCACCGATCTGCTGACCGCATTCGGTCAGCGACTCGGCGGCGACGATATCGCCCTGGAACCGGCGACGACGAGCTGGCGGGAGTGGTCGCGACGGTGCGCGGCGCTCGCCGCTCACCCCGCAGTGCTCGAGCGCCGGAGCTACTGGCTGGACACGGTGACGGAGGCGACCCTGCGGCTGACGGGCGACGCGGGCACCGGACCCGTCACCGGCCCGCCCGGTACCGACGACCTGGTCAGGGTGCCGACTGCGCTGACCACCGAGCAGACCTCCCAGATCGACAACGCCCGTCGGCTGCTGCAGGCCTCGACCGAGGAGATCCTGCTGGCCGCGCTGGGGCGCAGCATCGCTGCCATCGCCGGTGACGGTGTCGCCGCCGTCGATCTTGCCGGCTCCGGACGGCCGGTGCTGCGGCCAGAGGTTGATTTACGCAGGACCATCGGCGGATTCTCCACGATCTACCCGATCGCACTGCCCTGTATGGACGCGCAGGCCGCCAGTGCGACGCAACTGCTCGCCGAGGTCAGCCGGGTCGTGAAAGCGGTGCCACACCATGGGATCGGGTACGGACTGCTGCGCTATCTGCACGCTCCGACCGCGGCTGTGCTGGCCGCCGCGACACCGGCCCAGGTCTTCCTGTCCTATCTCGGGATGATTCCCGAGTGGCAGGACAACGATGCGCCGGTGGCATTCGACAGCGATACCGAACTGACAATCCGGGAGACACGTCCGGGCCTGGGCCATCCGCTGGAGTTACGGGCGTATCGGCACGGCGGTGTGCTGCACGTGGACTGGTGGTATGACCGCCGGTTGTTGACCGCTGAGACCGTCGCCGACCTTGCGGGGCGTTTCCCGGCCGCTCTGATGACCTTGATCGGCGAGGCGCTCACCGGCGCCGGGGACACCGACGATGACGAGGACGCGGATGAGGCGCTCGCCCTGATCGATTTGTCGGCCGCCGTTTTCGATGATGACGAATAGGTGACACGGCGATGGCAGCGTCTGCGACAGTAACCGGCCCAGCATCAACCTCGTTGTCCGGCAGGGGGGTGGAGGTCGAGGGTATCGGCAAATCGTTCGGTGCGGTCGATGCGTTGCGGGATATCACCTTTGAGGTGAATCGCGGTGAGGTCGTCGCGTTACTCGGCCCCAACGGAGCGGGCAAGACCACCACGGTGGAGATCCTTTCGACGCTGACCACACCGGATCGGGGCAACGCCCGGGTGGCCGGCCACGATGTGGTCACCGACCCGGCGATGGTCCGCCGCTCGATCATGCTGACCGGCCAGCACGTGGCGCTGGATGAGATGCTCACCGGCTACGAGAATCTGGTGATGTTCGGCCGGTTGCAGGGACTGAAGAAGCCCGCCGCACGGACCCGGGCCCGGGACCTGTTGCGGGATTTCGATTTGGAAGATGCCGCCGAACGGCGGGTCGGTACCTATTCGGGCGGTATGCGCCGGCGTGTCGACATCGCCTGCGGTTTGGTGGTCCGGCCGGAGGTGGTGTTCCTCGACGAACCGACCACCGGCCTGGATCCCCGCAGCCGGCAGGCCATCTGGGAACTGGTCACCACCTTCAAAGACGCCGGGATCGCGACGCTGCTGACCACCCAGTACCTGGAGGAGGCCGATGCGCTCAGCGACCGGATCATCGTGATCGACCACGGCAGCATCGTCGCCCAGGGAACCGCGGACGAGCTCAAGGAACGCACCGGGGGCACATTCTGCGAGATCGTGCCGCGGGACCCGGCCGCGGTCGCCGCGGTAGCCGAGGCGCTGGGACCGCTGCTGCCGGAGATCAGCCGGGCCGCGATCACCCCGGACTCCGACCGGGTGAGTATGCCCGCCCCCGAGGGGCCGCGCACGCTGAGTGCCGCCCTGGCGCGATTGGCCGCGGCGGATATCGAACTCGCCGATATCGCTTTGCGCAGACCGTCACTCGATGATGTGTTCCTCTCGCTGACGGGATCCGCAGCGGGTGACCGCTCGGCCGGCGAGGTCCTGCCGTGACAGCCTTGACCGCGATCCGGCCGGTCCCGTCCGGAACCCAGCAGTGGTGGGTGCTGACGACGCGGCTGATCGCGCCGACGCTGCGTAACGGCGAAGTGGCGGTCGGAGTGGCCGTGTCGGTCGCGGCGACGGCCAGCCTGTACATCCCGCTGAACCGGCTGATGGACGGCCCCGACCTGACGACGAACAGCTATGCGCAGTACCTGTTGCCACTGATCGTGTTGCAGGCCATCGCCTTCGCGTCGATCTCCACGGCCTTCCGGGCCGCCACCGACTCGGTGCAGGGGATCAATCGCCGCTTCCAGTCGCTGCCGATCCCGTCGCTGACCCCGTTGGCGGCCCGGATCACCGCCAGCGTCTACCGGTGTGTGATCGGCCTGGCGGTGGCATTGGCGTGCGGTTACGGGATCGGCTTCCGGTTCCATCGCGGACCGGGGTACGCGCTGGCCTTCTGCCTACTGGCATTGCTGACCGGCCTGGTGCTCGCGCTGCTGGGGGACACCCTCGGAACCCGATCGAAGGATCCGGCGGCCACCGCCCAATGGCTGCTGCTGCCGCAGATGATCTTCGGGTTCCTGTCGGTGGGCATCCAACCGCTGCACCGTTTTCCCGAGTGGATCCAGCCGGTCGTCGACCACCAGCCCATCTCCCGGCTCGTCTACGCCCTGCAGGCGCTCGCCGGCGATGCCGGCGACCGGGTTCCTCCGGTCACCTGGTCGGTTATCGCTCCAGCTCTGGCCTGGTTGGTCGGCATCATGGCGGTGACACTGCCGTGGGCTGCGGTGGTCTACCGGCGGAGAACCTGATGACGGTGCTCGACGGCGCAGCCGCGTCCCCGGCCGCCGACCCGGACCGCTCGGAGGGTTCACCGGCTGCTCTGCTGTCGCAGACCGGGGTGCTCACCGGCAGACTGCTCCTCCGCGCGGCGCGCACCCCGATGACCTTGGTCCACGCCATCCTGCTGCCGGTGGCGTTTCTGCTCACCCTCAAAGTCGTGTTCGGGGACTCGATCACGGCGATCACCGGTGAGGACGCCCTCTACCGCAGCGTGCCACTGGTGGCGCTGGTGGCGACGATGTCGGGTGCGACAACGGGCATGGTCGGGATCAATGCCGAGCGGCTGGACGGTTTCCTGGCGCGGCTGTGGTCACTGCCGATTCACCGGGCCGCGGGCCTGCTGGCACGGCTTGGGGCGGAGACGGTGCGGCTGATCGTCACCACACTCGTCATTCTGGCGGCCGGAATGATTCTCGGGTTCCGATTCCAGTCCGGCTTCGATGCCGCCCTGGTGTGGATCGCCATTCCGGTGGTATTCGGTGTCGCGTTCGCGGCGCTGGCCGCCACGGTCGCGCTGTACTGGCCCAAGACCGTCATGGTGGAGGCCATGCAGCCGGTGATCATCCTCGGTGCCACCTTCTGTACGGGTTTTGTCCCCGTGGACCGCTACCCGGACTGGGTTCAGCCGGTGGTGCGGTACCAACCGATGTCGCCGGCCGTCGACGCGATGCGCGGGCTATCGGTAGGCGGCCCGGTGCTGTCGCCGATGATCAGCACCCTGCTGTGGTGTGCCGCGATTTTCGCGGTATGCATCGTGCCGATCATGCTGGGGTACCGCAGAGCCAGCACCAGCCGGTAACCGCAGCAGCGACCCCGAAAACGAAGGGACACCAGAGTGTTTGGCGCAACACCGATTCGCCCGCTCGCCCCCAGCGAGGAGTTCTACGCCAACGCCGAGAACTTCATCGGCCTCACCGTCACACTGCGCGGCCCGGTGGACGCCGGGGCAATGGGGGAGGCATTCGACATGCTGCTGCGGGCCCATCCGGCGCACGCCGGTCATCTCGAGCGGGATGCCGAAGGTCGCCACCGGATCATGGTCGACGACTACGAACATGAGGGGATGTGGCTGGAGCAGATCGACGGGGCCCCCGCGGATCGCCTGCCCAAACAATCCGAGGCGCTCGTCAACCTGCGCCTCCGGCTGGGGGCGCAGCGGTCCGAGCTGACCCTCTACACCCACCACGCGCTGGCCGACGGTCACCATCAGTTCGCGTTGCTGGAGAAGCTGTTCGACAATTTCACCGATATCGCCGCCGGCGGGGGTGCCGGCCCGGTCATCGCTGAGCCCGTCCCGGAGCCGCTGGAGTCGGTTCTCGCCGAGCGCGGTATCACCAAGCTGGCCCGTTTCGGCCTCGAACGTTTCCTGCCGGCGATGTTCGCCGGCGAGCTGCCACCGTCCAAGCGGAATGCCGGACGGGTCGGCCCGCAGTCAGTCCGGGTGCCGTCGGCCACCTGTCGCCTCAGCGGCCCGGAAACCAAGGATCTGGCCGGTATCTGCGCGGACCGCCGGATCAGTCTCAACGCTCTGGTGGCGGCGGCGATCCTCATGGCCGAGTGGACGATTCGGCAGACCCCGCACCTGCCGGTCCCCTATATCTACCCGGTCGACCTGCGCTTCTTCCTGACCCCGCCGGTCGGTGCCACCGAGGCCACCAACCCGGTGGGGATGGCCATGTATCTGGCGGAGATCGGTCCTGACACCGATGTCCTGGACCTGGCCCGCGACATCATGGAGGCTTTCCGCGCGGATCTTGCCGATGGTGTCATCCAGCAGTCCTTTCTCCACTTCGGCCTGGAATACCAGGGCAACCCGCCCGGGCTGCCCGATATCGTGATGGCCACCGACGGAGGCGAACTGCCACCCCTGCGCACACCGCCTGATCTGGTGGTCGAGCAGTACGGGATCGAGGTGCTGTTCGCATCGACCTCGGCGGGTGTCGATATGTACTCGGCCGGGACCTACGACGGCCGGTTACTGGTCAGCTATCACAGCCACGGGTCCGACCGCGACCGTTACGTGGACGGTATCCGGCAGATACTCGCCACCGTTCCGTCCCGGTACGGGTGGTCGACGGAGTAGCGGGTGCTCTCACCCTGCCGCGGACGTGCCCGATGTTCTGTCGATCCGGTCGAGAAGCCCGTCCAGTCCCGATGCCAGGCCATCGGCCAGATCCGTCAGCGCCGGTACCGTCGCCGGGCAGGAGATCAGCCCGATGTGCAACGTGCCGTTCACCGACCACAGTGAGAAGTTGATCCCGGCCCCGTGCAGGACCGGTCCGACCGGGTACATCGCCGCGACCGCGGCGCCCAGGAAATAGCGTGCCGGTTTCGGTCCGGGAACATTGGACAGGATGACGTTGTACATCGGGCGGAACCGGGTCACGCGGGCGTACACGCGGGTCGCGATACCGAGCAGCACCGCACCGACGACCTCCCCGAAGTCCTGGAGCAACGTCGCGGGTATGGCCGAGACCTGTTGTTTGGCAGCGTGATTGGCGGTGGCTACCGCGCGGAGCCGCTCGATCGGATCACTGATCTGCGTGTGCAATCCGACGAGCATGCCCGAAACCTGGTTACGTGCCGTGCGATCCGCGAGCCCGTGCACCGACACCGGCTCCAGGGCAATAAGGGAGGAGTCGGGTAGTTCGCCGCGGTCGAGGAGGAACTGCCGGACCACCCCACCGACCAGGGTCATCACCACATCGTTGACCTTGACGCCGAAATGGTCTTTGACCCGCTTGACATCATCGAGGTCGAGTCGGGCGAAGGCGATGGCGCGCTGCGGGGTCAAAGCGGCGTTGAGCGCGGTCCGCGGTGCGGTGAACGGGGCGGCCATGGCGCGGCCTGCGGCGGCGCGCCGAATGGCATCGGCCACGGCGCGTACCATCGCCGGGAGCACACGGACAGCCAGATACAGCGGCCGGCCGGCCAACCGGGCCGCAGCGTCGACGGCCTCCCGGACCGGGCCGGTGGATACCGCCAGGCCAACCGGTTCCGGCGCGGGCGGATCGGGTTCAGCGCTGCACAGCCGGGATACCATGCCGGCGAAGGTCACCCCGTCGGCTGCGGCATGGTGGACCTTCAGCAGGACGGCGAGACGCCCGCTGCTGCCGGGACCGCCGACACCTTCGATAACCCACATCTCCCACAGCGGCCGGTGGCGATCCAGCGGACGACCGGCCAGCCGCCCGCAGATCTCGGCCAGTTCCGGCGGGCCGCCGGGGGAGCGCACCGTGGTGCGGTGCAGGTGCCGGTCGATGTCGAAATCGTCATCGGCGACCCACACGGGATGACCGAGGCTCAGTGGGCGGTCCGAGAGCTTCTCCCGGAACTCCGGTATCGCCCGGATCCGGGCCGCCAATGCCGCCCGCAGGCCGTCGAAGCTGTACCCGCCGGGAATCGTGGTCGTGTCCAGTTCCAGGACCGAAATGACCTGCAGCGGTTGGGTGCGGGTTTCCAGGGACAGGAAGCTGGCGTCGAATCCGCTCACTCGTTGCGGACCCGGCATGTTCCCGATGCTACCGGCGGCGCCGCCAGGCTCTACCATCCATGGTCGTGGGCGAAGGTCAGCAGTGAAGGCCTGGGCGACCCTGATCACCGGGGCCTCGACGGGGATCGGCGCCGAGTTCGCCCGGCAGTTCGCCGCCAGGGGTGACGACCTCGTCGTGGTCGCGCGGAGCGCGGACCGGCTTGAGGCCCTGGCCTCGGGGCTGCGACGGGCGCACGGGGTCGAGGTGACCGTCATCGCGATGGACCTGTCGACGCCGGGCGCGGCCGCCGAACTGTGGCGGCGGACGACCAGCCTGGGCCTGCAGATCGGGGTGCTGGTCAACAACGCCGGATTCGGGACCCACGGCGACGTCGCCGGGGCCGACCCGCAGCGACTCGAGGACGAGGTCGGGCTGAATTGCCGCATGCTGGTCGGCGCGACGGCGCGCTATCTGTCCCCGATGCGGGCGCGGGGCAGCGGTGCGATCATCAACATCGCCTCGACCGCCGCGTTCCAGCCGCTACCGAAAATGGCGGTCTACGGTGCTTCGAAGGCCTTCGTGCTCTCGTTCACCGAGGCGCTGTGGGCCGAGGAACGCAGGCACGGTATCCGCGTGCTCGCGGTGTGCCCCGGCCTGACCGATACGCCGTTCTTCGAGGTGGCGGGCGAGGCGGCCGCCGGGGCGGCCTCCGGGTCGGCGGCCAGGGCGCTGACCCGCACCCCCGAACAGGTCGTCGCCCACACCATCCGGGCCTTGTCCGGCGGTAAACCCAGCTTCGTCGACGGTGCGGCCAACGCCTTCGTATCACGTGTGGTCACCCGGCTGCTGCCGCGGCGGTTGGCGATCGCGGTTTCCGGGCGACTACTGGGCGGTTGAGGTCACGTTGTCGCTGACGGTCTCGTTCAGATGGGCCGCCAGGGCGCGGGCGGTGTTGTGGGTGACGATGGCCTTCGGGCTCAGGCGCACGCCGGTCTGAGTCTCGATCGAGGTCCGCAACTCCAGCAACCCCAGCGAATCCAGGCCGTGTTCGGTGAACGAACGGTCGGGGTCGATCGACCGGCGCAGGATGAGAGCCGCCTGCTCGGTGACCAGCCGACGTAACCGGTGCGGCCGTTCCTCGGCGGGCAACTCGGCCAACTCGGCCAGCACGCCGGCAGTCCCGGTGGTGCCGCGGACGCCGGAGTGGCCGAATGCCTCGGCGAACGGGCTGCGTGCGGCCAGGGCGGTCAGCAGCGGCATCCGGCCGACGGGAAGGTACCCGGTGTACCCGCGATTGTGGCGCAGCAGCGCGCGGAAGGCGTAGGCGCCGTCCTCCGGTTTGATCATCGCGACGTCCCCGCGCTGCGCCACCCCCGCGCCGCGGCCGATGTCGGCCCAGGCACCCCAGGCGATCGCGGTCGCGGGAACTCCCTGCCGGCGCTGCCACGCGGTGAACAGATCCAGCCAGCTGTTGGCCGCGGCATATGCCCCCTGGCCGGGTGAGCCGAGCAGGACCGCTGCCGAGGAGAAGTTGCAGAACCAGTCCAGCGGCTCGTCGCGGGCCGCCTGATTCAGGTGCCACGCCCCGTAAACCTTTGGTGCCCAGTCCCGTTCGATGAGATCGTCGGTGATGTTCACCAACGTGGCATCGTCGACGACGGCGGCGGCGTGCAGAATTCCGCGTAGCGGCAGCCCGGTCGCCGTGGCGGCGGCGACCAGCCGCGGAGCGGTCTGCGGGTCAGCGATATTGCCCGCCTCGACCACGATATCGGCACCGTTGGCCCGGAGCCGGGCGATCGTCTTCTCCGCCTGCGGATTCGGGCCGGATCGGGAGGTGAGCACGATCCGTCCGCATCCCCCCGCGGCCATTACCGCAGCCAGGAACAGGCCGAGTCCGCCGACGCCGCCGGTGACGATATAGGAGCCGTCGGGGCGGAAGACCCGGGCGCGATTCGGCGGCACCACGACCGGCAACCGAACGCGGCGGTCGATGGTCAGCACCAGCTTCCCGGTGTGTTCGGCGGCGCTCATCGCCCGGATCGCCGTCGCGGCATCAGTCAGCGGATAAGCCGTGTGCTCGGGCACTGGCAGCACCCCATCGCCGACCAGTCGGTAGACCTCACGCAGCAGTGCCGCACTGTGCTCCGGGGCGCTGGTCGTCATGAGCGCCAGGTCGGCGTAGAAGAAGGCCAGGTTGCGCCGGAACGGATAGAGGTCCACCCGGGTGTGCTCGTAGACATCCCGCTTGCCGATCTCCACGAACCGGCCCCCGAACGCGAGCAGTTCGATCCCGGCGCGCTGGGCCGGGCCGATCAGCGAGTTCAGCACCACGTCAACCCCGTAGCCGTCGGTGTCCCGCCGGATCGCGTCGGCGAATTCGGTTGTCCGGGAGTCATAAACGTGCTCGATACCCGTATCGGTGAGCAACTGCCGACGACCCGGGCTGCCCGCGGTGGCGAAGATCTCGGCACCGGCGTGGCGGGCGATCGCGATCGCCGCCTGGCCGACACCGCCGGTCGCCGAGTGGATCAGGACTCGATCTCCCGGGCCGATCCGGGCGAGGTCGTGCAGCCCGAACCAGGCGGTGGCGTACCCGGTGGCCACCGCCGCTGCCTGGCCGGCGGTCAGAGTGGCCGGCAGTGCCACCGCCAGCCGGGCGTCGCAGGTGATGAAGGTGCCCCAGCATCCCCCGGGCCGGACACCGGCGACCCGGTCCCCCACGGCGTGGTCGGTGACCCCGGGCCCGATCGCGGTAACCACACCGGCGAAGTCCAGACCGAGTTCGGGCTGTTTACCGTCGAATGTGGGGTAGCGCCCGAAGGCGGCCAGCACATCGGCGAAGTTGATGCTGGAGGCCTCGACCGCCACCTCGATCTGCCCGTCCGCCGGGGGTTGCCGTTCGGTTGCGGCCAGCTCCAGAGTCTGCAGATCGCCGGGGGTGCGAATCTGCAGCCGGATGCCATCCTGGTCGGGGTCGGCCAGCGTGGTGCGTCGCTCATCAGGGCGCAGCGGGGTCTGCTGCAGACGCGCGACGAACCAGGCGCCCTCCCGCCACGCTGTCTCATCCTCATCGGAATCGCTGAGCAACTCGGCGGCCAGATCCGCGATGCCGGTGCGGGCGTCGATGTCGATGAGGGTGGGCCGCAGCCCCGGTTGCTCGGAGCCGATCACCCGGAGCAGTCCCCGCAGCCCGCCCTGATCGAGGTTGAGCCGATCATGCGGGGTCACATCCGCGGCGTTGCGGGTGATGACGTAGAGGCGCGGCGGCCGGGAATCGGTATCGGACAGGGCGCGGGCCAGTTCGACCACCTGCCCGGTGAGGATGCGGCCCCGGGACAGGCCCGCGCTGTCCGGGTCGTGATCCGCCGCCGGGGTCATCAGCACCACCCGCGCGGGCGGTGTGCCGCCGAGGTCGGCCGCCGGGGTCGAGCCCGCGGCGCCGGCGTAGTGGGTGCGGCAGCGCGCGCCGGACGCTGTCAACGCCTCCGGAAGGTCCCGGAGGTCGTCGGGGCCGGCGGCGATCAGGAGCCATTCGCCGTCATCGGCGGTGCCGGCGGTCGGCGGTTGCCGGTGTTCCCACCGCACCGTCAGCAGCCGTTCGGCGAGTACCCGCTCCCGTTCGCCGGCCTTGGTGGCGCCGCTGCCCATCCGCAGACCGCTGATCGCGAGGACCACGCCGCCCCGTTCATCGAGGATCGTCAGATCCGCCTCGATCTCGGCTGCGTCGGCCCGGGTGATGGTGGCGTGGCAATAGCGGGCATCGCGTCCGGAGCCGAATCCGCGCAGTCCGGCCACGCCGAGGGGCAGCAGCAGGCCGCCCTCCCGGCCACCGCCGGCCAGCACGTGGGCTCCGACGGTCTGGAAGCATGCGTCGAGAACGGCCGGGTGGATGGTGTAGCCGGCCTGCTCGGCCCGGATTCCGGCGGGTGCCGCGATCTCCCCGACCAGGGTGGATCCCTCGGCGGCGGTGTGAACCCGGAGCAGGCCGCTGAAGGCCGGCCCGAGTCCGATACCACGCTCGGCGAGCATCTGACGGATCTCGTTGCCGCCGAGGGTGTCCGGGTGGGAAGCCAGGATTGCTCCGATGTCCTGCCGGGCCGGCCGGGTGGTGTCGTCGGCGCACAGGGTTGCGGTGGCGCGCAGGTCGGTTGCGCCGTTGTCGTCGGTCTGAACCCGCAAGGTCGCGAGCCCGGGAGCGTCCACCGACGCCACCGCGGTGAGTTCGGTGTGTTCGTCCAGCAGCAGCAGGTCCTCGAAACAGACCTCATGCACCGCGGCTCCTGCCGGGAACAGCCGACCGGCCGCCGACAGTGCCATCTCGCAGTAGGCGGCACCGGGCAGGGCCGGCACGTCGTGCACGCGGTGGTCGCCCAGCCAGGCCATGGCCGCCGTGCCGGTATCGGATTGCCAGGCGTGTCGTTCGGGTTCCTCGGCCAGCCGGATGTGGACACCGAGTAGCGGGTGGGCGGCCACCCGATGGCTCGGCCCGGCGTGGTCATCGCGTTCGAGCAGCAGCTGCCGGTGTGTCCAGGACGGCAGCGGCACGTCGATCAGGTTGCCCGCCGGATACAGTGCGGCGAAGTCCACCGCGGCCCCGGCGGCATGCAGATCCGCCACGAAGTCCAGCAGCCCGTGCGGAAGCGGTTGGTCGCGCCGCAGGCCCGCGAGTGCGGCCACCGGGGTTCCGATACCGTGTCCGGTCTGCTCGACGGCCCGGGTCAGCAGCGGATGCGGGGACAGTTCGGCGAAGACCCGGTAACCGTCCTCCAGGGCGGCCGCCACGGCCGCGGAGAAGCGGACTGTCTGGCGCAGATTGTCCACCCAGTACGCGCCGTCGCAGGTGGGCGGTGTTCCGGGATCGGTCCGTGTCGCCGAGTAAAACGGGATCGCCGGTTCGGCCGGGGCCAGCTCCGCCAGCTCATCGGCCAGGCTCACCAGGATGGGATCGACCTGAGGTGAGTGCGATGCGACGTCGACGGCCACCTCGCGTGCCGGCACATCGCGGCGTTCCCACCGCGCGATGAGTTCCCGGACCACCGCCGTCGCACCGCCGATCACCGTCGTCTGCGGGGAGGCCACGACCGCGACGACGACGTCGCCGTCGACACCGAGTCCGGCGAGCTCGTCGCGGACGGTCTGCTCGGGCAGTTCCACCGATGCCATGGCGCCCGACCCGGACAATCGGGCCAGCAGAGCCGACCGTCGGCAGATCACCCGGACGCCGTCCTCGAGGGACAGCGAACCGGCGACGACCGCGGCGGCCACCTCGCCCATCGAATGTCCGATGACCGCGCCCGGGCGCACCCCGCGGGCGGCCATCGTCTCGGCCAGGGCGATCTGCATGGCGAACACCGTCGGCTGCACTCTCCCGATACCGCTGACCGTGTCCGGCGCGGACATCGCCTCGGTCACCGAGAACCCGGACTCCCGTCGGATCAGCGGTTCGATACCGGCGACGGCCGCCGCGAACGCCGGCTCCGCCGAGAGCAGTTCGGTGCCCATCCCAGCCCACTGCGACCCCTGGCCGGAGAACACCCACACCGGGCCGCGATCGTCCCGTCCCACCGTTGCCGGGTGCGGGGTTTCACCGTCGGTCAGTTCCCGCAGCGCGGTGATCAGCTCGTCGCGGTCGCCGGCGGCGATACCGGCACGGACGGTGCGGTGTCCGCGGCGCCGAGCCAGGGTGTAGCCGAGGTCGTGGAGTGAAACCGGATCAGATTGCCGGCCGAGCCAGTCTGCCAGCCGGCCGGCCGTACGGCGAAGTTCCCGCTCGGATGTGGAGGACACCACGACAAGGTTCGTGCGGTTTTGCGGTGCCGCCGGATCGACCGCGGCGGATTGGTTCGGCGGTGCCTGCTCGACGATCGCGTGCACATTGGTCCCGGAGATCCCATAGGACGACACCGCGATGCGCCGGGTCTCCCCGTGTCCGTCCGGCCAGGGGGTCACCGACCGGGGTACCACCAGTCCGGTCTGAACGTCCGCCAGCGCTTCGGGCATCCGGGTGAAGTGGACCATCGGCGGAACCTCGCCGTGCTGGAGTTCCAGGACGGCCTTGACGAAACCCAGGGCTCCGGCTGCCGCCTCGGCATGACCGAAATTCGACTTGGCAGAACCCAGCAGGACCGTACCCGTGGTCCCGTATTCGGTTGCCAGACTGTTGAATTCGATCGGGTCGCCGACCGGGGTTCCGGTGCCGTGGGCTTCCACGGCCCCGATGGTCGAGGGGTCGACACCCGCGGCAGTCAACGCCGCCCGACAGGCGGCAACCTGCGCGTCATACGACGGTGTCGCGATATTGCGGGTTCGGCCATCGGAATTGGCCGCTGTGCCGCGCACGACCGCGAGTATCCGGTCACCGTCCCGCAGCGCGTCGGGCAGCCGTTTCATCAACACCACAGCGCACCCTTCGGACCGCACGAACCCGTCGGCGGACTCGTCGAACGGTTTGCACCGCCCGGTCGGTGACAGCATGCCCTGCGCTGAGGCCCAGGCGTTCTTTCGCGGTTCGCGCATCACCTCGCAGCCACCGGCCAGTGCCAGGTCGCTCTCCCCGGCGGCCAGGCTACGGGCCGCCATGTGCACGGCGAGCAATCCCGACGAGCAGGCGGTGTCGGCGGTCAGCGCCGGACCGTTGACGTCCAGGACATAGGCCACCCGGCCGGAAGCCATACAGGCGGAGGTTTCGGTGTAGCCGTAGACGCCCGCATCCAGGGCCAGCGCGGTGTGGTCGTCGTGGGAGATCCCGAAATACACCCCGGTCCGGGTGCCGGCCAGCGTTAACGGGTCCATACCGGCCCGCTCGACGGCCTCCCACGACATCTCCATCAGCAGCCGATGCTGCGGGTCGATCGCGATGGCCTTCGTATCGTCGAGACCGAAGAACCCGGCATCGAACCCGCCGATATCGTCGAGGAATCCACCCCACCGGGACACCGTGCGGCCCGGCACCCCGCGTTCGGGGTCGTAGTACTCGTCGGCGTCCCAACGCTCGGCCGGAACCTCGGTAACCAGATCAGCGCCGGCGGCCAACGCCTCCCACAGCTGCTCGGGGGAGTCGACGCCGCCGGGCAAACGGCACGCCATTCCGATCACCGCAACTGGCGTGACCTGGGGTTCAACCACTCTGGGGGTCCTTCATCCTCGGATATTCCCAGCGGGGTCAAGCGCCGACCCGGTGGACGGGTACCGGATCTCGACCACGTCCACCCCCGGGGCGTACGACAATTATGCGCACCGACATGCGAGCTTAGCTGACGGTGGGTCGAGCCCGGCGGTACCGACTGCCGGTCCATCACGGGGAGGTGATCGCGATACTTCCCGGTACGCGAATCTTCCTAGGATCGGGGGATGTCACCGAGTGAAGTACTCAGTTCATCGAGCGACCGGCCGGCATTACCCTGCCGGATCCCCCCGGGGGGGCGTGCAGAACTCGGCTGGTTCGGCTGGTTGTTCTGCAGGGTGGCGGCGCGGGTCTGGGGGGTCCCCGAACTGCACCTGTTCACCGTGCTTGCTCAGCATCGGCGGCTGTTCTGGGTCTGGGCGCCGTTCGCCGGGGTCTTGCTGCGGCGGGGCCGGCTATCGGGGGCCGACACGGAGTTGGCGATCCTGCGGGTGGGCCACCTGCGCGGGTGCGAGTACGAACTGCAGCAGCACCGGCGGATCGCGCTGACCCGGGGGGTCGATACCGTCACCCAGGCCGCGATCTTCGGCTGGCCGCAGGCCGCCGGGCTGTCCTGGCGCCAGCAGGTGCTTCTGGCCGGTGTCGACGAGCTGGTGACCCGCCGCGCCCTGTCCGAGGACGGCTGGCGGCGGCTGAGCGGTTTTCTGGACCGCCGCCAGCTGATCGAATTCGTCACACTGGTCGGCCAATACGATGCGCTGGCGATGACCCTGACCACCCTGGGTGTACCGATGGATTACCCGGACTAACCAGCCGTGCGGTCCGTAGGATGCGGCACAGTCGGCGGCATCGAGGTGGCCGGCCAGAATCCAGGAGTTGGTAGGTGAACGACACGCGGTCAGAAGAGGCTGTCGGGACGTCCGGCGCGGCGATGGGTGAGGCGGTCGGCATCTTCATGCTCCACCCGGAGACCTTCGCCGGCAGTATCGCCGCGGGTTACCAGAACCCGCTCGCCGGTTACGTCGCCGGTCGCGGAGGTGTCCTGGGCGAGGCTACCGGGACCACCGTGGCAGCGGTCTTCGCGATCTTCGAGCCGGACTTCGTCCGCACGATGTGGGACGAGGGCCTCGCGGTACGGGGAGCAGCCGGTGCCGCGCAGGTGTATTGGGATCAAGTCGCCGCGTTCGGCCGCACGCACCTCGATGGGGCGCCGGGTGTCGACCGCATCGCGGCATTGGGCGAGCGGATCATTGCCGAGACGCCGATCGTCGGTCTGCCGATGTACGCCGGGTGGCGGGAGATGACGCTGGCATCCGACGCTCCGGCGCGGGCTCTACAGGTGATGTTCGTACTGCGCGAACTGCGCGCCGACGTCCACTTCAATGTGCTGGCGAACTCGGGTATCACCCCGGTGGAGGCACATATGCTGCACGGCGGCCGGGACTACACGCGCATGTTTGGCTGGTCGGAGCCGTTTGCCGACGGCGCGGACAAGGCGGACCGTTACGCGGCGGTCGAGGAGGCGACCAACCGCCGGATGACCGACTTTTTTGATTCCGCACTCGACAGCGACGAGATTGCGGAATTGGCCCGGCTCAGTACCGGGGCGCTGGAGTGGTTGCGAGCTGACGTACCCCCGGTGGTTTAGCGCCCGATGCCGTTAGCGGACGGCGAGACTTTCGCCGGCTACGAGATCCTGCGCATCCTCGGCGCCGGAGGTATGGGCGAGGTGTATCTGGCCCAGCACCCGAGGCTGCCACGACGAGATGCGCTGAAGGTGCTCAGTAACGCGGTCAGCCACGACGACGAGTACCGGCAGCGCTTCGGCCAGGAGGCCGAGATGGTCGCGACGCTGCACCACCCGCATATCGTGACCATTTACGATCGCGGCGACAATGACGGCACGCTCTGGATCGCCATGGAGTTCGTTGCCGGTATCGATGCCGGCCGCCTGCTGGAAGACAAGTATCCCAACGGTATTCCCGCCGGTGAGGTGGCCCGCATCGTGACCGCGGTCGCCGACGCGCTGGACTACGCGCACAGTCGCAAACTGCTGCACCGTGATATCAAACCGGCCAATATTCTGCTGGGCCTGACGGATTCCGGTGACGACCGGGTGATGCTCGCCGACTTCGGGGTGGCCAGATGGATCGATCAGGCCAGCAATCTGACCGGCGCCGAGATGACCGTCGGCACGGTCACCTACGCCGCACCCGAGCAACTCAAGGGAGAGCAGATCGACGGACGGGCCGATCAATACGCCCTGGCCGCCACCGCCTTTCACCTGCTGACCGGCACGGCACCGTTCACCAACAGCAACCCGGCGGTGGTGATCAGTAAGCATCTCAGCGCGGCGCCGCCAGCCCTTGACCGACCCGACCTGTCGGCGTTCGGGCCGGTCTTCGCCCGGGCGCTGGCCAAGAATCCGGCAGACCGGTACGCCCGCTGCCGGGACTTCGCCGAGGCCATGCGGGGTGCGCTGAATCCGGCTGCCGGCGGATCGGCGCGGCACCGTAAGCCGGGGTCACGGCCGTGGTCCCGACGGCGCTGGGTGGCCGTTGTCCTGGGTGCGTCGCTGATCGGGGCGGCCGCCGCCGGGACGGTGCTGCTGCTGTCGCAGACCCGGGATGCGACCGTCCAGCCGCAGCCGGGCACGCCGTCGGCACCGGCGCCCGCCCCGCCGCCGGCGGTGTCCGGCCGGATGGACCTGCCGGTGGTGGTGATGGGCGCGGATTGCGCGGTCCTCGGCGCGGCCGCAGTCGACGCCGACGGAACCGACGCTTACTGCGCGCGGGTGAACTCGGCGGGGGAGGAGACGGTGTGGTCACTGACACCGGAACGGCTGCGCACCGCCGCACCCCAGCCCCCTCCGGTGCCCTGAATCGCATCCGCCGCCGCGCGAATCGGATCCGGCGTGCGGACAACGTCGATACCATCGGCTGACCCGGCCGGGTCGGGTCCGGGGACTCGCGGAGGGTTGGAACCCAATGGTGACGAATACAGCTGCGGAGATCGTCGAGAAACTCGGTGGTGCGGCGAATATCGCCGGCCTCTCGCACTGCGCCACCCGGCTGCGGTTCCAGCTTCACGACGCCGCCGTCGTCAAACAGTCGGATCTGGAGTCGGTGCCCGGGGTCATGGGCGCGGTGCCCCAGGCCGGCGACCGCTATCAGGTGGTGATCGGCGGCGGGGTCCAGACGGTCTACAACCGGATCCAACAGCTGCCCGGGATGGCAGCGGGTGGCGGTGGTGCCGATGATGCCGCGGCCGTCAAGGCCGCGGCCAGGTCGAAGGGTCCGCGCGGGAGGTTCACCTGGGTCGACGGGTTCTTCGAGTTCCTGTCCGACTCGTTCCGGCCCATTCTGGGCGCGCTGCTCGGCGCTTCGCTGTTCATCACGTTCATGGCGCTGATGAGCACCCTCGGTGTGATCCCCAACTGGGCCGATCCGCGTGAAGCCAGCCAGCTGTCCCCGACATGGCAGTTCGTCAACCTCTGCTGGCAAAGCGTCTTCGTCTTCCTGCCGCTGATGGTCGCCTACAACGCGGCCAAGAAACTGGGGGCTGACCCGTGGGTCGGTTTCGCGATCATGGCGGTCGTGATGTTGCCGGGCTTCGCCGCGATGAAGGACTTCACCGAATCGAAGAACATCTTCGGGTCTCAGGTCGACGTCGTTCAGGTCCTGGGTCTGCCGCTGACGATCTTCAACTACAGCTCACAGGTATTCCCTCCGCTGTTGATGGCGGCCGTGCTGGGCCCGCTCTACAGGGCGCTCAAGAGGGCCATTCCGGAGAATGTCCAGCTGATCTTCGTACCGTTCCTGTCGATGCTGGTCATGATCCCGCTGACGGCCTTCCTGATCGGTCCGATCGGGGTGTACACAGGTGCCGGGCTGGCCAACCTGCTCAAGGCGGTCAACGACTTCTCGCCGTTCATCTTCGCCATCCTCATCCCGCTGGCGTATCCGTTCATGGTTCCGCTGGGCCTGCACTGGCCGATCAACGCCATCATGCTGCTCAATATCCAGACGCTGGGGTACGACTACATCCAGGGCCCGATGGGCGCATGGAACTTCGCCTGTTTCGGGGCCACCGCCGGTGTGTTGTTCCTGGCCTGGCGGGAGCGGGATCGGCAGATGCGGCAGACCGCAATCGGTGGTCTGGCTGCCGGGCTGCTGGGCGGCATATCGGAACCGTCGCTGTACGGAATTCATCTGCGGTTCAAGCGGATCTATCCGCGCATGCTGGTCGGATGCCTGGTTGGCGGCATCATCATCGGTATCGGCGGGGGAGTGAAGACCAGTGCGTTCGTGTTCACCTCGGTGCTGACCATCCCGGCGTTCGACAATATGGGGCTGTATGCGCTCGCAGTGACCGCGGCCTTCATCACCTCGATGGTCCTGGTGGTCATCTCCGGCTACAAGACCCCCGAACAGGCTGCCGCCGCAGTAGCCGCCGGGGTGCCCGTTGCCGATCTGGAGGGGCCGATGGGAGATGCCAGCCCGGACACCCTGGTCGCCGCGGCGGCCACCACGTCGGCCGGCGATGCCGGAATGGTCACCGACATCCTGTCACCGCTCGACGGCACCCTGATGGCGCTGAGCGACGTGCCCGACCCGGTTTTCGGCAAGGGCATCATGGGCCCGGGAGTTGCGGTGCTGCCCTCGGGCGACACCGCCTATGCACCCGGGGCCGGCGTGGTCGTCGCCGCCCAGCCGACCGGACACGCCTTCGGGTTGCTGCTCGACAGCGGCGTTGAGGTGCTGATCCACATCGGTATCGACACGGTGAAACTCAAGGGCGAGGGGTTCGACGTCAAAGTGGCCAAAGGCGACCGGGTGGCACCGGGAACACCGTTGGTGAGTTTCGACCGCAAGATCATCGAAGAGGCCGGGTACTCCCTGGTAACACCGGTCATCATTCTCAACGCGAAAAAATTCGGATCGGTAGAACCGTCGGCGACCGGCGAAATAAACGTCGGCGCAACGATTATCGCCATCACCCCCGCCCCGGCACCGGCGGAGGCCGGTCTCTAGCCCGACGGGCCGGGCCAATGTCCCGAGGACCTGGGTAGGGTGCGATGCGGGAGTGTCCGCGACCTGGAGCAGTGGTGATGAAACGACCGGCGGCGGTGACCGCTGTGCTCGTTGCGTGGTTGGTACTGACATCGTGTTCCACCGGCCAGCGGGTCGATCTCGGTGAGGGATCCGAGGACAATCTGGTTGCGGCGATCTCCGGGGAGCCCGATCAGCTCGACCCGCAGAAGACGACCGCATACTTTTCGTTCGAGGTGCTGGAGAACGTTTTCGACACCCTTGTCGAACCGGACGAGAACCTGGAAATGCGGCCGGCCCTGGCAAAGTCGTGGGATATCTCCCCGGACCGGCTGACTTGGACGTTCCACCTGCGAGACGATGTCACCTGGCATGACGGCCGCGCCCTGGTCGCCGATGACGTCGTGTACTCCTACCGGCGCATCATGGAGGAAAAGCTGGCCAACGTCGACAAGTTCGCGGCCGTCAGCGAGGTTGCCGCGCCCGATCCGACGACGGTTGTCATCCGGGTGCAACGGCCCACGCCGAATTTGCTGACCAACCTCGGCGGTTTCAAGGGCATGGCGATTGTGCAGCGCGAGAACGTCGAAAGCGGCCGGATCGCCACGTTCCCGATCGGCAGCGGCCCGTTCGCGTTCGTCGGCCAGAAGAGCGGCGACTTCATCGCTCTGAAGAGCAATCCCGGATACTGGGACGGGCCGCCGGAGCTGTCGGGGATCACCTACAGGTTCATCTCCGAACCCTCGACGGCGTTGTCCGCGCTGCAGGCCGGTGAAATCGATTGGACCGACTCGGTTCCCACCCAGCGGGTGGCGCAGCTGGCCAACGATGACTCCGTCCAGCTGGCCGTGACGCCGAGCAACGACTACTGGTATCTGGCGCTCAATGAGGCCCGTGAGCCGTGGCACGACGTCCGGGTGCGGCAGGCCATCGCGTACGCGATCGACCGGGACTCGATCGTTCAAGCCACCAGCTACGGCACCGCGGTCACCAACCAGCTCGCGATCCCGGCAGGCAATCCCTGGCACACCTCCTACGACCGGTACAGCTATGACACCGGCAAAGCCCGGCGCCTGCTCGCTGAGGCCGCGGCCGACGGCACCGCGCCGCCGCAGCGGCTCGACATGCTCGTCACCGGCGACTACCCGGCGACGGTGACCACGGCGCAGATCATCGCCGATAACCTTGCCCCGCTCGGCATTGCGGTGGACATCCGCACCGTCGACTTCGCCACCTGGCTTGACGAACAGAACAGCGGCAACTTCGACATGCTCATGATGGGCTGGCTCGGCAACATCGATCCGGACGACTTCTACTACGCCCAGCACCACACGAACGGCAGCAGTAACGCCCAGCAGTTCTCCGACGCCGAGGTCGACCGGCTGCTCGACGCCGGGCGGGTCGAAACCGACCGGCGGGCCCGCGGCGACATCTACGCCGAAGCGGCCACCCGGATCGCCGACCTGGTCAGCTACATCTTCCTGTACAACCCATCGGTGATTCAGGCGTGGAACCCAGAGCTGGCCGGCTATCAGGCCCGTCGGGACGCCGCGGTCCGCTTCCGGCACGCCTCGCTCGGCGCGGGTTGACAGTCATGACCGTTCCGGTGCCGGGCGTGCTGAGTCACCCGATTGTGCGTTTCCTGGCGCGCAGGCTGCTCTACTCGACCATCGTGCTGTTCGGTGTGCTCACTGTGGTGTTCACGCTCGTACAGGTGGTTCCGGGCGATCCGGTGCGTATCGCCCTGGGCACCCGCTACACCCCGGAGGCATACGGTGCGCTGCGCTCGGCCAGCGGCCTGGACCGGCCGGTGCTCGAACAGTTCTTCGGCTATGCGGGTTCGGCCGTGCGCGGCGATCTCGGGGTGAGCTTCCGCAACGGCGACCCCGTGACGCAGATCTTGATGGAGCGGCTGCCCGCCACGGTGTCGCTGGCCGTCTTCGGAATGGTCATCGCCCTGCTGATCGCGATCCCGGCCGGTATCTACGCCGCGCTTCACGAAGGCAAACTCTCCGATGCGATCATCCGGGTCGCGAGCCAGTTCGGGGTTTCGGTGCCCGACTTCTGGATGGGCATCCTGCTTATTGCGCTTTTCTCAACAACGCTGGGCTGGTTGCCCACCTCTGGTTACCGTCCGATATTCGACGACCCCGCAGGCTGGTTGCGTCATATCGTGCTGCCCGGCCTGACGGTCGGGGTGATCGCCGGCGCCATCATGACGCGCTATGTGCGCTCGGCGGTGTTGGAGGTGTCCGGTATGACCTATGTGCGCACCGCGCGCTCGAAAGGGCTGCCGCCGCGGATCGTGACGATGCGGCATATCGTGCGCAACGCCCTGGTCCCGGTGCTGACCATCGCCGGCATTCAACTGGCGACCATCCTCAGCGGCGTGATCGTCGTGGAGGTGGTGTTCGCCTGGCCCGGGCTGGGACGGCTCGTGTTCAACGCGGTCGCCGCCCGCGACTACCCGGTGATCCAGGGAGCAGCGCTGCTCATCGCCGTGCTGTTCCTGCTGATCAACCTCCTCGTGGACACGCTCTACGCGGTGATCGACCCGAGGATACGGCTGTCATGACCGAGCAGCGTCCGGCCGCGCCGACGCCCGGGCCGACCGCCGCCGACGGCGCGGCGGACTCCCGACTGGGCTGGGCGCGGGTGCTGTTCGCGAACCCGGTCACGATGATCTCTGGGCTCGTCCTGCTGACCGCGGTGGCCGTGGCCCTCACCGCCACCTGGATCGCTCCCTACGGCATCAATGACATCGACGTGCCCAATGCGTTACGCCCGCCGAGCACCACGAATTGGTTCGGCACCGATGAACTGGGCCGCGATGTGCTCTCCCGGGTTCTGGTGGCCGTGCAGGCCTCGATGCGGGTGGCGGCGGTCAGCGTCGCGCTCGCGGCGGTGGTCGGGGTGAGCATCGGGATGCTGGCCGGCTACCGGGGCGGCTGGCTGGACACCGTGTTCATGCGGATCGTTGACGTGATGTTCGCCTTCCCGGTGCTGCTGCTGGCGCTGGCGGTGGTCGCCATCCTCGGTCCGGGGATCAACACCACCACTCTGGCGATCGCCCTCGTGTACACCCCGATTTTCGCGCGGGTGGCGCGGGCCAGCACACTTGGTGTGCGCTCGGAACCGTATGTGTCAGTGTCGCGGACGATGGGCACCGGCCACGGGTACATCATCACGCGGCACATCCTGCCCAATATCACCGGGGCTCTGATCGTGCAGACCTCGCTGTCACTGGCGTTCGCGATCCTGTCCGAGGCGGCATTGTCGTTCCTGGGTCTGGGTATTCAGCCCCCGCAGCCGTCGCTGGGCCGGATGATCTTCGAATCGCAGGGTTTCGTGACGCTCGCGTGGTGGATGGCCGTCTTCCCGGGAGCGGCGATCTTCGTCATCGTGCTGGCATTCAACCTGTTCGGCGACGGGCTGCGTGATGTTCTCGATCCGAGACAGCGCAGCATGATCGAGGCGCGGAGGAGGCGGTGACCGGATCCGTTCTGACCGTGGCCGACCTCCGGGTCCGTATCGGCCGGAGCGATATCGTGCGCGGAGTCTCCTTCGAGGTGGCCCGGGAACAGACGTTGGGCATCGTCGGGGAGTCCGGCTCCGGCAAGTCGATGACCATGCTTGCCGCGACCGGACTGCTCGACGCACCTGGAGCGGAGGTGGCCGGTTCGAGCATCCTTCTCGGCGAAAACACCTCCACTGCAACGCAACTTGTCGGCGCGAGACCGCGGGTGCTGCGTAAGGTACACGGCGGACGGGTCGGCTTCGTGTTCCAGGATCCGGGCACATCGCTGAATCCACTGCTGACGCTGGGGCGCCAGATCACCGAATCGCTGGAGACGCACCGGCGGCTGACCCGGCGGGAGGCGCAGGTGCGGGCGCTGCACCTGCTCGACAGCGTGGGCATTGCCGACCCCGGCAGCCGGCTGGGTGCCTACCCCCACCAGCTCTCCGGCGGGCAACGGCAGCGGGTGATGATCGCGATCGCGCTGGCGTGCGATCCGGAACTGCTGATCGCCGATGAGCCCACGACGGCGTTGGACGTGACCACGCAGGCCCAGATCATGGCACTGGTCGGCGATCTGCAGCGCGACTTCGGCACCGCGGTGGTCTGGATCAGTCATGACCTGGGTGTCATCGGGCAGGTCGCCGATACCGTCACCGTGCTGCGCGCGGGCCGGGCAGTCGAGCAGGCGCCCGTCCTCGATGTTTTCGACCGTCCGCGGCACGAGTACACCCGCGAACTGCTGTCGGCCCGGCCCGTGATCGGCGTGGCGGGGCCGGCGGAGGTGACACCGGAGGCCCCGATTCTCCTGGAGGTCGACGGGCTGGACGTGACGTACGCGGTCCGGACGGCGACTGGCAAGTCCACCGTGCCCGCTGTGCGGGGGATAGGTTTCGACATCCGGCGCGGGACGACACTGGGTCTGGTCGGCGAATCGGGGTCCGGTAAGTCCACTGTGGCCGGCGCGCTGACCGGGCTGGTCGAACCCGACGGCGGAACCGCCGTGCTGGATTGCACGGACGTGTTCGGGGTGCGGGGCGCGGCGGCCAAGGCCCTGCGGCGGCGAATCAGCATGGTGTTCCAGGACCCGTTCTCATCGCTCAACGGCCGGCGGAAGGTCGGCACCGCCATCGCCGAGCCGCTGATCGTCCACGGCTTGGCCGATGGCCGCGACGGCCGGCGCGCGCGGGTGGCCGAGTTGCTCGACCTGGTGGGGCTGCCGCAGGCGTTCAGCTCGCGCTACCCGCACGAACTCTCCGGGGGCCAGCGGCAGCGGGTCAGCGTCGCGCGCGCCCTGGCCGTCGAGCCGGATCTACTGATCCTCGACGAATCGACCGCGTCGCTGGACGTCTCAGTGCAGTCCCGGGTGCTCGACCTGCTGCTGCGGCTGCAGCGGGATCTGTCCCTTACATATCTGTTCATCGCCCACGATCTCGCCGTGGTCCAGCGGATGTGTCACGACGTCATGGTGATGCGGGCGGGCAGGGCCGTCGAATACCGTCGGGCCGCAGAGCTGTTCGCCGATCCCCGCGAGGAGTACACCCGCGCATTGCTGGCCGCGGTGCCGCCGGCGCGGCCACGGCCGGTTGATTTTCGGCGGGAACGAACGATCACGCCTTGATCCGGATCTGCCCCGGCGACCACAGTCCGCCGCGGGTCGCGGTGCCCAGATCCAACCGGGCCTGCCCGGCATCGACGATGGTGTCGAACTTGCGCAGCGATCCCCAGTCCCGGCCCCAGTCATCGGAGAGGTAGGTCGCCATCACCGAGGCGCGCAGCAGCAGGTCGCTGATCCCCAGAAGGCCGCCGTTGCGGCCGTCCTCCCAGGTGTCGGTGTCCTGTTTCTTGGCCGTGTAGTCCGGGGTGATCCGGAACTTCGGCACCTGGGCCACCCCGTTGGCGTGCAGCATGGGCTGCTGGCAGGGGAAGGCCATTCCCACCGCCCAATCCATCAGCACCGGCGCGGTGGATCCGACGTACTCCTGTACCGAACGCAGGTCGGGCACCCGCGGCGGGGTCACGGCGATCCAGTCGCCCAGGGACAGCGAGCGGTCCTCGGCCACGATCCGCACCGCTGTCGCGTCGGCCGGGATTTCCGAGCGCGGATACCGCAGATTCCGCCAGGAGGGTGCGGGTCCCAGATCGTAGGGTTGCACCCGGCCGGCCGCCGCCGGTGTGCCGTCCGGACCCGGACGGCCGTACTCCAACTCGACGGTCTGACCGTCGGTGCGGTCGTTGAGCACACTGTTACCGGCGATCGTCCCGGCCGCGGTGACAACGACCAGGGGGTGATCACCGTCGTCGGGCGGGAGCTGGTACCAGGCCGACGTCAGCAGGCTTTCCTGCTGACCGGAGTCCACGTAGCTGCCGGCCACCGGCACCCGGGCCGGATCCAGTTGGTAGGGCAGGGGCAGGGTCGACCCGTTGATGCCGGGTGTGGTGAGCTCGAACGGACCTTCCCAGTCGTGGTCGACTCCCGGCATCGGATTGTTGACCCGGATCGCCTCGGCGACAATCTTTTCCGCCACACCGTTCGGGCTGAACCCCACCGGAGTCACACCGCCCAGTGGGCCGAGTGGCCCGTAGTCCCCGGCCAGTGGCGTCAGGAAGCCGTTGTTGGGATCCGGTTCCACGAGCACGTAATCGGCCAGGCCGCAGCCGCCGGCCAGGGTCCGGACATTAGCCCAGCCGTTTGAGTAGGTGGGGTATTGACGCACCACGCCCGCTGTCATCGATGCCAGGAAGACCAGCACCATGAACGCCGCGGCTGCCGGGATGGGAGCCGCGGTCAGTGTCCGGGCGAACCTGCCCTCACCTCTGCTGTGGGCGGTGAAGTGCAGCCACACCGTGTAGATCGCCGAGAGTGCGAAAAGCGCCAGAAACACCGTGCTGATGCTGATCCCGGCGACCTGGGGCATCGCATTGTTGAACGGCACACCGTAACTCGACACGTACCACCAGCCGTTGGTGGTGGCGAAGGTTATCGCCAGCAGGAACAGCACCGCGGTCACGACGGCCATCCGGTTGCGCGACCAGCGCAGCACGCTTCGCGAGATCAGCACCGTGGTGAGGGCGGCCATCGCCGCGCCCACCGCGGCGAACAACCCGAAGTGGTGAACCCATTTGGTGGGGGTGAACATCAGTACGAACATCGTCGCGAAGATGACGCCCATCAACCGCCAGGCCGGCCCCCGCGCCACGCCGGGAACCCGCTTGCGCCGCAACATGATGAACACCGAGACGAACAACGACAGCACGGTGATGAAGAACCCGAACCGCCGCGAGAGCGAACCGTCGACCGTCGGCAGGATGAGGTAGTAGTAACGCAGGTTCTCGGTGTACCAGGCCTGACTTGGGCCGATATCGGTGCGGATCCGGGTGGCCTCCATCACCGTGGCCAGAGTCTGGTCGGCGAACACCACGGTGAGGATCACCGTGCCGGCGGCCAACAGTGGGGCCACCAGCGGCCACGTGCCGACGATCGCGCGGCGCCGCATCAGGATTCGCAGAATCGGCCGTCCGCCGGCCAGCAGCGCCGCGACCGCGATCAGGCCGGTCGGCTGGATACCCAGGGTGAAGGCCGCGGTGATGATCGCCAGCGCCGCGGGGGTCAACCGGCCCGAACTGATCGCCCGTTCGATGAGCACATAGGTGATCAGTGCGCCGGTGGCAATCTGACCTTCCGGGCGGAGGCCGTTGTTGAACGGCATCCAGGCCGCCAGCAGCACCAGCCCGGCCGTCCACAGCGCGGGGCGGCTGCCGGCCACGGCCGGGCCCAAACGGGGCAGCACCTCACGCGATAGCAGCAGCCAGCACAGCAGAGCGCACAGCAGATCCGGTAGCCGCATCCAGATGCTCGCCGTACTGACATGGGTCATCAGCGCCAGCACGTTGTAATACCAGCCGAACGGATCCTCCGGCACCCCGAACCACCGGAAGTAGTTCGACATATAACCGGCGTGATCGGCGACCCGGGCCATCCCGAGGATGTAGCCGTCATCGGAGGAGTTGGCACCGATCACGTACCAGATGACAAACGCGGTCACCACTGTCACGTCGACGGCGGTCAGGGTGCGCCAGCGCTGCGGGATGAGCCGGTGCATCCGGCGTCCATCGAGCCGGTCCAACCGCCACAGAGCCGCCAGTGCGACCACGGTGGCGCCGATGGCCAGCAGCATCGCGGCCAGTTTCAGTGCGGTCGGGTGGGTGGAGAAACGGGTGTCGATGATGACCGAGACGTTCAGTCCGGGTGGCGCCGGGCCGGTCAGGTCGGTGAACACCCCAACGATATTCGGCCGGAGGTTGGGATCGAAGAAGCCGGAGCGCAGGTAGTCATACCCGGTCTGGGGTGATTCCGCCTTCTGCTCGGCGTCCAGTCCGGCATAGTCGTCATCAGCCGGCAGGCCGATGAAGCTGGCGAAGGTGCCGGTATCGGTGGAGCTGATCTCGATGCGCTGACACTCGGGTGCCACCACATCGGAGCGTGGAACACTTGCGATCACGACGTTTCGGTCGGTGACGTCGACCCGCTGGGAGCTGACGGTGACGAACAGCGAATTCAGCGCGGCATCCTTGGCCTTCTGCGGAGCCAGGCCGAGCACCATGCCGCCCTTGGCCGGCATCGCCCGGATCACCTCGCAGGGCACCGTCGCGGTCATCGATACCGGGGACAGTGAGATCAGCGGAGAGGTGACACTGTTCAGCCGCCCGTCCTGCGGCCAGTTCAGCGTGGCGGTGGTCTGCACGACCGGAAGCAGAGGGGTCAGCACCGCCAGTACGAAGCCCAGCAGGCCGGCGATGGTGGCGACCCGGCGGGTGATCGTCACCGTGCGAGTGGCGTCGCGGGCGCTATCGGCAAGGGTCTGTGTCATGGCAGTCTCGGATTCATGGCAGGGCCCTGATCGGTCCGTTCCGGCTCCATCCGAACACCCGCTCGGAGCCCTCGACGACGACGGCATCGGGAGCCTCTTCGGCGGGTACCACCCGGATATAGCGCTCGATGGCCCCCCAATCGCGGTACCAGTCGTCGCGCAGATAGGTCGGGACCGTAGCGGTACTCAACAGTGCCTGGATGAACAGGAACGGCCCCCCGGCGCGGGCGGACTGCCACATATTCGATGACACGACCACCTGCTTGAGGTTGGGCAGGATTCGGTAGCGGGGCACCTCGGCGATGCCCAGATGCTCGGCGAACGGTCGCTGACAGGGAAATTGGGCCGCGGACGCGATATCCATCAACACCGGGGTCTCGGTGCCGAGGAACTGCTGCGCGGTTTGCAGGACCGGCACCCGAGGCGGGGTGAATCCGAACCACTGTTCGCTGCTGAGGTTGGGATCATCGGCGACGATACGGGCCACATTGGCCTCCGGCGGGGCCGAGGCAAGCGGGAAACGCAGGTTGCGCCATGCCAATTGCTCGATGGTGTCAATCGGTTCGACCTTCGCGAGTGCCTGGAAGCTGCCGTCCGGCCGACGGACGCCCCACTGCAGTTTCAGCGACTGCCCGTAGTGGAATTCGCCCTCCTCGTCGTAGTACCAGATCGCACCGGCTGCAGCGACGGCGACCAGGGGGCGGTCCGGTGACCGCGGTGGCAGCTCGTACCAGGCCGAGGTGGCCTTGGCCGCCACGGTGTTTTCCTCATAGCTGCCCATCACCGGGGTGGTCTTCGGGTCGAGCCCGAACGGCAGGAACACTGTGGAGCCGTTGACCCCGACGGGCCCGTAGCCGCCGCCGGTTCCACCGGCGAAGCCGATTCCCACATTGGGTTTGTTCGGTGATCCGTCGGAGTTGACCGTTCCCGGGTTGGCGACGAACGGCGCAACCGGGTCCAGGGTGTCGCTGACCCCGTTCGGGGTGAATCCGATCGGTTTCTCGCCGCCGAGCGGACCGTACCGTCCCCACCGCTGGCCGGGGGCGGGTTGCAGCATCCCGGCGTTGGCGTCGGCTTCGACCAGAACATCGTCGGCCATCGCACAGCTGGTCGGCGAGAGCCCGGAGCGCAACGCGGCCAGGTTCGCTTTCGCGGTGGTGTAGGCGGGGTAGCGCTGCGCGAAACCCTTCGCCATCGAGCCGACCGCGAGCAGGACGACGATCAGCGAGAAGACCAGCATCGGGGTGGACGCCAGCAGCCGGTTGCGCCGGGTGTCGGCGACCTCGGTATGCCCTGAGTAATCGATCCGGAAGTGCAGCCAGCCGGCTACCAGCCCGGTCAGGATGGCCAGGGCGAGGAACATCGACGTCACCGGTTGGTGGAACAGCACCGGCTCGCGGTCATACCAGGGCACGCCGTAGTTGCCGACGTAAAACCAGCCGTTGATCCCCGAGGTTGCCCAGGCCAGGACGAACAGTAGCGCGGTGACGTACAGCGCCAGGTTTCGGCGGCTGTGCAGACCCACAGTGGCGAAGGCGAACGCCGTCACCGCGCCCAATGCCGCCGTCAGACCGGCGAAGGCGCCGAACTGCACCGCCCACTTGGTGGGGGTGAACGTGAGCAACAACAGGCCCACTGCGGTGCTGCCGATCAACCTCCACACCGGACCGCGAGCCACCCCCGCCAGCCGCCCCTTGCGGAGCAGTATCGTCAGCATGGCGAACAGGCACAGCAGCATGATCAGGACGGCGAAACGTCTGGTCAGCGATGCCTCGACATGTTCCTCGACGGTCAGGAAGTAGTAGCGCAGGAAGTCCTGATACCACGAGATCGTGGGCCCGACAACGTATTTGATTCGCACCGACTCGGCGACGCTGGCCAGGGTCTGGTCCCGGAAAACGACGACGAAGAACACCGAAAGAGCTGCGGCCAGGGGCACCAGTTGCGCCGGGACACCGTCGGTAGCCCGGCGGGCGCCGATCACGCGGGCCACCGCCCGCGCACCCACGAGCAGCGGTGCCGCGGCCACCAGACCCTGCGGGGCCAGTGTCACCGAGAAAACCGCCACCACGATCGCAACGGCCACCGGTACCAGCCGCCGGGTGGCGATGGTGCGCTCCACCAGCATCCACACGGCCAGGACACCGAAGGCGATCAGCGGTTCCGGGCGCAGACCGTTGTTGAACGGCAGCCAGGCCGCGAGGAACACCACACCGGCGGTGGCCGTCGCGACCCGGTTTCGGGCGAGTCCGCCGGATCCGAGCCGCGGCAGCACCCGGTGGCTCAGGATCAGCCAGCTCCCGATGGCCGCCACCAGCGCCGGTAGCCGCATCCAGATACCCGCGGTGCTGACCGAGGCCATCTGTGCAAGCAGCGACTGGTACCAGTCGAATGGCGCTTCGGTCGCGCCGAAGAACCGGTAGTAGTTGGCGCTGTAGCCGGCCTCGCCCGACACCCGGGCGATTGTCAGGTTGTAGCCGTCATCCGATGAAATCGCCCCGATCAGGTGCCAGAGCAGCAGTGTGGCGACGACACCGAGATCCAACGGCCAGTGTTTCCAGCGGTGGCGGGCGGCGGCCAGCCGGCGCGCGGTCGCGCCGCGATCCAGCCATCCCAGTGCGGCGATCGAGGCCATCACGCACAGGACGCCGGTCACCATGACGGCCAGCTTCAGCGGGGTAGGGCTGGTGATGAACCGGGTGTCGACGTCGATGCTGGCCGACAATCCGGGCTGGGGCTGCACCTTCAGATCGGTGAAGACACCGGTAACCTGGGGTTTCTTGTCGGGTGACAGGGTTCCGGCGGCCCCCGGTATCCCGACGAAGTCGCCACCGACCTGCGCGGGGTTGGCCCAAACCCGAACCTCGCTGCACTCGCCGGAGACGACCGCGGCGCGCGGGGCCACTGCGGCGACGGTGTCCCGGAAGGCAACGACGACCGACTCGGTGTTGGCCCGGACGAACAATCCGTTGGCGGAGGCGTCGATACCGTCGGCGGGGTTGGTCGAGAACGCCACACCGCCGGCCGGCGGGAGAGTGGCGATGGCCGAGCAGGGGATTGAGACATCGAGGGCTGCCGGGGCGCCGGAGACCAGCGGTGCGGTGATATCGCCGACGGTCCCCCCGGGCCCGGTGCCCTGTGGCCACACGATGGTGGCGGTGGTTTGGGTGACCGGCAGCAGCGGTGTCAGCCCGCACAGGACGATTCCGGCCAGCCCGGCGATAACGGCCACGAGTCGCGCGATCCGGGTGGATTCGGCACTCACGCTGGGCACGAGCGTCGATGGTAGGCGACGGCACCCCTCGTCTCTCCGCGAGCAGACGCAAAATGTCACGCGGGCCCGGCGTGTCGCGCGATTTGGTGTCTGCTCGCGCCCGGACGGACGGGCGGTCAGGCTATGTCGGCCGCAGCGGCGCCGGGCTCCACAATCCGCTGCGGGTGATGGTTCCCAGTTTGAGCCGGGCCGGGGTCGCGTCTGCGGAGTACAGAGCCAACCGCTGCAGGGACCCCCAGTCCCGGAACCAGTCGTCTTTCAGGTAGCTGGGAACGGTGGTGGCGCGGAAGAGCAGCTCGCTGATCCCCAGCGGTCCGCCACCGATGTTGTCCATAACCGGAGAGTTGGACTCGGTCCCGAAGCGGTCGGGCAGGATCCTCCACTTCGGCACTTCGGTCACCCCGTCGGTATGGCCGAAGGGGCGCTGACACGGGAATGCCAGACCCACCAGCCAGTCCAGCAGGACGGGATCCTGTGAGCCGACCACCTGCTGCAGGGTCCTCAGTTCCGGGATACGGGGCGGGGTGACGGCGATCCAGTGTTGCGGGGCAAGGTCGTCGTCGACGGCGACCACCCGGATCAGGGTCGCCTCGGCCGGAATGGCCGACAGCGGCGCGCGCAGATTGCGCCACGCCGGTGTGGGTCCGATATCGGCGAAGCTCAGCGAGCCGCCGGTCTTGCCCTCAGCAGCCAGCCGGTCGGTGGCCCACTGCACCGCCACCTCATCCCGGTCGAAGCGGCCGGCCGCGGACACCACCAGCAGCGGTGCGGCAGCGTCCCGGGCCGGCAGTCGGTACCACGCCGAACGCAGCCGCGCCTGCTGCTGCACCCCCGAGCGCCAACTGCCCAGCACCGGCGTGCGCGCCGGGTCCAGACCGTACGGCAGCCGGGCCTTGGAACCGTTGATCCCGGGCCGGACGGTGGTGCCGTCCGCGGTGCCCGACGCGGCCGGATCGGTGTCGGCATCGAGGAAGTTACCGCCGCCGGGCGGCTCCAGCACGGGCTCGGCAGAGATGTCCGGCGGAATACCGTTGGGGGAGAATCCCTGAGCGGTGACCGCCCCGAGTGCGGCTCGAACCGGGCTGCCGACCGGGCTCAGCATGCCGAGGTTGGGATTGGGTTCGACCAGCACGTCGTCGGCCAGCCCGCAGGTCTTGCCGGTCAGCGCCTGCAGATTGGACCGACCTACCGACCAGGCCGGGTACTGGTTGACCATACCCAGGGTCAGGGAGGCCACCTCGAAGGTCACCAGCAACCACGCCGCCAGCGCCAGCGGGGAACCGGTCAGGCGTGACCACCGCCGCGCGGACGGCTCGGCGTGGGTGTCATCGGCCCCGCGGGTGTCATCGGCCCCGTGGGTGTCATCGGCGAAGTGAAACCACGCCGCGATCAGCAGGGCCACCATGGTCAGCCCCAGCAGCACCGTGGTGAAACCCAGCCGCCATTCGGGGAACTGGTTGGCCCACGGCACGCCGAAATTGGAGACGTACCACCAGCCGTTCACACTGGCCAGCGAAAGTGCGGTCACGAACAGTGTCGCCGCGGCGAATACCGCGCGGTTTCGCCGCGACCCCAGCACGTGAGGTGTGACGGCCACCGCGACCAGTGCGCCCAGTGAGCCGGCCAAACCGGCGAATACGCCGAAATGGTGGGTCCATTTCGTCGGGGTGAACATCATCGCGAGGAAAGAGATGATGGTGATTCCGATGATCCGCCGGCTGGGCCCGGCCGCCGTTCCGGTGATGTGGCCGCGGCGCAGCATCATCGCCACCGACACGGCCAGCGCGAGGATCAGCGCCAGCACGGCGAACCGGCGGGCGATCGAGCCGTCGGGGGTGGCCATCATCAACCGCTCGTAGCGGGTGTGCTCGTCGAACCAGCTCAGGCTCGGGCCGACGGCACGCTTGAGCGCGCTGGCCTGGGCCACGGCGGCGATGCTCTGATCCCGGAACATCAAAATGATCGGCACGGTCGACGCGGCCAGGATCGGAGCCAGCAGTGGCAGCAGGCCGAATTGTGCCGAGCGGCGGCGCAGGATGGTGCGCAGCGGGCCGATTGCAACGAGCAACGCGCCGATCGACGCGATACCCGTCGGCCCGGAAAACAGGGTCAGTGCACCGATGATGCAGGCCAGCGCGACCGGTAGCAGCCTGCTGGTGGCCACTCCGCGCTCCACTGAGCACCAGGTCAGCAGGATGCCGAGGGCGATGATGGGTTCGGGCCGCAGCCCGTTGTTGAGCGGCAGCCAGAATGCCAGGAACAGCCCGGCCGCGGTCCAGGCGGCCGCCCGGCTGGTCTTGACCGCGTGCCCGAGGCGGGGAATCACCTCGCGACTGATCAGCCACCAGCACGCCAGCGCCATGAACAAGGTGGGCAGCCGCATCCAGATGCTCGCGGTCGAGACGTGCGCCCACCACGCCAGCAGGTCGTAGTACCAGCCGAACGGTGCTTCGGGGGTGCCGAACCAGCGGTAGTAGTTGGCCATGTAGCCGGCGTTCTCCGACACCCTGGCCATGGTGAGGATGTAGCCGTCATCGGAGGTGTTCGCTCCGACGAAATGCCACCACACCAGGATGGTGATGACCAGTCCGTCGAGGCCGCTCAGCGACCACCACCGGGCCGGCAGGAAGCGCCGGTGCCGCTGCCCGTCGGCGGTGTCGAGGATGTGCAGGGCGATGAGCGCGGCGATGGTCAGCAATACGCCGAGGACCATCGCCGCCAACTTCAGAGCTGTCGGTGCGGTGCTGTAGCGGGTATCGATGGTCGCCCGGAAGTCAAGTCCGGGCGGTGCCGGGCCGGACAGGTCGGTGAATACGCCGACGATCTGCGGGCGGAAGTCGTACCCGCCACGTTCGCCCCGTAGCGGCGCGTCGGGGTCATCGGTGTCCGCGCCCCCGCCGGAGGCCGTCCCGGAGGACTGGGTCAGACCGACGAACTCACCGGTCACCTTGTCGGCGCGGGCGGTGAAACGAAGCTCACGGCACGCCGGGCTGAGCACCGCACTCAGCGGCGCCTCCACCACGGGGGTGTTTCGCACCACGACGGCGAGATCGCCGTTGACCCGCTGGATCAGCAGTCCGCGATCGACGGCCTTGGGCGCCTGTTTCGGCACCGTGGAGAGCAGGACGGTGCTGGCGGAGTTCAGCGCTGCCGCCGCACTGCACGGCACGGTGATCGTTAGATCGATTGGTACGTAACCGATCAGCGGAGCGGTGACATCATCGAGGACACCGTTCTGCGGCCAGTCCAGCTCCGCGGTGGTCTGCTTCACCGGGAGGAACGGCGTCGCGATCGCAAGGATCATTCCGAGCAGGCCGGCGATCACGGCCACCAGGCGGGCGGATCGGTAGTTCGCCCGGGTCTGGTTCACGGGGCTAGATCGTAATTGCCGTCACCGGCTCCACAGTCAGGGGCTGTTCCGGATGGCCAGCACGAACGGGCCGATCGTCGTCACGTCGAAGTGTGGTTCGGCGAACAGTCCGGCGTCCAACTCGACGGTATAGCGACGCACGTTGGGCTGGTTGGGGTAGACATCCTCGGCCAGTCGCAAGGTGTAGGTGTTCGCCGAACCCGCTGCGCCGCCCCGGCGCATCAGGAACACCGTTGGCGGCTGCCAGGGCATCGTGTCGAGGGCCTCGGCGAACTCGTCCGGATCGGTCAACGTCTCCCAGGATTCGATGGTCGCCGCGCGTCTGTCGAATTCCGCGAGCGGATTGGCGTAGTGCGATGTCAGGCCCTGAAAGCCGTAGTAGGGATAAAAGGCCAGGAAGCTGTAGTCGGCGGTCATCATCACCGTCTCGTCGCGGGGTCGGCCGGTGGCCTCCAGGATCGCCTCGTCAATGCGCGGGTAGTGCTTCTCGGCACCGGGCGGGCGCCGGTCGCCGCGTTGACCGTCACCGTCGGTGTCGGTGTAGGCCACGGCGATATCCGGGCGAAGCACGTGCGGGATGTCCTGACTGAATCCGATGGCCCCGATCAAGCCGATCGCCATGGCCACCGGGATGACACGGCGATTCCATCGCGCGGCTGCGGCCCGGGCGATGTCGATGAACCCGAAGACTCCCGCCGCCCCCAGCAGTACGGCCAGGGTGGGTTGCAGCCGGAAGGACAGCAGCGTGGTCCCCGCCAGTGTGGTCAGCATGGACAGCAGTGACCAGCCGTAGAGCGCCAGCACCCCGATGCCGAGGGCGCCTGCCCGGGTCGCTGAACTTCCCCGCCAGACCAACCACAGGGTCCCGAGCATGCACAGCGCACCCAGCAGCGAGAACTGCAGCATCGGGAAGGTCAGCACCGCCCCGTCACCGGGCAGATAGTGCTGGGCGCTTCCGGTGTTGCTCAGCGGATCGTGCAGGGCGCGCCACAGGAACGGAACCCAGGTGATTGCCGCGATGGCGACGGCGATGCCGGCGATCACGGCCAACCGGATCAGGGGGGTGATGCTGCGCCGAATGACGGCGGCCAGTGCAGCCATGATGGTGACGGTGAAAGCGGTGTAGGCCAGCAGCAGGGTGTAGAACGTCGCAGCGAAGCCCAGAAATATCCCGACGCCGACGACCGCCGCCCACCCTGAGTACCGCCCGGACGGTTCGCGGTTCGCGCCGCGCGGACCTCCGGGGTCGCCGCCCCGCAGACCTGACCACGCCAGTACCAGGATCGGGGGGATCAACACCGCGATGATGGCGCTGTACGGCTCCGGGGAGCTGTAGGCCAGCGTGATCGCCGCGGTGGCGATGGTTACCGCGCAGGCGTACTCGAACCGGATCAAGGCCGACCACAGTGCCATGGCCACTGCGACCGCGACCGCGATCGAGGTGATGGCCCACGGTTTGTACATCTCCCAGCCCGCGGTGCCGGTGAGCGCCGCGGCGCGGCCGCCGAGCCAGAACCACCCCGGCGGGTAGAACGGTGGCAGACCGGCATAGGTCATATCGCGCAACGCCGGGCTATCGGTCAACCGGGTCAGGTACTCGGTGCGGAACTGCTGGTCGACGGAGATGCCGAACAGGTACAGCTTGGTTGCTCCCAGTGGCATGCCCAATGTGACGACCGAGAATGCGGCGAGGAATACCGCCGCGCCGATCCGTGCCACCCATTGCCAGACATCGCGGCCGCGCCGCCACAGCAGCCCCATGGCGACCAATCCGAGAAGGCAGCAGACCTGCCCGACCGTTGTCAGTGCCTGCAACTGGTTCGAAGAGGGGAAGGCGGGCCACTCGACCCGCGAAATCGCCTCCAGCGCAACGACGGAGACCACCACCGCGATGACCGCCGACAACACCATCTGACCGGCGGCCGCCGAGCCGTTGCGCACCGACTGCACGCCGACCTCAGATCGGCAGTTTGCGGAAGATGGGCCGCGGGATGTGACGCAACACCATCATGACGTACCGAAACGCTCCCGGGGCCCAGACCAGATCCTTGCCCCTGGCCGATGCGGTGACCGCCAGATCGGCGACGTACTCTTTGTCGACGGTGAGCGGTGCCTCCTTGACGTGTGCGCTCATCCTGGTTCGGACCTGGCCGGGCCGGATCACCAGAACATGGACGCCGAAGGGGCGCAACGCCTCCCCGAGTCCGAGGTAGAAGCCATCCAGTCCGGCCTTGGTGGAACCGTAGACGAAATTCGAGCGCCGAACCCGCTCACCTGCCGCTGAGCTCATCGCGATGATCCGTCCGAAACCCTGGCCGCGCATCCTTTCGCCCAGCAGCACGCCCACCGAAACGGCTGCGGTGTAGTTGATCTCGGCGATCTGGACCGCCTTGCTCTGGTCCTGCCACAGCTCCTCGGCATCGCCGAGAAGCCCGAAAGCCACGATCGCCACATCGACATCACCGCCACTGAAGCACTCGTCGATCACCGCCGGATGGCTTGTCGAGTCGAGAGCGTCGAAGTCCACAACCTCAACGGATGATGCGCCGGCGGCGGTCAACTGGGCAACGGCATCGTCGCGGCCGGGATCCCCGGGAAGCGCGGCGAGGATGATCCGCGCCGGCGCATCCCTGAGGTAACGGGCGCAGATCGCCAGCCCGATCTCGGAGGTGCCGCCGAGCAGCAGGATCCGCTGCGGATTTCCCATCGCGTCGAGAACCATCTAGAGCAACTCCAAACGTCGGGCCATGTCCGAGGCGAAGACCGCGTGCGGATCAACTCTGCGGCGCAACGAGATCCATTCATCGATACGCGGATACATGGCATGGAAGGTTTCGGCGCTGGTGCGCGAGTCCTTGGCGGTGTAAAGCCGGCCGCCGAATTCAAGCACCCGGCTGTCGAGTTCCTTCACGAATTCGTTGAGACCGGATTTGATCGGAAAGTCGACGCAGACATTCCATCCGGGAATGGGAAAACTCAATGGTGCGGAGTTTCCCGGTCCGAACAGTTTGAACACGTTGAGGAACGAGTAGTGGCCGGAAGCCTGGATGTCGACGATGATCGCCTTGAACTCGTTGACTGCCTCGGTCGGCACCACGAACTGGTACTGCAGGAATCCGGCCGGCCCGTAGGCGCGGTTCCACTCCCCGAACATGTCCAGCGGATGGTAGAACTGCGTCAGATTCTGAACCTTGTCCCGGTATGTGCCCGACTTGCGGTACCACAGTTCGCCGATCGGGCCGAACGTGTATTTGTTGGCCAGGCCGTTCGGGAACGTATCGGGGAATGTCAGCAGTTGGGGCGCATCGAATTTCAGTGGATCGCGCTGCAATTTGTCGGGAAGTTGGTCCAGCGTTGCCAGAGAACCCCGGGAAATCGCCGCGCGGCCGAGTTTCGGCGGCGCGCTGATGGCATCGAACCACGCACTCGAGTATGTGTAGTTGGCCTCGCTGCCGTCACTGTGGAAGGCGACGGTCTCGTCCAGGCCCGTGGTCACATCACCATCGGCGATGAAGTAGGCCGTCTCGGTCGGGGTCATCTCGATGCTGGCGCGCAGGATGATCCCGGTCAATCCGTTGCCCCCGACGGTGGCCCAGAACAACTCCGCGTCCGCACCGTCGGGGGTGACGGTGCGCACCTGGCCGTCTGCTGTCAAAAGGTCCATGGACCGGACGTGGTTGCCGAAACTCCCGGCGCTGTGATGGTTCTTACCGTGGATATCGCAGCCGATCGCGCCGCCGATGGTGACCTGGCGGGTGCCGGGCAGTACCGGTATCCACAGCCCGCAGGGCAGGGCGGCTTTCATGAGCTGGTTCAGACTGACCCCGCCGTCGACGTCGACCATCCGGGTTGCCGAGTCGATGGAGTGGATGCGGCGCAGCGCGGTCATGTCGATGACCAGTCCGCCGCCGTTCTGGGCGTTGTCACCGTAGGAGCGGCCGAGGCCACGGGCGATAACACCGCGATGGCGTCCGTCGGCCACCTGTTCGGCGACGCGGGTGACGGCCTTGACGATCTCCTCGGGGTCCGGGGTCGACAACACCTCGGCGACGCTGGGCGCCGTGCGGCCCCAGCCGGTGAGCCGCTGCGGGGTGGTCGTTCCGGACATCGTGACGAGGGTACCGCCACCGGCTGCTGAACGGGCCTAGCCCCGGGTCGCTACGCTCCTGCCCGCCGGGTTTGTTTCCCCGGGTCGCTACGCTCCCGCCCGCCGGGTTTGTTTCCCCGGGTCGCTACGCTCCCGCCCGCCGGAAGATCCAGACCCGCTGCACAACGAAGTTGATTACCGTTGCGGTGCCTTGCGCGACCACGAACGCCACCGGCACCGCCCACACCTCGTACCCCAGGAGTCGCAGGCAGAGGTGGTTGAGGCCGACCTGAACGGTGAAGGTCAGCGCATAGAGCACCATCACCTTCGCGAATCGGGACCTACTCGGGGGCGCGCCGAAGGTCCATCGCCGATTGATCAGATAGGCGGTCAGCGTCCCGGCGACGAAGCCGATCGCTTTGGCGAGGTCGACCTGCAAGCCGGCGCCCTGATAAAGCAGAAAGTAAAGACCGAAATCGACGACCGCCGAAAACCCGCCGGTCAGCACGAACCTCAGCAGCTGGGTTCGCAGGCTCAGCGGAGTCGGGTGGACGATCTCGGCCATCGCCGGAAGCTTACGGGCACCCGGGCGGCCGGACTGCCGAAGCGGTGCCGTTCGGCACTTGCGTTGTGCCGAGTGCGCAGCCACTATGTGGCTCATGGCGATCGAACAGGATCCAATAACAGTTCTCGACGACGACGAAGCGTGGAACCTGCTTTCCAGCGTCGCGCTGGGCCGGCTGGTGACATCCTTCGGCGGTCAGCTGGAGATCTTTCCGGTCAACTTCGTCACGCAGAACCAGACGGTGTTGTTCCGCACCGCCGAGGGCACGAAGTTATTCACGACGGTGATGAACGAGAAGGTGTTATTCGAGGCCGACGACCACACCGTGGCCGGGGGCTGGAGCGTGATCGTCCGCGGCACCGCCCGGGTTCTGGCCAGCAGTGAGGAGATCCATGAAGCCGAGCAGGCCGTGCTGATGCCCTGGGTCCCGACTGAGAAGCTGCGCTTCGTGCGGGTCACCCCGAACGAGATCAGCGCCCGGCGATTCCGGTTCGGCCCCGAACCGCAACACGGCGGCCTCCCCGGCTAGCCGCGCGGCGCGGGGGAGTCGGTCACACCCAGTAGGGCACCCGGGCCCGGAACTGGCGCAGCGCCAGACCGGCTGCGCACCAGCCCAGCACCGTCAGCGTCACCACCACGATCCAGTGCCGCGGCTCCTGAGCGGCGCCGAGCAGCGGGGCCCGCAGAATGTCGAGATAGTGCAGGAGCGGGTTGATCTCGATGATTCTCGCCCACTCGCCGGCGCCCTGTTTTTCCAGGGTGTCGGCGTTCCAGATGATCGGTGTCATGAAGAACAGCAACTGCACCAGGGAGGCCAGGAGCGGGCCGATATCGCGGTAGCGGGTGGCCAGGATGCCGAAACAAAACGAGACCCACACGCAGTTGAGCATGATCAGGACCAGCGCTGGAATGACCGTTAGATCGGCCCACGACCAGGGCTTGGGATAGATGATCGCGATGACCACGAAGATCACGATGTTGTGGGCGAACAGGATCATCTGCCGCCACACCAACCGGTAGACGTGCACGCTCAACGGGGTCGGCAACTGTTTGATCAAACCCTCGTTGGTGATGAAGACCTCAGAGCCCTCCAGAATGGAGGCGTTGATCATGTTCCAGATAATCAGCCCCAGCGTCACGTAGGGCAGGTGCTCGGAGATTTCGAGTCGGAACAATTTCGAGTAGAGCAACCCCATCGCCACCGCGGTGGTACCGGTGGCGATGGTGATCCAGAACGGGCCCAGCACCGAACGCCGGTATTTCTGCTTGATGTCCTGCCAGCCGAGATTCAGCCACAGTTCGCGTTTCCGGAAGCCGCCGATCAGGTCTTCCCAGGCGCGGTTGAACGTCTTCGACTGCGAGGCCGCCTCAATAATGGTCATGTGTTGCTCCGATCGGGCCTGCCGAAGCGCTCCCGGCGGCCGAGTCGACGCAACCGGATCCACTCCCGCAACCCGGCCGGATCACGTCGGGTAATCAGGAAGTACCACCCGAATCGCACCCATTCCTGCGGCAGCAGTTTGCGCAAACCGGGCTGCGAGAGGACATAGCCCCGGTTGCGGTAGGTGAAGAACCTCTTGACCGGGTCGTCGGGGTACTGGGTGTGCATGCGGCCGCCGAGGATGGGCTTGAACTCGTCGCTACCGTACGGGTGCAGATAAACCGTATCGAGGCAGGTGCCGAACGGCAGACCACTGCGCACCAGGCGGCGGTGGACGTCGTACTCGTCGCCGCGCACGAACAAGCGGATGTCCGGGACGCCCACCGCCTCTATGGTTTCCGCCCGGAAAAGTGCCCCGTTGAACAGGGACGCATAGCCGGGAATCAGCTCGCTGTCGGGGGAATCCCGGGTGCGCAGTTCGTCGACCCGCCGCCGCCACATCAGTCCGCGACGAAGCGGGAAGGCCAACTCCTCAGGTCGGTCCAGCGCGCACACCATCGGCGACACCTCGGCCAAGCCGTACTTTTCGGCACACCTCAGCAGCGTGGCCAGAACCTCGCTGTCGCGCGGATGGCCGTCATCGTCGGCCAGCCATACCCAGTCAGCCCCGAGTGCCAGGGCGTGCAACATCCCCAGCGCGAATCCCCCTGCGCCGCCGAGGTTTCGGCGCGATCCCAGGTAGGTGCTGGGAACCGGTTGGTCGGCGGTCAGTTCACGAACACGGTCGTCCCGGTCGTTGTCGATGACGATCAGGTGGTCGATCATTCGACTCTGGGTGGTCACCGCATCCAATGATTTGGCCAGTTCATCGGGCCGGCAGTGGGTGACGACCACCGCGCACACCATATCGGTCATGACGATGCGGAGTTCTCGTCGGCCGGCGACCACTCACCGGAGTGTTCGGCCAGCACTTCGCGGACGTGGCGGGCGGCATCCTCGCCCTCATAGGCGCCCACCACCTCTTCGATCCCGCCGTGCATCTTCACCGTGCCGTGGTCGATCCACATCGCGGTCTTGCACAGCCGCGCCAGAAATTCGTTGGAGTGACTGGCGAAAACCAGGATGCCGGAGCGTTCGACCAGAGCCTGCAGTCGTACCTGCGCCTTCTTGAGGAACTCCGCGTCGACGGCGCCGATACCCTCGTCCAGAAGGAGGATCTCCGGGTCGATGCTGGTGACCACGCCCATCGCCAGGCGAACGCGCATACCGGTGGAGTAGGTTCGCAGCAGCATCGAAAGGTATTCGCCGAGTTCGGTGAACTCGGCGATCTCATCCACCTTGGCCAACATCTGCTTTCGGGTTTGGCCCAGGAACAGACCGCGAATGATGATGTTCTCGTATCCGGTGATCTCCGGATCCATCCCGACGCCGAGGTCGAAGACCGGCGCCACACGGCCCCGGATGACGGTCCTCCCGCGGGTGGGTTCGTAAATGCCCGACAGCAGGCGCAGCAGCGTGGATTTACCGGCCCCGTTGTGCCCGACCAGGCCTACCCGGTCGCCGGTCTGCAACGTCATGGTGATGTCGCGCAGGGCTTCAATGACGACGACATTGTCGGTATTGCGGCCGATCGCGCCGCCGGCCTTCCCCAGGAAAGCCTTCTTCAGAGATCGGGCCTTCGCGTCGAAAATGGGGAACTCCACCCAGGCTTCGCGGGCCTGGATGTAGGGATCGGTTGCCAAAGTGACCGTCTGCCTACAGGTACTGCCCGGTCCCGTGACCGGTGTTGCCCCCGGGCTGGACCATCCCGGGTGGCAGCGCGCCCTGGCGCATGTGCTCCAACTGTGCCCGCGCGGCCATCTGCTGGGCGAACAATGCCGTCTGGATACCGTGGAAGAGGCCTTCGAGCCAGCCGACCAACTGGGCCTGAGCAATCCGCAACTCGGCTTCGGAAGGCACCGAGTCTTCGGTGAACGGCAGCGCGAGCCGGTGCAGTTCCTCGCGCAGTTCCGGGGCGAGCCCGTCTTCGAGCTCACTGATACTGGTGGCGTGGACCTCCCGCAGCCGACTGCGGGATGCCTCGTCGAGCGGAGCGGCCTTCACCTCCTCGAGCAGCTGCTTGATCATTGTCCCGATGCGCATCACCTTGGCCGGCTGCTCGACGAGGTCAGTGATCGAGGGTTGCCCGGCGGCGTCCATTGCATCCCCGGACCCTGGACTGCCGTCCTGGCCGGTGATGACCTCGATGTTGTCGACGTTGTCGGTGTGGTCGATGTGGTCCCCGTCGGCATTCGCCGTCATGCTCTGCGTATTTCCCTTCCCGACATCTTTTCCGGACCGCCCATTCACTCAGCGGTCACTCTGCGGCGGTGACCCGCGCCATTCGAAGATGCGGGCACCGCCATTGTCGTAGATCTTCGCCCACGCGGTGGACTTGTCTAGTGACACTAACCCGTCCGGCACCACGAATCCGCGGACCACGGGGGTACTGGTGATCACGTAGCGGATATTCAGTGCTCGCACCGCCGCTGCGACCCGCGGATCGTCGTCGGCATCGTCGGCATAGGCCCAGAAAATGAACCTGTTCTTGCCCGGGCCCTGGCGAACCGGGTAGTCGTAGTGAGTCCACAACGGGTGCAGCCCGGCCACCGCGTACATCCACGCGGTGCCGTCGGTGTTGGAGTTGCCGATGACGGTGTCACCAGCCCCGGGCAGTGACGCAAGATGGGTGAACGCCTCCAAATCCTTGTCGCCGACAATCGCCTGATCGTATTTTTCGCCCATGAGGAAGCGATGCCGGGGCAGATAATGCCAGCTCAGGACCACACATGCGATGACCAGCACGATCGTGGTGGTAGCGATCCAGAACCCGCGGTCCGGGTCGTGGTTGTACCGCCGGAAAAGTAGGCGCGCGCCGGCGATCAGCAGCAGTGTGGCGGAGAACAGCGCGATACCCGCCATCGGTGTCAGCAGCATGGTGACCACACCGGACAGCCTCCGCGGATCGCTGTAGAACAGGTCGGCGTACATTCCGATCAGGGCGCCCACCACCCCGCCGAACGGCGCTGAGGACCACAGAATCGCCAGGACCAGCAGCAGCCACACAGCCGCCGGCCACCAGATTCTCTTGATCAACAGCAGAACGAATCCCGCCCCCGCCAGGCCGATGAGGATGTTCTGGATCGGGAAGTCGTTGAGGTGGCGGCTGTGCTGGAACACCGCATCGAACAGTGCCCGCCGAGGACCCCCGTAGGTGAGAAACTGGCGGCTGTTGATCTCCTCGAGCTGAGGTAGTACCGCCAGGATTTGCGGTACCAGCAGCACCAGCGCGGGTACTGCGATGGCTGCCAGGGTGGCGAGATCCCCGCCACGGCCCCGAACAGGATGTCGCAGCGCATCGAGCATCCACCAGGCCAGCAGGAGGGTGACCACGACGAGGGCGCCGGTGGGATGCACCGAGAACACCCCGACGAACGCGATCACGGCGAGCGGTATCCGGTTGCGGTGCGTCAGCGAGGTGGTGAGCAGCACGAATGCGGGCACTGCCAGGCCGTAGCTCACCATATTGGGCATCGATGCGGTGTCGAACTCGACGTACGGCACCGCGGTGAACGACGCAGCCAGGGCGGCCGCGGTCCCTGCGGCGCCGGCCGCCCGCCAGTGCGTGGTCCGGCCGATGAGAAGTTGCCAGGTGAGCAGGCCGGCACTGAGCGGGAACAGCCAGACCGCAGCGGCCAGGGAACTCAGGGTGTAAGCAGTGGTCGGTGCCGCTCCGGTCAACTGAGCCAACACCGCGGCCAGTGCGTGGAAGGCTGACGGATAGTAGAGCGCGGCCTGGGTTTCCACGTTGCGGAACTCGCCCATGTGGGTGGGCGAGGCCTGTCCGGTATCGAGGATCCAGCGAACGGTGTTGGCGTGCCAGAGGGCGTCCCAGGTGCTCGGTATCGACTGCCAGTTCGGCATACCGCGCCACGCCGCGTAGCCGATGGCGGCCGCGCCGATCAGTACTCCGGCGGCCGCGCCGAGTTCCGGCCCGCCCACTCGTCGGGGACCGCCAGACCCCCTCGGGTGAGCACCCCGGTACCGGAGCAGAACGGCGCGGTTGCCCAGCAGCAACGCGACGACCACAGCGAGCGCCGCCAGCGCCGACCCCGCGCTCCAGCGGATTCCGACAGCGCCGAAGGGGACGATGCTCAGGCCGACCACCCCATAGGTCAGCGCCGGTCCGACCGCGAAGGCCAGCGGCCACCGCAAACCGGCGGCGCGGGCGACCAGGGCACCGGGAACGGTCAGCAACAACACTGCGATTAGCACCCCGGTGCCGAAGTTCACTGGCTTAGTATGGTGAGGCCAGATCGGTGGCCGCCGCGGGGGTACGTGGCGTTTTTCGAGGCTGTCGCAGTCCTCGGATGTATCGAAGGTGGTGCGATGGCATACGACGTTGCCCGCGTGCGTGGCTTACATCCGGCCTTGGGTGATGGCTGGACGCGCTTTGACGCCCAGCTCGGAATGGTGGTTCCAGAGTCGGTCGCCACCGCGGTGTCGACGGGCTTCCGGGGGTGTACAGCTAATGTGACCGGCCCGCACCCGGCAGCTCAGCGCAGCGCAGCGTTGCTGGACGCCACCCGCCGTGCAATCGCGGACCTACTCAACGCCGATCCCGCCGGCGTGGTCCTCGGGGCCGACCGGGCGGTTTTGCTCGGATCCCTGGCGGACGCGTCGTCGACCCGGACCGGTTTGGGCAATGAGGTCGTGGTCAGCCGTCTCGATGACGAGGCCAACATCGCTCCCTGGCTGCGCGCCGCCAACCGGTTCGGCGCGGCGGTCAAGTGGGCCGATATCGAAATCGAGACCGGGGAGCTGCCGCTCTGGCAGTGGGAGGCGCTCCTCTCCCCGGATACGCGTTTGGTGGCTATCCCGTCGGCGTCCTCGACGCTGGGCACTCTTGTCGATGTGCGTTCGGTCGCGAAGCTCGCCCATGAGGTCGGGGCCCTGGTGGTCGTCGATCACTCTGCGGCGGCACCCTTCCGGCTGCTCGATATCGCCGATACCGAGGCAGACGTGGTGGCGGTCAATGCCGCCGGGTGGGGCGGCCCACCGATCGGAGCGTTGGTGTTCCGCAACCCGGCGTTGATCGACACCTTGGGCTCGGTGTCCACTAATCCCTACGCGAGCGGCGCGGCCCGCCTGGAGTTGGGACTGCACCAGTGCGGCCTGCTGGCCGGTGTGCTGGCCAGCGTTGAGTATCTGGCCGGACTCGATGAGGAGGCGGCGGGAAGCAGGCGCGAAAAGCTCTCCCAGTCAATGGAGTCCGCGAACAGCTATTTGAGTGATCTGCTCGAGTACCTGATGACGTCGCTGCGTTCCATGGCGGGGGTAGCCGTGATCGGCGCGCCGGAGGACCGCATTCCGGTGGTGAGCATCGTCGTGTCCGGTGTACCGGCCGAGCGGGTGGTGCACAGACTGGCCGATAATGGGGTGCTCGCCGCCGGTAACGCCGCCTCCCGGGCCCTCGACGTTCTCGGTGTGGATGAGATCGGTGGGGCGGTCACCCTCGGACTCGCCCACTACTCCACGGTGTCGGAGATAGACCACCTGGTCCGAACTCTTGCGTCGTTGGGCTGAGGCGATTTTAGTCGGGAACAGTTAGCAGAATCTTTCCAAACGTCTGGCCCGACGCGAGCGCCGCATGCGCCTCCGCGGCCCGTTCGATCGGGAAGCGGGCGCCGGTCACCGGCCGAACCTCTCCGCGGGCGATCATCGGCCAGACCGCACCGGTCACAGCATCGACGATCGCGGCCTTCCCGTGCGGGCCATCGACCGGCCGGTTGCGCAATGCGGTGCCAATCACGCTCAGGCGCTTACTGATCAGGGTGCCGATATCCAACTCACCCCTGACTCCGCCCTGCATGCCGATAATGATCAGCCGACCGTCCCGGGCAAGGGCTGCCAGGTTGCGCTGCAAGTAGGCCGCTCCCATGACGTCGAGGATGAGATCTGCGCCGCCACCGTCAGCGGAGTTCCGGACCCGTTCGACAAAGTCCTCGTCCCGGTGCGAGATCACGACATCTGCGCCCAGTGACACACACACGTCGAGCTTGGCCGCCGACCCGGCCGTCGAACCGACCACGGCCCCCAGCGCTTTGGCCACCTGGATGGCGTGGGTTCCGATACCGCCGGCGCCACCGTGGACGAGTACGAATTCGCCCCGCGACAGCCCTCCGGACATGACCAAATTCGACCATACCGTGCAGGCGACCTCGGGGAGACCGGCAGCGTCATCGATCGCGATCCGCTCGGGGATGGGCATTACCTGCCGGGCTGGCACCGCGACGAACTCAGCGTAGCCGCCACCGGCCAGCAGGGCGCAAACCGATTGTCCCACAGATAGATTCGCGACCCCCTCACCGATATCAACGATCACACCGGACACCTCGAGCCCCAGTATTTCGCTGGCGCCGGGTGGCGGCGGATACTTGCCGGCGGCCTGCAGCAGATCCGCCCGGTTGACCCCGGCGGCACGGACTTTGATCAGCACCTCGCCGCAGCCGGCGAAGACATCCGGGACTCGCTCCCACGCCAGTCGACCGGGGGTCGTTACGATAGCTCGCACTCGGGCTACGGTACTCCCGCCGAACCACCCGAAAAGTATCCGACTTCGCATATCATTGCGGCCATGGGTGGGATAATCGGGGGGCGTTCGGCAAGCGATATGCCCGGTCTTGACATCGCCGAACAGCGTGCGTGGGAGAACTTTCTCGACGCGGCACTTCGGGTCTACGGGAGTGTGAACAGGTCGATTTCCGAACAGCACGGGTTGACCCTCGTTGACGTACGACTGCTGGAGATCCTGGACAAATCCGCGACCGGCGCGGCCCGAATGGGTGACTTGGCCGAGCAGTTACTGTCGCTCCCGAGTCGGGTGACCCGGCAGATTCGGCGGCTGGAGCAGGCAGGCCTGGTGCAGCGGGGCGCCAGTCCGGAGGACGGGCGTGGGGTTCTGGCGACGATAACCGACCGCGGACGCACTCTGGTCGCCGAGTCGATGTCGACGTATGCCGCGGGGATACGGCAAAACTTCCTCCTGCCTTTGACTCGTCCGCAGATGGTCGCGATGGGCGAGAACTCCCGACGGATCAGTTCGGCGCTGAAGGCCGCGCGAGGTAACGGCAAGGCGGCCGGTGGTAACGGGAGGATCGCCGGCGCACGGGGTAAGGCCAAACAGGTCTGAACGCTACGCTTGCCGGCCCGGTCTGATGCGCCGCGCGCTACGCTTGCCGGCCCGGTCTGATGCGCCGCGCGCTACGCTTGCCGGCCCGGTCTGATGCGCCGCGCGCTACGCTTGCCGGCGGTGGCGTGGCAGAGCGGCCTAATGCACTCGCCTTGAAAGCGAGAGTCGGCTAACACCGACCGGGGGTTCAAATCCCTCCGCCACCGCTCTGAACAGGCGTTTCCCGCCACCGTGACGCCGCGGTGGCCGCCAGCGGAGGTGCTGCCGCCGCATGCTGTGCCGATCCTGCGGCGTGTGCGCAAAGAGCAGATCGTGATGCGTCTCCGGGGCGGCCGCCTGTGGGAGGGCGGGGACGACGGCCACGTCATCGCCCAGGAGCTCGGCCAGCCGCTGTCGCCGCGAACAGCCGACCGGTGGCGGGAACGCGCACTGGAGCATGCCGGGTTGCAGCATCGCCGGCTGCACGCTAGCAGGCACACCGCCGCAACGGTTCTGGCGCTTCGGGGTGCGAGCCCCGCGGTTATCGCCGCGTGGCTCGGCCACGCCGACGGCGGTGTCCTGGCGATGTGGGTGTATGTCAACGGCGCGGCGAACCGCTCTCAGGCGGCGCTTTCCTCCCCACGGCTAAAGCCGGGGGCATCCAGCGCACGCAATCCGGGTGACGGCGGCGAGGGCGGCACGGAGCTCACCGTCTGTGCGTCGTCGTCTACCTCTACAACCAGCGACGGCAATTGTGAATCAGCTCTTAGACCGGGATCACCTCGACGAGACCTTCGATCCCGACGAAGTCGTCGAGATTTCGGGTGTACAGGCAAGCGGAGTGAGCGTGCGCGGTCGCGGCGATAAGAAGGTCCATCGACCGGGCGCGCGGATTGCGGCCGGTACTCACGACCGCTGCAGCGAGCTGGCCGTAACTGGCGGCGACCGCCTCGTCCAGCGGAAGCGGGTCAAAGCGGCGTTGCAGCGCCAGCAACCTGCGGAGCCGCTCAGCGCGCGCCGCGGAGTCCTTCGCGACCAGGACCCCAAAGTACAGTTCGGCCAACGTCACTGTGCTGATTGCGAGTTCGCGGTCCAGGGGTTCGACCCCCGTGGCAAGAACCACGCTGGTGTCGAGAATCCCCTTCGACTGAATCGACGTCGTCATCGGCTGAACGGGTCGCGAAGAGCCTGGTCGAGCTCATCGCGATCCAGTGCCCACGACGAGTCCTCGGGACCGTCAAACAGGTCGGCGATGTCGGTCCATCGCCTCCATGCGCGGGGTGCAGCGGGAACCAGTCGGGCCGCCGGCCGGCCCGCCACCGTGATGGAGATCTCCTCGCCCGCCTCGACCCGGCGAACAAGGTCCGAAGCATCCTGGCGTAGTTCACGTAATCCGACGACCTCCACACCTAGAAATCTAGCACAAGTGCTACACAATCCGGGGTACTCCGCAGCCCGTCATCGTCTGGAGCTCGGACTCCTTGTGCGGGCTCGTTCAGTGTCGATACGCTCGGCCAGACGCGTGCCAGAGAGCCAGCCGGACTCCACCCGTGGCGCGATAAGCCAATCGCCGCACAGACCCAGACCGCGATCAGGGTCGAAGATCACCCCTGGGCCCCCCGGTGCCGAGCGGGCGAACCGCCACCGATGGGCGGCGACGCCGATGCGGGTGGGCAGCGTGACGCCCAGTGCCATCGACAGCGCGGCGAGCAGATCGACCGTCACCGAGTTGGGATCAGCGTCGATGTTGCGGCGTGACCAGGCCGGGGTGGCTTGCACGACCCAGCTTTCCGGCCCGGCACGGCCCGGCTTGGCGTTGTTGCGGGCTGCCCAGCCGAGGACGCCGTCACCGGAACCCGCCCAGCAGTCCCGTTCGGCGGCAACAGGTTCGGCGAATGCCGCCATAACCGTCCAGCACGGCTCGCTGACGGCAGCGCCGGCCAGCGCGGCGAGGTCGGGGGCGATGTCGGCAAGCAGCGCCGCGGCCTGCTCGGCAGGAACTGCGATCACCACCAGGTCGACGCCGCGGATTTCGCCGGCGCCGACGCGCAGCACCAAGCCGCCATCGTGCCGTTGCACCCCGGTGACCAGCGTCGACCAGTGCACGTCGGTGCGGCCGGCCAGCTCCCGGACCAGCGAATTCATCGCTGGGACGGCGACATACGCCCCGCTGCCCGCAGCCGGCCACGGCGCCACGACGCCGTCGGCAGCCCAGGTGCTCACTTGGGCCCGGAAGGCGGGATCGCGCACGGTGAAGTACTGCGCCCCGTGGTCGAAGTGCGCCTCGCCCTGTGATGTGTCGAAGCGCCGCGTCGACATCCGGCCACCCGGCCCGCGGCCCTTGTCGAACACCATCACCTCATGCCCGTGGCCCGTCAGGCCCTCGGCGCAGGCCAGTCCAGCGATTCCCGCACCGACGATTCCGACCCGCACCCCAGTGAAAGTACTCGCCACCGGGTCGAGGTGGAACGGAGACGGCATCGGGCAGAGTCGAGGCGGAGTCGCTGAGGTCGATTCGGTCGAGACGGTCGAAGCCACCGGCCACGTACTTCGGCAACTCCGTAGCGGCTTGCCGGCGGGTTGTGGGAATGTGGAGACATCAGCCCGAAATACCCAGGGGGGAAGGATATGAGACGTGTGATGGCGCCTCTGATTGGGGCGGTGATGGCCGCTGTCGCGCTATCCGCTGCGGCACAGGCGATCCCGGACCAGGGCACACCCGAATTCGACACCTATATGGAGGCCCTGCAGCGTAACGGATTCAACTTGAACCCCGACACCGCGTGGCGTGTGGCGCACCAGGCGTGCGAAGGCGGGCTCCCCGGGTTCATCGGATGGGAAATGATCGCCCAGGGCGTCGTCGGCCCCGGAGCCCAACAGCGTTTGCTGAACGTGGCAATTCAGTACGCCTGCCCGGTTCAGTAGAACGACACGCTTCGTCCGGTTGTCGTCGGCGTCACGGCCGACAGTCGGTTGGCGGGCCTGCCAGGCAGGTCAGCGATTCTTCCGGCGCAGGATGGGACTGGCGCGGATGGTCTCAAGTGCGAGTCGGGGGGAGTCGCTTGTGCGCATGACCGTCAGATCGTCCGCCAGGGTGCCGGTATCGGAGAGGAAGCGAGTCAGCACTGCGGGTGGCACGCGCTCGAAAAGCCGGAAGAACGTGCCCGGTGCGCGTTCAGGACGACTACGCAGATACGAGAGGAAGATGGCGTCGAGTGCGACGGTGCGCGGGCTTCGCGCGGCGGGCGGTTCGGCACTTTCCCCGTTACGCAGCGCGGTGACGACGCGGGGTGCGAACTCGCGAACGAAACGCTGCACAGCCAGAAATGCGTATCCGGTCGACGGTTTGGCGTGTCCACCCGCGGTACCGATCCGCACAACGCGGGGGCTCGGCCATGCGTCAAAGGGTGCCGTTGTCATCGGGATCACCCCCGCCTCCCGTGAAACCGTGTGGAACACCGCATCGGGTCGCCGCGTGGTGAGCCACGTCTCGATGGCGTCCTCGTACACCGCGTCGGGTAGCAGTCGCTCGGTGAAAAACGTGCTCTCGACAAGCGCTGTGTGTGCGTCGAAGGGCAGCACATAGATGAAGTGGATTCCCTCGGCCTGTGAGACATCGAAGTCCATGAGCGTCGCCGTATCGACCTCGAAGACCGGTTCCGCACTTCGGACCACGCGACCGCGGAAGTGCTGCAGCAGGTGGACATCCTTGTCATCACCGGTTGCGCGATTCAATGTTGGTGGCCGGGAGTCCATCGCGAGGCGCGTGCGCAGCACGCCTGCAGTGGTGTGTACCTCGACGTGGGTGCCGCGATCTTGCAGTTGCTCGACAGTCACCCCGCGCAGCAGTTGGACGCGCTCGCCCGCGGCGGCGAGACGATCAAGGGCCCGTTCATAGAAACGCTCGCCGGGGATGCAGCAATAGGTGATCCCCGGCGCGGACCGCAGCACCTCGGTGTCGCTGTTGCGAACGCGCCATTGATTCCAGCGATAGGCGATGGCCGACTCGAACGCGTGCGGAACGAGATCGAAGAAACACCAAGTCCGGTCGGCACCGCTGAGGGTTTCGCGCGGATCCATGAGAAGAATACGAGCGCCATCCGGCAGTCCGGCGTCGAGGAGGGCCACCGCGAGTGAGAGTCCGGACAGCCCGGCGCCTGCGATTGCCACATCGGCGTCGAGAGCCGGTGTGACGGGCGGTTCAGTCACCTGCGATCCACATCGTGCGGAGGGGCTTCACTCTCCAGTGAAGTGCGGCGGGCGCTTCTCGAACATCGCCGCGATGCCTTCTTTGAGGTCCTTGGACGGCAGGAACGCGGAGTTCCATGCGGCCACATAGCGCAGGCTGGCGGCGACGTCATCGGTGCGTTGCTCGTCGAGAACATCTTTGATGCCGCGCACCACCAACGGTGAATTCGCCGCGATCTCGGTCGCCGTGGCGTGCGCGGCGGCCAGGCTCGCCTCCGCGTCGGGCAGCACGTCGTTGACAAGGCCGAGGCGTTCGGCGCGGGCGGCGTCGATATCCTTGCCGGTCAGCGCGAGTTCGCGTAGGTGGCCGTCGGACAGGATGTAGGGCAGCCGGGCCAGGCTCCCGACATCGGCGACGATCGACAATTTCACCTCGCGTACCGAGAACTTCGCGTCGGCACTGGCGTAGCGGATGTCCACCGCGCTGATCAGGTCCACTCCGCCGCCGATACACCAGCCGTGGATCGACGCGATCGTCGGGGTCCGGCAGTCGGCCACCGCGGTGATGGACTGCTGCATACGCTTGACGGTGGTGTGGAACTCCGAGCGGGGCCGGGCCGACACCTCGCCGGACATGGTGTCCCCCAACGTGTTACCCATGGCGAGCAGGTCCAGACCGTAGCTGAAGTTGCGGCCCGAGCCGGTCAGGACGATGGCCCGCACCTCGGGGTCGGCATCCAACTCGCCGAACACCATCGGCATCTCGGCCCAGAACGCGGGCCCCATGGCATTGCCCTTACCGGGACCGAGCAGCGTGACCTGGGCGACATTGTCTTTGACCTCGACGGCAAGTGACTCATGCGGCGTGCTCATAGCCATGAAGGCTACGACCCCCGCGCCGGGTGGGTCGGGTCAGGGTCAGATGTACATCGCCGGGTCGATATAGCTGGTCGGATCGACAAGTGGCTCCCGCTGTGCGGCCGCCCGCGGCCGCACGACGGCCGGGATGCCGGTGGCGATCGAGTCCGGCGGCACGCTCTGGGTGACGACGGCGTTGGCGCCGACGGCGGCGCCCGCACCGATGCTGACCGGGCCGAGGATCTTCGCCCCAGCTCCGATGGTGACCCGGTCGCCGATCGTCGGGTGGCGTTTGCCCCGCTCCATCGAGCGTCCGCCGAGGGTCACCCCGTGGTAGAGCATGACATCGTCGCCGATCTCGGTGGTCTCGCCGATCACCACGCCCATGCCGTGGTCGATGAAGAATCGGCGTCCGATACTCGCCCCTGGGTGAATCTCGATGCCGGTGAGGAACCGGGTCAGCTGGCTGACCATCCGGGCCGGTCCGCGTAGCGCCGGCACCGCCCACAGTCGGTGGGCGATGCGATGGGACCAGATGGCGTGCAAACCGGAGTAGATGAGCGCGTTCTCGATATCGCCCCGGGACGCCGGATCGTGAAGTCGGGCGTTGTGCAGGTCCTCCCGCAACCGCGACAGCAGGATCACGGGATCACTGCCGGATATCGTCGAACATTACTGTGGAGATATAGCGCTCGCCGTAGTCGCAGACGATCGCGACGATGAGCTTTCCCGCGTTCTCCGGGCGCTTGGCCAGTTCCAGCGCCGCCCAGATGATCGCTCCGGTGGAAATCCCGCTGAGGATGCCCTCCTCGGTCGCGAGATCGCGGGCCACCCGGACCGCGTCGTCGAGTTCGACGTCGATGATCTCGTCGTAGGCCTGGCGGTCGAGCACCTCGGGGACGAAGTTGGCGCCGATACCCTGGATTTTGTGCGGTCCGGCCTGTCCCTCGGTCAGAAGCGGGGAGTCCTTGGGCTCGACCCCGACGATCTGGACATCAGGTCTGCGGGCTTTCAGCACCCGCCCGACACCGGTGACGGTGCCTCCGGTGCCGATCCCGGCGACGAAAATGTCGACCAGGCCGTCGGTATCGTCCCAGACCTCTTCGGCGGTGGTCGTCTCGTGGATCGCCGGGTTGGCCGGGTTGGCGAATTGGTTGGCCGATACGGCGTTCGGGGTGTCGGCGATGATCTGCTTGGCCCGGGCCACCGCGCCCGCCATGCCTTCGGAGCCCGGTGTGAGGACGATCTCGGCGCCGTACGCGCGCAACATGACCCGCCGTTCGGTCGACATGGTCTCCGGCATGGTGAGGATGACGGTGTAGCCCCGGGCCGCGCCGACCATGGCCAGTGCGATTCCGGTGTTACCGCTGGTCGCCTCGACGATGGTGCCTCCGGGCTGCAGCTCACCGGAACGTTCCGCGGCGTCGATGATGGCCACCCCGATGCGGTCCTTGACGCTGTTGGCCGGGTTGTAGAACTCCAGTTTGGCGACCACCTGCGCGTCGAGCCCCTCAGTCAGCCGGTTCAGCCTGACCAGTGGGGTGCGACCGACCAGCTCGCTGACGTTGCCATAGATCCTGCCCACGGCTGATCCTTCCTCGTGCAGCGATTCGTGTCGTTCCACGCTAACCGGCCGCGCCTCCCGGTTCGGCGCCGGAGTCGCCGGTTAGCTGTCGGCCCACTGTTGGGCGAAACGCAGGAAGGCATCGTTTTCTTCCGGCGCCCCGATGCTGACACGAGCCCCCTCGCCGCTGTAGGGCCGCACCAGCACCTTCGCCTCGGCAGCCCGCCGGGCGAACTCGGCGGTGCGTTCCCGAAGTGGGAGCCAGACGAAGTTCGCCTGTGACCGCGGGATCTGGTAACCGAGTTCGGCGAGTTCGGCGCTCACCCGACTGCGTTCGGTGACTACCGCGTCGGTGCGGCTGAGCAATTCGTCGGCCGCCGTCAGCGATGCGATCGCTGCCGCCTGCGCGATGCTGCTGGTGGTGAACGGCACGTACACCTTCCCCAGCGCGGTGATGACCTCCGGATCGCCGATGGCATAGCCAACCCGGAGCCCGGCGAGGCCATACGCCTTGGAAAATGTCCGCAGTACGACGACATTCGGATGGCGTCGCGCCAATTCGAGGCTGTCCGGCAGGAGGCCGTCGCGGATGTACTCGACGTAGGCCTCGTCGATCACCACCAGGATTTCCGGTGGGACGGCCGCGGTGAACCGGGCAAGTTCGGCCGGATCGACCACCGTCGAGGTGGGATTGTTCGGGTTGCAGACGAAGACCAGTCGGGTGCGCTCGGTGATCGCGGCGAGCATCGCGTCCAAGTCGAAGGTGTGATCGCGCAGCGGCACCTGAACGGGACTCGCGCCGGCCACGCGGACCTGCAGCGGATACACCTCGAAACTGCGCCAGCCGAAGACCACCTCGTCACCGACCGTGCAGGTGATCTGGACCAGTTGTTGGCACAGGCTCACCGAACCGCAGCCCACGGCGATCCGTTCCGGCGGGAACTCACCCGCGGCGCTGAGATGGCCGGCCAGGTGCTCCCGAAGTTCGACGTTACCGTTGTCGGGATAGCGGTTGAGACCCCCGGTGGCTGCCGCGATGGCCTCCTGAACGCTCGGCAGCGGGCCGTGGACGGTCTCGTTACTGGCCAGCTTGATCGCTCCCGGCACGGTTTTGCCGGGGGTGTAGGCCGGAATTGCGGCCAGTTCGGGTCGCAGGCGCGCGGTCATTCGGCCAAGTGTAGGGGTGGGTTCAGGCCGGTCGGGACTGGCTTTGCCATGCGTTATCGGGCCTGTGTACGCTCTCGGTGGTTCAGGAGGCGTGCCAGAGCGGCCGAATGGGACTCACTGCTAATGAGTTGTCCCTCTTAAAGGGGACCGGAGGTTCAAATCCTCTCGCCTCCGCCGCGGCTGTTTCGCTCAGCCACGACAACTGAAGATCGGCGCCCGTAGCTCAACGGATAGAGCATCTGACTACGGATCAGAAGGTTAGGGGTTCGAATCCCTTCGGGCGCGCTCCAGGTCAGGCCGCTTTTTGGTCTCATCTTCGGCACCAAATCACGATGCGTGACGACACCGCTGACGACAGTTCCCATCATTAGCCCGTCCGACCTTCCCCTGTCGGGTTCGGCCTGAAGAGCGCGTCCATCCCAGCCACTGCATCGCGCTGGACCTCTTCGATGACCTCGACATAGGTCCTTCAGGGCTTTCACGGCGAGGTCCGGTAGAACCGCCGTGTGGGGTGGAACGTGCGATCGGGGCGGTTGGCAAGCAGGAGCCCCGCCAACGGCTTGAATTCCGGGATGTGCTTGTACTCGTGTAACGCTACGCGGCACACTTGGATTTGTGATTCAGGCGTTCGCCGACAAGGACACCGAGAAGTTGTTCAACGAACGCCGAGTCAAGAAGTACAGTTCGGAACTCAGCGATCGAGCGCTCCAAAAGCTTCTGATGCTCAACGCGGCTAACCAGATCAGTGATCTCAGAATGCCGCCCGGCAACCGTCTCGAAGCCTTGGTTGGTGACCGCAAGGGCCAGCACGGCATCCGCATCAACGACCAATACCGCATCTGTTTCGTATGGACCGCCGCCGGCCCGCAGGACGTTCAAATTGTCGACTACCACTAGGGAAAGGACATCACCATGAGGGATATTGCACCGGTTCACCCCGGCCGGATTCTCGCCGATCAGTACCTGACCGACCTTGGTCTTTCACAGCGCAAGCTCGCTGATCTGATCGACGTACCGCCGCGGCGCATCAATCAAATCGTTCTGGGTCAGCGTGCCGTCACACCCGACACGTCGTTGCGTCTCGGGAAGCTGTTCGGACAGTCTGACACTTACTGGCTGAACCTCCAGAAGCACTACGACATCGAAGTCGCGCGTGAGACAGCCGACTTGAGCCGCGTTCAGGTCCTGGCGTTGTAGCCGATCAATTCGATCCGATGCGCCGGCCGAGGGTCGCCCCGGTCAGGCCGACGTCCCTTCGCCGCCGGTCGGCGCGGCCGGCGCGGCGAATCCCGCCATGCCGAGCGCGGTCACCGCTTCCAACTGGTTGAGCCCGGCACCAACAGTGGCGGTACCGGAGGCTGCGTCGAGGGTCACCGACTTCATCTCGCTGACGTCTATCGCGATCCCGTCGTCGACGTTGGACCAGCCTTCGAGGCAGTGCCGTCCACTGCGCACCCGAACCGTAACGTTGTTCTGTCGCGCCCAGGCCTGCGCGTTGAGGACGTCGCCGGTCTGTTGGGCGAACCCGACGGCCATCGGATCATGGGGAACAGTAGGTTCCACCCGGCGCTCGCGCCCCGGTTGGTCGGCGTCGTCGGCACGGACGATCCGGCCGGTCAGTTCGGCGTGCTGCGTCACATCTTGCTCTCGGGCGCGGCGGCGAGAATGTCCCCGCTGTGGTCAGCTGGATTGGCCCTGCACACCGCAACAGCGGCGTAAAAGAAGCCGGTCGCTTCCAGCCGCCGGAGAAGTCACCGACCCCACCATCGACCCCCAACCCCGCGGCGTCCGACCCAACGTCCGCGGGGTGCGGCGTGCCCGGGGTCACGGGACCCAGTGATCGAGCTTGTCGATCTGGGCCCGGTAAACGTCGCCCAGGCCCGACGCCAGCTGCGCATCGAACGGCCCGCCCTGCGGGCCCGGCGTGTATTGCGCACTCACCAGGACGCCACGGTGATATCCGACGATCAGCGCGATGTCCCAAACCAGTGTCTCGCCGGCCCTCGCGGTCCGGCAGTGCAGGAGTGTGCTGACCGCCCCATCGGGTAGACCGTCGAGGGGCATCGGCTTGAGCTCGACGCGCGAACTCGCGCCCGCGCCGTTGAAGGTGAAGACCGTGCATTCCGCCAAGAGCGCCGAAAGATCCGGCCGCTGCCCGCCCAGGGACAGCGAGACTCCGATCGAGGCGTTCTTCGATGAGCGCATCGCCAGCCCCTTCTCGGCTGCCGGTCCCTGCGACAGAAACACCACGCACTCGGCCGGTGAAACCTGCGGCTCCGCGCCGCGCGGGATCGCGACGATGCTGCCCCAGGTCGTCCCCGCCAACGGCGGCACGGCACTTTCGTCGATGAGCATCGCCTCGTCCAGATCGTGAAGTTCGGCGGGCGGCGTGGCCGCGGTCTGCGGCGGGCGCGCGGGTAACCCGTTGGCGATCAGTAACGCGGTCAGGACGGCCAGACAGCACAGCGCCGCCACGCCGATCAGGTATCGCCGGGTCCTCCCGGTGAGCCGGTCAGCCAGCCGGGTCAAGTGATCGTCAACCCGCCATCGACGACGATCGTCTGACCGGTCACGTATCCGGCGGCTGGCGAGGCCAGCCAGATCGCGGTCGCCGCCAACTCGGCCGCATCACCCAGCCGGCCCAGGATGATCCGCGGCATCAGGCTGTCCAGATAGCCCGGTTTCAATTCGTCGGTCATCTCGCTGGCGAAAAATCCCGGTGCCAGCGCATTGACCCGAATTCCCTTGCGGCCGCTCCACTGCTGGGCGAGATCGCGGGTCAGCCCGATGACTCCGGCCTTGGAGGCGCTGTAGGCCGCCTGCGGCAGCCCGGCCGTCGTCAGCCCCAGCACGCTGGCGATATTGACGATGGCACTGCCCGGACCCATCACCCGAGCGCAGGCCTGGGCCATCCAGTACGAGCCGTTGAGGTTGACGTCGATCACCGCGCGGAACTCCTCGGCGCTCTCCCGGGTGGCCGGTACCGCGGTGCCCACCCCGGCGTTGTTGATCAGCACATCGACCCGGCCGAACTCGGCCATGGCGGCATCCACCAGTTGTGCGCACTGTTCGGGATCGGCGACATCGGTCCTGCGGGTGCAGACCCGCCGGCCCGCCGATTCGACCAGTGCGGCGGTGTCGGTCATCTTTTCCACCCGCCGGGCGCCGAGGACCACATCGGCGCCGGCCTCGGCGAAGGCCCGGGCGAAGGACACCCCCAGGCCCGAGGAGGCTCCGGTGACGATCACCACCTTGCCGTCGAGGCGGAAGGAATCGAGCACGCTCATCGGGGGTCGCGCAGGATCTGACGGGCGATGGCGTACTTGTGCACCTCGGTGGGCCCGTCGTAGAGCCGGAAAGCCCGCATGTCGGAGAAGATCATGCCGACCGGGGTCTCATCGGAGATGCCCATCCCGCCGAGCACCTGCACGCACCGATCGGCAACCTTGAAAAGTTCCTCCGACACCGAGGCCTTCACCATCGAGCTCTCATGGCGGCCCTTCGCCCCGCCATCCAGGGTCCAGCAGGCCCACCAGATCGCCAATCGGCACTGCTGCAGTGCGATCTCGTTGTCTGCCAGCATGAAGCCCACACCCTGATGTTCACCCAACGGCTTACCGAAGGCGGTCCGGGTGCGGGCGTGCTCGATGGCGATGGACTGCGCACGGTGGGCCGCGCCCAGCCACCGCATGCAATGGGTGAGCCGGGCCGGAGCGAGCCGCATCTGGGCGTAACGCAGCGCCTGTCCGACCTCGCCGAGCACCGCCGAGGCCGGCAGCCGCAGGTCGTTGAACCGCACCACACCGTGACCCTGTACGTAGTTGCGATCCATGGTGTCCATCACCCGTTCGAGTTCGATCCCGGGGGTGTCGCCGTCGCACAGGAAAAGGGTCGGGCCGTCGCCGCCGTGGGCGTTCGGTGCGACCCGGGCCATGATGATCCAGGTCTTGGCGCCGTCGGCTCCGGTGATGAGCCATTTGCGGCCGTTGATCACATACTCGCCGCCGGCAGGGCCGGAATGGAAGACGGCCTCGGTGCTGAGCTGGCCGGGGTCCGAGCCGGCGCCGCCGGGTTCGGTCATCGCGAAGACCGAACGCTGGTGACCGTCGATCACCGGCAGCAGGAACGTCTCGGTTTGTTCGGGGTTGGCGATCCTCGACAGCAGGAACATGTTGCCCTCGTCGGGCGCCGCGCAGTTCAGCGCCACCGGGCCGAGGGTGGACCACCCCGCCGCCTCGAAAAGCACGGCCTGCTCGGTATGCGTCGGCTCCCAGCCGCCGAAGCGGCGCGGCGCCTGGAAGGTCAGCAGACCGGCTTTCCGTGCCAGCTCGACCATTTCGGTGCGCAGGTCCTCGTTCGGGCCGTGACTGGTCAGCCGTGGATCACGCTCGAACGGAACGATCTGCTCGTCGACGAATGCCCGGATGGTGTTGCCTCGGGCCGCAAGCTCGGCCGGTATCTCGAAGTCAATCATTGAAGTCTCCACTCATTATCGCCGTCGCCCGTTCGAAGAGCCGTACCGTCGCGGTGTGCAGGATGTCGCCAATCTCTTTGGGCGCCATGCCCGCCGCCGCACGCGCGTGTGACCCCTCCAAAATGATGCCGAGCTTGAAACAGGCCAGCACGGTGTACCAGTCGACGCCGGACAGGTCCCGATCGGTGCCGGCCGCGTAGCGCTCGACCAGTTCCGCCGGGGTGGCCAGGCCGCCCGCCGTCATCAGCGCATTGGGTAGCACCGGTTCGTGGCCCGGGCGGTACCAGGTCGCCAGCATCCAGCCCAGATCCTGCAGGGGATCGCCGATCGTGCACATCTCCCAGTCCACAATCGCAACCACCTCCGGTCCGGCGCGGGAGAACATCACATTGGCGGCGTGATAGTCGCCGTGCATGATGCCGGGGGTGAAATCGCCCGGTTGGTGCTCACGCAGCCAGGACGCGACACCGTCCACATCGCCGATATCGGGCCCCGGGTAGTTGTCGAACTTCGCGTAGGACTTCAGCTCCGAAAGCCACCGTGGCACTTGCCTTTCCAAAAAGCCCGCCGGTTTGCCGAAGTCCTCCAACCCCACCGCCCGATAGTCCACCGCGCCCAGCCGGGCGGCGGCATCGGCCATCGAGAGGCCCATCCGGTGGCGGATACCGGGGTCGGAGGCGTGCAACTCCGGAATCTCCGAGCCGGCGTTGAAACCGTCGACCGGTTCCATCAGATAGAACACCGCATCACCGAGCACCGCGGGGTCATCGCACACCGCGATCAGTTTCGGATGCGGGACGTCGGTATCGGCCAGTGCCCGCAGTACCCGGGTTTCGCGCAGGATCACGGAGTTACTGACCGGCCGCAGGTGCCGCGGCCCGCGCCGGAACACATAGTCGCGTCCGGAACTGGTGAATCGCAGCATGATGTTCTGGGTGCCGCCGACGATCTCGGTGACGGCCTCGAGTGAACCGTCACCGAGGCCCTGTTCGGACATCCAGGCGCTCACCCGCGTCAGCTCAGGGCTCGGGTCCTCCACGCTGGCGAAGCTACCCCAACCGTCTTCAGCATCCGGTTTCAGCACCCGTTTTCGGCAGCGGCTTTCGACCATGGCAACCAGCCGTCGATGGTGCGGAAGATGCTCCAGCCGACCAGGGTGCCGAGCGCGATCGACAGGATCGCCGATCCGACTTGGCCCAGACTGCCCAGGTCGGCGTTACCGCCGGTGGCGGCCTGGCTGACGTCCATGAAGCTGGTCGTCGAAGGCACCAGGGACCAGAACGACGCGACGATGAGCACCACCGCCGGCGGCGAGGTCTTGATCCGGGCGGCCAGGTTGGCGAACAGCACCGCCGCGACCGCGCCGAGGAAACCGGCGTGGATGGAGGCGAAGAATATGCTCGCGAGCTGCTGGGTGAGCAGCGCGACCGCGATCGCGGCCGTCAACCAGAACAGTGATCCGCGTGGCGCGGAGAGGTACACCGACAGGCTCAGGCCGACGACGATGATCGCGACGTACAGCGCCCACGAACCCAGGTGGGGCGTCGGGGTCGGGGGCGCCACCGGCCCGGCGAGGTGCATACCCATGATCACGCCGAACACCAGCAACGCCAGTTGTGATATCCCGTACACCAACCGGCTGGCACCGGAAATGATCTGGGAGGCGGCCAGTTCGGTGGCGCCGACGGCGAGCGCCATTCCCGGTATGGCGGCCACCAGGGCCGGGCTGATCACCCGCAGCAACCCGTCGTTGGCGGCTTCGGCGACGAACCACGTTGCCAGCAGCGTCACGACGAATGCCGCCACCGTCGGAAGGACCGGTGTCAGCGACGGAAGCGGTGCGCTGAGCATCAGGATGGCGCCGACCACCAGGCCCAGGAAGAAGTAGCCCGGCAGTGCTGCCCAGGTCGGGTTGATCATCATCCCGAACCCCACGGAGGTAACGGCGGATGCGGTGATGGTGGCCGCTTTGCCGAACCGCGGTGGTCTGCTGCGGGCCGCGGCCACCGCGTCGACCGCGTCGGTGGGAGTGATCGCGCCGCCCTCGGCCAGGCCGGCGATCTGGTCGATCCGGCCGGCGGCGTCGAGTTGCAGCGACGAACGGGTCGATCCGTCGATCTCGTAGGCGTCCCGGCCGATCTGGATCAGCAGCATGGTCGGCAGCACCACCGCGCGCACCCGTTCGGTGGTGTACTCGGAGGCGATCCGAGTCAGCCGGTCCTTCACGATCGATGTCGGCTGGGCCACCTCGACCAGCGCGATGCCGATCTCCCGCAGCATCGCGGCGACATCGTCGGGGTCGTACGAGTCCGGTGGAGCCAACGGGGCCGGGGGGTGCTTGCGCACCGCGTCGGCGATTCGCCGGCGCCGGTTCTGTCGGCTCTGCCGGTTCACGACGCGGTCTTCGCGGCCTGGGCCCCGCGGGCCCGGGCGGACTGCCAGGGCCAGTATCCGGTCACCTCGAGTTGCAGCGAGAAACTCAGGAATGTCCGGATCAGCACGATGCCGCCCAGCACCGCCACGCTGCTGGCGTTGGGTGTGATGGCCACGGTGCGGATGATGTCGGCCGCCACCAGGAACTCCAGGCCCAGCAGGATCGACCGCCCCAACTGCTCCCGGAACACCCGGTAGACGTCCCCGCTCCGACGGCGCAACCGCGTCACCGCCCCGGCAGCAGAAATCAGTGCGCCGATGGCGATGGTGGCGACACCGACGGCGTCGATGACCTTGCCCACCGTCTCGATCACGTCATAGAAACTCATCCCCGGGAGTCTAGGGAGCCACCCCGGGGGATCGGTTTTGCACAGCGCGCGCACAGCAGGCTCATAGTGCCGGCCCACGGTGGCGTCCATACTTGACGGATGGGTTCACCCGCGGCCGAACGGGTCGTCATGCGACGCGCCGACGGCAGCCCGATCAGAATTCTGGTCGTCGACGACGAGGCCGTGCTGGCCGAGATGGTGTCGATGGCGTTGCGCTACGAGGGCTGGACCATCGGTACCGCGGCCGACGGGGCCTCAGCGGTGGCATCCGCGCGGGAACTGCGCCCGGATGCGGTGGTGCTGGACGTGATGCTGCCGGATATGAGCGGGCTGGAGGTGCTGGGCAAGCTGCGCGAGCACATCCCGGCCCTGCCGGTGCTGCTGTTGACCGCCAAGGACGCCGTCGAGGACCGTATCGCCGGACTCACCGCCGGCGGCGACGACTACGTCACCAAGCCGTTCTCGATCGAGGAGGTGGTCCTGCGTCTGCGGGCCCTGTTGCGGCGTACCGGGGTCAGTACCGATACCACCAGCGCGCAGATCGTCGTCGGCGATCTGATCCTCGATGAGGACAGCCACGAGGTGACCCGGTCCGGCGAGCCGATCATCCTGACCTCGACCGAGTTCGAGCTGCTGCGTTTCCTGATGCGCAACCCCAAGCGGGTGCTGTCCAAGGCCCAGATTCTCGACCGGGTCTGGAGCTACGACTTCGGTGGACGGTCCAATATCGTCGAGCTGTACATCTCCTATCTGCGCAAAAAGATCGACAGCGGCCGCGCGCCGATGATCCACACGCTGCGTGGTGCCGGGTATGTCCTCAAACCGGGGTGAACCCGGGCCCGGACGGTGGTCGCTGCAGGCCCGGCTGCTCACCGGGCAACTCGCGCTGCTGATCGCGATCTGTGTCGGTATCGGGGTGGTGACCGAGGTGGCGCTGTACCGGTATCTGGTCGCCGAGTTGGACGGTCAGCTGCTCCAGAGCGCGCAGCGATCGTCGCTGCTGGAGCGGAGAGCGCCGCCCCGGCCGGACCATCCGCAGTCCCGGCCCCTGCGACCGCGGCCCGGGCCCGGCCCGGATTTCCTCGACGCGCCCGGTCAACCGGTCGGGATGCTCGCTGCCGTATTCACCGGGCCCGGGGTGGCTGCGGCGGGCATGCTGGGCCGCGCCGGTGACCGTGATCCGCTGTCGGCGGTGGCGGTCGAGCAACTCGCCGGGCTGTCGGAACAGCGACGGCCGGTGACCCGCACCGTCGATGGACTGGGCCGCTACCGCCTGGTGGCCGTCCCCGGCCGTCGTGACGGCAACACCCTGGTGGTGGGGCTGAGCATGCGTAACGTTGAGCAGACGCTGCGGCAGGTGGCGCTGATCTTCGCGGTGGTCACCACGCTCGCACTGCTGATCGCGATATCGGTTGGTCTGCTGATCATCCGCCGGGCGCTGGCACCGTTGAACCGGGTGGCCGGGGCGGCCGGCAAGGTCGCGGATCTGCCGCTGGACCGCGGGGAGGTTGCTCTGCCGGTGCGGGTCGGCGATGCCGACACCAACCCGAACACCGAGGTCGGCAGGCTCGGTCTGGCGGTCAACCGGATGCTCGACCATATTGCCGCCGCGCTGTCGACCCGGCAGGCCAGCGAGAGCAGGGTGCGTCAGTTCGTCGCCGACGCCAGCCACGAACTGAGGACACCGCTGGCTGCCATCCGCGGTTACACCGAACTGGCCCGACGCCGGCAGGCCGAGGTTCCCGCCGATGTCGCCCACGCGATGAGCCGGGTGGAGTCCGAGGCCCAGCGGATGACCCGGCTGGTCGAGGATCTGCTACTCCTGGCCCGGCTGGACTCCGGGCGCCCGCTGGATCGCCAACCGGTTGACCTGTCGCGGCTGTGCGCGGACGTGATCAGCGATGCGCACGCGGCCGGACCCGGACACCACTGGAACCTCGACGTGCCGGCCGAGCCGGTCCTGGTGACCGGCGATGACGAACGGCTGCATCAGGTGGTGGCCAACCTGCTGGCCAACGCCCGCGTGCATACACCGGCCGGCACCACGGTCACGCTGGCACTGGGGGCCGAGGCGGACGCGGCGGTGCTGCGGGTGGCGGACGACGGGCCGGGGATTCCAGCTGAACTGCAGTCGGAGGTGTTCGAGCGGTTCGCCCGGGCCGACACGTCGCGCTCGCCACGAGCCGGGTCCACCGGTCTGGGTCTGGCCATCGTCTCGGCGGTGGTGCGGGCCCACGATGGCAGCATCACCCTCCGCAGTCGGCCGGGCAGCACCGAGTTCACGGTGTCGCTGCCGTTGTTTTGCGGCTGATGGGCCCCATCACTAGCGTTTCCGGGATGATTTCCGGGCGAACGCGAAACCCGCTGTCCTTCCCGGCGTATCGGCGCCTTTTCGGCGCACGGGCAGTGTCCTCGGCCGGTTCGTACATGCAGATCGTCGCCACCACCTGGTACGCCTTCACCATCACCGGGAGTGCGGCCGCCGTCGGCCTGCTGGCAGCACTGGCGCTGGGACCGTCCATCGTCGGCGGACCGATCGGCGGTGTGCTTGCCGATCGGTTCGAACCCCGCCGCCTCGCGATGCTGCTCTATCTGCTGCAGGGCATCCCCGCGGCACTGCTGGCCATCATGGAACTGACCGGCCATCTTCCAATGGGGTGGCTCTACGCTCTGGTTTTCGCCGGCGCCATTCCGTACAGCCTCAACTGCCCGGTGATCAGTCTGGTCGGGCCCTACACGGTGCCCGAGGAGTACCGGCCTGCCGCCCTGGCCCAGTCGTCGATGATGTTCAACATCACCCGGCTCGCGGGGGCGGTGATCGGTGGTTTCATCGTGCACTGGATCGGTATCGGTGCCGCCTTCACTTTCAACGCGGCGTCGTACTTTCTGGTGGCCGCCGTGCTTGCCGGCACACCTCTGGTTTCCGATATGAGGCGAACCCGGGACCCCAACCGGTCGACGCGGGCAGGCGCGGTATCCGGTCGAGCGGCAGACGGTGCCGGGGTATCGGGTGTGGCAAGTCTGGTGCGGCTGGTGAAGGTGACGGCCGTCGGGGTCGGAGTGTTCTTCGTGTTCGTCGCACCGGTCGAGCAACTGATGCCGATGGTGGCGATGGAACACGGGCTGATGGCCTCCGACGTGGGCCTGCTGATCGGCGCGATCGGGGTGGGTGCGATCACGGCCAACCCGGTTATCGGCCGGATCGGCAACTCCCCGCAGCGGCGGCGGCGACTGATGGCGACCGGCCTTTTCCTGGCCGCGGCCGGGATGATCGAGTTGGCCATCACCCAGAACCACGGTTTCGTCGTCGATCTGATCGGCGCATTCGTCATCGGCTTCGGGTGGGAATTCGTCTTCGTGGGCGGCCAGGCGACCATCGCGACCGAGGTGCCCGAACGGGTTCGCGGCCGCATGATGGGGTTGTTCTTCGTCCTCGTCACCGGGACCACCGCCATCGGCGCCGTCGGACTGGGAGTGCTGATCGATACCTTGGGATTGACGGCGACCTTCCTGGGTACTGCGGTGGTGGTGATGGCTGCCGGGATCGCTCTCCTGACGAGGCCGGTCCGGTCGCCGGTCCTTCCAGCTGCCGAGTGGACCGGCCGCTGATCGTCGCCTGGGGTATCGGCGTAACCGCGGTCTAGGCCGGCGTTTACCCGGACAATGTCGGTATGGAACACCGTGCCGCGACACCCGTCATCGAATCCGCCAACTCCGAACAGCGCGGGCTGCTGCCGTTCTCCGACACCGCCGATATCACCGACGCCGACCGGGGTTTCCTCGGTTCATTGGAACCCTGCGTGATCAAGGCAGCGGACGGCCGGGTGGTGTGGGACAACGACGCCTACGCCTTCCTGGGTGGCGAGGCCCCGCCGACGGTGCATCCAAGTCTGTGGCGCCAGTCAACCCTGGCCGCCAAGCAGGGTCTCTACGAGGTCGTGCCGGGTATCTACCAGGTCCGCGGGCTGGACCTGTCCAACATCACCTTCGTCGAGGGCGATACCGGCGTCATCGTCATCGATCCGCTGGTGTGCACCGAGACCGCTGCCGCGGCCCTGGCCCTGTACCGGTCTCATCGGGGAGATCGCGCGGTGAGCGCGGTGATCTACACCCACAGCCACGTCGATCATTTCGGCGGCGTGCTGGGAGTCACCACCCAGGCCGACGTCGACTGCGGCACAGTGCCGGTACTGGCCCCGGAGGGTTTCATCGGCCACGCCGTGCAGGAGAACGTCTATGCCGGAACCGCGATGACGCGCCGGGCCGCGTACATGTACGGCACCGCACTCGACCGCGGGCCGCAAGGGCAGGTCGGCTGCGGTCTGGGACAGGCGCCGTCCACCGGTGAGGTGGGGATCATCGTGCCGACCATCGATATCACCACCAGCGGCGAGACCCACACCGTCGACGGTGTGGAGATCGAGTTCCAGATGGCGCCCGGCACCGAGGCGCCGGCGGAGATGCATTTCTACTTCCCGAAGTTCCGGGCGTTGTGTATGGCGGAGAACGCCACCCACAATCTGCACAATCTCCTGACTCTGCGCGGTGCTCTGGTGCGCGACCCGCACGCCTGGTCGGGATATCTGACCGAGGCGATCGACACATTCGCCGATCGGGTCGACGTGGTGTTCGCCTCGCACCACTGGCCAACCTGGGGCCGGGAGCGAATCGTGGAATACCTTTCGCTGCAACGTGATCTGTACGCCTATCTGCATGACCAGACCCTGCGGCAACTCAACCAGGGCTATACCGGTATCGAAATCGCCGAGGACTTCGCCATGCCACCCGCACTCGAGCAGGCCTGGCACACCCGTGGCTACTACGGGTCGGTGAACCACAATGTCAAGGCGGTCTATCAGCGCTATATGGGCTGGTTCGACGGTAATCCGGGCCGGCTGTGGCAACATCCGCCCGAGCAGTCCGGTCCGCGCTACGTGGCCGCCATGGGTGGGGCCGACAGGGTGGTCCAGCTCGCCCAGGATGCCTTTGATTCCGGTGACTACCGTTGGGCGGCAACGCTATTGGATCATGTGGTGTTCACCGACGAGAACCATGCCGGGGCGCGCACCCTCTACGCCGAAACCCTTGAACAGCTCGGGTACGGGTCGGAGTGTGCGACCTGGCGGAACTTCTTCCTGTCCGGATCGGCCGAGTTGCGGACCGGCAACTTCGGCACCCCGGTGAGTACCTCCGCCCCGACCATGCTCAGCCAACTCACCCCGGAACAGATGCTGGATGTGCTGGCCATCTCGATCAACGGCCCCCGGGCCTGGGATCTGAACCTGGCCCTGGATGTGACCTTCGCCGACCTCGGCGCGAACTACCGGCTCACGCTGCGCAACGGAGTGCTGGTCTACCGCAAGCGGCCCGCCGAGGAGGCGACCGCCGCCGCGACGGTCACGGTGGCGGTGAAGATGCGACTCCTGGCCGCCGTGCTGGGCGATTTGAGTTCGCCCGGTCTGGAGGTGGCCGGCGATCCCGGCGCGTTACAGGCATTGCTCGGTGTGCTGGACCGGCCGAGTCCGGATTTCAATATCGTCACCCCCTGAGCGGGCGCGCTGGTCTTCCCGCCGAACGTGTGCCCATTGCGGCAGATCGGCCGCCTATGCTCCGCCTATGCTGATCCTGCTGATCCGGCATGCCCTGCCGCGGCGGACGAGGGCCGGGGAGGGCTCTGATCCGGAACTGTCGCCTGCAGGGCTTGACCAGGCGCGTCGGCTACCGGAGGCGCTGGCGCGATTCCCGATCAGCCGGCTTGTCAGCAGCCCGCAGCGGCGAGCGATGCAGACGGCGGGGCCGGTGGCGGCCGCCCGCGGTCTCGGTGTCGAGGCTGACGAACGACTCGCCGAGTACGACCGCGGAATGTCGCAGTATGTTCCGCTCGAGCAAGTGCGCGCCGAACGGCCCGATGACTGGGATCGAATGGCGCGCGGTCTGCTCCCTGCCACGGTGGACGCCGAGGGCTTTCTCACCCGGGTCCGCGCCGGGCTGGCCGGGGTCGTGGCGGCCGCGGGACCGGAGGACACTGTCGCGGTGTTCACCCATGGTGGGGTGATCAATGTGGTGCTGCACGAGATCTTGAAGACCCCGAATCCGCTGTCATTCCCGATCGATTACGTATCGGTGACCCAGTTGCGTCACTCGCGGTCGGGGACGTTCTCGGTGGCCGGGGTGAACTGCACCGAACATGTTTGGGATCTACTGCCGCACCGGCTCAGATGAACAGCTCCGCCCGGCTCGTGCCGACTACTTCTGCAAGGTGATTACTTCCGGCTATTTCTTCAGGGCTATTTCTTCAGGGCGATTTCCTCAGGGCGAGGTGCAGATTTTTCTTTGCTGCGCGCCGCAACTGGAACATGCGGGCGGCGCTGACCCCCGCGGTGACGAGCCCTCCGGCCACGGCGGCGAGCAGAATGGCGACCCCCAACTGCAGATCCCAGTGCCAGCCCAGGAAGGTGAACTGCGCCACCGCGGTGTTCTGCGTGATGAAGATCAGCAGCACGATGAGGATCAGGAAGCCCAGGATCAGAGACGACCACAGCGCCGCCGCCCGGGTGAACTTCACATCCGCGGTCTGATCGGCAGGAAGATTGCCGGTGACCGGTTCGGCTGTCGCCGACGACGGGGATTCGGCCGGCGAAACATTCGACTCGCTGCTCATACCGTCATTCTCGCCTGCCAAGGCCTGGAAAGAAACCACCAAAGCCGCAACGGCCCGGTAACGGTGCGCTGAGCGAAGGGCCCATCAGGGAGACAGGCGCCGGTGCGGGTGGATAGGGTCAGAAGCGATGGGGCGAATGAAAGTAGTGGTGCGACGCTGGCTGTCCGCGGTCGTTCTCGCCCTCGCGCTGCCGGGACTGGGTGCCTGCGGCAGCTCGAATCCGATGGGTGGCGGCGCGATATCGGGTGACCTGAAATCTCTGGTGGTCGGTTCCGCGGACTTCCCGGAGTCCAAGATCATCGCCGAGATCTATGCCCAGGTGCTGGAGACCAACGGATTCACCGTGGTCAGGAAGTTCAGCATCGGCAGCCGGGAAACCTATGTCCCGGCCCTGCGTGACCATTCCATCGATCTGATACCTGACTACACCGGAAACCTGTTGCAGTACTTCGAGCCGTACAACACCGTTACCAGCCCGGATAAGGTCGAACTGGCCCTGTACCGGGCACTGCCCGGTGATCTGGCGATCCTCAACCCGTCGTCGGCCACCGACAGCGACACGTTGACGGTGACCGAGGCGACCGCGCAGAAGTGGGATCTGAAGACCATTGGAGATCTGGCCGTTCATTCGGATGAGGTCAAGTTCGGGGGGCCATCGGAGATGCTGAAACGCGCCGAGGGGCTGCCGGGCCTGAAATCCACCTACGACCTTGACATCTCACCGGATAACTTCGTCGCGATCAACGACGGTGGCGGCCCGGCAACCGTGCGGGCGCTGACGGACGGCACCGTCAACGTGGCCAACATCTTCAGTACGTCCCCGGCGATACCGCAGAACAAACTTGTGGTGCTGGAGGACCCGAAGAACAACTTCCTGCCCGGCAATGTTGTCCCGCTGGTCAGTTCGCAGAAGATGTCCGATGAGCTCAAGACCGTGCTGGACGCGGTGTCGGCGGAACTGACCACCGAGGGGCTGACCGAACTCAATATCGCGGTCTCGGGCAACTCGGGCGTCGATCCAGAGGAAGCGGCCCGCACCTGGTTGCGCGACAACGGCTTCGACACACCGATCGGCACCAGGTAGATGATCACTTTCGACGGCGTCACCAAACGTTATCCGGACGGGACGGTGGCGGTCGATGATCTGACCCTGGAGGTGCCCGAGGGCACCCTCACCGCGTTCGTCGGTCCGTCCGGGTGTGGAAAGACGACCTCGATGCGGATGATAAACCGGATGGTCGAACCGACTTCGGGAACGGTCACCGTCGATGAACAGGACGTTTCCAAGGTCAACCCGGTCAAGTTGCGGCTGGGTATCGGTTATGTCATCCAAAGCGGCGGGCTCATGCCGCACCAACGGGTGGTCGACAATGTTGCAACCGTGCCGGTACTCAAGGGCCAGTCCCGCCGCGCGGCCCGGCGGGCGGCGTACGCGGTGCTGGAACGAGTCGGGCTGGACCCCAAACTCGGCGACCGGTATCCGGCCCAGCTTTCCGGCGGTCAGCAGCAGCGCGTCGGGGTGGCCCGCGCTCTGGCCGCCGATCCGCCGATCCTGTTGATGGACGAGCCGTTCTCGGCCGTGGATCCGGTGGTGCGGGACGAGCTGCAAGCCGAGATGCTGCGACTGCAAAGCGAGCTACACAAGACCATCGTTTTCGTGACTCACGATATCGACGAGGCCGTCAAACTTGGGGACGCAGTGGCCGTTTTCGGCGTGGGCGGGAAGCTTCAGCAGTACGACACCCCGGCGCGGCTGCTGTCCAACCCGGCCAATGATTTCGTCGCCGAGTTCATTGGAACCGACCGCGGCTACCGGCTCCTGCAGTTCTTCACCTCATCCGGTCTGGAGCTGAAACCGGTCGCGACCGTCACCGAGCGCGAGATAGACGCCCTGGTCCTCGCGCCCGATGAATGGCGGCTGGTGACCCATCCGGACGGATCACCGTTCGGCTGGATCGACGCCGACGGTGTCGAATGCCACCGGGACGGCGACCCGCTGTACGACAGCGTGACAGCCGGCGGTTCACTGTTCCGCCCCGGTAGCACCCTGCGGGCCGCACTCGACGCCGCGTTGTCCTCCCCGTCCGGGATCGCCGTCGCCGTGGATGACGCCGGGGCCGTGATCGGGGGCACCATGGCCGATGATGTGATCGACTCCCTCGAGGGTCAGCGACAGGCCCTCGAACCGGATTCCGATCAGGAGCAGGAACACCGGCCGGAATCCGAGGCCGCCGAGGCGGAGCCGGCGTCGGAGACGGACTGAAAGCCCGTGCACTATCTGCTCACCCACCTCGACAGCGCCTGGGCGCTGACGTTGATACACCTGCGACTCTCCCTGGTGCCGGTGCTGCTGGGCCTGTTGATCGCGGTCCCGATCGGGGCGCTGGTGTGGCGCCATCTCGTATTGCGCCGACTCACCACGCTGGCGGCCAGCATCATCTTCACCGTTCCATCGCTGGCGCTGTTCGTCGTCCTGCCGCTGATCATCCCGACCCGGATACTCGATGAGGCCAACGTGATTATCGCGCTGACCCTCTACACCACCGCACTGCTGGTGCGCGCCGTACCGGAGGCGCTCGACGCGGTACCGTCGCACGTTCGCGACGCCGCCGCGGCGGTGGGTTACACCCGGATCGGTCAGCTCCTCAAAGTTGAACTGCCGCTGTCGATTCCGGTTCTCACCGCTGGGCTGCGGGTGGTAGCGGTGACCAATATCTCGATGGTGGCCGTCGGCTCCGTCATCGGGATCGGTGGCCTGGGAACGTGGTTCACCGAGGGCTACCAGTCCGATAAGAGCGATCAGATCGTTGCCGGCATCATCGCGATCTTCGTGCTGGCGGTCATCATCGACGTCCTCATCCTGGCGGCCGGCCGGCTCATCACACCGTGGGCCCGCAAAACAAAGGCGGCGGCGTGAACTTCTTGCAGCAGGCGCTGGACTACATATTCACCGCCGACAACTGGGCCGGTAGGGCGGGGTTGGGCGCCCGGATCACCGAGCACCTGCAGTACACCGGAGTGGCCGTGGCGGTGTCCGTCCTTATCGCCGTTCCGATCGGCCTGGCGATCGGTCACACCGGCCGCGGCTCCGTTCTGGTGGTCACGGTGGTCAACGCACTGCGGGCTCTGCCGACCCTGGGAGTGCTGCTGCTCGCGGTATTGCTCTGGGGTCTGGGACTGCTACCGCCGACGGTGGCGCTGACCCTCCTGGCGGTGCCGCCGCTACTGGCCGGAACCTACTCGGGAATCGCCAATGTGGACCCGAAGGTCACCGACGCCGCACGGGCAATGGGTATGTCCGGTCGGCAGGTGCTGGCCCGGGTCGAGGTGCCCAACGCACTGCCGCTGATCCTCGGCGGTCTGCGCACGGCCACCCTGCAGGTGGTGGCCACCGCGACGGTGGCGGCCTATGCCAGCCTCGGGGGGCTTGGCCGCTATCTGATCGACGGGATCAAGATCCGTCAGTTCTACCTGGCGCTGGTCGGGGCGCTGATGGTAACGGCCCTCGCCCTGCTTCTGGATGGTCTACTGGCGATGGCGGTCTGGGCCTCGGTGCCGGGAACGGGACGGTTCCGGCGCCGACTGCCCCAGCCACTGCTCGATGACGAGGTACGCCTGGACGCCGGGGTGCCGGCGCGGACTCCCGACTACAACCGGGGTGAGTCGTCCCCTACGGTAGAAGGGTGGTGACTGAAGCCGAGAGGCCGTCTGAGCGACAGTGGCCGGCGATTCTGACCTGGCGTTCCCCCAATGTGTCCCGTATCGAGTCGGCCCGGGTTCAGGTGTCCGGCAACCGGATTAAGGCCCATGGCCGGATCGTCTCGGCGGCTACCGACGCAGATCCAGCGTTCAGCGCCTCCTATGACCTGGTGACCGATGATCGTGGCGCCACCAAGCGGCTCTCGCTCACCGTCACCCTCGCCGAGCGCGACCGCCAGATGTCGATCGCCCGGGACGAGGAGAACATGTGGCTGGTGACTGACCATCAGGGTGAGTCTCGCGGTGCTTACGACGGCGCGCTCGACGTCGACGTCGTTTTCAGCCCGTTCTTCAACGCGCTGCCCATCCGCCGGACCGGTCTGCACCGCAGGGCGGAATCGGTGAGCATTCCGGTGGTCTACGTTTGTCTGCCGCAGTTGACCGTCAGCCCGGCCACGATCAGTTACACCAGTTACGGCGCCGACGGGCGCGAGGGCATCAAGTTGCACTCCCCGGTCGCTGAAACCACAATCACCGTCGACGGTGACGGTTTCATCGTCGACTATCCGGGCCTGGCAGAGCGGATCTGATCACCGCTCCCGACCGCCCGGCCGCGGCGAGGTCCTCGCGCCAGTTCGCCGCGCCCAGGACCACCGAGTCAACGTCCGGGCGCTGGAAGCTCTCGAACCGGACCCGGGCGGCGTGTCCGGCGTCGATCAGGGCAGCCACCGAACCGCCATCGGCCAACGAATCCCGGGCGTCACGCAGTACTTCCAGGGCCCGGTCCAGGGCCGGGACCAGTTGATCGGTGTTTGACTCGCACATCGCGCGGACCAGGTCCGGTGCGGTGCCGGCCACCCGGGTACCGTCCCGGAACGATCCGGCGGCCAGCGCGAAGGCCAGCGGTACCTCGCCTGCGGTCAGGGCCATCGCCTCGGCGAAAAGATGCGGCAGATGAGAGATGCTTGCCGCGGCGAGGTCATGCTCGGCGGACGTGGCCGGGACCACCGCGGCGCCGCAGTCCAGGGCCAGCTGCATCACATCGGACCAGATCGCCGGATCGACGTGATCGTCCACGCTGATCACCCAGGGCGCCCCGGCGAACAGGCCGGCGGTTCCCGCCGACCACCCCGAGCGTGCGGAACCGGCCATCGGGTGCCCGCCCACATAGCGGTCGAGCAGCGTTGCCCGGCGCATCTCCGCAAGAACCGCACCCTTGACGCTGATGACATCGGTCAGGGGGCAGTCGGCGGCCAATTTCCCGATATAGCCGAGTAGCTGACCTACCGCGGGCATCGGGACCGCCAGCACGATGAGGGCCCGGCGCGCGGCGGCCCACCTCAACGCCTCGGTGAGATCGGTTCCGGCAGCGAACCCGTCCGACTGGGCCGCCAGCGCTCCTTCGGCGGAGCGGTTGTAGCCGAACACCTCCCGGCCGGAGGCGACTGCCGCACGCAACACCGATCCGCCGATCAGCCCCAGCCCGAGGACGCACACCGGTGTCTTGGTCACGCGTTCAAGGTTGGCACACCCGTTCCCCGGCAGCGTTCCCGCCTAGTCAAAAGTGCTGCTCAGCGACTAGCGTATGCCGCCATGGAGGCACAGCGAGCGTCCGCTGCCGGGTCCGGGGAGACCCCCTTCGGCTTCGCTGTGGCCGTCGTTCGCGAGGGCTCGGCGTGGAGCTGTTCATCGATGAACCCCGAGGCGTTGGTCAGCCTGACCGCTGCCGAGACGGAGCTGCGGGAACTGCGCAGTGCCGGGGCGGTGTTCGGGCTGCTCGACGTCGACGATGAGTTCTTCGTCATCGTCCGGCCCGCCCCGTCGGGGACCCGGCTGTTGTTGTCGGATGCCACCGCTGCCCTGGACTACAACATTGCCGCCGAGGTGCTGGCAAAGCTGGATGCCGATATCGCGCCGGCGGACCTCGATGACTGCGACCCGTTCGAGGAGGGCGACCTGGGTGTGTTGGCCGACCTCGGACTCTCGGATGCCGTGCTGGGCGTGATCCTGTCCGAGACCGACCTCTACGCCGATGAACAGATCGGCCGGATTGCGCGCGAGATGGGATTCGCCGAGGAGCTCTCGGTGGTGCTCGACCGCCTCGATCGGTGAAACCGTTGGCGGATGAGGCCCTGGTTCGTTCCGCGCTCGTGGCCGCCGGCGAGGCCGGTCCCCGGGATGTCCCGATCGGCGCGGTGGTCTTCGATTCAACCGGGGCTGAACTGGCCCGCGCCGCCAACAGGCGGGAAGCGCTGGGTGATCCGACCGCGCACGCAGAGATCCTGGCCCTGCGGGCTGCCGCGGTCAGACTCGGTGACGGGTGGCGGCTGGAGGGTGCCACGATCGCGGTGACGGTGGAGCCGTGCACCATGTGCGCCGGAGCGCTGGTGATGGCCCGGGTGGCGCGACTGGTGTTCGGCGCATGGGAGCCCAAGACCGGCGCCGCGGGATCGTTGTGGGATGTGGTGCGGGACCGGCGCCTGACCCACCGGCCGCAAGTCCGAGGCGGCGTACTGGCCGCTGAGTGCGCGGCCGTGCTGGAGGCCTTCTTCGCACGGCAGCGCGATTTGGGCCAGCCGGGGTGCGGACCCTAAGCTTTGTCGCGGTGGCGTGTCCGAGCGGCCTAAGGAGCACGCCTCGAAAGCGTGTGACGGGTAACCCCCGTCCGAGGGTTCAAATCCCTCCGCCACCGCCATATTTCCCGGCCCGGCCGGTTCCGCGAATCTCGCGGTGGTCGGCGATCAGCGAACGACGGTCACCAGTATCGCGATCGCCAATCCGGCCCGGCCGGTCCAGGCGGCGGTTCTGATCCAGTTGGTGGTGATCAGTCGTTGAAGGGTCGCTGGATCGAAGTGCGCATTGAGTCGGACATGAAGCGGAGCCGAGACGAAGGCCGTGGTGCCGATCGCGATTGCCTCGGCACCGGCTCCCGCCCACGGCAACCACCACGACAGGCCGGCGGGCGGTGCGAAGAGGAAGGCCAGGACGCACACACCCTCGAGGGCCATCAGCGGCCCGACCACCCACGAGATGCGGGTTCGGTGCGCGGTTTCGAAGGGGGCGAACTGCCGGCCGGAGACGAACCGCATCAGGGGATAGTGGACCAGCTGCACCATCCAGATGACCCCGAACATCCCGACCGAGCCCACTACCTGAGCGACGGCAGCGATTTCGGCGGCGCGAGGATTCACATCTCCACCTCGGCCAGCACCGCGAAATGATCGCTGGCCCACACACCGTCAACCGCCGCGGTCCCGGTCAGGGAGCACCGGTGGACGTGGCCGGCTCCGGGGCGGCGTGGTGTGGAGACCATCACGTAGTCGAGTCGGCGGTGGGGATGTATGGCGCGGCGTGGAACGAGCGGGTTGGCCGCCGACCAGGTATGTCCAGGGTCGGTGTTGCCTGCCGCGGTCCAGGTATCGACGAGGGTGAAACCCGGTATCGCTCCGGCGGCGAGGCCGGTGGCGCGTCGGTACTCGTCGGACTCCGGGGTGCAGTTGAGGTCCCCGGCCAGGATGGCGGGCAGTGAATCGCGCCGCTGGGTGTCATCACCGAGTGTTTCGGCGAGGTGGTGGACCAGCGCGGTCAGTTGGGCGCTTCGGCGCTCGGACTGTTCGAGCCCGTGCTCGAGGTGGGTGCCGGCCGCGATGAACGGACCCCCCTGCCCGGCCGGCCGGTGCACTTTGGTCACCAACACGTGGCGCCAGGTCGGTTCGCCGTGCTCGTCGGGGAGGGGACACAACCGCTCGATGGTGAGCGGCCATCGGGTGAGCACCGCGTTGACGACCCAGTACCGGGCCCTGGGGTGTAGATCGAACCCGGCCAGGTCGGCGGCGGTGACCGAATGCAGGCCCAACTCGTCGCTCAGACGGGCGGCCTGGGTTGTCCCGTCGGGCTCGACCCAGGATTCCTGAACGGCGAGTACATCTGGTGCGGCCTGCTCGATCCATGACCGGAGCGCGGTGTGCCGGCCGGTCCAGTCGCCCACCCGGCCCTGCACGTTCCAGGTCATGATCCGCAGCGGCCCGTCCACAGGGGTCAGCCTGCCCGATAGGGGTTTGGCTGGCCAACGTCGGCGGCCGGGAGCGTCACGTGAGGCGCCGGAGTCGGCCGGCGATGCGGACCGCGTCCCGTTGACGGACGGGCGCCTCACGGTTACCGTTAACCGATTTCACAGCAGAATCTCAGAAACCGGGAGAGATGGGCTGATGTCGCTGGTTAAGCGCGGTACCCGGGCGGGGGTGGCGGCGGTCGCGCTGGGGTTGTCCCTGGCCGGGCCGCAGGCTGCCGGTCTCGCCTGGGCGGAACCTGCCGATGATGGGCCATCGTCAGCCTCAACGCCGGGTCCCGATCAATCGGCGGCGCCGAACCGGATCCGGGCCGGCCGGTCGGCAACCACAACGGGCACCCCCACCGGTGGTGCCGGCGATACCGTCCGTCGCGCCCGAGTGCGCCCGGATATCGCGCACTCGACGGCGATCGACAGTGCGGTCCCGATCGTGGCCGATGCCATCGGATCGGCCCCGGCTGGCCGTGTTCCCGGACGGCGGTCGCCGGTGGGCCGGGATGCTGTCGTGATTCCGGCCCCCGTATCGGGCCAGGGCGCGGACCCGGTCGCCGGCGCGGCCACCGGTGGCGACGGTGCCGACGGTGCCGGCATCACCGCCAGCGCCTCCGCCGTCCCGGCACTGCCGGCGCAGACAGTCGCCGCCACGGATCCCGTTCCCGCGGCCACCGCGACCACGGTCACCGGATCCGGATCGTCGGCAGCGGTGTCGGCTCCGGTCGCCGGCCCCTCGCCCGTCGCCCCGGCAGGTCCGATCGCGCGGATCAGCTCGGCGGTCGACATCTTTTTCGACTCAGCCTCGGACTGGTTATCCGGGCTGCCCGCCAATCCGGTCGTGGAGTTCATCGAGGGCGCCCTACTGCTGGTTCGACGCACGCTGGCCACCGTGTTCCCGGCACTGGCCGCCGGACAGACCACCGGCGAGACCGCAGGCCCGGGCACCGGTGCCGCCATGACCGATGCCGAACTGAATGCCTACCTGCTGGAGTTGGCCCAGCAGCAGTACGGCGATCTGTTCGGCCAGACGATCCCGGTGTATGGGTACGGCCCGTGGCCCATGTATCTCAAGGACGAGTCGGTACGAGGCGGAGCGGGTGGCGTCTCGGATACCAACACACAGGTGGATGGGGTCGACGAGGCCGATTTCGTGGAGACCGACGGCCAGTACGTCTACGTGGCCCACAACGGGCAGCTGACGATCGTGCGGACCGACCTGACAGTGGCTTCGGAGTCGGCGTTATCCGGCGATGTGCTCGGTTCGTACCTGTCCGGGGATCGATTGACGGTGATCACCCAGACCGGCGGCGGGTGGTACGGCCCGACGGTGCGGATCGCGGCCGGCTACTGGGGGCCCTGGGACTGGAACCCGCAGACCACACTGACCGTCTACGACGTGTCGGACCGGACCGCGCCGGAGGTGGTCAACCAAACGGTCTTCGACGGCGGCTATCAGAGTTCACGCTCGGTCGACGGTGTTGTCTACCTGGTCCTGCAGCGTTCGGTGGACCTGCCCGCACCGGAGTACACCGAGACCCCGGTGAAGGGGACCGCCGACACCGACGGTCAGGCCGACGCCCTGCTGCACCGGCCGTGGGGTGGCTCCGATATCACCGCGTACCGGACCTACGAGACCTGGGACGCCTACGTGGCGCGGGTGGGCCCGGACATCGGCGATCTTGCGCTGCCGCACGCCTACGCCGTCGATGCCGACGGAAATCAGCTCGACCTGGGACTGCTCGCCGGCGCCGGCGATATCGTGCGACCGCACTCTGAGGGACACTCCGCGTTGCTGACCGCGATCTCGGTGGACTCCGCAACGGATGGGACCGGCTTCGCCGACAGCGTCGGAGTCCTGGTGTCCGCGACCGGCGGTGCGGTCTACATGACAGCCGATGCGCTGTACGTGGCCTCCAACGAGAGCAACCACACGGATTCGGGTTGGTCCACCGACACCCGTATCGACCGCTTCGCCGTCGCCGGAACTGAAATCGGCTGGCAGGCCAACGGTGTCGTTTCCGGCACGTTGATCAACCAGTTCGCCATGGACGAACGGGACGGCCACCTCCGGGTGGCAACCCACACTGTGAGCTCCCAACTCGTCGACGGCACCTGGAGCACCCGTAACGACAGCGGTATTTATGTGCTGGACACCGCCGGGAACACCCTCGACGAGGTCGGGCAGGTCTCCGGCCTGGCCCCGGGCGAGCGTCTCTACGCGGCCCGTTTCATCGGTGATACCGGCTATCTGGTCACGTTCTTGCAAACCGATCCGCTGTTCGCGGTGGACCTCAGCGACCCGGCCGACCCGGTGCTGCTGGGCGAACTGATCGTGCCGGGCTTCTCCAACTACCTGCAACCGGTCGGGGACGGACTGTTGTTGGGCATCGGCCAGGAGCGCGAGGCCGGAACCGGTCGCACCCACCTGCACGCCTCACTCTTCGATGTCAGTGACGGGACCAACCTGACCCAGATCGAACGTGAGTTCCTCGACCCCGGTTACCAATGGTCCTGGTCGAATGCCCAGTTCGACCATCACGCCCTGCTGTACTCCGCCGAGGACGGGCTGCTGGTGGTACCGGTGGCCGGCAGCGGCTACGACGCGCAGGGCGGCTACCGCTACGACCAATTCCTGAAGGTGCTGCGGGTGACGCCCGACGGCCTCGACGTCGTCGGCGAGATCCACACCGCAGACCCGGTCCTGCGCACGGTGCGTATCGGCGATGTCCTCTACGCGGTGGGCGCAACATCGGTGACGGCCTACCGGGTCAGTGACCTCACCGAGATCGGCAGCAGCAACCGCGCCGTGTCGGTCTGAACCTCCCGGTCAGGAATCGGTCCACCGGGGCAACCGCTGGGGTCATTCCACGGCAACAGGTTTGTTGTTTCCCCGCCTGGCCTAGGGTGAGTGCAGTGGACGAGGGAGTCCGGGGAGGCCAGAGCCATGGAACTGATATCGCCGGTCGACTCGATGTTCCTGCTCGCGGAATCGCGGGAGCATCCCATGCATGTCGGCGGCCTGCAATTGTTTGTCCCGCCCGAAGGCGCGGGGCCGGGCTTCCTGCGGGATATCTATCAGGGCCTGATCGGCAGCGAGGATGTCGCTCCCACCTTCCGTAAACACCCCGCCGAGCTGCTCGGCGGGATTGCCAACCTGACCTGGGCGTCAGACCGGGACATTGACCTCGAATACCACGTCCGCCGCTCAGCGCTGCCGTCCCCGGGACGGGTGCGTGAACTGCTGGAACTGACCTCACGGCTGCACGGGACGCTGCTTGACCGGCACCGGCCGCTGTGGGAGAGCCATCTCGTCGAGGGCCTCGATGACGGCCGGGTCGCGGTGTACACCAAGATTCACCACGCATTGATCGACGGGGTCAGCGCGATGCGGATCATGCGGCGGGCGTTGGCCACCGATCCGGATGACGCGGCGGCCCGGATCATGTGGGGTACCAACGGCCGGCCGTCCGGCGGTGGCAGGCCGCGGCCCTCCCGGTTCGGCGAGGTGATCAAGATCGCCGAATCCATTGCGGCATTTGCTCCCTCGGCGGTGTTCCTGGCGCAGAAGGGGCTACTGGAAGAACAGCTGACGCTACCGTTCGGTGCGCCGCGGACCATTCTCAACGTGCCGATCGGCGGAGCCAGGCGCTGCGCGGCGCAATCCTGGCCGATCGCCCGGTTCGCGGCGATCAAACAGGCTGCCGGAGTGACCCTCAACGATGTGGTGCTGGCCGTGTGCGGCGGTGCGCTGCGGGCCTATCTGCTCGAGCAGAAGGCATTGCCGGACCGGCCGCTCATCGCCATGGTGCCGGTGAGTCTGCGTGACGACGCGAACTCCAGTGGCGGCAATCAGGTCGGGGCGCTGCTGGCCAACCTGGCCACCGATCGTGATGATCCCGCCGATCGTCTGGCCGAGGTGAGTGCCTCGATGCACAACAACAAAGAAGTGTTCCGGCAACTGCCCAAACTGCAGCAGGTGGCGCTCTCGGCGTTCAATGTTTCGCCGCTGCTGCTGTCCATGCTGGCTCCGGCAATCGGATCAGCGGCGCCACCGTTCAACCTGGTGATCTCCAACGTGCCGGGGTCCCGTGATCCGCTGTACTGGAATGGTGCCAGGCTCGACGGCAACTATCCGCTGTCGATCGCTCTGGACGGTCAGGCGCTCAACATCACCCTGTCGAATAACGCGGACAACCTCGATTTCGGTTTGGTCGGATGCCGGCGCAGCGTGCCCAGCCTGCAGCGGATGCTCGGCCATCTTGATGACTCGCTCAACGAGCTCGAGCGGGCAGTGGGCACGGCTGGGAAGAAAGCGGCACCGCGCCGGCGCAAACGGGCCACTTCCACGCCGGCGAAGTCCCCCGGCAAACGCAGCTGACCGTCGCCACCACGAGCTCGCCGGTTGTACCGGGCCGACGGCTCCGGTCCCGATTGGTCGTATCGGCCGAACACCTTGGTTAGATGACGGGTGTGCCGTACTTCACCGTCGAGTCCGAGTTGGCCGACGGCCGGGGCCGCACCGGCGTGATCCACACCCCGCACGGTGATATTCGCACCCCGGCTTTCATTGCGGTGGGCACCAAGGCCTCCGTCAAAGCGGTGCTACCCGAATCCATGTCCGAAGTCGGCGCCCAGGCATTGCTGGCCAACGCCTACCACCTGTACCTCCAGCCCGGCCCGGATATCGTGGCGGAGGCCGGCGGGCTGGGTGCGTTCATGAACTGGCCCGGCCCGACCTTCACCGACAGCGGCGGGTTCCAGATCATGTCGCTGGGGGCGGGTTTCCGCAAAGTGCTCATGGCCGATCCGGACCGGGCCCAGTCCGATGACCTCATCGCCCGGGGCAAGCAGCGACTCGCTCACGTGGACGATGACGGTGTCACCTTCGTCTCACACCTGGACGGGTCGACGCACCGATTCACCCCCGAGGTGTCAATCGGCATCCAGCACCAACTCGGCGCGGACATCATCTTCGCGTTCGACGAACTGACCACCCTGGTCAACACCCGCACCTACCAGGAGGAGTCGCTGGCCCGAACCCAGGCCTGGGCGCAGCGCTGCCTGGATGAGCACCGCCGCCTGGCTGCGATGCAGGCGCCGGGCCGCACCGGGCAGGCGCTATTCGGCGTGGTTCAGGGTGCGCACTACGAGGACCTGCGCCGTCAGGCCTGCCGCGGCCTGGAGTCCATCGTGGACGGCGACGGTTTCGGGTTCGACGGATACGGGATCGGCGGTGCGCTGGAGAAGCAGAACCTGGCCACCATCATCGGCTGGTGCACCGACGAGCTGCCCGACACCAAACCCCGGCACCTGCTCGGTATCAGCGAACCGGACGATCTGTTCGCCGCGATCGCCGCCGGGGCCGACACCTTCGACTGCGTGTCGCCGTCCCGGGTGGCCCGCAACGCGGCGGTGTACTCGCGGGCCGGCCGTTACAACATCACCGGGGCCCGGTACCGACGTGACTTCACCCCGATCGACGCCGAGTGCGACTGCTACACCTGCGCGCACTACACCCGGGCCTATATCCACCACTTGTTCAAGGCCAAGGAGATCCTCGCCGCCACACTGTGCACCATTCATAACGAACGCTTCATCATCAGGCTGGTCGACCGAATCCGCGAGGCCATCCCCGCCGGTGACTTCGAGGCGTTACGTGCCGATGTCCTGGGGCGGTATTACGGATCGTGAACCCTTACCGGACCTAACCCGGGCGGGCGAGGGCGCGGGGGAAAACGAAAAAATGAAGGAACCGAAAGCCGCAGCCTCTGTGGTCCTCCGCCAGCGTCCGCGATAAGCGGGGTCCGCGCCCTCGCCGGTATTGAACCGCAGCGCGCCGGGTCAGCGCAAGTTCCGCAGATGCACCAGCGACACCAGGCCCAGGTCGTGGTAGAGCACCCGGGGCGGCAGCGCGCGGAATCCGCGCAGGCCGGATCGGCCGCTGGCAACCTGAACGATTTTCCGCGCTATCCGGAAGTCCAGATCCTTCAGCACGCCCCGGTCGGTTGTGCTCTGCAGCAGTGCCGAAAGCCCCGGCACGGCAAAGGGATCGGTGGCATCCAGCATCACATTGACCGTCGAAACCAGGTGGCGGGCGCGCTCGGTGGTCGGTAAAGCCGACAGCGCCGGTGCCGCCCCGTCGATCCGCGTTGTCACCCGCCCGATGAACCGGCGTAGCCGGTGCGGGCCGACCGCCATGGTGCCGGTGTGGGTGACTGACAGTCCGAGATAGTCGATCCGGTTCCGGCCCCGATAGGCCGGGTCTGCCGGTGCGGGAATTCCGTTGGCGCTCAGCGCTGTCCGGCGCTCTTTTTCCGACTTGCGACTGACCCCCAGTCCCTCGATCACCGAGGAAATCCGGGCGTCGGCCTCCTGGATCGCGGCAAGATCGGGATGGGCGAGCAGGAAGTCGTCGTTATAGCGAGCGTAGAACACATCCCGGATCCCCAGGACCGCGTCGTCCATCGGCAACACGGCAAGGTTCGCCAGCAGGGGGACGATCGGGGTTCCCATGACCAGCCCGCTGCGGCGGGTGAACTCCGCGCCGTCGGCATCCCGGACAACGGGCCGGGCGAACGCGGTGATGAGATTCCAGGTGTCCCCGGAGATCTCGCGGCCGGGGCTGCCCAGGGCAGCGATGTCATACAGGATGGGCCACAGGGGTGCATCCGGGCCAACGGGCAGGGTGTCTCCGTACTTGTCGAAGTCGGACTGCAGGACATACAGGGGCGGGCCTTTCGGACCGACGCGCCGGCGGTGGGCCCGCACGAACCGGGCCAGGTCCCGCATCGCGGTCGCGTTCGTCAGGCCGGGCAGATAGGAGTAGACACCAGGCAGGCCATAGGCGCGCGCGTTGCGGGACAGCAGTTGGTACAGCGCCGCGCCGACGACGTGGTCGATGAAACCGGGCATATGGGCGGCGCGGCGTTTCCCTTTTGTTTCCAGGAACCACAGTCGGACCGGCTCGGGGCGGTAGCTACCGCTCGCAACGGTGCGGGCGATGGCCCGGGCCAGACTGCGGCGATTGGTCACCGCATCGAAGTAGGTGAGGCCATCGGCCGCGGCGTTGAACGCCTGTCCCTGCTGTCGTCGTTTGGTGAAGACCCGCAGGATCATGTCTTCGTAGAGGCGAGGTTGGGTCAGAGCCACCTCGATATCCACCGGATCGGTATCAATGGACTCGGTCACCACCGGCTCAAGCATCGACCGGCGCTTCCGGGCGGCCGGGCGTCTCGTGATTCCACGATCGAAGGACGCGGAGCCATTCGCTGACCCGGGACGGATCCGGATTGGGGGGCAGCACACACAGCAGTCGCAGTGTCGCGCCGATGAATACCGGTGTCAGCCGGCGTTCCGACACCGTCACCACGTCGTCGCCGTCTTCGAACCCGGCGATGGCTGCCGGTAGTGCGGTCGCGAGCAGCGTGCTGTCGAGGGACCGCATATCCTGCGCACCGGCGCGGGTGCGCGTATCGAACACGACTCCGGCGGTGAACAGCGAAAGGAACCTCTGGCCCAGTGCCGCGATCGAGGCCGGCCGGCACCGTCCGGTGCGGTCCGGGATGATCCAGCCCCGCAGCAACATGGAATCCAGGGCGGCCGCGCCGTCCACTGCCGTGCCGGGCAGCGGGCCGCCCCGGTTCGCTGCGGAGCCCGTCATCTGCTGTAACCGCAGATAACTCTGGAGCGGGTGTGGTGTGTCGCAGTGGCGGTTGCGGCGGACCCGGGTGTAGTACATCACCGCCGATGAGGACGTGAACGCGAAATGACCGGTCCCGTCGAAACTTCGGCGCATCAACGTCACGGCCGCCGACTTCTGTTTGGGCAGGGTTGACCTGGGAATCGTGATACTTCCGACCTCGGCAGGCCCGGGCTCGGCGGCGAGCAGGGTGATCCAGTCGCGAAGCGGAACCAGGGTGGGTGCTGCCGGCTCCCGGCGGTCACGAACATGTTGCAGATTCATCAGGACGATCAGCTGAACGATCATGGCCGCCGTTATCTGGATCAGGTCTCCGGCGGGATGCGGATCCAACCAGACCAGTGTCAGCAGGATTACCAGTAACACCAGGGTGGCGATGTGGGTGCCGAAGCGTCCCTCGGCGAATAAACGGATCTGGTAGACACCGATCAGAGTTCGCAGGGTGAACAGGGGCATGATCGCCAGCAGGAAACTGATTGGAACATCCTGCAGCACAACGATTCCCAGCCCGGCCGCCAGTGACCAGAAGAACAGTGCAATGATCGGCGCCACCCAGAGCAGGGTGTGGAAGAAGTGCAGCTGGAGTTCCCGCAGTGCCGGTGAGCTGCGCAGCCGGACGAGGTCGAAATAGAAGATGCCGGCACTGTCATAGGCACCTCGAAATAGCGGTATCACCAGGTAGAAGAATTGGAAGGCGTCGATGTGCTGCCAGCTGTTGAGGCCGGCGGTCAGATCGAAGGCTCGCGTATTGGTTCCGTAGAAGCCGACCAGCGCCAGGACAAGGATGGCGTCAAGGCGCAGACTCAGCCCCGACAGCGTGGTCTGGAAGCCGAGCCGCGGTGGGATCGCGGGCAGATGCCGCCAGAAGCGCCGGCCGACGGAGCCGTAACGCGGGCCCAGCCCCATCAGCCGGTAGACCTCAAGGCAGTAGTGCACGGTGATATACAGACCAATGGCGTTGGACACCACGATCGAGAGGATCATCGCGGCGGCGGGATAGAAGAAGAAGCCGAGGCCGAGGATCACCAGTTGGGTCACGATAGGCACGAACATCGACCAGATCGGCTTGTATACGCGTCGCGTCGCGTAGATACCGGAGTGCAGCACACGAACCGGAAAGTCGATCGCCAACTCGAGCACGATCAGCATCGCGTACAGCCGGGCCACCGGATCCCCGCCGGACGGGCTCAACGCCAGCACGAGCGCGGCCCCGGCCGCTAGCGTTATCACCGCGACGCACACCGAGAGGACCAGCCAGCGGCCGATTTCCAACTCGGAGGAATCCCGCTGGCCGGACCGGGCGAAACCCCGCAGTCGCTCCCGCATGACTTCGAGCAGGCCCCACCAGCCGCCGGCGACGATCAGGCCGCCGGCGCGCAGGATCATGACGGTGAAAGCGGCGATCCCGCCCAGGGTCGACAGCAGGATGAAGAACTCCGCGACATGGACGGCGAACCGAACCGTCGCTATCAGCAACGGATACCGCAGGCGGTGGCCGAAGTACCCGAGGATCCTTCCGGTAAGCAGGCATGCGTACATCGATACCGACCTGCTGCCGCGGTGCGCCGTGCGCTCTAGCCAGCGGTCGATCTCGTTCACGGGGCGAGTCTTTCCCTCCGGGTGTTGAATAGGGTGCGCCATGAAAAGAGGTGACGCAGCGGTTTTCTCCCTTTCCGCCGTACTGGCGGCAATCGTGGCTGTCGCCGTCGCCTACAGCCTGCTGGTGCTGGATCGCCGCCCTGCCGGGCCCACCGGTGCGGGGGACAGCACCTCGAGCCTGCTGGTGCTCACCTGGGGCCCGAGTCTATGTAAAGTATCGCCAACCAACCCGGGGTGCAGGTCCGGTCACGTCGACCGGCTGGGGGAGAGCTTCGTCCTCCACGGTCTCTGGCCGCAGCCTTCCACCGAACAGTTCTGCGATGTGCCGAAACGGGCCGCCGCCCGGAGCCGCGACCCGGTAGAACTGCCCCCGGACCTACAGAACAGCGTCGCGGCGATGATGTCGGACCCGGTGATCACGACGCACGAGTGGTACGCGCACGGGACCTGCTCGGGAGTCGCGCCGCCGGAATACTTCGGCTTTGCGACGACCCTCACCGAGCAGGCCGGCACGATCCTCGATCCGCTGTTCGACGAGGCGTCGGGGCGATCGCTGTCATCCCGCTCGCTGCGGGAAGCTTTCGATGCACAGTTCGGCGGCGGCACCGGTAAACGTGTGGGCCTCGCCTGCCGCAAAACGTCCGATCAGCGGTCCGTCGTCTATGAGGTACGGCTGTCGCTACCGCCGGTGGCCGAGCTGCCGGCCACGCCGGGCGGGTTATCCCTGCGAGAGGTGCTTGCCAAGGGGCCGGCGATCCCGGCCGGGTGCGGGCAGGGGCGCGTGCCCTGAGACGCCGGCGTGCAAGATGGTCAGATGACCGCCGCCCAGGCGCTGCTCCTGCAGCTGCTCGACCCGCAGACCCGGCCCGATCCCTACCCGGTGTTGCGGCAGTTAAGGGAGACCGCCCCGATCCAACTGCCCGATTCCAACCTGGCGGTGTTCGCGGCATTTGCCGACTGCGAAACGGTGTTGCGGCATCCGTCGTCGTGTAGCGACCGGCTCAAGTCGACCATCGCCCAGCGGTCCGTCGCCGCCGCTGAAGCGGCCCGCCCGTTCGGAACACCGGGCTTCCTGTTCCTCGACCCGCCCGATCACACCCGGCTGCGCAAGCTGGTGAGCAAGGCGTTCTCGCCCAAGGTGGTCAGGTCACTGGAACCCGAGATCACCGCGCTGGTCGACGGGCTGCTGGACAAGGTGGCCGACGCGGGTCAGTTCGAGGCCATCGCCGACCTGGCCTATCCGCTGCCGGTCGCGGTGATCTGCCGGCTGCTGGGCGTGCCGATCGAAGATGAGCCCAAGTTCAGCTGGGCGTCCTCGCTGCTGGCTCAGGGCCTGGACCCGTTTATCGCGTTCAGTGGCCAGCCGCAGGGATTCGAGGATCGACTGCAGGCCGGTCTGTGGCTGCGGGACTATCTGGGCGGGCTGGTCCGGCAGCGGCGTGCACATCCCGGTGACGACCTGATGTCGGGTCTGATCGCGGTCGAGGAGGCCGGCGACCAACTCACCGAGGAGGAGATCGTGGCGACCTGCAACCTGCTGCTGGTCGCCGGACACGAGACCACGGTGAACTTGATCGCCAACGCGATCTTGGCGATGCTGCGGCACCGGCAGTACTGGACCGCGCTCGGCGGCGACAGCGGGCACGCATCGGCAATCGTCGAGGAGACGCTGCGCTACGACCCACCGGTACAACTGATCGGGCGGATCGCCGGGGACGATATGCGGATCGCCGACGTCGCCATTCCCAAGGGTGACACCATGATGTTGCTGCTGGCCGCCGCGCACCGCGACCCGGCGGTGATCGAACGGCCCGACGAGTTCGACCCGACCCGCTCGCCGGTGCGCCATCTCGCATTCGGTCTGGGGCCGCATTTCTGTCTCGGCGCACCGTTGGCGCGACTGGAGGCCATCGTCGCGCTCTCGGCGGTGACCCGGCGCTTCCCACATGCGCGACTGGCGGCCGAACCGGCCTACAAACCACATGTGACCCTGCGCGGTATGGCCGCTCTTGAGGTGGCGGTGTAGTTTTCGCGCATGAAGATTCTGTTGGTCGGGGCCGGCGGTGTCGGATCGGCGTTCTGCGCCATCGCGAAGCGACGGGACTTCTTCGATCAGGTCGTCGTCGCCGACTATGACGAGGCCGGCGCCCGGCGTGCCGTGGATGCGGTGGACGACCCGCGGTTCAGCGCGACCCGGGTGGACGCGTCCTCCTCGGATGCGGTGACGGCCCTGATCCGCGAGTACGGCATCACCCACGTGGTCAACGCGGTGGACCCGCGGTTCGTGATGCCGATCTTCAACGGATCCCTGGACGGCGGGGCGGACTACCTGGATATGGCGATGAGCCTGTCCCAGCGTCATCCGGAGAGGCCCTACGAGTTGACCGGGGTCAAACTCGGTGACGAGCAGTTCGACGCCGAACCGCAATGGCGGCAGGCCGGCCGACTGGCACTGGTCGGCCTGGGTGTAGAACCGGGACTGGCCAACGTCTTCGCCCGCTACGCGGCGGACAACCTGTTCAGCGAGATCGATGAACTGGGTGTTCGCGACGGAGCGAACCTGAGCGTGCGGGGCTACGAGTTCGCCCCGTCATTCTCCATCTGGACCACCATCGAGGAGTGTCTCAACCCGCCGGTGATCTGGGAGAAGGACCGTGGCTGGTTCGTCACCGAACCCTTCAGCGAGCCCGAGGTTTTCGATTTCCCGGAAGGGATCGGACCGGTCGAATGCGTGAACGTCGAGCACGAGGAAGTGCTGCTGATGCCGCGTTGGATCGACTGCAACCGCGTTACGTTCAAGTACGGGCTCGGGGATGAGTTCATCGAGATCCTCAAGATGTTGCACAAGCTTGGCCTGGACCGCACCGAGACGGTGAAGGTGGGCAGCGATTCCGGCACCGTCGAGGTCAGCCCGCGGGATGTGGTGGCGGCCTGCCTGCCCAACCCCGCCGAACTCGGCCCGCAGATGACCGGCAAGACCTGTGCCGGGCTGTGGGTGACCGGAACCGGCAAGGACGGCGCGCCCCGCTCGACCTACCTCTATCACGTCGTGGACAACGAGTGGTCGATGGCCGAATACGGACACCAGTGTGTCGTGTGGCAGACCGCGATCAACCCCGTTGTGGCATTGGAACTTCTGGCCAACGGAACCTGGAGCGGTACCGGCGTGCTCGGCCCGGAGTGCTTCGTCTCCGAACCGTTTCTGGAACTGCTGATCGCCTACGGTTCGCCATGGGGACAGATGGAGTTACCGGTCTGAGGGTCAACCGCGAAAGATCCAGGGGTGACGCGGCAGCAGTGCCGGGTCGAAACACCGAACCAGTTCGGCCAAGTCGGAGGCCGGCCACCCTAGCGACCCGGTGATCAGCGACCAGGTTCGTGCTACTCCCAGTTCGCCGAGGGTCACCGCACCGTCGCGTTTGGCGAGTCGCTTGCCGTCGGCGTTGAGGGCCAGCGGAACGTGGGCATAGACCGGCTGCGGGTGGCCGAGCAGTCCGGCCAGGTAGGCCTGACGGGGCGAGGAGGCGAGCAGGTCGTCCCCGCGCACCACCTGATCGACTCCGGAATGGGTGTCGTCGACGACGACGGCCAGGTTGTAGGCCGGCACCCCGTCGCCGCGGCGCAGGACGAAATCGTCGACCACGCCGGTGTAGCGGCCGTGCAGCAGATCGGTGACCGTGTGCTCGGCGGTATCGCTGCGCAGCCGTAGTGCGGGTGGACGGCCGGTGTCGTGACGGTCGGAACGCTGCGCCGCGGTCAGGGTTCGGCAGGTCCCCGGGTAGGCCCCCTCGGGGGCATGCGGTGCCCGCGGGGCGTTGAGGATGTCCTTTCTGCTGCAGAAGCATTCGTAGACCAGATCGCGGGCGGTCAGATCAGCGATCACCGACTCGTAGCGGTCGCGGTGAGCGGACTGCCGCTGCGGCTCTTCGTCCCAGGTGAGGCCGATGGCCGCGCAATCGGCGAGTTGCCGACGAGCCACACAGTCGTCGGTACGGTCATCGAGATCCTCGACGCGCAGCAGAAAACGACGCCCGGTCGATCGGGCGAATAGCCACGCCAGCACCGCCGTCCGCAGGTTGCCGAGATGCAGATCGGCCGATGGGCTGGGCGCGAACCGGCCGGCGCTGGTCACATCCGCACAATAAACGGTCGTCGGCGATCGACAACCCCCTCGGTTGTGTGGTTTCGTCCGCGACTCGCCGGGCCGCGCGTATCGGACCGCACAATCGAAGGGGCCGCTGAAACCCACCCTCGATACACCAAAATGGCGGGTGTGGACCTTCCCGTCGCCCCGCCGGTGCGGCCGATGCTCGCCAAAGCGCGGGCGACGGTCCCCGCCGATCCGGGGGTGTGGAGCTACGAGCCGAAATGGGACGGTTTTCGCGCCATCGTGTTCCGCGACGGTGAGGAGTTAGTGCTGCAGTCCCGCACCGGCAAGGACCTGGGCCGGTACTTCCCGGAACTGATGGCCGCGTTCCGGGAGCACCTGATGCGGCGGTGTGTTCTGGACGGCGAGGTGGTGGTGCCTCGCGAGGTGAACGGTCGCACACGACTGGACTGGGACTCCCTCTCCCAGCGGATCCACCCGGCGCTGAGCCGGGTACGGATACTTTCCGAGCAAACCCCCGCTCATTTCATCGGCTTCGATGCGTTGGCCGTCGGGCATCAAGTGCTGATGGCCGAGCCGCTGCGGGTGCGACGGGAAGTGCTGGTGGACTCGATCGGTCCGGGACCGTCGTGTCATGTCACCCGCTCCACCGGGGACCCGCAGTTGGCGACGCAGTGGCTCGACACCTTCGAGGGTGCCGGACTCGACGGTGTGATCGCCAAGCGACTCGGCGGGCCCTACCTTGTCGGCCGGCGAGAGATGGTCAAGGTCAAGCACGCCCGCGACGCCGACTGTGTCGTCATCGGATACCGGGTTCACAAGAGCGGCCGGGGAGTGGGCTCGGTGCTGCTGGGGTTGTACCGCGCCGACGGGGAACTCCGCATGGTTGGTGGTGCGGCATCATTCAGCGCCGCCGACCGGCTGCGGTTGCTCGACGAGTTGGCGCCGCTGCGCGACGGGGACGCCCGGGACGGCGAGGCGACCCGATGGCACGCCGCGGCTGATAAACGCTGGATCCCGGTCCGGCCGGAGAGGGTCGCCGAGGTGGCCTACGACCAGATGGAGGGGAGCTTCGGCGGGCAACGGTTCCGCCATACGGTGCGGTTCGTGCGCTGGCGCCCCGACCGGGATCCGGCCGGTTGCACCTTCGACCAACTCGAGACGCCGGTGCACTATGACCTCAACGATGTCCTGGAGATGCGCTGAAGCCAGGGTGGATCGAGCTGCGCGGTCCCGGGGCGTCGTTCGTGAGCACTGCGAACTCCGTCCGCTGGCGCAAGGATGGCGGGGTGGCGACCAATCCGGAACCCCAGTCGACTCAGTTGCGGACCGGTCACCTCGGCCTCATGCAGTTGGTAGGGCAGTCCTTTTCCATCGCGCCGCTGGTTTCCATTGCCCTGTTCCTCAGTATCGTGGCGGCCCTGGCGGGAGCGGTCGGGCCGCTGGCCGTCACGCTGGCCGCCCTGGGGATGGTGGCGTTTTCGCTGGTAGTGGCTTTCTATGCGGCTGAGACCGGCGGAGCCGGTGCGATGGGTGACTACATCGCCCGCGCCTGGGGGCGGATGGCCGGGATCGGTGCCCTCGGGATCTATACCCTGTCGCTAATTTTCTCCTGCGCGGCTGGTTTCGGAATTGTTGTGGGCGAGCTCATTTCGAGGTTTGCTGCGCTCTATTTCGGTTTCGGGCTTCCGTGGTGGGCCGGTGCGGTGATGGTCTGCGGAGCCGCCTGGTGGCTCAATGTGCGGGGCGCTTCGCTGGCCACCCAGGTGCAACTGGTCATCGTGGCCGTCTCGGTGATTCCGTTTGTGCTGACCGCCGCGGCGGCAGTGATTCATGCGGGGCCGGCCAATACCTGGTCGGTGTTCTCCTGGGGTAATCCTTACCGCGGCGACCTTTTCGGCGCATTGCTGTTCTGCATCCTGCTTTTCGGCGGGTTTGAGACCGTGAGCTCGCTCGCGGAGGAGGCGCGCTCTCCGCGGCGCGCCATTCCCATCGCACTGGTGGGGACGGTGGTCGGTGCCGCCAGCCTGATGATCTTCTGCTCCTACGCCGGAACGATTTACTACGGCCCCGAAAATGTGGGCAAGACATGGGGGGATGCCCTGGATGGCTTCGCCCGGATGGGCGGGGAACTGCTGGGGCCTTGGGCCGCCTTCTGGATCCGGCTGGCACTGCTGGTGGACTTCTCGGCCAGTTGTATCGGTTTCACCGTGGCGGCCCTGCGCGGTATCTACGCGCTGGCCAGGGCCGGGTATCTGCCGGGCTGGTTGGCCACCACCAATCGGCGGGGCACTCCCGGGAACGCCGCGGCCCTGGTCCTCGGTTGTGCTCTCGCGGTGATCGCGGGCGGCTTTTTCGTTCCCGCCGGGGATCGATTCCGAACGTTGTTCGTAGCGGCCACCGCGCAGGGTCTGCTGCTGGTCTTGGTTTACACCGGGCTGGCCATCGGAGCGGTACGCCTGATGCTGATCTCGGAAACTGCCCAGCCCTGGTGGCGTTGGATCGTGTTTCCGCTCGCCACGGTGATCCCCGGCCTAGCTCTGTATGGAAGCTTCGTGCCCTTTCCGGGATATCCCGAACGGGTCGGTCTTTTTGTCGGGTTCGCGGCTCTGGTGGCGGTGGCCGGGTGGCTGTGGGTGCTTCGTGCACGCTCAGCGCGGAGGCTCGCACCGGATTTGTAAGACGGTTGCCCCGATCAGTCGATCAGTCAGATCGGAGCACTAGCTGGGCTCTCAGGAAGATGTGGTACACATCTCAGTAATCCTTAAGGTGATTAGTTCTTGAACCCGCAGGGGGTTGGCATCCATGTCCGAAGCATCGCGCAAGCGCAACGGCCACCGGCGAATCCAGCCGTACGCTTGGCTGGGTGCCGGCGCGGTGACGCTTGGAATGGGCGCAGCCATGGTGGGCGGGGCGGCCGTCGCCTTTGCCGAAACCGGAACCGAATCCACCGGCGGTGCGGTGGCGTCACAGAACGCGAACTCGACCGACTCCGCGGCCGGCAAACCTGACGCGACAACCTCCCGCCAGAAGGCAACCCGGGCCGCGCGCGGCCCGGCCGCCTCCGCGAGCGCCGGGGGCCCATCGCAGCCGATGCCGGCCCGCAGGGGCCGGGTACCGGCCATCCCGGAGATCCCGGAGGTGAGTCCGGCCGCCGCCGTGGCAACGCAGCCCGAGACTCCCGGGATCGAGGCGGGATCTGTCGAGGTGGTAACAACCGACGCGGTAACGGTCGAGACGGACGCCATCGCCGCGCCGAAGCTCGCGACGACCGCCAACGGGCGACAATCGCGAGCGGTCCGTGCGGCGGCGGCAGCAGCCCCGGCCGGGCCGGAGCCCGCCGCGCCCGCCGGAGCAGTCACGGCCCAGGGTGTCGAGGCCATCGACACCACCGAGATCTCCTCACCGGTCGAGACCGGGCCCGCCGCGGCGATTCCCGGGCCCGCTGCCGATCCGGCCCCGGAAATGACATCGTGGCTGCCGGCCACCCCGATCGTTCCCGGCGCCAAAGTGCAGTTGGCGCTGCAGGAGATCGCCGACGCGCAGGGCATCATCACCCAGCAGACCTGGGGGTCGGGCAATGTCTTCGCCGGTGTGGCGGCGCTCGTTCCGCAGGCGTTGCTCGCCAGTGCCGCGCTGTCGTTGCAGGCGTGGGGAGCGACAAACCCCGGTGCGCAGGGCTTAGTCGCCGGGACTGCGGGTATTCCGCTCATCCACCAGGTGGCCCAGGTAACCCTCCTGAGCACCATGCTGCTGCCGAGCCTCGCCGAGGCTTCCATGGGTGGTGCGGAGCTCTTTCTCCCGCTGGTCAACCTGTTCGGAGCCGATGTGAGCGCCGCGCAGACGCAGGTCGCCTCCGCCCGTGAGAACGGCAAGGTCTACGCGGTGGTGCCGGTGCGGATGGTGGCCACCACCCAGCCGGTGGTCGGGGTGTCGGTCAACGGCGGGTCCAACGCCACCCTGCTCGTCGACTCGGGGGCCTCGGGACTGGTGACCACCCGGGACAGGGTGGGCGCGGGTGATCTCGGTGCGCCCATCGGAACCGGATCAAGCTGTTTCAGCGGCGGTCTCTGCTACAGCTACACGACCTACAGCACCACAGTCGACCTCGGCGGCGGCGCGCGCACCACCGCACCGGTCAATATCGTCGACGCCGAGGACGAACAGCTTTTCAAAGATTTCTTCGCGTGGGGGGCCGACGGCATCCTGGGCACCGGTGCCAATACCGCCGGGCCGGGTCCGGTGGCGATTCCCACCGCGCTGATGCCCGGCGAACTCAGTAACGGAGTGCTCCTCTACCAAAACGCGTTCTTCGGCCTGGGCGGGGTGATGGTCCTCGGGCCGAACCCGCTGCCCACCCGGGTGTCCCTGCCGGGAGCCCCGGATGCCTTTGTCTCGGTGAGCGTCAATGGCGACCCGGCGACCGCGGCGGGCGCGATCATCGACTCCGGCGGGGTGTTCGGCACCCTGAACACCGCCAATGACACCACCGGTACGCCGGTCGAATCGAATCTTCCCGCCGGGACCAGGATCGATGTGTTCAGCCCCGACGGTTCGGCACTGCTCTACTCCTACACGACGCAGAGTGGCCCGCAGGGCACCCCGGTTATCGGCAGCGGCTTGTTCAACACCGGTAACGCGCCGTTCGCGCAGAACCCGATCTACCTGAACTACGGGTATGACGATCCGTACGGCATCGGATCGACGGACTTCTCCATCTGGTGATACCCGGTGATACGCGGCCGCGGTGCCACCGCGCCGATTAATCCTCACGATTTCCCAAAAGCGCCCTAAGAAAAAGCTGAGCCGCGTTACGGTTCTGAGAGCTTCTATCTCCTGGGAGGAACCTCATGGGCGCATCGCGGTTTATCGGACGGGTTGGCGGTCTGGCGGTGGCGCTGGGCGTGGGTGCGGCGGCCTTCGCCGGGTCAGGAGTGGCCTGGGCCGATTCGACTGATTCCCGCTCGGACGCCCGAGGTACCCCCCGGGCCGCCAGCTCCAACGACGGTTCCGCCGGCCCGGCGCGCGGCCGCACTGCCGCCGCGACGCCAGCCGGATCGAGCGTCCCCGTCCCCGTGCGGCAGCAGCGTAAGTCGCGCCTTGCGCCATCGCCTGAGCCGAAGGCGAAGGAGTCCTCATCGCTGTCGATCCCAACCATCTCGCCGGGCCTTCGTGCGCCGGTACCGGCTGCGGCCGAAAAGGCGGAGCCGGCATCCGCGCTGGTGGCACCGTCGGTGGTCAGTGCGGCCACACCCGCCGATGCCGTCCGGCCGAGCGTCCCGGCCCCCGCCGCGGCCCAATCGGTCACAGCGGTGGCAGCACCGGAACCCGCGCCCGAACCCGTGGCGGCTCCCGCTGATGAGGTGTCGGCATTCCTGCCCGAAGCCGACAGCGGGCCTGCCGATGACGCGGGCAACAATCCGCTGCTGCCCGCGGGATCGCCGCTGGAGTGGGCGTTACTGGCTTTTGCCCGTCGGCAGCCGTTGAGTGCTGCGGCGGTCGGTGACCAGACGGTCGGTAACCAGATCGTCTCGGTGTCGGCATCCCAGGAGGTCTCAAGCCAGGGTCTGGTCGTCGACCCGACCGTGACGTTCGTCGACGGTATCGTTCAGGGAACGTTGAACGCGACCAGCTCGCGCGGTTTGACGCTCACCTACACCCCGGTCGACGGCGGTTGCTCAGCCGTCGGCGCCGCACTGTGTGGGTTCGGTGATAACGGCGGCAAGATCACCCTGGGCACGGTGCCGGTCAGCCCGGATGCGACCGATCCGCAGAGCTACACCATCCTCCCGTACGCCACCTGGCTGGATCCGGGGGGTGTCAAGGGCACTGAAACATTCCAGGTGCGGGTCAGCGAGGTCACCGATTTCAACCAGTTCCTGATCAACATTCCGCTGATCGGATTGGTCGCCGAACCGGTCATCGACCTGCTGCAGAGGCTCCCGCTGATCAGCGACCTGCTGGCGCCCATCATCGGCGCCTCGGTGGTGGCTACCGTCTCGGTCGACGTGGACGACCTGGCACCGGGGGACACCCCGCTGGCGTTCACCTATGACGTGACCTCCTTCGACGGCACCAAGATCAGCACCAACTTCTTCCCGGCCGCCGGTATTGCCGCCGGCGAACAAACCGAATCGGTGCTCAACGGACCGGGTCTCGGCGGTCCGGGGGAGACCGATCCGTACAACCAGGACGGCACCTTCGGCTCGGTTCCCGGAGTCGCCCTCATGCGCGACGAGGGTTACAACGTGATCACCTGGGATCCCCGCGGCGAGTTCGCCTCCGGTGGCGTGCTGCAACTGGACAACCCGTTCTTCGAGGGCCGGGATGCCTCCGCGATCGTCACCTGGGCCGCCCAGAATCCACTGGTCGCGCTCGACGGCGTCGATGATCCCGCGGTCGGCATGGTCGGCGGTTCCTATGGTGGCGGGATTCAGATGGTCACCGCCGCCACCGACCCCCGCATCGACGCCATCGTCCCCAACGGCAACTGGTACTCGCTGATGGATGCGCTGTACCCCCGCGAGGCCGTCAAGACCGCCTGGGCCGGGATTCTTCTCCTGGATCTGATCACAGCGGGCGCCCGCATCAACAACCAGATTTACCTGGGCGTTTTGACCGGCCTGTTCGGATTCCTCACCGAGACCGCGCAGGCGGTCCTGACCAGCAGCGGACCGACATCGCTGCTCAACCAGATGCAGGCCCCGACGCTGCTCTACCAGGGCACCGTCGATGCGCTGTTCCCCCTGGACCAGTCGGTGCTTAACGCCGAAACCATCACCGCCAACCCCTACGGCACGCCGGTGAAACTGGCCTGGTTCTGCGGCGGTCACGGCTCCTGCTCCACCGGGGTGAACCCCACCCAGCAGGAACAGCTGTACGGCGACACCTTCGCGTGGCTCGACCAGTACGTCAAGGGCGAAGGCACCCCGGCCGACGATATCCCGGTGTTCCAGTGGTGGGATCAGGACGCGGTGCGCTACACCTCGGATCTGCTGCCGTTTGAGGCCGGTTTCAACAAGCCGATCGGCTACAGCGCCACCGCGGCCGGCGGCACGCTGGGTCTGATCCCATTCCTGGCGGGTTCGGGTCCGGGGTCGGGTGTCGCGTTCCCGCTCAACCTGATCTTCCCGACTCCGGCCGATAACGCGATCAACGTCGCCCTCACCCCCACCGCGGGCGAGCAGATCGTCGGTGCCCCCGAGATCAGCTTCACCTACTCCGGCCTCGGCACCAGCAAGGAGCTGTACGCACAGTTCGTCGATAATTCGACCGGACTGGTGGTCGGCAACAACGTGACGGCGATTCCGGTGACCCTCGACGGCCGGGAACGGACCGTGTCGGTGTCGCTCAACGACATCGCCTACACCGTGGGCGCGGAGGATTCGCTGACCCTGCAGATCGTCAGCTGGTCCTCGATCTTCGCCAACGCCGCCTTCGGCGTGGTGAACATCTCCGATATCGAGGTCGATATGCCGCTGCGGGCCGTCCCGGTCCCGCCGGCTGACCCGCTGATGAGTCTGCCGCTGCTTCCGGTGGAGTCGCCGGTGCTCTGAGCCTCGGCTCGGTCGCACGACCTGGCCCGGCTTGGTCTGCGCAGCTGTCCTGCAAAGGGTCCTTAGCGGCGCAGCCGGTGGCGGATTTTGCCGGATGGGCGTTTGTTCCGCAGCCCCGCGGCAGGGGCGGCGGGCGTCTCGGCCGCATCAGTCTCGGCGGCATCAGTCTCGGGGACGTCCACCTCGCCGGCTTCTTCCTCGTCGGCGCCTGCCTCGTCGGCCCCTGTCTCGACGGCCCCTGTCTCGTCGGCCCCTGCCTCGTCGGCGCCTGCCTCGTCGGCCACCATGTCGGTGGCTTCTACGTCAGTGGTGACCTCGGTGACTACTACTTCGGTGGCATCTACTTCGGTGACTACCACCTCGGTGGCATCTAACTCGGTGACCGCCACCTCGGTGGCATCGGCTTCGTCGGCCGCGACCTCGCCGGTCTCCGCTTCGTCCCCCTCGGCCGCATCAGAGGTCGCGCCGGAGTCGTCGGCAGAGGTTCCGGCGCTCTTCTCGCGCCGCTTCCGGTCCCGGCGGCTCTCCTTCTTCGTCTTCTTCGCCCGGGGTTCCTTCGCGGCC
>Ga0180430_10000065_pt1 | contig 121256 bp, 131 predicted proteins | sample SS_ome_9_FD_132999 | JGI IMG/M metagenome (GOLD analysis project Ga0180430, IMG submission 132999) | Hypersaline lake sediment archaeal communities from the Salton Sea, California, USA - SS_1_S_2 metaG | ecosystem: Environmental > Aquatic > Non-marine Saline and Alkaline > Hypersaline >...
AAAATGGGCAGGGAGGGATTCGAACCCCCGAAGGCATAAAGCCAACAGATTTACAGTCTGTCGCGTTTGACCGCTTCGCTACCTACCCATGTAACCAATTATCAAACTAAAATTTACAGTTTTCAATCAACGATTAAAAATCAATGCTCAATATCCAAACATCATCCTAATCATACTATCAGTTTTCGAAACAGTTTAAAATAGTTTGAAAAATATGTTAAAAGTTACCAAACGGGGACGCCCAGACTCGAACTGGAATCTTCGGTTTTGGAGACCGACATTCTACCATTGAACTACGTCCCCTCGTCGGAACTAATCCTCCCCGTTACATGCCGGCACTTTCGTGCTATCCTACCACTAAGTCGGATTGTTCCTCCTCTATCTAAATCCGCCCTGGGCGGATCCGGAGACCCCTTTTTTAATCGAATGTACAACCTAACTCAGTTAACTTATCACACCAACATACTCTTCACTTCCGTCAATAATTCCTGATAGTTCTTCTGTTCCGGATCCAGAGCCACTGCCTTGGAAAAATATTCTGAAGCCTTTTCATTCTCACCCAAAGCTGTCCAGCATAAACCCAGATTCATATATCGGTGCGGAATCTTGTCATTGGTTTTTAAAGACTTTTCAAAAGCATTTACCGCATTATTGTATCTTTTTAACTTATACCAAACAACCCCAAGATTGTTATTAACTTTGTCGTGATTATCATCAATTTTAGCCGCCTCCAACAAAACCTCTTTGGCGTCTTTCCATTTTTTGCGCTGCATATAAAAAACCGAAAGCTTTAAATATGCATTGAGATCCTTGGGATTCTTGACAATCGCCGCAATACACTCCTGTTCCACATCAGCTTTCATTTTTTTACTCTCCGACTCGGTCTTTTTCTGAACCTCCTTGTCCTCCGTCAATAATTCATTGGCTATCACATCCTCCTTTTCCTCCCTTATTTTTGCATCCTCGGTGACCACCTCAATGCCATGTCTTGACGTGCCTTTATTTGACGTAAAACGATATATGACATAAACCAATAGACCACCAAATAAAACAATTAGTAATAATTCAGTCATTTTTTTTATCTTAATTATTTACTTTTATCTTTTTCACTAATTTTCTCTGATTTGTCCGCACTCTTGCTCCTGTCCCGCCCCTTCTTGACTGTTTCAACCACTTTAATCTCATCAATCGGGTAAATCTGTTTTATATCTGAATCCTCCATCACCACCGTCACCGTCTGCATCAATACATTACGCTCAATAATTCGCCCTCTTTTTTTATCCACTTCTACTATATCATCCTGACGCGGCATGGCTTTACTCAATTTTTTATACATATCCACTTCATATGCCAAACAGCACAACAATTTCCCACACACGCCTGATATCTTGCCACTGCCAACATTATTTAAATCCTGGGTCCGGGCCATATCCATAGTGATGCTATCAAATTTATTTAGAAAACGACTACAGCAAAGTTTTTGTCCGCAAATACCCACCCCACCCACAATTCGAGCGGCGTCGCGCGGCCCAACCTGATACAATCTGACCTGGGTCTTAAATTCCTTATTCATTTTTATCAATAAATCTCGAAAATCCACCCGCCCTTCAGCCGCAAACAAGAACAATAAGCGACCACTTTCATCCAACGACTTGCTAGCGTCAATAAATTTAATCGGTAACTTCAGCACCCGCGCCAACTGATTTGCTTTTTTAACATACTCTTTGCGCTCACCATAAAAATCAAGCACAATCTTCTTATCGGCTTTGGTGGCTTTTCTCACCACTGCCAACAAATCCTCCTCATTTAAATCTTCAATCTTCACCGGCACATCAGCAAAAACCACCTTGGCTAATTCATACCCCTCCTGACTTTCCACCACCACATAATCGCCCGACTCTAACTCCAAACCACTCGGATCAAAATAATATATTTTAACTCCCGAGATAAATCTCACTCCCACCACATTTTTTTTATTCTTTTCGGCATTCATCGCAGACATATTATAACAAAGTAATCAAACTCTAATAAACTCATTCTAACGATTTAAAAACTAAGCATCCAATTAAAAATTTGGGTTTTTTTCGACATCACGTCAATTTTCTTCCGCATAGTTGATAGTTCAGTCAATTTGGTCATCACATCTACCGATTGAAATTGGAGATAAAGCTCCTCAATTTCTTCGCTTTGCCACCACATATATTGTTTTAAATTCAACTGCCACAACAACAAATCCCGCAAACAACTCTCCCAAAAAAATAGTAAGCCCAACAAACGCTTACGATCTGATTCCGATACCTGAGATGCAAAAGCCATCTTGTGCCAAGCTTCAACTTTAAGTAAGCACCAAAAATTTTTCACATTTTGCAAATGACGTTGACGGCTAACCGCCTTCACTTGATCCAATCTCGCCGGCAAACCCATCGCCACTTTCACCAAATAGTCAGCCGCCTGTTTATCGGTATCGGCCAAAAAATGCTTCATCTCCTCTCTCGAAAGCCGATTGAAGGGAATAATGATGCTCCGAGAAACAATTGTGTCTAGCACCTTTTTAATGTTCTCGGCTAGAAAAATAAAATATACTCGACTGCCCGGCTCTTCCAAAACTTTTAATATCGCATTGGCCGCAGGAATTGTAATCGCCTCCACATCTTCCACCAATACCACCCGTGAACCGCCATGCCAATCCGAGCGCGACAACTCCTCCTTTAATTTCCTCACCTCTTCAATGGTAATTGTTTTGCCTCGAGGAAAACTGGTGAAGCCCTGACTGTCAGGCTTTTGCCAATCCTGACAACCCACACATTCCCCACAAACATTCTTCGTTTGGCACAAAATTGCCCCCACCGCCTCCCGAGCAAACCTTCTCTTTCCCAAGCCGGCTGGCCCGGCCAAAATAAAACTATGCGGTATCTTTTTTATCAAATACCGCTTAAACATATCTTTGGCCAATTGGTGACCAACCACATTGTCAAAAATTTCCGCCATATCCGCCGCCATCAATTAGGCCGATTTATACTTGGCTCGCCAACATTTAGCACAAATCAACTTCCTACCGCTCTCCACTTTTCGCGGCTTTAGGTTAGCATCCCGCCGGGTGCGGGTCTTGCGATGGGAATGACTAACATTATTACCAGCTAACCCCCTTTTACCACATATTTGACATACTTTGGGCATAATATTACCTCATTTATATTAGTTTCTGTAAATGGTATAATCTATCAAGCAACCATATGGACATTTTACTATATATATCTATTTGAAGCAATTTAAATATCGCTCTCTATGCTAACCGAAATCATTTCCAATCCGACCGATACTATTTTCCTGATTATCGCGCTAATCGGCGCCATCAGCCTACATGAATATGCTCACGCCTGGGCAGCCACCCGTTTAGGCGATCCCACTCCCAAACAACAGGGCCGACTAACCATCAACCCACTCAAACACCTTGATCCTTACGGTACCATATTTCTATTGCTAGCCGGTTTCGGTTGGGGCAAGCCGGTTATCACCAATCCTGTTTACTATAAACGACCGAAAATTGACTATGCCATCACTTCTCTAGCCGGACCAGCCGCTAACTTACTCCTGGCTCTAATTTTTTCCCTCCCCGGCACCATCGCCACCATCCTTGGTTACAATATCGACAACAACACCCTGATTGGTTTCGCCGAAATCGCCTACTACATAAACATCCTGCTATTCGTTTTTAATCTACTACCGATTTACCCATTAGATGGCTCTAAGGTAGTCATGGCTCTACTAAGAAACCAGCGCACCATCTATCAATATATAGCGATCGGACCCAAGCTTCTATTTTTAATTCTAATAATCAATATCTGGTATCCAATCTTCACCTGGTTCTTCATCTTCTCCTCTTCCGCCGTTAATATTATCTTTCGCGGTATTCCGGTGTTTCTGTTTACCTAAATTTAATCAAACTTCACGTAGAGACGCCCTGTCAGGGCGTCTCTACATTATTATGTCGCTTTACGTTATAATTAAATTAGCCCTACGGGAATATTACAATCATTGGATCTGACACCTTTCTTATGAGAGTCTTACATTTATTGGTTCCTTGGAATCAATGTGCGGACACTCACCTGGTCTCAAATGAGACTCAATGACTAGTATTCTTTGTGGGGCCTATTTGTATGTCGGGGATTGGCGCAGTTGGCTAGCGCGCACGGCTGGGGGCCGTGAGGTCGTGGGTTCAAGTCCCGCATCCCCGATTTTTTGCACCTCAGTTATTTTTGTGCTTAATCTAATTTCATGAGCAAGAAAATCCACAAAAAAATCCAACCCAAGTATTTCGAAGCCATAGTCTCTGGCAAAAAAACCTATGAACTGCGTCTCAACGATTTCGAATGTAACGAAGGCGATATTCTTGTTTTAGAAGAATGGGACCCAGACAAAAAAGATCATACCGGACGATCGATCGAAAAAGAAATTACATATGTAGGCAAATTCAAAATCGACGATCTGTTCTGGCCTAAAGAAGAAATTGAAGATAAAGGCATTCAGATTATTTCCATAAAATAAAAGGAGACCTCATCGGTCTCTTATTTTAAAAAAGTTATTTAGTTTCTATTTTTCACTCTCTCGTGACACACAATCAATATACTCAATAAAAAACTGCAAAGTCATAAAATAACCGTCTTCCTGTTTCTCTATTACTCCCTGCTCCATCAACCCCTGCAAACCAACATATACCACCTCTCGCGTAATCTCATTTATATGATACGGCAAATAAAAAGTTTGCCAATCATTTCCTCCTTTAACTAAATCACGTAAAACATATTCCAAAGCAAAATCTTCTATCGACTCCCCTCCATCAACAACAAAATCAGCCGGCTTGAATTGCTTGGCATAACTATCTCTTAATTGATGTCCATCTTCTTCCAATATTTTAATATTCACTGAATCCTCCCCTTTCTTTTTCCTCAGCTACTATCACAATATAATTTAAAATACCATTTGCTACAATATGATTATCAAACCATTATCATTTGTCTATGCCCGAACTCCCCGAAGTGGAAACAATTCGCCGCGATTTGTTAACCGTTATTTTACATAAAAAAATAGCGGCAATTGATATTCACAAGCCCAAACTGGTTCGCAATGGGGTAATTAATTTCAAAAAGGGTCTCATCGGTCAGGAATTTTACGATATCGGTCGCATCGGCAAATTAATGTATTTTCACCTCCCCCGAAAAAAATACCTCCTAGTCCATTTAAAAATGACCGGGCAGTTAATTTATCAGGAAAAAAACGAATTAATCGCCGGCGGACACAACTGGCCCCCGATTGAAGAAAAACTACCCAATAAATATTCACATATAATTTTTACCTTCACCGACAATTCCCAATTGTTCTTTAACGACCAACGCCAATTCGGTTATATGGAAATTGTCGAACAGAAAAAATTGGATAAAATCATCGCTGATTACGGCATTGAACCACTCACCGATAACTTTATTTTTGAAGATTTTAATGAATTGCTAAAAGATCGTCAAGCCAGCATCAAAACCATTCTTCTCAACCAAAAACTAATCTCGGGCATCGGTAATATCTACGCTGATGAAATTCTCCATGCTTCCGGTGTGCATCCTCAGAAAAAAGCCGGCAAACTCTCCAAAAAGAAAAAAGAAACCATCCATCTTCACAGCAATCGAATTATCGAGGAGGCCATCGAGTATCGCGGCACCACTTTCAATAATTATCGAGATTCAAGTGGAAAAAAGGGGAACTTCGTTTCTCGTCTAAAAGTTTACGACCGAGAGGGAGAAAATTGTTTAACCTGCAACAATCCCATCGTCCGCAAAAAATTCAATGGGCGCAGCGCCCACTATTGCCCGAAGTGTCAGAAGTAAAATTCGTATTAGCAAATATTAGAAAAGGGGTCCCTAAAAATTACTCGAAGAGGAATTTTTGGGGCAGAGGAGGAACAATCCGACTCAAGTGGACTGCGACATGCGCTCGTTAGAGCGATTTTGTCGGAGGAAACGAGGAGGATTAGTTCCGACGAGCCGCCCTAGCTCAATTGGTAGAGCAATGGTATCGTAAACCATAGGTTGTCGGTTCAATTCCGACGGGCGGCTTCAGGTAGCAGTTTTGATATTTGATATTTGACATTTGCGATTTTTATTAACACTTCTGCCAATTTTTGTCATTATTTTTTTTCACAACCTCACCCCAAATCCTGTATAATACCAATAGAAAGATATAAATTTTCTAGTCAATATGAAAAATCGGGAACAGCCAACTGTCAGGATTGGTAAATTATACAGCAAGCTTTCCGGACAAAAATCTCTCATTCAAGTCGAACACTATGTCCCCACCAAGTCCACGCTGAAAAAGCATGGCAGTCTTTATTTTGTGATTGAAATTACCAACCCCCAGCCCGACTCCAAAAAAGTTATCGATACAATTATTGATACCAGCGTCAAATATTTCTATAAAAACCTGGATGACACTTTAAGCGCTTTCGAAATTGCCCTCCGTCACGTTAACGAAAAATTGGCCGAATTAGCTGAAAACGGTAACTCTCATTGGATTGGCAATCTGAACAGTCTAGTCGTGGCTATACATAAACATGACATTCACTTAGCTCAAACTGGCTCATCAGAAGCTTTTTTAATTCGCAATAAAATCATCAGTCACATCACTGAGGGACTTTCTGAAAAAGGCGACGACAAACATCCGCTCAACACATATTTAAACATTTCCAGTGGACAGATGAAGCCGGGCGACCGAGTCGTCATGGCCACCGAGCAACTATATAACAATCTTTCTCTTGATCGAATTCGCCGCTTAGCGGTACAACACAGTCCTTCCACATGTGTAGCTGAAATCGCCCGCATTCTGGCCCAGGAAAACATCCGCACTATCGGCGCTATGATTCTTGAAGCCACTAGTGAGGAAAAGTTGGCTAAAGAAGTCATCCGACCGCAACCGGAAGACGTGGTACTACAAGATCGAATTCATTCCGGCACCCCGTTCTCGGAAGCTTTGTTTAATGCCCGCAGCAATTTGGATAAAGTCGGGCTTTTCTTCACAAATAGTTGGAGTAAAATCACTGAATATATCGGCAAACTGCGTGGTCAAACAAGTGGTGTTAAAAAACGCACCCCCAAGGAGCCGCCTAAAAAAACTGCCAAAAGCCCGAAAAAACCACCCAAAACCAACACCAGTATTCGTCAACAAACCTCCCAAAGCCTGCTACAGAAAATTAACAAGAAAGCACCCAACAAACAAATCCTGATTATCGTTGTGCTAATTGTATTAGTGGCTGCCCTGGCTTTCAGCGTCACCTATCTGCGCAACCGCCAAAACATCAATGACAAAATGAACGCCGTCTCCGAAAAAATCGCCCTGGCCGAAGATCTCATTAATCAAGCCGACAACGCATTAATTATCGGTGATAAAGCTACCGCCAAACAGAACTTCAACCAAGCTCAAGACACATTATATGAAATTCAAAGCTCGCCCTATCACACCGAAGAAATCAGCTCCCTGCAACTTAGAATTGATTCCAAATTAGATGAGGTCGACAATATCATTCGCATCAATGTCGAACAACCTCTGGCCGATCTCGCCGCTATCGACCCGGAAAACAATCCGGATTACACCCACCTATACAAAATTGAAGACAATCTCTACACATTCTCCGATGAAATCATATCGGTCAACACTAAAAATGGAACCATTACCGGCATTACCGGATTTGACATTAATAATTTCGTCGGTGGCAGTCTGACCAACGACGGTGACAGCATCACCTTTTATCACAATGGCTTAATGCAAAAATTCGCTCCTTCCAATAACACCCTGATTGACATCACCACTCTCGACACCGCCTGGAAACCCGGCGTGGAACTAGCCAGCTACTACGAAAATCTTTATTTACTCTCCCCGATAGAAAACCAAATCTACAAATACGCAACTTTGGGCGGCAATGCTTATTCAGCCGCTTCTGCCTACATCGATAGTCCAGATAGCATTGACATATCCAATGCTAGCGACATTGCCATCGACGGAGGCATATATGTATTAAAAAAAGACGGCGCCGTACTATATTTTGAACAGGGTGCCCAACAGAATTATTCTCTAGCCGCCATGCCGGAACCCTATACCACCTTCTCCTCCCCCACTCAACTTTATACAGTTGAAGAATTTGAATACATTTTCGTCCTCGACCCCGGTAACAAGCGTATCGTCCAATTCCAAAAAGAATCCGGTGATTACATGCAACAGTTTGTCGGCGAGGAATTAAAAGACATCGACAGTTTCTACGTCAACGACAAAATCCGCACCATTTATGTCCTAGCTGATAACAAAATATATACTGTAAATTATTAATGACAACAGACCTGCACTAATACATAGAGACGCAAAATACTAAGTCTTAACAATATAAAAAGACACCCATTTATAGGTGTCTTTTTTATTTTTACCCCAGAATTTTTCCGTTTATATACGTAATACCGTCAACCACACCTTTTAATAAATGTGGAACGAAACCCTCATCAATCACTTTTGCAGCATCTATTATTCGCACTAACTTACCAGCTGCACGTAGATAAATATCAGATACCGGAACCCGAGATAATTTACTAGCCGATACAAAGAAAGATTCTAAATCATAACTCAATTCTAGATTACTGCATTTGTCGGCCAAGCCCTCGGCATATCTTGTCAAATGAACAGCCAAATCACTCTTGCTCACCTGCTTATTAAACTCAACATAAGCATCAAGACATTCTTGCCATTTCCCTTCTTTATGAAGAGCTATAGCTTCTTCGATACGCTTAACAAGCATATCCAAACAAAACTTAGTCTCTGTCTTATCTACTTTCTTAAACTCCAAAATAAAGTCTGTCAATGTATCAAATGCCAACTTTTCGCCCTCTTTTTCCCATGCCTCCTTAACAATAACCTCTCTCCGTTTCAGAAATGTATCACGTAATCCCACACTACTCACCCCCTTTTCTTCTATTTTTAAATAACTATCTTAGCTTAATTTGACCAAATTATAATATTCATAATCACTTTGGTCAATAGACAAGGCCGTCTCATAGAGCAATCTCAGTCATATTAAAAGAGCTCCATTTTTGGGAGCTCTTATTTATTCAACTAACATTTTTAATCAAATCTTCCACAGCTGCTATTTGGGTTTCCAGCAAGTCAGCACAATCGCTATTTTCTTTATCCTTTGCATGAGCCTCCTGTAAAGCCTGTATTAAATCACCTGCCAGTTTGACAACTACTGCTACCGCCGCCATCTCCACTTCCTTTAAATAAAGACCGAATTTCTGATCCACCTTTAACCACCTTTCCAATTCAGAATCGTCTTCAATGCCAAACCTCTGATCAATCTTCTTCAACATTTTTTCCATCCGGTTCATCGTCCGCATCATATAGTCAATTTTCTTCATAGTCGCAGGTGCCTGCCGAATAGCAGATGCTATCATTCTTTTTCTAACCGTTGGCGAACTTTTTTTGATAAGCCCCAACATATTGTTCAATCCTGCCAGCATCGATTGTTGTTGTGCTAGAACTTCCCTAACTTCCACGTGTTTTTCCGCATCAGCAATACTCTTGAAATATTGTGTTTTAATGTCCAGCAAAACCCTTTCCCGCTTCAACTTAACTTCATACTCTGCTTTCATTTGGGACATCATCCGGAAACAACCATCTCTTGTCCGATCCATCCATCATCATCCTTTCTGTTTTTGAATATTCATATAATATACCATTAATAGCCGTATGTCAACGTTATTAATTATATTAAAAGAGCTCCATTTTCAGAGCTCTTTTTTTGTTTTTTTTACTCACTCGATTTATTAGTAATTAATTCAATCAAACTAAATACAAACTTAGTAATTTTTTCTAATTTAGGCTTCGCCTGCTTGGCGTTCAGAGCCATAACTTCATGCATCAACAATACCAAAATATTATGTCCGGAAATCGATGAAATCAACCTAATCGTGTTTTTCTTACACAAAGTAAATATGCGATCAAAATGATATCTGCTTTCCTGGTGTTCAGATACAAGCGACAGAACACTATTGAATCTTTTATCCAGGTCATCAATGCTTCTATCGCATGCTTCAAGATTTTCTAAGATTAGTTTGTTAACAACTATCCAAGTATTTTTATACTTTTTCCACTCATCCTCACCGCGCCCACTTGCATAGTGTGCATTCTTTAAAATCATATGCATCTCGATCAAAACTCTGTGCACAGCACCTAACGAATCTTTTGCATCTAACACAAAATGTCCCAAATTACATCCGTTTTTTAACCCATATTCCTTGACCAGTTCTTTAACTTCTTTGTCTAAATCAAACAATTCCAATCACATCCTTTTCATAAAGTGCGAGCTTTTTTACTACGAACTAGTATATTTCATATCCTCTTACAACTCAACCAAAAGAGCTCCAGTTTCAGAGCTCTTTCCAATTTATATCTTCCAGACTAGTTCATAGAATTTGTTTCCTTTTTTTTCGCCCGTTTTTCTCTTTCCTTGTTCATCAACTCAACTACCTCTTCAACTGCCTTGTCCATCCCATGAATATACTCCACCGACTGATTGACGCATTGCAGTAATATATCATGAACCAGATTTGACAGTTTGATATGAAGCTCAATTTCAGACACCTTTTGCACCATACTGTTAAATTGTTCCGTAAAACGATAGGTGCCAAAATCATATTTTTTAGCAACCTGGTCCTGTTCCTCACTAGATTTTTTTTCAATTTGATAGGCATCCTCTGCCAGCCTCTTCATATCATTCAAACTCTCAACATTTATCACATTTGATTTTTGATAGCAAAGTTTAAAATCATCCCATCTTTTGTTATTAATCATGTGATAATTGGTGGTAATGCTGCCAAGAGAACCAGTTAAACAATAGAGTGCATCCAGCTTCTCATGAGAATGAGGATAATAACCCTCTCTTTCAAAGAATTTATACAATCGCTCGAGGGCAAATTTATATCCCTGATTGCGTCCATTCTCCTCATGATTTTTTTCCATCAATTCACGCATTTCCTCAACCATTTATTCACCTCCCCGTCTTTTTAATATACCCAGACACTTTTAATGACATCATAATCCCAGTAAATGTTTTGGTCAATAATTGGATACGCAATTATTCGCATTTCGGCAATATTGAAAAGAGCCCATTTTTGGAGCTCTTTTGTTTTAATTTAACAAACTTCTATCAACTCTAAACTCTTTTGATCCATTTTTACAGTTGCGCACAATTCTTTCATTACCTTTAAAACTATTTCCACTCTCTCTCGATAACTCAGTTGAAGCAAAGGGAATCTCTGTTTATCTTCAAGCACCAATGGCAATAGAACATATCCAATGTACGAAACCACTAGCCTTACATTATCAAGCACAAATAAATTTGACCTGGTGTTTATATCTAGATAACAATCGATTAGCTTAATATACTGCTCATGACCAGAATAAAGATCACTAAACTCTAATGTAGGATCAATCGGAATTGGATCACCCATTCTTCTAGTCGACAATTTGAATGGCCCACAGTCAATATCATCATCATGTTTTTTCAAGAACCACTCAACGCCCTTTAAGTATTCGTCATACTTATTGAGAGCTAATATTATCTCTGATATTCTATCTTCTACTGACCCTTCGACTAACTTTTCCAGATAACCCAAAACACCAGAGAATGAACTTATTACAGCGTCAAGAACACTATCACAATCATCCCATTTACCCAATACACCAAAAAACATCAGAAACTCATGATATAGCTCTCTCATCACTTGCCCTTCAAATCTCTTGCGATTACTTAGGACCAATAACTTTTGACGAAAATGATTTTCTCTCTCCATATTTATCCCCTTTCCTTTTTAATGTTCCAAAGATATAACGAAATTATAGTATTAATCGAAATATTTGTCAATAATAAGACACGATAAATCGTGTCTCTACATTAACAGGCCAATTAAAACCCACTCTGACTAAAGTTCCTACATCCTCTCCAACGCATCTATCCCCAATAGCCTCAAACCATTCTTTAAAACTATTGAAAGCATTTTTAACATCGCTAGGCGAGAATTGCGCTTGGCCTCATCTTTCTCATCAATCACACGATGCTGATGATAAAAATTGTTGAAATCCTGACACAGACCATATAAATATTTAATCATCACCGCCGGATTATATTCACCAGCTGACCGCTCAACATAGTCAGTAATTCGACTGATTTCCATCAATATCCTATCCATCTCCGGATTAGTATCAGATATCTCCAAATATGCCAAATCTCCTGCTTTGGCTAAAATACTCTGAATCCGAGCATATGTATAAAGTAGATACGGCCCAGTCTCACCATCAAACCGTAACGCTTCCTCTTTATCAAAATTAATCGCCTTGTTTACATCTTGATTAAGCAAGACAAATTTCAGCGCCGCCTGACCAATTTTTTCCGCTCGATCCTCCAACTCATCTTCAGAGATATCTATGTCGCGACTTAAAATCTCTTTTTTGGCCAAATGATGCAACTCATCAAGCAAATCATCCCATCTATCCCCCACTCCGGCTCGAGAAGACATTTTCTTGCCCTCAGCTGTATTGACCATCGCATAAGCTAGATGATACATCTTTGACTTGTCGGCAATCCCAAATCGATCCAGCAATTCAAACAACACATCAAAGTGGTATCTTTGCTCACTGCCCACCACATAAATTGATTTATCCAGATCCAAATCATCCAGCTTTAATTTGGCAAAATACAAATCCTGAACCATGTAGACTGAGGTACCATCATTACGCCGCAGAATCTTCTTGCCCAACTTCATATCCTCTAGATCAACCTCCACCGCCCCATCATCCAATACATAACTTTTGCCGGCCTTAATCGAATCTTCAACAAGATCTTTACCGAATTTATACATCTCCGATTCCAAATATTTCTTCTCAAAAGCAATTCCGACCCGATCTAACGTCTGACCCACCCCGTCAAAAAACCAATCGTTCATTTTCTTCCACACCGACATAACTTCCCGATCACCCTCTTCCCAGCGTTGTAACCATTGCTGCACTTCGTCATTCAAATTGTCATCCTCTTCGGCTTTCTGTCCAAACATAATGTAATACTTACCCACCAAATGATCTGGCTTTAACTCGGCAGTTTCAGGAGTCTCATCCCCTCCCCACTTACAATACGCCAACATTGATTTACAAATATGAACACCACGATCGTTATACAAAACTATCGGCACCACTTCGTAACCAGCAAACCGCAAAATTTCTACCAAGCTCTTTCCAATCGAACCATTACGAGCATGTCCAATCGTTAGCGGTTTATTAGTGTTGGGCGACAAATACTCCACCCCGATTTTCTGATCGGTTTTCGGTAAACTACCATACATTTCACCACATTCACCTACTTCTTTAGCCAGCCATTGATAATACTTCTCTTTATTAATAAAGAAATTTAAATAAGGACCATTGGCTTCCGCTTTGGCAATCAACTCTCCCGGCCTCACCTTCTTGGCCCATTCGGTCGCGATTTCTTGAGGGCTTTTACCCAACTGTTTAGCCATCACAAAGCACGGCCAGGCCACATCACCGGCAATTCCCTCCGGTGGTTTTTCCAAAACAATGTCTTCCGCCCGGACCTCCTCCGATACGAGCCAGTTCTTCACTTCTTGTTTAAATTGTTGCCAAACGTAATTCATCTTTTTTCCACAAAGTTAAACCCCCGATTAATTAAAACTTCCTTGGCGTATTCCAAGTCATCATGTTTTACCAATATATAATCCGTATCAAAAGTGGACAAAGCAAAAATACTCACATCCACTTCCGCCAACGGCTCGGCGATTGACGACAACACTCCAGTTAAAGAAAAATCCAACGGTCCTATCACTTTAATCACCCGCCAATCCGGTTCAGATTTTATTCCCAGTGGGATTTGATTCTCCAAAGTCACCACGGATAACTCATCTTCGGAAGCGGTAATCGAATAGAAAATTGCGTTAAAAGCCCAATTGGGAAATCCCCGATCAGGATCGAGCCGACAAACTGCGAATTTGTTGGGCAAAATGGTTAACTTCATTTAATTTTTTTAATTCGGACAAACCTCAATTTCCCTACCCGCACCACCACCTCGCCATCTACATCCAACTTTTGATTGAAATCCATAAATTTTTCATCATTAACCTTTACCGCTCCCTGCTGCATCAGGCGCTTAACCTCGGATTTTGATGACACCACTTTATTATCCGTCAACAAATCCACCAAATTTACCTGATCATCTTTAACTTCAATTTCCAGCATATCGTCCGGAATATCTTTTTTACTAAAAACTTCAATGAAATTCTCTTTTGCCGATTTCGCCTCTTTCTCCCCGTAAAACATCTGCGTAATCTCTTCAGCCAATCTTATCTTAGCATCTCGAGGATTTGGTTCTTTCATAATTTCTGCGATTTCATCCATACTCAACCAAGTGCAATTTATAAACAAAATCTCAACCATCTCATCAGGTTGAGACATAATCTGACCAAACATATCCTTCGCTCCCACATGCAAAAACACTCCCACTCCCCGACTCTTCGACATCATCTCGCCCGTAGTCGGATTGGCCATCAAAGTCACCACCATCACAAACTTCTCTTTATTGTTAATCTTCCTCTGCAAATCACGCCCCACCAAAGCATTAAAGGTTTGATCAGTGCCACACATCTCCACATCCACATCCATCGCTACACTATCATAGCCTTGCATAAGTGGATACATGAATTCGTGAAGATGAATAGGCTTACCTTCATTCATTCTTTTTTCAAACATATCTCTTTCCAAAAATTGCTGCACCGTAAAATTACTTGCCAACTTGAGAATATCCTCAAAATCCATTTTTGAAAACCAATCATCATTATACTTAATCACCGGAGGGTTGTTTTTATCATTAAAACCCATCAATGGCTCGATCAGCTTTTTCCACTCCTTTACATTTTTCTTAACCTCTTCTTTGGTCAACTGAACTCGAGCTGAATCCCTCCCACTCGGATCGCCAATTCTAGCCGTAAAATCACCAAACAAGACGATTACCTCATGACCAAGTCGACGAAACTTCTCCAATAACATAAAGTTTTTCGCGTGACTAAGATGCAAGGTTGGGGCAGTTGCATCAAACCCAATGTAAAACTTCAACCTTTCTCCCAACATCAACCTCTCTTTGAAGGCTTCTTTGGTGGGTAATATTTCCACTATTGTCCCTCGATCCAATACTTCATCTATCTTCTTTTCGTCCGTAATAATTTTCATAAATAAATGTTATTCATATATATCGTCTTCGCCTTAGCGAAGACACCTCGGTAGTTAGCTAAAGGGTTTTTCGCTGTGGTTTTGACCTTTGCGTTTTTAGTTTTGACCTCTCTTCTATTATAGTATAATGAAAAAAGATTATAACCTTAAATCTAACCTTATGTATACTTCGATTGTGAAATGGATTTTACAAATCGGTTTCTTTATATTTTCGCTTTGTGTCTTAGCGGTTTCTATCCTGTTTTTTAACCTGTCCACCGAAATTCCTGACCCAACCAAACTAATGGAGCGCGAAATCGCCCAAACCACTAAAATCTATGACCGCAACGAAAAATTACTTTACGAAGTGCATGGCGATGTCCAGCGTACCCTGGTTACTATTGATGAAATACCCGATTATGTCAAACAAGCCGTTATCGTCACTGAAGATAAAGATTTTTACACTCACAGTGGCTTCGATCTGCGTCGCATGATTGGCGCCACCATCAACAACCTGCTCAACCGCGATGTTTACGGTCAAGGCGCTTCCACCATCACCCAACAATTAGTCAAAAATACCATTTTGACTAGTGAAAAAACTTATACTCGAAAAATCAAAGAACTCATCCTGTCTATCGAATTAGAACAAATCTTTACCAAAGACGAAATCCTGCAAATATATTTAAACGAAATCCCGTTCGGCAGTATTGCCTATGGCGTCCAGGCTGCCTCCGAAATATACTTTGACAAAGACATTAAAGACCTAACTATCGCCGAAGGCGCAGTGCTGGCTGCCATTATTCAGTCACCAACATACTATTCACCATACGGCAACCACACTGACGAACTTTCTGAACGACATCACGGCATTCTCCGCGCCATGCACGAGGCCGGTTACATCGACGAAATGCAAATGGAGGAAGCCATCAACGAACAAATCCAGTTTAAGCGCCGCCAGGAAGACATCAAAGCTCCCCACTTCGTTTTTTACGTACTGGAAAAACTATCCGAGAATTATGCTCAAAAAACCATTGAAGAAGGTGGTTTGAAAATTGTCACCACTCTGGATTTAGACAAGCAAAATAAAGCTCAAGAAATCGTTACCCGGACCGCCGATTACAATCGCACCGCCTACAACGCCAGCAACGCCGCCCTGGTATCAATTGACCCAAAAACCGGACAAATTCTGGCCATGGTCGGATCCCGCGACTACTGGGACAGCGATAACGATGGCAACGTCAATGTGGCCACCGCTGAACGACAACCCGGCTCTTCATTCAAACCCCTAGTTTATGCCATGGCCTTTATGGACAAATGGTTTCCCGGATCAACCTTGTTTGACCTAAAAACCGATTTTGGTGGCGGATATACTCCCGACAACTATGACAAAACCTTCCGCGGTCCGGTCACCCTGCGCTCCGCCCTACAGAACTCACTCAATATCCCAGCCGTTAAAGTACTAGCCCTGGTCGGAGTAGAAAAAGCCGTCCAAATTGCCAATGAAATGGGCATCGCCTCACTTGATGATCCGGACCGATATGGTTTATCCCTAGTATTGGGTGGTGGCGAAGTCAAACTAACCGAAATGGTTGGCGCATTTAGCATTTTTGCTAACAACGGGAAATTAAATCCCATCACTCCCATATTAAAAATTGAAGACCACCAAGGCAATATCATCGAAGAGTACACCGAAGAATCCCGACAAGCTAATGAAAAAGAGGTCCTACCGCCGCAAGTGGCTTACATTATGAACAACGTACTTTCCGACAACAATGCCCGTGTACCTGCTTTTGGACCCAATAGCGACCTATACATCCCCGGCCAAAATGCAGCCGCCAAAACCGGCACTACCGATGAATATCGAGACGGCTGGACAATCGGCTACACTCCAACCGTAGTCACTGGCGTCTGGGCTGGTAACAATGATAACACCCCGATGAATAATGGCCCCGGCATATTCGTCGCCTCTCCAATCTGGAACGAATACATGAGATTCGTCCTCGATGGTCAACCACTAGTTGAATACGATAAACCCGACGGCATCGAAAACGTCACCGTCGACAAATACTCTAATTTAAAACCAATTCAAGGCAGCGAAACCGTTACCGATATTGGCGCCAATTGGCACCAACCAACTGAAACCTCCAAAGATATCAGTGTTTATCGTGTCTGTAAATCCAACGGCAAGTTAGCTGACGACTCCATTCCTGAAGAACTCACCGAAGAAAAAGTATTCCGAGTGGTACACTCGGCCATGCCCGACAATGAAAACTGGGAAAAACCGGTTCAAGGCTGGGCTGCCGGTGCCGGTTTATCCGCACCGCCCCCTACCGACATGTGTACCATTGATGAAGTTAAACCAACCATTACGATTGTCCAACCACAAAACGGCGCCACCGTAAATAACAACCTGGTAATTCATACTAACATTAACGCACCGACTGGCGTTGAAAAAGTCGATTTCTATTTTGACGGCAATTACATCGGTACCTCTACCACCGATCCCTTCTCCATGACTTACAATGCCAGCGGCGAAACCAACGGCCAACACTTTATTCAGGTTAACATGACTGACAAATCAGAGTTCACCGCATCCGATACCGTTAATATCACCATTTCTAATCAGGCTGACCCAAATCCCCCCACCGTCACTTTCGTCACTCCGGCCAATGGCTCCAATCTAAGTCAATCCCAATTCCCCTATGCCCTACAAGCCAATGCTTCCGACAGCCAGTCTGGAGTCAACCGAGTTGAATTCAAGGTCAATTCTATTCCCGTCGGCACTGATTACACCCCTTCCGGCAGCACCTACTCCATATCATGGAGCTTTCCCGGAACCGGCAACTATAGTGTTACCGCCATCGCCTTTGACAATGACGGCAACGAAAACAGCTCCACCGTCAATATCGATATCAACTAATTAACTTACCGTGTCAGAAAAACCACCCATCCTAAGAGCCATCGACAATCTTATCCTGCCAATTAAATTGTATTTCAGTTGGTCAGTTCCGTTTATGGCCAAATTTGTCCCGACTATTATTTTTCTACTCTATGCCATCTTACCCACCGACATTATCACGGACTGGTTGCCTGTCATCGGAGTAATTGACGACGCTGCCGTTTTTACCACCTGCGCTTATTTATTGGTGCAAATGACTCCGGATGACATCATCGCCAAAATCCAATCGCAGTCAAAATCAAAACAATCGAAGCAAAGCAAAGTCTTTGATATTAAAAGTAAAAAATAAACTATATAATTGTCGCTTGCGACTCCTTGGTAATTAGTTAATGAGTTTTGGGTTGTGGTTTTGCGCTTTAAGATTTTACCTTTGAGCTAATATAAATTTATTAATTTAACATATAAAAAATGAAAAAAACATTGTTTGCCCTTTTGGCAACACTGCTAATGCTGCCGGCCACATCATACGCCGTTCATGACACCCCCACCGTTGACACCAACCCAACCAACTACAGCTGCACCTGGCACTCACAAAGCGACTGGCCAGTCATGCAAACCCAGGAAATCACTACCGCTTGGATAAAATATACCAACACCGGCACCGCCACCTGGTACAACTACGGTGATTATCCGGTCCGACTCGGCACCTCCCATCCCCAAGACCGCAATTCTGATTTTTACAAACACACCTGGCTATCCTCAAATCGTCCGGCTAAACTTAAAGAATCAAAAGTCGAGCCCGGCGAAGTCGGGACATTTGAATTTTATCTAAAAGCTCCGGCCAATCCCGGCACATATGACGAATATTTTCAACCGGTCGTCGAAGGCCTCACCTGGATGAATGACTGGGGGGTATTCTTACGCGCTACCGTTGAAGGCGAGCCCGTACCTGACCCTGACGACAATCAAGAAGGTTATCACGCCCTCTGGCATTCCCAAAGCGATGACAACCTTACGCTTGATCCTGGTGAAATCACTACTGTTTGGGTCAAGTTCACCAACACCGGCACCGCCAATTGGTATAATTCGGGATCCAACCCGATTCATTTAGGCACCGACAACCCCCGCGACCGCTCCTCAAATTTCTATAAACACACCTGGTTGTCCGCTAATCGAGCCACCGGCATGGTTGAATCCGCGGTTGAACCAAATCAACGGGGAACCTTTGAATTTTATCTGAAAGCCCCGGACACCGCCGGCTCTTATCGAGAATACTTCACCCCGGTCGCCGAAGGCTTAACCTGGATCGGCAACAATGGGGTCTACTGGGACATCACCGTTACCGGCGACACCAATAACGACACTCCTGTCACAACCGGAGATTTTGATTTAACCGGATATTATAACGACGGCAAAGTCAAGTTATTCTGGGACAGCTACAGCGCCCTTCAAACATCAACTAGCAGCAACATCGATGGCTATAAGATTGTCCGCAGCCAAACCTCAACCAGTCCGGTCTACCCGGATGACTGGTGGGTATACGTCACCGGCCAGGACACTACCAGCTACTATGACACCTCCACTAGCGCCGGCCAAACTTATTACTACCGAGTCGGTGCCTACAAATCCGGCCAAGGGGTAATAGAATACACCAACCACATCACCATTGAAACACCAGCCGGAGAAGATAATGACGATGCCACTCCGGAAGAACTAACACTCTCTTACAACGAGCACACCAGCGGATTGCAGCTAAACTGGGATACCTACGCCAATGTTGATGGGTATAAATTACTGAAATCCGAAACTGACAACACACTCACCTATCCCGAAGATAACTACTATAAATACATTACCGGACAATCCAGTTACTCATACATCGACACCAATGTTTACAACGGCCATGACTACTATTACCGCATCGGCGCTTATGACAACGGCAGCATTGTAGCCTATTCCAATACTATTCATGTCTACTACGAAAATGGCAATGCCGTGAATGAAGATTTTATACTATCCGTTAATGAAGCCGGCAACACCTTACAATTAACCTGGGGTGAATATACCGATAATAATATTTCCGGTTATAAAATCCTGCGCTCCACCACCGACAGCAACTTAACCTATCCGGAAGATGGGTATTACAAATACATCGGCAACGCTGGTGCGACCAGCTACGTTGACAGCAACGTCAATCCCGGTACTCGGTACTACTACCGTGTCGCCGCCTACTACAACGGCTCGGCGTTAGATTACACCAACACAGTTGAAATCAATTACGACTAGTCTTCGATTTAAGAAATCAAAGAACCCGCGTTCTTTATCGAACCCGGGTTCTTTTTTATTTCATTAATATTGATTTCTACCATCGGAAAACATCCCCATTAAAAAATATACTTATTTTGCCAGGTTTTCTATTTTCCAAAGCATTTATCAAATAATTGCTTAACGTTTGTGACTCGATTAAAGCCAGCTAAATCACTCTCCCCCGCCCCCAGGACCGTATTATAGCCAAAACTAACCGCTTCATTAACTCGCTTATTCAACGAACCCACTCGACGCATTTCCCCCAGCAACCCAATCTCACCCAGCACCACCGCTTCCGCCGCCACTGGCTTATTCAGCATCACCGAGGCAATCGCCGTCACCACGGCGGCATCAGCCGCCCGATCACGAATCTTAAAACCACCAACTACATTTAAATAAACATCTTTATCCGTCACATCCAAACCCACTCGCTTGCTCAACACCGCTAGCAACATATTCAATCGATTATTGTCAAACCCGACACATGTCCGCCTAGGATTACCGTAATTCGTCCGGTCAACAATCGCCTGAAACTCCACCAAAAACGGTCGCGAACCCTCCATTGCCACCGTCAAGACCGAGCCGGGAATACCAGCCTGCCGCTCTTTTAACAATAACTTGGACACCGACTCCACCCCTAGCAACCCCTTTTCGGTCATAATCATCACCCCGGTTTCATCCGACGAACCATAGCGATTCTTCAGCACCCGCAAAATTCGCATATTACCAGTTCTTTCCCCCTCAAAATAAACTACCACATCCACCAGGTGTTCCAAAATCTTCGGCCCGGCCACCTCCCCATCTTTAGTCACATGTCCGATCAGTATAAACGTAATATTATTCGCTTTGGCCAATTGCATAAGATTGTAGACACAATACTTAATCTGGGAAATCGATCCCATAGTCTGAGTTATCTCCCCACTGACCATGGTTTGCACCGAATCAACAATTACCAAATTATAATCACCCTCGCTAATCACTTTTTTCATTCCTTCCAGCAACACCGTATCGACAAAATCGATATTATCATTGGCCTCCAGTCGCTTAGCCCTAGCCGCTACTTGACCGAGCGACTCCTCACCTGACACATACAACACCTTATTATTTTGAGCCACCTGACTGGCCAACTGCAGTGTTAAAGTGGACTTACCAATTCCCGGCTCTCCACCAAGCAACACCAAACTACCCTTCACCAAACCTCCACCGAGCACTCGATCACACTCCCCCAAACCGGAGCTAATTCTTTCCCCTACATTTTCCGCCTGACTAAGCTTCTTCACCTTTACATCTTGCTGAATCACCCCCTCCACCTTTTTCAGCGCCTCGATATCTTTTTTGTTAGCCTCCTTTAAACTATTCCATTCCCCACAGGCGTCACACTTACCCGCCCAGCGAGAAAACTCATTACCACAGTTCTGACAAACAAAAACTCTCGCCTCAGCCATCTACCACCTCCATATCCATAATATTTATTATTTTGTTGATTTGATTATTAAAGTGATTATCTTGAAAATTTCCTACCAAATTCATCTTTTCAATATGAGTACCGGCCAAACGTGCACCCGAACCCCAGTATAAAGCCTCAATTTTTTTCCCGCCTAAATCTACCTCAAATTTAGTATGGTCCCTGGTTTTTCCAATTTGCCGTTGCGAAATCACGGGAACGTTTTCCACCAACACACTCAACTCCGGATTCCCCACACCCAGCGGATGCATCCGCTTAAAAACATCCCAATAATCAAGTTTTACCTTTTCCGCCTCCATTTCAATATCAACATCAATTACTCTTGGTTTATCTAAATCAAGTCCATCCATCAAACCCCATATCGATTGCTGAAAATCTGACCACTTACTTTTGTCTAAACTAAATCCACCGGCCTGTTCATGGCCGCCAAAATTTTCCAACCAATCAGCCGACTGACTAAGCAGCTGTTCCACATTCACCCCATCCACCCCTCGTACCGAACCAACCATTTTATTGCCATCAATCTCAGCCAAAAAAACCGGCCGATTATACTTGTCCGCCATCTTACCAGCCACCAAACCAAGCAAACCCCGCAACCAACCCTCTCCAGCTGCCATTATCACCTTTTTCTCAGAATCAATTGCCGGCAATATTTGATCAACAATTCGATCAACTTCCTGGCGCCGACACTGATTTATCTGATTCAGTTCCAACGCCAATTTTTGTGCCTTTGCTGCATCTTTAGTCACCAGAACCTCCCATCCAATCAGAGGTGCACCCAATCGTCCAACCGCATTTAATCTCGGTCCAACCAAAAAAGCCAAATCAAAACTGGTTAACTGATTATCCTTCTTCCCGGCTACCTTCAATAGATAATCTAAGCCCGCCCGACGACGATTGGTAATCACCTGTAATCCATACTTTACCAAAATTCGATTTTCGCCCACTAGCGGCATCATATCAGCCACCGTTCCCAAAGCCACCAAATCCAAATTCCACTTCAACCACCAATCTGCTTTGTCCTTAGTGATACCTTCCCAATCCGACAACAAACCTCGAGCCAAAACATAGCCCACTCCCACTCCAGCCAAATCCTTAAAAGGATATTTGCATAGCGGTTGATGAGGGTTAATCACGGCCGCACAATCCGGCAAGACCTCACCCACCTGATGATGATCAGTAATAATAAAGTCGATATGCGAACATTCATCTATTACCGATTTAGCCCGAATGCCACAATCTACCGTAATCACCAAATCCGCCTTAATCTTGTCTAAATTTTCTTTTTTTAATCCATAACCATAGTCATATCGATTAGGAATAAACACCTCAACCTCAAACCCCAACCAAGATAACAATTCAAACATTAATGCCGCGGCGGTCAATCCATCAGCATCATAATCTCCATAAACACAAACCTTTTCCTTATTCTTATATGCCTGGCGCAAACGATCAATCGCCGCTTCCATACCCCTCATTAAAAATGGATCAGCCAAGCTAAACTCTGGATTAAAAAACCGATCCACGTCAACATCATCACCAAAACGATTGCGCAAAACTGTCGCTAGAACATCATCACCATCCCTTTTATCCGGCCGATTCCAAACAAATTGTCGACTAATCACTGACATATTAACAATTGTGTTTATTAATTAAAAACAAAATAAGAGAGCCTTTATTTCGCCCTCCTCAATTTATTTATAAAATACTCGTCCCGGCACGCGCAAATCTACATATTGATCAACCAATCTTCCATTTTCTAAAAATATCGCCAACTTTTCCACCTGCAATTCCGGATTACGCAAGGTGTCAAAATAGGCCCAAAAACCTTCTCTGAATTTTATCTTCAAGTTAAAGGTGGTTTCTTCCACTTCATAACTTTCGATTTCTCTCTTTATTGACATATCAATACTGTTCCGAGCTATATTAACAAAATCAACAAAATCCCGACTGACCACTTTTGCCCCATCCTCAACCGGAACATTGGCTGCATCCGTCACCACCGGTAAATCATTATATTTATCCAAACGATTCTGTTCCTCGATGGCACCCAGCACCACTCCGCTACCATTTAACAAATGAAGTCTTCCGTCGCTTTTCCATATAATTTCCGCAACTTCCGGAATGAGTGTAATATTCAGAGAATTCGGCCAAATTTTAGCCACCTCCACTCCTGCCAAATCATCCCACTTCTCATCTACCGCTTGAGCAAAAGCCTTTTCATTAAAAAGAACCATATAGTCAGTTTCCCAAGTAAGCATATTTTTTACATCACTCTGAATGTCCTCACCGGCTCCGGCAATCTCCACCGACTTTATTTTAAAATAATCGGAAAAGAAAAGTGCGTAAACCGAACCGCCCAACAACAGCAGAAATAAGCCGACCAAAACCCACAAACGCCAACTGCCCGGCTGACTGGCTGTGCCCATCATAACTATTTCATCGTACTCTTGATCGGACTGAGTGCGCTGTCGGGCTCGCGGTCGATAATATTTTTTCTTTAAATCATCCATATTTCAATACTCTTTTCTAAAGACATACAGTGAAATTTGTTATGTTTTGTTAGGTAAGGCTTGTTTCTTGTCTGAACGAAGTGAGTTAAACAAACGAACCGGCAAAACGTAACAAATTTCACCCCCCTCACCCCGCAAACTCCCCACAAAACTGCACTTCGTTCTCCAAATTAATTCCCACCTGATTCTTCACCTCACGTTTAATCTTGTGATACAAATCGTACACATCTTGGGCTTTGGCCTCGCCACTATTAATAATAAAATTGGCATGTTCGGATGAAATCATGGCGCCACCCACACTCGTTCCCTTCAAACCAAGCCTATCCAACAATAATCCGACCGAAAAATTATCTCCCACACGACGATCGGCCACCACCTCCTCTCCCAGCACCTTGCCAATCTTCTCCCGACTAGTCTTTGTCAATTCAATATTTTTGAAAAAACAGCCGCAGGAAGGATCCCGTGGATAACAATCCTGTCGCCTAGCTTTATCTTCATCCAACTTCGCTTTTAAAATTTCACTATCACCATTTGGAAATTCAAATCTCGCTCCCAGAATCATACCCTCCTTTTGAAAGTCAGTTTTAAATTTTGATTTCCGATAACCGAAATTACAATCCTCTTTTTTGTACAACTCACAAACACCATCAAAATTACACCACTCCACTTCGTAAATATAATCAGAAATTGACTGTTGGTGCGCTTCCACATTACCAAACACCGCTCCCCCAACCGTCCCGGGCACATTACCAATTCCTTCCAGACCTCCATAACCCCGCGCAATTACCTGACGCGCCGCCACCGGCAAAAGTGTGCCTCCCCCAATATGCCACCGGTCATCAATAAATTCCACAAAATCTATCGCATTCTTAATTATTAAACCATCAAAACCCTGATCGGAAATAATCAAGTTTGAACAAGCACCAATCACATATTTTTTCACCGGCTCAAAATCGGGTAATTCCTGACAAAGATTATAAAATTCACCCTTACTTTTAACCTCAACATAAAACTTAGCCTTCCCACCCACTTTAAACCAAGTTTGATCCTTGAGATCATAATTCTCGATGATCATATTTTTTATTTCATAAATAAATCAATAAACTGGTCCGTCGGACCCGCCCCCTGAACCAACAATACCGCCCCCGACTTAATATTCTTTTTAACAAAATCTACCGCCTGCTCCACATCCGGTTTATATTCAGCCGCCACTCCCGATTGTTTTATCGCCTCCGCTAGCCCCTGGCTATTCACTTTTTGTTTGTCAGTATCTACTGTCCGTGCCTCATATACATCCAAAACCACCAATCGATCAACATTATTAAAACTCTTGGCAAAATCATCAAAAAACTGCTCCGTCCGATTGTATTGGTGGGGCCAAAATACCACCCATAATTCACGATCAGGATAATACTCATTCACACCGGCAATCGATGCCCGCACTTCGGTCGGATGGTGGCCATAATCGTCAATTAATAACACCCCATCCTTCTCACCAATTTGATCAAAACGCTTACCCGCCCCAGCAAAATCAACTAATCCCTGTTTGATGATTTCAGGTTCTATCACCAAAAAATCACACACAATTATCGCCGCCACCGCATTATAAACATTGTGTTTACCTGGAATTTTTAGCTCATATTCATCCGCTTGCAACTCGCCATCAATAGTCAGCTTAAACCTAGCCCGACCATCTTCCCATCGATATTCGATTATTTGCCAATACACACCGGTAAAATCATCCGGCCGGTCATTAAAACCAAAACCAATCTTATTTGTCGCACAATCATTAAGCACTTTTCGTACGTTAACATCATCAATATTTCCCACCAGCACCCCGTCATCCTTGGGTATTTTACTAGCAAAAGCGGTAAAAGCGGTAATAATGCTCTCTAAATCCGAATAGGTGTCTAAATGCTCTTCTTCAATATTGGTAATCACCCCAATAGTTGGCTCAAAATCTAGAAATGATCGATTAAATTCACACGCTTCTGCCAACAACAAGTCACTCTGACCGAATTTAGCGTTTGAGCCAATCGACTTCACTTTTGCTCCCACTAAAATCGTCGGATCCTCCTCGGCCTTCTCCAGCACTTCCGCTATCATCGCCGAGGTAGTTGATTTGCCATGCATCCCGGATACCGCAATCCCAATCTTGTCCCTCATCAAATATCCAATCAACTGCGACCGCCGCCATACCGGCAAACCCATCTCCTCAGCTTTTTTCAATTCCACATTATCCTTCCCAATAGCGGCTGTCACCACCACCAAGTCACAATCTGATGGGATATTGTCAGCGTCATGACCAATTCTAACATCAATACCCTTATCGGCTAATTCCTTGACCATCGTCCCCTCCTCTCGATCAGAACCGCTCACTTCTTTTCCCATGGCCTGAAGAATCTGCGCCAAACCACTCATCGAAACCCCACCAATCCCAATAAAATATATCTTATGAAAAGATTCCACACTCATAGTTTATCTGGTTAATGATTAACAAAATATTAAGCTTATCTTAATTTTCTTTATTCTCAATTACACTCTTTATTATATCAACTAAAATCTGGGCTGAACCCTCCGTCTTCATCGCCGTTGATGCGGCTGACGACATTTCTTCCATTCGCTCTTCGTCGGCTATCAACGACCGCAACAAAGTCGGCAGATTTATCTTGGTAAAATCCCTTTCTTCAATCATAATCGCCGCTCCCATATCCTCAAAACTCTTGGCATTATGAAACTGATGATTACTGGCAGAAGTAGGTAAAGGAATCAACACTGAAGGTTTAGCCAAATTAGATATCTCAGCTAAGGTCGAACCGGCCCGGGCCACCACAATATCGGCCAAAATTATAGCTCTATCAAAATCATCAATCATAAAGTCATATATCAAGTATTTACCTTTTGACTCTCCCAAGCTCATTTTTTTACGCTCCAATCGGGCAAAATCCAACTCACCGGTCTGATGAATAACATTGGCATAATCTAGAATATCCACTAAACCATCGAGAATATAGCTATTTAGTTTCTTAGCCCCCTGACTACCTCCGGTGATAAAAACCACCGGCAAACCATTATCCAATCCCCATTTTCGCTTAATTTCTTTCTTGTCCTTTTCGCCATATTTCCATTGGCGCACCGGCATCCCCGTCCAAATCATTTTTTGTTCATACTTGCTCTGATAACGCCCTACCGGAAAAGCCACCGCAATCCGTTTAGCAAATCTAGCCAAAATTCGATTAGCCAAACCCATGACCGCATCCGATTCATGAGTGACAATCGGAATACCCAACAACCAGGCCGCTATTCCCACTGGAACTGACACATAACCTCCCTTAGCTAACACCATAGCTGGCTTAAAATCACGCAACAGAAAATAACTTTGTAACACTCCCACCGGTATACGAAATAAATCCACAATATTTTGCCAGTCAAAATATCGCCTCAATTTGCCCGCCCAAACACCCTTAAAATTAACCCCACGCGCCTCTAGTACCGCCGTTTCTTTCCCGCCACTCGAACACACAAACAAAACATCATATTCGTCTTTCAGAATTTCCCATATGCTAAGCAACGGTATGACATGCCCCCCGCTTCCACCACCCGCCAACACAATTTTTGTCTCTTTTTTTTCTGATTTGGTCATAAAAAAACCTCTCCTTTTATTCTAAATCAGTTTCAGAAGAGGGACAAATTAGAAATTAACTCAAAACTCAAAGTGCAAAATTCAAAATCACAACTAAATGCCACATAAGCAGCTACCACAGTGTCACTTCGCGATATAATTCAATCACAAAACAAACATAACATGTCTAAAGAATTCTGACTTATAACAATTAACCCATCAGCTACCTATCAGTGTATTTAGATATGTTGTACAAAACCCCCACACCTACCAAGGTAATAATCAATGACGAGCCACCATAGCTAATAAATGGCAACGGTAAACCAGTTAACGGTACCAGCGACAACATCGCCGCCATATTAACAAACGCTTGAAAAGCAATCCAACTGGTAATTCCTACTGCCAATAATCGACTAAACATATCCGGTGCCCGTTTGGCAATTTGATACCCGCGAAGTATTAAAAAAGAATAAACCAACAAAAACAGTAATACCCGAATAAATCCTAACTCTTCCGCCAATACTGCATAAATCGAATCCCCCACCACCTCCGGCAAGTAACTAAATTTCTGAATACTACGGCCAAATCCCCGCCCCATCCAACCCCCCGAACCAATTGCCACCAACGCTTGTTGAATGTGATAGCCGATACCCAGAAGATTTTCCTCTGGATTTAAAAAAGCCGTCAAACGAGCCATGCGATACGGTGACAATGACACCATTAGCCAAACCAAACCAATCCCTCCCACCAACGTCAGTAAAATATGTTTAATGTCCGCTCCCGCTACAAAAAATAACACTGACGCCGAAAACGAAATAACCAACATCGTCCCTAAGTCCGGCTGCATCATAATTAAAGCCGCAATCACCCCCATGATAGTTAAAAACGGCAGATAGCCCAGTGAAAAATCTTTAATCTTCTGTCCCTTCTTAGTCAACCAACCAGATAAATATATAATAAAAGTCAACTTAATTACTTCTGATGGCTGGAAGAAAATCGGACCAACCGACACCCAGCGCCGGGCCCCACCATGCTCAAAACCAATTCCAGGAATAAACACTAAAAATAAAAATATTAAAGTCAGCATCAGCATTATCCAGGCATTTTTCTGCCAAAATTTATAATTTATCTTGGCTACCACCACAAAGGCCACTAAACCAATCAAAGCTGACACCAATTGATCACGCAAGAATTGATGACTATCACCATAAGTATCATAACTTACCACCACTGACGCCGATGATACCACTATCAATCCAAACACCACCAAACCAAATACCAAAACCGCCAGCAAATAATCCGGCTTCTTGTGTGATTTTTCCCCAAAAATCATCTCCGAGAATTTAGCTAAACCGCCCTTTTTTTTCACTAAAAATTAAAAATTATATTGAAATTGCCCCCGATTAATCCCAACGCTAAACCTAACACCGCCATCACCGCTCCAATTACCCAAAAACGCATTACCACTTTATGTTCCGCCCAACCAATATACTGAAAGGTAATATGAATTGGAGTGGAGGGAAACAACTTTTTGCCATTTCGAAGCCGCTTTGATGCTTGTTGTAAAATCACCGACAGCGTTTCCACCACAAACACAAAACCAATTATCGGCAACAACAAAGCGCTATCAGTCAACATAGCGATCACCCCCAGCGTCGCTCCAAAAGCCAACGAACCCGTATCTCCCATCATAAATCGAGCCGGATTGATATTAAACCAAAGAAAAGCCAGTTGAGCCCCAACCATGGTCGCGCAAAACAAAGCAATACCAATATTTCCCTGGAAAAAGGCAATCCCGGCAAAAGCGGCAAAAGCAATCGCCAGCAAACCGGAGGCTTGTCCATCCAGGCCATCAGTTAAATTAACCGCATTGGCCGTCGAAATAATCACCACAATAAATAATGGAATATACCACCAGCCAATTTGAAAATCACCCATAATCGGGACATGGATGCTACTAAAACCAAGTTTATAGTAAAACCAAAGCGCACCGGCCACCGCAATCAAAATAATCCAGAACATTTTCATTTTTGCACTCAAACCCTTACTCTTGCCAATCTCCTTCCAATCAAGATAATCATCTAACAAACCAACCGCCCCCATCCCCACCATAGCGAATAGCGGCAGATAAGTTTGTTCCCGACTCAAATTAAACAGCAAGGTAATTATCCCCACCACCACCCACACCAATACACCAGCCATGAAAGGCACATTACGCTTATGTTTATTGGCATGAAGCTTATAATATACCGGAGTCTTCTTCTTATCAATCGAGCTGACTTTCTGCGGCTTTTTCCAAACCTTATATTTATACAATACGTGCGTCAACAGAGGAGTTAGACCCATCGCCAAACCAAAAGCCATCACCGCCATAAACAACATTCGAATCAACTCTAATTTATATTCCATGTCATATAAACTTAAAAGCTAAGGCTTAAAGCTCAAAAATCACAACAAAAAATTAAAAGCCAACAAACCACACCACGACTCATCAATTTTTAAACTTTAACCTTTAACCTTTAATTTATTTCTGCCACTCCTCCGACTGCCTGGCTAACATATCTTTAGCCTTAGTCTTGTCCTTCATTAGTTGGTAAACCAACTTTTCCAAACGATTTTTGCCCTGAGAGCCCTTTACATAAACCATATCACCACTTATGAACAAATCATCAACCCGCGCCAACAATTCATCAGTGGTAGGAAAAATCATTATCGCATCTTCAGACATACCAGCCGAAATCGCCCCCTTTTTATACAAATAAGCATTACTTTCCACACCTACCAGTATATCAAAATAACGAGCCGCTCTTTTGCCCACCTCGATATGTCCTTTCTCAGTAGCTGCGCCCATTTCCCACATACTACCCAATACCGCCACTTTTCGTCCGGAAAAATCCATTCTCTTTAGAGTTTCGATGCCAGCCATCACTGATTCTCGACTAGAGGCATTATAACTATCGTCCACAATAGTCATGTTGTTCCGACCAGCAATCAAATTCATCCGACCTGGCAACGGCCTCCATTTGCGCAACCCTTCCACTATATGAATAATATCCATATCCACCGCCAAACCAACCGCAACCGCCGCTAAAGCCGCCCGCACCGCCCCCATACCCAGTAAACTAATTTTCACCGGGATTATACTTCCGTTATAATTCAGTTTAAAACTGCTCCCGTTCGGTTTAAAAATTATGTTCTGAGCCGACACGTCCGCTCCCTTCTTCAATCCATATGTAATCACTGGCGCCTTGCTTTTTGATTGCATGTCTTTAACCATATCATCATCAAAATTCAATACCGCTCGACCGGTTTTCGGCAAACTTTCTATCAAGCCGCGTTTTTCCATCATAATACCCTTCTTTGATCCCAAAAACTCCATATGCGAATCACCCACATTTGTCACCACCCCAATCAATGGCTGAACCATATTAGCCAGATAATTGATATCACCCTTCTTGTCCGCACCCATCTCCAGCACCAAATGAGTTGGAAAATCCTTAATACGACGCACCGCCAACCAAGAATTCACCACAAAAATTAGCCAGGCTGCAATACCTACCGGCTTTTCCAGACCAGTGATTGACAATGGCAAACCAATCTCATTATTATAGTTGGATTGATTACGCCTAACAAAAAATTTTTCCGCTAATACGCTATAAACCGCCTCCTTGGTGGTGCTTTTACCGACACTACCCGTAACACCCACCACCAGCGGATCAAATTTACTCAATACATATCGCGCTCGTTGATAAAGCACCCATGCCAGAAAATTTCTCCAATAATTTTGCCACATAATGTTATATTTATACCCTCTCTGGCGGCACCATATAATAATTCAATAAAAATTCAGCAATCTCGCCAAACAAAGGCGCGGCTGAACTTTCTGCCCACTCCGTTGTCTTGGGGATGTCTACTTTTACCAACATCACAAAGACCGGATCAAAGGCCGGCGCAAAACCGACAAAAGAGCCAATTGTCTTGTTCGGATCATACACCCCATTCACCGGCACCTGAGCGGTACCAGTTTTTCCGGCCACATAATAACCCTCTACCCCGGCTTGTTTACCATGCCCATTTTCTACTACACTCACCATCATCGCCGCTACTGAACTGGAGGTAGCCGGGTTAATCACACTCCTCACTTTCTCCGGTTCTATGTAAACCTCTTTCCCGTCGACCGTTTCAATTTTATCAACCACATATGGCTTCATTAAATGACCCCCATTGGCAATCGCTCCCATGGCCGACACCAATTGTATCGGAGTCACCGCAATTCCTTGACCAAACGTCATAGTCGCCATATCAACTTCCGAAACCAAGCTCTTATCAACCACCAAGCCAACCCCCTCATTGGCAATATCAATATTGGTCGGATCACCGAAACCAAATTTATATAAATAATCATAAAAATTATCCACCCCGATTTGCTGCCCCACCCAAACCATACCAACGTTATCCGAATTTTCCAGCACTTGCGTCATGGTCTCCAGCCCGTAAGGTCGCTTCTCCGAATTCCAAATTTCTCGGTCCAACACTTTTATGCTAGCCCCAAACACCTCAGCAGTTTCCGGCGTAATTTTACCCATGTCCATCGCCATTGCCATAGTTAAGGGTTTAAATACCGAGCCCGGTTCCCAAGCATTACTAACCACCGCATTGTTAAAATATTGATAATCATTGATATTGTAATATTCGTTAGGATCAAAAGTGGGATAATTAGCCATCGCCACAATCTGGCCGGTCTTGGGATCCATAATTACCACCGACCCACCGTCAGCCTGAAAAGCATCCACCGCATTTTTTAGTTTCTCTTCTACAAAATACTGTACCGCCCGATCAATCGTCAGATATAAGTTGACGCCCTGCTGCACCTGATTTAAGACCTTCTCGCTATCCACAATCACCCGACCGGTACGGTCTTTGTAATTCTCCACAAATCCTGAACTACCCATCAACTCATCATTAAAATAACCCTCAATACCATACTGACCCATCCCCTCCGTATCCAAATAACCCATTATCTGTGATGCCAGCTGACCCTCCGGATAATAGCGCCAATCCTCCGGCACCAAAATTACACCCGGCAAATCTAGCTCCCGCACCTTCTCCACCTCTTCTGTCGTCAATTTATGTTTCAGCGGCGGAATATACATCAGGTCACCATCCAAATCTTCTCGCAGATTAAGCTCCTCTTCCCGACTTAGATGAATCACCAAAGATAACTTGCGGGCCGTATACTCAGCGTCATCCACCTGATTTGGTATAACCTCCAAAGCCGGCAAAGATAAATTAACCGCCAACGGATACCCATTGCGGTCATAAATTTGTCCCCGGCGAGCCTGCTGCTCCGATTGCCAAACCTGCTGATTGTCAGCCAGGGCTGTATAGTAATCGTGCTCCAAAACCTGTTTGGTAAAAGAACGCACTCCCACCGCCACAAAAAAACCCACCGTTACGACCATCACAACGGAAATCCTAAATAACTGATCCGGGGGCAAATTATTTTTCGCCATAAAAATTCATCAATAAAAAAACGATGATTATAAACTCATTTTATCATCGTTTCGAGATTTATTCTTCTCATTTCTCCAAACAGTCCAGACGTTCCGCCGGAACGTCTCTTCAAATCGTTCCGAGATTAATTGCTAAAATACTCCACCGTACCAACCGTTTCCATTTCCAGCTCAGCAATCTTGGTCTGAATCGCGCCCAAAGCCTGCAACCGAGCCGCTTCCACCTGATATTTCTCATATTCCTGCAAAAGATCAATCTGCTCATTCTTGACTTGGGCCAACTTGTACCCATCCGTAGTCATCTGGTTATTTTGCAGCAAATACATCAAGCTAAACAAGGCTAGCAAAATTATCGTCACAAATTGCAAAGAAACTGGTCCCAAGGCAAACCTTGAGGCTAATCGATTTTTTTGCACTCCGTGAAACATCTCATCTACTGCTATATTTTTTCTCATAAACACCTCCTCTAAATTTTTTCGGCCACTCTTAAGCGGGCACTTTTTGATCTAATATTTTGAATGATTTCAGCCTGAGTGGGTCGAATCGCTTTTTTAGTAATTATTTTTAATGAAGGGCTGACATCGCACACGCACTGGGGTATTTCGGGAGGACAATGACAGTTTGTGCTCTTTTCTCGCATAAAATTCTTCACCATTCGATCCTCGACTGAATGAAAACTAATCACCGCCAACCTCCCCCCCACTCTCAGTCTTTTAACCGCTGCCCTCAGGCCCAAGCGCAACTCCCCCATCTCATTATTCACTTCAATCCGCAAAGCCTGCCAAATCCGTGCATATACATTTCTTTCTGATTTACTAAAAGTTTGTCGAACCACCTTCAGCAAATCTCCGGTCTTGTTAAACTCTTTCGCCCTCCGAAAGCTAACAATATTTTTAATAAACTTTTTGCTAAAAATATCAGAATAATCACGAAAAACCCGATGTAGTTCAGTCTCATCATATTCATTTAAAATTGTGGCTGCCGTCATATCACTCAAACCCATCCGTAGATCCAGGTCTACAGAGGTATTCTGCCAGGAAAAACCACGATCATCATCCAACTGCAAACTCGACATACCCAAATCCATCAATACGGCATCCACCACCGGAATATTGTTCGCATCCAATACCTCTGCTATTTGAGAAAAACGACTGTGTGCCAAAATTAACCGCTGATCGCGCCATTCATTACGAGCTATATTTATCGCCAGCCGATCCCGATCCACCCCGACTATCTTTCCGTTCTTTCCGATACTTTTCAAAATTTCCCGAGAATGACCACCACGACCAAAAGTAGCATCAACCACTATTGCTCCCGGCTTAAGATTCAATCCCGCTATCGCCTCCTCCAACAATACTGGCACATGAGTGAATTCTTTCATTACATCAGTTTGAATAAATTTGTTAAGCTGTTTTTTATGTTCTCATAACAATAATTAGTAACCATAGAAAGCAATTTGGAGGTGAATTTTTGCTTACATCACTACAGCTACTAATTATTTTTAAGAAAACACAAAACTAATTATTAAAGCCCATACTCTTCAAGTTGTTCAAGATACTCTCCGGTTTGATCCTCAATCTGACCACGATACTCCTCCCACTTATCTTTTTCCCACACTTCCAGTTTGTCGTAAACACCCACAAAAACTACCTTACGATTGATACCGGCAAAATCTTTGAGAAAACCAGGTAAATTTATCCGGCCCTGTTTATCCATAGCAAAATCAGTCGCACCAGAAAGCAGAAATCGCATATACCCACGCACATCTGGCTTTGATTGTGGTAATCTAGCCAGCTTTTCCATCATCTTCTCCCATTCATTCATCCGATAAATCACCAAACAACCGTCGTTTCCTCTTGTTAATATCCCCCCGTTTTGCAGCAAATTACGAAACTTAACCGGAATCGCCACCCGACTCTTATCATCCACAGAATGTACATATTCACCAACAAACATATTTAATTTCCACAATTCACCAAATATCCCCACACTTCCCCACTACAGTTATATAGTAGTCCACCTGTTATACTCCGGTCAAATCAATAATTACGGTTTTGGCACAACCCTTTATTAATAAAGAATTAGCGTACTCTATTTTTGATTTTTCCCCAGGTATTAGATAATAAAATTATGCGAAGAGACATTCTCGAAAAATTAAGCGCTTATCCCCACCTGGCCCCACCGACATCAAGTTAGAATTATTAATTATCAATTTTCAGTTAATGAATAATTATCAAAAATCAATTCTGCAAAAATTATCAAAATATCCTCTCATACAGAAACATATGACAAATATTTCATCATATCTTCAGGGTTGCAAAAAAAATTTTTCCGCAAGCAAAAACTTGCCGGGAAGTAAATTTCAACAAAATGTATGGCATGCATGTTCCGCCATACCATATGGCCGGACCATTTCATACGCCGAACTGGCCGCCAAAATCAACTGTCAATCCGCCCAAGCCGTCGGCACCGCTCTCAAAAACAACCCCTGCCCTATCGTCATCCCCTGTCATCGAGTGATAAAATCCAGTGGAGAGTACGGTCAATACGCTCTGGGAAAAGATACCAAACAATGGTTAATTAAGCATGAAAAAAGAGTTTTACTCCCGTAGAACTCTTATTTTGTTATCTATATTTGTGACTCTTCCTTCTTAACTCAACCGCATAAGGATGATTATACGCTTTCAAATCATAAATAATCGCTAGTTTATCAATAATCTTTGGTAACAAATCATCTGTAGCATTTGTATTTATTAAGACCAACTCAATTTCCAAATTTTCTGAATATGCATCAAGATCAAATATTACTTTTACGTCTGCATTCCCAAACACTCTCCTGATAATATTTGTTAATCCAGTTTTTTCGAAACCCAAATCCAGCAAAGCTCCATGGATCTGGGATAAGCCCATTGCATCACCAAGCGAAAAAGATTGATAAGCTAGTGTACCAGAATAATCTCTGATTTTTAACATCAATTCAACCTCTTCCGTATCAACATTCAATAATTCAATTAGATACAAAAAACTCTTGCTCACTCGATGCTTATACTTAAAATCGGCCTTCAGAAAATCCCCTATTGGCTTGAAGCCAAATTCTAGAATTTTTTTCTCCCATCCATAGTCTGGATCTACTTGAAATCTAATTCTCCGCAACAAAACCACCTCTTTCTTTTTAATGTTCCTTAGAAAGAATATAGATGAAAATGTAGTTTTGGTCAATAAAAAGAGACAAGTTTATAAAACTTGTCTCCACACAGAACAAAAAAACTAAGACAAATTCTTCTCAAAATATCCCACCAGCTCCTCAATCTTCACCCGCTCTTGCTGCATGGTATCCCGATCACGCACCGTCACTGCCTGGTCTTTTTCAACCGTGTCAAAATCCACCGTTACACAATAGGGCGTGCCAATCTCATCCTGGCGACGATAGCGCTTACCAATTGACTGCGTGACATCATGCTGCGCCGCCCACCGAGAATTCAAATCGTTGAATATCTTCCGTGACACATCGGTCAATGGCTCTTTTTTCATGAGCGGCAACACTGCCACTTTGATCGGTGCCACTTTTTTGTCAAACTTTAACACCACCCGCTCTTCTTTCTTGCCATCATTGTCCACCTCCTCCACCGTGTAAGCATCAAATATTGTGATTAGTGACAGACGCCCCACACCCATCGAGGTTTCAATCACGTGGGGAATGTATTTCTCATTGCGCTCCTGATCAAAATACATAATTTCTTTGCCACTATATATACCATGCCGTTTCAAATCCCAATCCCCGCGACTATGCTGACCCCAAAATTCTGACCAGCCCCATGGCGCATTATACTCAATATCCCAGGCATCTTTGGCATAGTGAGCCCGCTCGTCCGGTTCATGCTGCCGCCAGCGCAAATCATCGGCCTTGATTCCCACCACCTCAGTCAAAAACTTCATACTTTCATTCTTCCAATAATCATATTTCTCGTCCGCCAAGTCCGGATGCAGAAAATACTGCATCTCCATCTGCTCGAATTCCCGCGTCCGCCAATAGAAATTCTTGGTGGTAATCTCATTACGAAAAGCTTTACCAATCTGGGCAATACCAAACGGCAGTTTCTGCCGGGTTGTCTGCAGCACATTTTCAAAATTGACAAAAATTGTCTGACAGGTTTCTCCGCGCAAATAGACGGTCTGTTTATCCTCTTCCGTTACCCCCAATTTACACTCCACTAGCAGATTAAACGTTTTCGGCTCCGTCCAATCCACCGATCCGCAATTAGGACAGGCCACCTCTTCATCCACCAGAATGTTGCCGATTTCTGCCAAACTTTTACCCGCCACTTTTTCCACCCCAAACTTGTCTTCAATCACTTTGTCCGCTCGAAACCGTTTCTTGCAACTTTTACAATCCACCAACGGATCAGTAAAACTCTCCACATGACCGGAGGCCTCCCAAATCTTTGGGTGAGTTAAAATCTGACCATCAATCCCTTCCACATCCTCCCTCTCCCAAACCACATTCTGCCACCACAATTCCTTTAAATTGCGAATCAATTCCACCCCCATCGGACCAAAGTCATAAATACTCTGAAATCCACCATATATCTCCGATGACGGAAAAATAAACCCCCGCTGCTTCGCCCACGAGACAATCGTATCCATGTCCAATTTGCTCATTATTTATCCTTAGGTTAATATTTCTAAATTATTAATTTTAATAAATAATAATTGAACAATTGTTTTCGAACAAAAAAATAACTCGAGCCGCTTAATATCAGCGCTCCGCACTCGGCGATTTTTATTTTTTATGAGAAAATAATGTTCAATTATTATTTAGTTAAACATCCAAAATTATTGTCACCGGTCCATCATTCACTAATTCTACCTCCATCTTCGCTTGGAACACCCCCTGCTCAATCTTTGAGTAACGCTCTTTCAGTTGATTATAGAAACGATTATACATTATTTTGGCCCTATTCACCGGCATTGCCTGACTAAAATCCGGACGATTACCTTTTTTCATATCCGCCAGCAAAGTAAATTGCGATACCAGCAAAACCTCTCCTTCAATATCAATCACATTTTGATCAAATCCCTTATCTGCTTTTGCCCATATCCGCGCATTCAGAATCTTATCAATCGCTTTGACAAATTGCATTTCATCGTCATCCTTCGCCATTCCCACAAATACTAACAAACCTGGACCAATCCTGCCAACCACTTGATCATCGACATTTACACTAGCTCGTTTTACTTTTTGCATCAACAACTTCATTATTTTGGCACTCCAATTAAAAACCGTTTATACCAATGGCTCTCTTTATAATACCATCATAACTCAATCCACTCACCTGCCACAGTTTCGCCCACCAACTGTCACAATGAACCTCTGGCTGAAGTATCAGATTTTTCACCTTCCAGTCTTCACTATTTGCCCGAATAATGAATATGCCCAAATCACGTAATTTATACTGACCAATCAAATCAATTATTTTCAACTGCACCACCCGCTCTAATTGGCCACCAGCTACCTCCAACTTATCCCCTTCGACCTGACACAACTTGGAAGGTAAAAAATTATCCTGCCCTACAAAGCCGATAATATATTGACTAGCACCAACGATTGGCTGCTCATACGCTGGCCAGTCTTTGGCCATTTTTATCATATCGCTATCCTGTAAAACCCCCGACCACAACCCCGTTGTTGACACCACCTCCACCCCAGAAAACTCCAACCAACTCGCCAAACCAACCGCCGAAAATTCACTCATATTGGCAATCGGCCACATCTTGTTAATTCGACAACCAATTTCTTTGGCCCCAATCTCCAAACAACCATTGACCTCCATCAAACGATTGCCACATAACACGCATCCCTTCCACCCATCCTCCTCCAACAACCACCATCGCCCACACCGATCAATCCAGATACCACACACATCCAGATCGGACAAAACCAAACTCACATCATCAACACACTTCTGTATCAAATCACGACTTTGTTTACGCCCTCCTCCGATGATAGCTAAATCAATTTTTTCCATTCTCAAACTTTTTAACCCACCAGACATAAATTATACATTTGCACATATAGTGACTTTCTGAATGATAAATTTTTATACGCGAGTTAAACAAACCATCAAGCCAATCACAGAAATTTCACCATTCAGATATAAATAGTATGATTTATTTCTCTTCTCCCCTCCCCGACATCATATCCCGATAAACCTCATCCAAAAAATCCAGCGACTTTACTTGTCTTTCATAGAAAGCATGATACCAAAACAAAATTATAGTAAATATTTCCTTTGCCTGTTTATCTGACCATGACTGCTCAAACAATTGTCCACACGCCTGGCTACTCACCACCCGCAAACCCTCCACCGCCCCATTACTGATGCTATGACAAACCATATTGTTTCCCAGACAAGATCGATGACTCAATCCTCCAACCGTTGCTTGCCACTCTCCGCACCGATCCAAACCGCACACCCAACAACCATCCACAATCGGCATCCGGCCAGCCAAAGCTAAAACTGACATCATAAACGAAGATAAAAATATTAGAATACTCGCCCGATGGTCCAAATCAGACTGATTATTCTCATAAGCCAACAAATAATCATTTAGTAAATCAAAATACTTACCGGCATCATCATCCCGAGCTGCCTGATTGACCACTTCCAACATAACATTACCCAACCCCACCCCCCGCAATCGGTCATCCAACATACCATATGATTTAACTAATGTCGCCTCATCCAACATATAGTAAACCTGACTTGGGCGCAGCACCACTCCAGTCAAATTAAACGGCTCCATCACCCCCGCATAACGATAGGTCGGCTTACGGATACCCCGGACTAACACATCCACCAAACCCTCTTCCTTAGTCAATAAGGTAATCACTCGGGAAGATTCTCCCTGATTGCGCTTTCTAATCACATAAGCCAAAGTTTTGATTTTGTTTATCAATTAATTCCTTAACGACCTTACCCCTACCGAATAAACCACACCCAAAAGCAAAAAATAGGTTAATATTGATGTCCCACCTGAACTAACTAACGGCAACGGTATCCCCGTCACCGGCATAATGCCCAAATTCATTGCCATATTCACCACAAACTGGAAAAGCAACATCGCTCCCGCTCCAACTGCCAAATAAAAACCAAATTGATCAATCGCCTCAAACCCCACCCGCCAGACATACCAAATCACATACATCATTAAAACCAACATCATCACCCCACCCACAAATCCAAACTCTTCGGCAAAGACCGCAAACGCAAAATCAGAGTAGGCTACCGGCAAAAAATGCAACTGCGACTGCCACCCCTTACCCAGGCCCTGCCCCCACACCCCACCACTACCAACCGCAATCTGTGACTGCAACACATTATATCCAGCTCCATACGGATCACGAGTGGGGTCAATAAAAGTCAAAATACGATTCTGCTGATACTCGTGCATATTAATCCATATCAATGGTAACGCCAACAAAAATATCCCCAGCATTATCCAAAGATATCGCCGCGGCAAAGGGGAAACAAAAACCATCGCCCCCCAAATTACTACCAACACTAAAGCAGTCCCTAAATCAGGCTGCTGTAACACCAGCAAAAAAGGCACCAATACAATCAACAAAGACATTAACAAATCTTTCCATGTCATTGTTTCGCCCTGTTCTGCCATAAATTTAGCCAAAAACAACAACAAAAAAAACTTTCCAATCTCCGAAGGCTGGAAGGATACAAATACTAGATCAATCCATCGCCTGGCCCCAAATTTCATCGTTCCCAAAAACAAAACCGCCACCAACAAAATCAACATCAACCCGTAAAAAACCCATCCAAAACCTCGCCAAAACCGATAATCTAAATTCATCATCCAAAAAAACAGGCCCCAACCCACCAACACCACTGCCAACTGGCTCAACAAACCCATCCAACCTTGTTCGATAGACAAACTATAAAACACCAACAATCCACACAATGACAAAACTAAAATGGCCGTCAAAAACAGCCAATCAGTTAAAGACATTTTGTTGATACCGCTTTTTACCATAAGTAAATTATATCAAAATACTTACTGCAAGCCTTACTTCATCATGCTCAAAATATCACCCCTCTCCTTTTCAGTATCAATCTCAATAATCTTAATGCTACTAGTATGTCCTTTTAACACCCTCACCATCGACTTCGGTATGTCTAGCTTGCTTGCCAACCACTCTACTAAGCACCGATTAGCTTTATTCTCCTGTGGCGGCGCACTCACTCTAACTCGCCACACCCCGGCAAATTCACCAGCAAATTCCGTTTGTTTAGAATTTGGAACAACTTTGACCGTTATTTTCATAGCCCGATTTTCATTAAACCAAAATAAATACCTATATCAGCAGCCCCATCAACACATCACCCATCACCTGCAGCAACAAGATGGCCAACAAGGGTGATAAATCCAGCATCCCACCAATCGGAGGCAACATTTTCCGAATCGGACGCAACAGCCACTCCGTCGTATCATAAATAAATCTGATATTTATCCTCAACCATGACAATATCACTCGAATGAATATCAGCACAATTAAAAATTGTTGAATCAAACCAATAAAATTTATTATTATCGCCATCTCTTTAATTTAGTTTTTATACAAAGAGTTCTTGGTATAACCACCAAGAACCCAATATTTATCGTATAATTGCCCTATTTCATTTTGCGGCGGATAAAAGCCGGGACTTCCAGCTCATCCTCCGGCTCGGCCGAAACGGCTGGCTTAGTGGTAGTTGATGAACCAACTGAAGGACGACTGCTCATTCCCGTTAAACTACTGATAGTATCTCCACCCTCTCGTTCTAAAGCCGCTCCTCGCTTGCCTTCAAAATTAGTAGCCACCACCGTTATCTGAACCTCACCTTGCATCGTTTCATCAATCACCGCACCAAAGATAATGTTAGCTTCTGGATCAGCTGCCTCAGTTATCGTCTTGGCGGCCTCATCAATTTCATACATACCCAAGTCCGGTCCACCGGTAATATTCATTAATATGCCCCGAGCCCCATCGATGGAAATTTCCAACAACGGACTGTCAATAGCTCCCCTGGCCGCCTCAATCGCTCGTGATTCACCCGTGCTCTTTCCGATACCCATTAGGGCTGTACCGCTATCCTGCATAATCGCCTTAACGTCGGCAAAATCAAGATTTATCAAACCACTCTGAGTAATCAAATCGGTGATACCTTTCACACCCTCTCGCAACACATCATCCACCACCTGAAACGCATCCATCAATGATGTCTTTTTATCAACCACCTGCAGCAACCGATCGTTAGGAATCACAATCAAGGTATCCACACTTTTACGCAGCTCCTCAATGCCCGCCTCCGCCAACTTCATACGTCTTTGGCCTTCAAATGAAAAAGGTTTGGTGACCACCGCCACCGTTAATGCACCCAATTCTTTGGCAATTCCGGCTACCACTGGTGCTGCCCCCGTACCAGTTCCTCCACCCATACCGGCCGTTACAAACACCATATCCGTATCCCTCAGCTCTTCATAAATCTCATCTTTATTTTCTTCAGCCGACATTCGGCCTTTATCCGGATCGGCTCCACAGCCTAACCCACGCGTCAACTCTTTCCCAATTTGAATTTTAGCCTCGGCCGGATTTTCCTTCAGGGCCTGCAAATCAGAATTAACAGCTATAAAATCAACACCTTTCAATCGCGATTCAATCATCCGAGTAATAGCCGATCCACCCGCACCACCAATACCAGCCACCTTAATTCGAGCCGAACCATCACTTCTATCAATCGTTGTTGCAGTCGGTGTACTTTTATTATTCTTACTCATATTTGCTTATGAAAAAAAATATTAAACACTTTACAAAAATTATACCTTGTTTATCTATGAAAAATCAATCTTCAAGGTAAAAACTGGCCAAACCAGTCTTTGACTTTCTTAAAGCTATCCCCACCCCCACCACTGACTGAGGGACTGTTTACCGTCGTCCCCTTTACCAAAGACTCCGCCCCCCATTGCATCAAACCGACCGCTGTCACCATCCGCGGATCTTCGTTTACTTTCTCTACCATACCACTAATATTTACCGGCAAGCCAATCTGGGCAGGCAATCTTAAGGCCTCCTTGGCCAAATCTACCGCGCCCAATAGCTGGCTACCCCCACCAGTCACCACCACCCCAGCCGGCAACATACCATCCCGTCCCACCTTCTTCAATTCATCTGCCACCATGCCAAATATCTCCAGCATTCTGGCCTCAATAATCTCGGCCACCTCTCGCTTACTAACAAACACCCCCTCCGGCACACCATACTTCTTCAAGTCAATTCTCTCCCTTTCCGGAATCACCCCGGGCACCGCACAACCTTCCTCGAGTTTTACCTTCTCAGCGATTTCAATCGAAGTCCGCAAACCAATCGCAATATCATTACTAACATGCGAAGACCCAATCGGCAACACCGAAGTATGTAAAATATTACCCTCCTCAAACACCGCCACACCAGTAGTGCTATAACCAATATCCACCACCAACACCCCCACCTCTTTCTGATTTTTATTCAAAATCGCACGCGAGGACGCCAGCACTCCCAGAATCAATTCATCAATATCCAAACCAGCCTGATAAACACATTTGGTCAAATTCTTAATCGATGGAGTTGAGGCTGTAATCACATGCGCCTCCACCTCCAACCTAACTCCCGTCATACCAATCGGATCATAAATCCCTTCTTGATCATCCACTTTATAACTACGGGGAATGACATGCAAAATCTCTCGATTGGCCGGTACCGACACCGCCCGAGCTGCTTCAATCACTCGTGACACGTCATCCTCGGTTATCTCCCCATCTGACTTAGAGATAGCAATTACGCCCTTACTGTTTTGAGATTGAATCGTCGAACTCTCTACACCGACAAAAGCATTATCAACCGGCACCCCAGCCATTCGCTCCGCCTCTTCCAAGCTGGCTGATATGGCGCTAACCGTCTCCTCTATATCTACCACCACACCCTTGCGCAAACCTACCGACGGCACACAACCGTAACCAATTATCTCCGGCTGCTTTTTCTCCGGTAATATATGCCCAACCACAGTGCAGACCTTAGTTCCTCCTATATCTAGTCCGGTTACAATCTCGTTAGTCATTTAATTAACCCTCTTAAAATTATTTCAACTCATCTAAAATTACTTTTGTCATTGATTTATCACCAGCCCGATAATACTCAATTTCCACCTCATCTCCCGGCTGAAACTGTTGCAGTATAGAAGTAAGACTCCGATTCTCCGTGATTTCCTCACCGTCAATTGACAAAATTACATCATTCACTCGCAAACCAGCCTTGTCAGCCGGCCCACCCGGTATCACACCTAAATTCACATTATCTCCATATATCAGCGCACCTTGTTTAATCTCCATCTGATTAATCGCCGCCAACTCCGGAGTCACCGGAATAAATCTAATGCCCAATCGGGGTCGGATTATCCGACCATTGGCAATCACACTTTCAATAGCCGATTTGGCCTGATTTATCGGTATCGCAAAACCAATATTGGCCGCCTCCACATCAATCGCCGTATTAATTCCCACCACCCGACCACTTAAGTCGACTAAAGGCCCGCCACTATTGCCCGGATTAATAGCCGCATCGGTCTGAATCATATTTTCCAACTCTTCGCTATTACCAGTCATATCACCGGCAACTATCGATCGATTGACCGCGCTAATCACTCCGGTAGTCACCGTATTTTGATACTCATTTAAAGCATTACCTATCGCAATTACCGTCTGCCCAATCTGTAAACTCTCTGAATCCCCAAGCTCAACTATCGGTAAATTATCCGCCTCCACCCGCAAAACCGCTAAATCATTAATTGGATCCAAGCTCAACACCTCGGCCGGATAACTCACTCCATCGGCGGTAATCACACTATACTCAGCCTCTTCATCACCCACCACATGCTTATTAGTCACTACCAGACCATCCGAAGTAATAATAAAACCAGTCCCTCCAGTCTGTTGGGTATAAACACCAAACATCGACGTCACATCCACATTCGAAGTAATACTAACCACCGCCGGTGATATCTCAGCCACCGCATCGATGATAGCCGAACTTTCCTCTACCTGATACACCTCTGAGCCAGCAAACGGCAAAGGCGCACCTTGATCTTCCGGCCAATACTGCCATGCTACCAAACCACCGGCCAAAGCCCCTCCCAACATTGAGAAGGCAAATACCAAAAAAAACAACAAACAACTTGTTTTTTTCGAAAATCCCGTCATGCGCTACTTTTTCTTATTTTTAGATTTAGTTTTAGACTTTTTAGTCTTGATAGTTTTTTTGGCCGTTTTGGCAACTTTTTTCTGCACCGATTTCAGCACCTTACCACCCTTTTTCCGAGCCGTTTTGACTACCTTTTTACCAGCTTTTTCAACTTCCTTAAACTTATCAGAAACCACATCCTGCAAATCATGAAATCGAGCCATCATCTCCTCACGAGTTTTCTCACCCGAATCTGGTGCTAGCATTAAACCAACCACCACCCCAATCACGCCCCCCACCAATACGCCCTGGACAAATTTATCATTATTACTCATAATACCCTCACTTTTTTTTACCGGCTAGCTTTGTAACCGTTTCCAATAAACCTGTCAACACACCGCTGATACTGGAAAAGGTGGCGACTACCTTCTTAATTTCATCACTCACTGACGAAAATGTATTAACCAAATCATCAGTTACCGTCAGCACATTACGAATGGTCTCATTAGTCATGCGCAATGTATCATTGGCCAGATTAATGGTCTCATCCATCATCTCCAGTTTATGATTGACCTCACCAACCGTACCCCCCATATCCCGAATCAACAGACCAAGATAATAAAGCACAAACGACATAAAACCGACCAACACCAAAATGCCGATAGACAAAGCCACATACCACAAATCAACACTAGTCTCTAACATATTTTCCTCCTTTATTGTATCTATACTTTAACATATCATAAAAAGCACATCCTTGACCAATTTATACAAAAGTGCTAAAAAAACGACATTTACAGTTTATAATTTTGCCATTTCCGCTTGGAAAATAGCCACAATCCTTTCCACATCACCTCGACCCTGATTGTTTCGTTTTACAAACCCGATAAAGAAATTTTGCACCGCATTTTGCTTGTCCGGATTCTGCCAAATATCCACCTGCTCAGGATGTTCCTGAATAAAATTTTTGAAAAACTCAACTATCTCCTCATCACCCAAATCACTCCCAATAATCTCTCCGCTCTTTTTGTCTCCCAAGACCACCTGATCGATTAAATCGATTGTCAAAGTTTTATCCGTCTCTCGTCTAGCATATTTGTTCAATACCGGCAGCAACTTATCAATATTTTTCTCCAATTCCGAAAAACTCCATTGATCTTTCTTGACCATCACCCACAACTCCTCCAAAACAAACATAATCATCCGCCGTCGCTCTTCAACAGACAATTGAGAATCCTTATGATCCAAAACCGATAATAAAAAATGGCGAACAGTGGCAGCATCATGCTTAACCAAAATCCGCAAAACTGAATCGGAGAAATCATAACGTTGACGCAGCTGTTCGCGCAGTTCTTCAGCTGACAATCCCAGTTGACCCCGCCACTCGACAATTAAATCGTCAGAAATCTCCAGCGGAGGCAAATCGGGCTCGGGAAAATAACGATAGTCATGTGCTTTTTCTTTTACCCGCTGACCATAAGTCTCACCAGTCTTGACATCAAACCCCCGAGTCTCTTTGATTATCTTTTCGCCGTTGACAATCTGCTCAACCTGACGATGATGTTCGTATTCCAGAGCCGCAACCACATTACGAAATGAGTTCAGATTTTTTATTTCTACCACCTCACCTAACTGTTCCCCTTTTTCATTCAAGGTAGAGATATTGGCATCACAACGAAATTCTCCCAACTGCATACGCGCCAAAGCAAACTTTCCCCGCAACAATATCTGACGTAGTTTCTTCAAATAGTCCCCAGCTTGCTGAGGTTGATTAATGTCGGGATGACTAACAATCTCCAACAAAGGTATTCCCGCTCGATTAAAATCAATCAAACTATCCTCCCCGGCATGAATCATTTTCGCCGTATCTTCCTCCAGATGTACCCGCTCAATCCTGACATCATCAATTTTACCGTCTAGTCCAATCGGATGAAAAAACTGAGTTATTTGATATCCTTTTGGCAAATCAGGATAGAAGTAATTTTTCCGATCAAAGCGCACATAAGACTGAATCCGACAATCTACGGACAATGCCGTTTTCGCCGCCAGTTCCACCGCCTTTTGGTTAATTACCGGCAGAGTCCCCGGATAACCCAAACAAACCGGACAAACCAATGTATTCGGATCATTGCACTCATTATCATTCACGCAACCGCAGAACATTTTCGTCCTCGTCGCCAACTGAACATGCACTTCCAGTCCGATTTTTGGTTGATATTTGGTCATTATTTATAACAAGATAAATTTTATTTAAAAAAATTAGCCATCAAAACTTTTGGATTTTACTTCCTATTTATAGCCCAAATCACGAAAACCTTTGGCAAAACCACTTACGGCTGCACGAGCTCGTTCCAATGGCACCTCCACCCCCACTTCATGCACCAGACGGTTACGTAATTTATGCGCTTCCCAAACCCGATTATAACCATCGGCAGTAAACAGTCCTTTGGCATTGCGCAACCGACCACCCATATCATCCCCACTTACCTTCTTTTTCAAAACCAAATCCATCAGTTTGTCCGCCTCGACAATTGCCTGGGTCACCTTATGATCATCCCCAGAATTAACTAAATCAGTAACCCGCTGCCACATCTTTTTAAAATCAGCGTCAGAGACCCCAACTTTTTTGGGCTTTAAAAAAACTATCAACACCCCTGCCCCCACCGCCAACAACAAGGCTAAACCAAAAATAATAAATAAATAATCACTCATTTACAAAACCTATTCAAAAGAAATATTTTCAATCTCCACCCCCAACGTGTTATCCACTTCCACGGGAGTCACACCCATAGGTTCAGACAAGTCAGTTTCAGTATTAGTAACGGGTGCTTCCAAAACTTCTATCGAATCAATTTTTACCACCTCTTTGGGTCGATCAGTTTCGTCCGTCTCCACCTGACTCATCGCCAACACCACATCCATACCCTCGATTACCTCCCCAAAAACAGTGTGTCGACCATCCAGATGAGGTTGGTCCTTAGTAGTCACGATAAAAAATTGACTGCCGTTAGTATTGGGACCGGAATTAGCCATAGCAATCACCCCCGGCTTCATTTTGATTGACTCCAAGTCACTGCGATACACATATCCACTCGCCTGCAAAGAACTAATCACCTCCTCTTCCAATCCTAGACTCCAAGGATTTATCTCATCTTCAAATTTTCCGCCCCACATATCCTCCCCACCCGTACCATCGTTAGTCGGGTCGTCATCCTTGCTTAGCGGATCCCCGCCCTGAATCATGAAATCCGAAATAATCCGGTGGAATAAAGTGTCATTATAATATCCAGACTGAGCTAAACCAACAAAATTCTCTACCGTTTTCGGTGCCTTATCCGAATATAATGCCAGCTTGATGTCACCAAAATTAGTGTGCATAACTACCTGACTAGCCGTTTGACTGTTTTTATTGTTTTGATACCAGCTGTTCAACCAAAATCCACCTATTACCACTAAAATAATTGTCACAATAGTAGTCAAAGTTATCTTCCGCTGTTGAGAAATTCTCTGCTCACTAGCCAACTTCTCTTGTTTACGTTGTTTTTTTAGTTTTTGCGCTCTTCCCATTTACTCCTCCATGATTGCTTTTATTTCGGTCGGGATTGTTTGATCCCAGCCGCACTCCTTTTCCAATAAATAACCCAGTTGTAATAATCGTTTTTCCGACCACATTGGTCCAATCAGCTGAATACCCACCGGCATTCCCTCCGACATCCCAGCCGGCACTGACAAAGCCGGTAGACCGGCCAGACTCACACTTATCGTCATAATATCGGTCAGATACATTGATAGCGGATCATCAACTTTTTCACCAATCCTGAAGGCCACCGACGGCGCCGTCAACCCCAACAACACATCGTACTGATCAAACAAGCGGTTAAACTCCTCAACAATTTTCGTTCGCACCTGCGCCGCTTTTTGAAAATAATCATCATAGTAGCCGCTCGACAACGAATAAGTACCCAACATAATCCGCCGTTTTACCTCATCACCAAAACCGACTTGTCGAGTTTTTGTATAAAGTTCCAGCAAATTAGCTATTTCATTGTCAGATTCCGCCTCATACCCATACTTAATCCCATCATATCGAGCCAAATTAGCACTGCACTCGGAAGACTGAATGATATAGTACACCGGAACAGAATGCTCCAGCATTGGTAAATTAATTTTTTCAACCTTTATGTTTTTAGATTCCAGCCGGGCAATCGTTTCATCCATCACTTGTTTCACCCCACTATCCGCCTGCTCATACATCTCTTCCACCAGGGCCACTTTAAGGCCTTTGTCCAAACTATCTATTGAAGCAGCATAATCATCAACTTCGACATCTTCTGTGCTAGAATCCCGTTCATCCCATCCCGCCATCACCGTCAGCATCTCCCCCGCATCTTCCACTCGCCGCGTGAGCGGTCCAATTTGGTCCAATGAAGAACCTAACGCCAACAAACCATACCGACTAACACGGCCATAAGTTGGTTTCAAGCCCACCACCCCACAAAAACTAGCCGGCAACCGAATCGATCCGCCCGTATCCGACCCTAACGCCCCCATTCCTAACCCGGTCGCCGCCGCAATTGCTGATCCACTACTACTCCCACCCGGCACTCGCTCCGAATCCCACGGATTACGAGAAAAACCATCGGCCGAATTTTCACCGGAGGAACCCATCGCAAATTCATCCATATTGGCTCGTCCAATAATGATTGCCCCCTCCCGACTCAGACGCCCAATCACGGTCGCGTCGTAAGGCGCCTGATAACCTTTTAATATCTTTGAGGCTGCCGTCGTGGGCCAACCGGAAATTGATATATTATCCTTAATCACCAAGGGCACGCCATATAAACGACCCTTTTTGTTGCCTTTCTTCGCCAAATCAGTCGCCTGATCGATCACCCGCTGACGGTCATAATAATTAAGAATGTTAAATTTTTCATTTATCCGCTCGGCCCAATCACAAACATCAGCTACGTTCTTCTGTAATAGCTCATCATCTTGTCTATTTTCAGCCGCTAGACTAACAATTGTTTTTTGCCACCACGCCTTCATCTTTTTTTTCGACTACGTCTTTTAATCAAATATTCTTCTGCATTCTCACCCAAATCAATAAACTCATCCACTCCATCAATTAACTTAGCCGAGGTCGATTTGGCAAAAGACGCCACCTCCACCCGCAAACCAAGAAATTGCAGATACTGTGTAGCCGGCAGAAAATCACCGTCACCGCTCACCAATATGATGGCATCCACCTTCGGGGCCATTTTTATCATATCCATAGCAATACCAACATCCCAATCCGCTTTTTTCTCCCCCCCAGCAAAAATCTGCAAATCCTTTGACTTCACCTCATAACCAGCCTTCTTTAAAGCATCAAAAAATCCCTTTTCCTCCTCAATTCCTGATTCTACTACATAAGTCAGCGCTCGGATTAAATTACGTCCGCGCACAGCCGCATTCAAAACCGCTTGAAAATCCACCCTGGCCTTATAAATATTCTTGGCAGAATGATACATGTTCTGTACATCAACAAACACCGCCACCCGCTGATGGGGATTAACAAATTCACTCATGAAAAACTCCTTTGGTTCTTATGTTAACTAAATCGCGCCGGGGAGCAGTGGATAAAACTAACTCCCTATCTAAACTAGTCACCGGTTCATCCGGCCGCATCACATTCCGACGACTACCAACCGAATAAGTTGGCTGACAATCATTTGTATCTACCGCTTGGAGCATATTCACATAATCAATAATCTTGACCAGCTCCTGAGCATACTTATGCAAATCATTATCCGCCAAACCGATTCTCGCCAGTTTGGCAACATGTAAAATATCTTTTTCTTCAACCTTACTCATGAAAACAATTGATTAAATTCTGCCTGATTAATAATTTTCACCCCTAGCTGCTCAGCCTTATCATATTTACTGCCCGGCTTTTCACCAGCTAGCAGATAATCCGTTTTAGCAGAAACACTGCCGCTAACTCGACCACCATGACTACGAATTAAATCGGCTGCCTCATCTCGAGACATACCCTCCAGAGAACCGGTAATCACAAATACCGCCCCCGCCAATTCACTATCTCTTTTTATTTTGCGATATTTTACTCCCAATCGCAACAATTTATCTATCAAAACCAGGTTTTTATCATCACGAAAATAGGCATTAACGCTTTCCGCCACCACCTCACCAATCCCCTCAACTTGATTTAGCTCTTCCAGTCCAGCATTTGATAATTCACTCAGGTCGGGAAAGTGATGGGCCAAATCATATGCCGTTTGTACACCCACATGACGAATCCCCAAGGCATAAATAAACCGATCAAAGCTAATTTCTTTACTAGCCTGAATCGAGCTAATCAAATTTTCAATAGATTTTTCCGCAAATCTGGCCAGCGGCTGCAAATCCCCCTTGGTTAGCTCAAACAAATCAGACGCATCATTAATCAGACCCTCATCCAACAAACGATCAATAATCTTCGGGCCCAAACCTTCAATATTAAATGCCGGTTTAGACACAAAATGCATAATCTGACGCCTGGTCTGTGCAAAACAACCGGGATTCATGCAACGATAGGCCGCCTCACCCTTCCGGCGCTTAGCCGGGCCACCACAAACCGGGCACACTTCGGGAAACTTAAACTTCTTCTGACTGCCATCACGTAAAGACTTAATCGATTCCACTACCTCGGGTATCACATCCCCCGCCTTTTGCACCACTATCGTATCACCCACCCGCACATCCTTACGCTCAATCTCATCCTGATTGTGCAAAGTCGCCCGACTGACAACCGATCCAGCCACATTTACCGGCTCCAAGATTGCTACCGGCGTCAAAACTCCCGTTCTTCCCACCTGCACCTCAATATCCAGAACTTTTGTGGTTGATTGCTCAGCCGGAAATTTATAAGCAATCATATATCGAGGTGCTTTTCCCACCACCCCCAACCTGTCATAAAAAGACAAATCATTTACTGACACCACCACCCCATCAATTTGATATGGCAACCTCTCCCTAATCTTCCCAATTTTTTTATAGTACTTTTCTACCTCCTTCAAATCTCGACACCACTGATTGTACTGATTTGAAGGAAAGCCCAATTTCAATAACAGTTGATGACTATCTTTATGAGTAATTTGTCCTAAATCTGTTTTTAAGTCATAGCCCATAAAAGATAATTTTCGACCGGCAGTAATTTTCGGATCAAGTTGTCGAATCGAACCAGCCGCCAGATTACGAGGATTGGCATAGACCGACTCCCCTCGTTTTTGCTGTTGCCGATTGATCCGCTTAAATTCGTTAATTTCCAGATAAATTTCACCTCTGACCTCCACTTCACCCATAATCCGCCGCTTTTCCTGATCAGACAATTCTTCTACCCGCAGCCGCAAAGGCACACTTTCAATCGTTTTAATATTGTTTGTCACATCCTCACCAACCCGGCCATCTCCCCGAGTCGCCGCCCGATGCAATACTGCATCAATATATAAAAGACTGACCGCCAAGCCATCCATTTTTACCTCGGCATAATATCCGCCGACCAAATTCGGCACCAATTTTTTAATTCGCTTTTCCCAATCTTTGAGCTCCTCAAAACTAAACACATCGTTCAGCGACAGCATTCTTTCTTTATGAGTCACCTTATTAAACTTATCAAGCGCCTTTCCCTCCACCCGCTGAGTTGGAGAATCAGCCGTCACTAACTCCGGAAATTCTCGTTCCAATTGAGATAACTCATGCTTCAAACTGTCCAGCGCTGCCTCCGAAATCTCCTCCCGGTCCTGCACATGATAAAGATAACGATGATGATTTATCGTCTTTTTTAATTTCTCTATCCTCAGCTTAGCTTTATCTAAATCCATATCACTCTGCTAAATTATTAATTGACCAATAAAATAAAGTACTTCGCCATCATCTTCATAAATTATCTCCAAATTCAACTTATTTTCCAAATAACTCCTAATTAAAAAATAATCACTATCCTCAAAATATTCTTTGTGTAAAACAATATAGCGAACATCCAATTCCTGTCGCCAGGTATATAAAACCAAACCCGCGTTCAAGTCATTTTTATCCGCCCCCTGACCTATATCTAATAAATATTTTACCCCCGGTATCTCTTGATAATAATCAAACAATGCCTCCGGCACCCGGGACACTGATCCATTTAAAATCTTCTTGCCATGATAAGTTTGATAGTATTGAATGATTGTGCGAGGATCGCCTTGGGTTCGGTGTCCACTGGTCCACCACAAAGGCAATTCCAAAACGGTAAACTCATCTTCATCGGCTACAATCTCAGCGTATACCGGCGGCACCTGAGCCTCCTCAAACCGAAACGGCCAAGCCACATATTCAGTCAAAATCAACACACTGAAAAAACCAATCAAAACCAAATGCCAAGCCCATTTCCAAAAACCTGCATAATTATTTATCACCTGCAAAATACGCTTTATCACATACGCAATCATCATCGCCGAAGACAGACTAACCAACACATAAAAACGAGCGGGAACCCGAGCCACCGTCATCAAAGGCAACTTAAATAAAGCCAAATACGGCAACACTATTTGAAAAACCGAATCGCTAATATTAAACTCAATCTCGCCCATAATTTTTAGGAATGGACCTAATGATAACACCAACCATATTATTAATGAGATTTGCCAAAATCTCAGCCCTTCCTTTTCCAGCTTTCTCGCCCCCCAAAAAAATCCAACCACAAGCAATCCAATCACCGTAAAACCAAGATAAGAAACACTTTCCACTCCCGTGCCTAAAAATTGCTCATTATAATAACTGCCTACATCCCCCCAGATTGGATGCTGCCAACTTGGTATTAAATATGAAAATAAATCGGTCGACCAAAAACTAACCTCAGACAACAAGGCTCCGGGTAAATAAGTCTGCATCACCTGCCAGCCATACCAAATCACTGGAAAACCAATCACAAAAACAATTAAGAATACCAACGCAGCTTGCCGCAAATAATCAACCAACCGACGACTACACCACGCCCGATAGAGCCAATATAGGGTCGCCGCCAACAACAAAAATACAAAATATTGATAATCGTTAAGCAGGGCAAAACTCATTATCAATCCCGCCCCCACCAACCAAATCCACCAACCGGTGTTTTCATGCTTTCTCACAAAAAAGAACCAAGCCGGAAAAATCCAAATCGCCGTTAAATTAAAATGTCCCAGCGAATGCGCCATCATATATGGAGAAAAAGCAAACACCAATCCCGCTACCCAAGCCGCCCAAGGATTCTTCCAATATGAACGAGCCAACCAGAAAGTAAACATCGCCGCCAGCCAGAAGAATACAATATAAAATACATTAAATACCCCAACCAGCGGAAACACTGTTAGCCACGGCAAAGCCAACAAAGACTGGCCCAAAATCAGGGTATGATAAACTAAACTTACACCATTCGGATAAAACAGCCAATCTGTCACAAACACGCTCTCCCCGCTCCAAAACGAATGCTTAACCCACCACATATCCCACAAGAAATGCCAGGTATCCCCTCCACCCCCGCCTACCCCCGGAACAATCGAATTTAAATTAATTATCAGAGGCCAAGTCACCAAGATAATTAAAGCAAAATAGATGACAGCTGCCCATTTATCTGCTACAATATTGTCTGTCACAGTAGCTGCGCTGATTTTTCGCTTTTCAGAACGCTTGATTTTTATCTTCTTTTTTCCCACAATCCCTCCATACTATCAATTATACCCTAAGATATAACCTGAAGAGACAATTTACTAATTCTTTGCTATCCAATCATGGAACCAGCCATTAAACATAATTTTACTGCCTTATACCTGTTCTATGTAACCGGCATTTTATTATTCATCCTCACCGCAACCGGACTAATCTACTATTCTCTCGGATACCGATATGATTTTGACAAGGGGCAAATATTTCAAACCGGAATTCTCCGCCTTTATCCCATCACCAGCCAATACTCAATCGTTATTGACGACACTCCAGTACCGAGCGACAAACTCAAACGAACTACTGAAATTACAAATCTACTACCCAAAGAGCACTTTGTAAAAATTTCCGCCCCTGAATACCAAGATTGGTCCAAAACCGTTCTCATCAGTCCAGAAACCGTCACCAACGAATCCGACATCCTACTCATCCCCAACCAACCTAAAACCGACGATCAATTGGTTTTTAATTCATTTAGCTATAACCCTGACAGTAACTTCTTGGCCTACAATGCCAATTCCGCTTTAATGGTGACTGACATCAACACCATCGACAATCCAACCATATTTAGCGACATTAAGCTGACCGCCAACACCCAATTCAAATGGATCGAACCGCAATTGCTAGTCCTACTCAATACCAATCCGGAATCATCGGAAATTATCGTCCTCAACGTTGTTAATAGCAACCAAACCGAATTACAAATACCTTATCAAATTTCCACCGAACAAATTATCGGCTTGGACCCCAATCATTCCAATATCATCTATATTTATCGGGAAAATCAAATTTTTGCCTACGACCTCAACCACAAAAACTCAGAAGAAATAATTTTCAGCGACATCTCTCACCCCCAAATCGACCAAAACCAACTCTACTACCAACAAGAAGACTCAATTTTCGTCTTTAATTACAATCTTAACACCGAACAGGAATTCAGTGTCGGTTCATTCGATAATTTTTATCTCACCCCGTTCCCCGAATACATTATTCTCACCTCCGCCGACTCCAATCAGCTGTTCAACCTCAATCAGATGAAAAAAATATTCGATTTTTCTGGGCAAATCGAACAAATCACTCACAGCCCAGAATTGAATATACTCATTAAAACCCAAACAGAGCTGATTATCATCGATTTTTATCACCAACCAATCTCCTACCAAACCATTCTGCGCATAAGCAGCCCCATAAAGGAAGCAGGTTGGTACAATAATCACAATATTTTCTACACAGTTGATAACGAGATTAAACGAATTGAGACTGACGGCAACAACCAGCAAACCATCTTATCTTTCGCTAACGAGCCGATTAAATTCATCGCCGGAAATAACAAAATAAACACCGTTCTAAATTCGAACGGCCAACAACTATTGCAAACAATTTATCTAACTCAAGAATCTAGCTAACCAATTCCGACACCACAATAAAACGATTAAGACTTGTGCCCAGCGGAGTACAAGTCATCAGGGTTAATTCATATTCACGATCCTGGTCCAATACACTCATGTCAGTCGGGTTGACTAATTTGGTTTGCCGAACCTGATAAACATACAGTTCATTTTCATAATATATCAGGATCCGATCCCCCACCCGGATACTTTCTAAATTGGCAAAAATCGCACTATATTCTGACCAATCCCACCAATAATAAGAACTATGGCCAAACAAAAACACATTGCCAGCTTCTCCCGGCAAGGCGGTTTCCGGATAATGACCCACACCTTTTTTTAATTCAGTCTGCAGAGTTGTCTCGTCAACCGAGTCTAGATACACAATTGGAGCATCCACTCCTAAAGAAGGGATGTAGATATGGTTGTTTTCAAAATTATGCGCATACACTTCTTGTATTTGCTGGTTCTCCGAGGAAACAAAGATTTCCGGAAATCTTTCCGGATTATTCACTAATACACCCGCTCCGCTACCCTGTCGTTGTACAATCTGATTATCAAGAGGATTTTCATAACCAACCAAATACGCCACCCGATCCCAGATTGACACCGCATTCACACCAACAAAAACCAAACCCACTACTAGTAGGCCACTAATCAACCAATAAATTGTCTTTTGAACCTTTGACATAACATCTAAATACTATCATAATATTTGATTATTGTCAAGGATATAATCTCGCTATTTGTTACTATCTGGTACACAATTTTTGAACCTATCGACTCTAATTTTATGATACAATATACCTTGATTATGAAAGTATTTTAAATCACCTTTCTCAGCCGAAGTGGCGGAACTGGTAGACGCGCACGACTCAAAATCGTGTGGGGTTTTCCCCATGTGAGTTCGATTCTCACCTTCGGCATTTATAAAATTTTGACCTTTGTTTTTTTATGAACCATCATATCATTAAAAACATTCTGCTGGCGCTTAGTTTATTTGTTTTCAGTATTCTTGTCAGTGCAATTTTTATCAACTTCTTCTGTTTTGATGCTGATATTCTACTTACATCCGGCGACAAACCGGGTTTTTTCGAACTAGAAGCCTGTCCCGATAGTCTTAATATTATTTTTAACGCTCTTATTGTTTATGGATCAGGTTTAATCTTTATCGGGGTTATTCAACTGTTTAAAGCTAGTTCTCTCAAAATTGCCCACAAAGAAAAAGAAAGCCGCCAACTTGGTTGGGCAGCTAAACTAATGATAATTTTCGGCGGCGTCTTCCTGGTCTATCTTTACACCAATTCCAGTGCGGCTCTGCTAATCACCCAAGGGATAAGTTTTTAATATCAACTTAACCTCAGAGCGCAAATCAGACTCGTTATAATCCTGACTAATTACATTGCTAATGATTTTAGCAATTTTTTTCATTTCATTAACACCTAAACCACGCGAAGTAATCGCTGGCACGCCCAATCTAATCCCCGACGGATCCATCGGCGAACGCGGATCATTTGGAATCGAATTTTTATTCACAATAACACCAATCCCTTCCAAGTCTTTTTCAATTTTCGCCGCCCCATAATCAAGTTTTGATAAATCCAACAAAACCAAATGATTATCAGTCCCGCCACTAACTAAATTTACACCGTTTTCCTGCAAACCTTCTGCCAGGGCTCGCGCATTGTCAATAATTGCCTGTTGATACATTCTAAAATCTTCCGTCATGGCTTCTGCAAATGCCACCCCTTTAGCCAAAATCGAGTTCATGTGCGGACCACCCTGCAAACCAGGGAATACTGCTCGATCAATCGCCTTGGCCAAATCCTGCCGACAAAATATCACCGCCCCCCGAGGCCCACGCAAAGTTTTATGAGTGGTTGTCATTACTACATCAGCGTACGGAAAACAACTTTTGTGTAATCCGGTTGCAATTAGACCAGCGATATGAGAAATGTCAGCCATTAATATGGCCCCAACCTCATCGGCAATTTGTCGAAAACGAACAAAATCAATTTCCCGAGCATAGGCGGTTGCTCCGGCCACTATTAATTTTGGTTTTTCTTTTGCGGCCATTTCAGCCACCTCGTCATAGTCCAACCAACCCTCATTACTAACACCGTAATGAACAAAATCAAACAACTTACCGGTCACACTAACTTTATGCCCATGTGTCAAATGACCGCCATGAGCTAAACCCATCGACAATATCTTATCGCCCGGCTCCAATAAACCCAGATAAATCGCTAAATTAGCCGGGCTACCAGAATACGGCTGAACATTAACATGCCAATCCTCGCCCAAATCAAAAACTGTCAGTGCCAAACCCCGGGCCCAATCCTCCACCTCATCCACTACCTCATTACCGGCATAATACCTCTTTCCCGAATAACCCTCGGCATACTTATTAATAAATATACTGGCTTGTGCCGCCAAGACTTCCGCCGAAACATAATTTTCTGAAGCAATCAAGTTGATTGTCTCAGTCTGACGCTTTTTTTCACGCTCAATGAACTCCGCAAATTTTTTCATATTTTAATTATTTATTAATTAATGATTATCCAGGTCTATTTTTTATCTCCACCGTAACGAATTATTTCATAAGGCGTTTTAGTTAAATCAATCACCATTGAAGGAACATGACTACCCAAATGCCCCTTATCTACTATGGCGTCAATATTATTCATCTCGCCCGCCAGTTGATCTTTGACAAAGTCTAAATCAGCCATGTAGCGACCCGCTTTAGATTTATTGGCACTGGTTAAAACCAAAGGTCGGCCAAATCGCCGACACAAATCCTGCACAAATTTCATATCAATCACCCGAAAACCCACCGCCCCATCATTATTAATTGTATTTTCTGAATAATTCTGCTTATACTCCGGTTTTGCCTTTAAAATCACCGTCACCGGACCAGGCAAAAACTCCTCAATATATTTTTTTTCCATCTCACCAACTTCGGCATAATCATATACATCACCAATACCGGCAATCATTACCGCTAAGGTACTTTTTTTGTCTCTTCCTTTGATTTGAAAAATTCGATTTACGGCCCCCTGATTGGCCGCATCACAAGCTAACCCATAAATAGTATCAGTGGGAAGAACCGCTACACCGCCGTTCTTGAGTATGGTTGCTATCTCTTCCACCCCCTTTATGAAACCATTTTTATCAGCCTGAAAAATTTTCATTACAACATCGCCCTCAATCTTTTGATTCTTTCTTGCGTCGGTGGATGGGTTGAAAACAACCCCGCCAACCAACCACTGCCCCGCCCACCATGGGCCGCCTTAATCGGATCGGCAATAAATAAATGATTCATTGCGCTATTTGTCCGCTTCAACAATTGTCCCTGGCCAGAAATTTTTTCCAACGCACTCGCCAATCCTTCCGGATAACGTGTCAACAAAGCTCCTTCTGAATCAGCTAAAAATTCCCGATTACGGGAGAGCGCCAATTGAATTAATTTAGCCACCAGCGGCGATAAAATAATGAATATAATTCCAAATATCGCCAGTATACCTAGACCACTCTTCCGATTATTTCGCGATCCCCCAATTCGAAAAAACCAGTCCGCCATAATCGCAATCATACCAACAAACACCACCACCACCGTACTCAGTCGGGTATCATAATTTTTTACATGAGATAATTCATGGGCAATCACCCCCTGCAATTCCTGCTTGTCCAAATTATCCAACAATCCTCGCGTCACTGCCACCACCGCATGATCATAGTCTCGACCGGTAGCAAAGGCATTCATCGCCGGGTCATCAATAATATAAATCTTGGGTAAAGGCAATCCAGCCGTAATCGCTAGATTTTCCACCATTGTAAATAACTGGGGATTATCTTTCCGAGTAATTTCCTTCGCCCCGGCCATACTCAGCACCATTTTATCAGAAGTGTAATAGCCGATAATCACAGTCGGCGCCGCAATCAACAAGCCCAACACCACCCCGAAATAACCCAAATCAGAGAAAATTCCGTATAAATAACCAACCAAAACTACCAGTATAAAAAATACCGTCAAAATTACCCACGTCATCCATTTGTTGTAATCAATTTCCTTGTACAAGATTGTTAGTTTAAAAATTATAAAAAGTTAAAAACTAAAGTGCAAGCCTCTAAACAAATACCATTTTATAATAATTTAACCATTGTTTTCGAATAAAAAACATCTCGAGCCGCGTTATATCAGCGCTCATCAAACGGCGATTTATGTTTTTTAAGAGAAAATAATGTTAAATTATTATCTAACAAAACCACCCTTTTAAATCAAACGGACAGAGAAATAGCATCATCCTCTGTCCGTTTTCTCAACTTGCGATCAATGTTAAAATTTTACCTGCACATTCTCGCGCTCTTTTTCATCCGTTAACTCGAACAAATCCCGCTTCTTAAAACCAAACATACCGGCCAGCAGATTATTGGGAAAAACTTCAATTTTAATATTGAAATCTCGCACATTGCCGTTGTAGAAACGTCGGGCAGCTTGAATTTTATCTTCAGTGTCCGCCAACTCATCCTGCAAGGACATGAAATTTGTGTTGGCCTTTAGCTCCGGATAACTTTCCGCTACCGCAAACAGTGATTTTAGGGCGCCAGATAACATCTTCTCTGACTCAGCCAACTTCTTCGGATCACCCTCAGCTGACATCGCCATGGTCCGCGCCTCAGTCACCTTAGTGAACACTTTCTCCTCATGTTTGGCATATCCCTTAACCGTTTCCAGCAAATTAGGTATTAGGTCATATCGACGCTTCAACTGCACATCAATATCACTCCAAGCCTCATCAACCCGGTTCTTTAAAGTCACCAGGCCGTTGTAGACCATAATCGCCCAGCCGGCCAGAGCCAGCACCACCACCAACGGTATAATCAATAACAACCACATATTAACCTCGATAAATTAATTAAACTAAAAGCACACCGCGAAATGATAAGACAAACAAAATCGCGGCGGCTGTCAAAATTATCAACGATAGAATTGGTAAAAACCAATTTTTCCAGAAATTCATACCTTAGTTAATTATTTCTTCTTGCGTAAGAACAAAAGACCGGTTCGCTTGTTTTCCGACACTTCATAACCAGCCGGAATCTTATCGACTGAATCTTCTTTTTTTTCGGCCTTGGCAAAATAATAAATAGTCTGCGGTCGTCCGCCACGTAAAATTACTTCCTTAGAGTGCAAAAAGTACTCGGTACCCTTGCTGTTCTTTTGACTGTAAGCCATTCTTTCTCCTTAACATATAAGACATATATTTATATCTAAAATCTATCATAAGATATCAAAAAAGCCAAGCGCTCCTACTCATATTATTTTAGTACGCAAACGAATCATTATGAGTTAAAATCTTCTTATAGCACTCCAGCAACGCATATTCAATGAATAGTATAAAGATAATTTCAATAGTTAATAAGCAAAAAAATCGCATACTATTTACATCAACAGTCGCAACTCCATCACATAGGCAATTAAAACCAACATCACTCCAATTATTGCCACTATTTGTTCACGTCGCATATCAAACAATACCTTTTTATCAATTTTATGCTCGTTTAGCACCCGATGATGCACCATAATAGCCGCAAAAGCAATCATCAAAGTGCCCAAAACATCAACCGTCAAAACTACAATTTGATACATATCTCCTCCTTATAATCACATATTAACCATATCATAGATGGTATTTATTAGGAAAAATCCTTGACCATTTCATGAATTTATGATAAAGTTAGGTACTGGAGATTTTGAACTTTAAAAAATAAAAATATATATAAGGAGGTTCATTTTTATGAACAAGGATAACACAGGAAACACGGGAAATCAGGACGGAAAAGAGCAGAAAGACAGCAAGCAGCCAAAGAACCAGTTACAAAAACGGGGCTTCAATCTTTTGAATGCTCCCGGCGCAATCGGCAGTTTTGTCTGGACCTGGCTCGGTGTGTGCCTGAAACATTTCTGGCGGCCCGACGCCCAACTGTGGTACAAAATCACCTCCCCCTTTCTGGTGCTGATGTTCGTTGGATCGGTCATTAACCTGACAGATTTGATGTTCTTCGACATCTTCTGGGGTGCCACCACTTTCTTTGTACTCAATTCCGGCTTATACGCCGATGAAAAAGAGTACTTAAGTAATGAGTGGGACGAAACGGTGAAATGTATCACCGGAAAGGAGGAAACCATAGAAGAAGGCCTCGAGAAAACTACGGTTCGTCTCAAAAAAGACGTTATCGAGGCCGAATTCACGGTTGAGGAAATCCCCCCCGAACCCCCCCAGTCAAAACCGGAAGTACAGTCCAAAAATACCCGAAATCTTTACCAAGATTTGGCTGAAGAATTTGGTGAAGATTTCACCCCAGATAGCGACTTCACCGGATAATTTTTCCCGAATTTAATTTGAAAGGAGGTGATCCCTCTGACTAAATCAGATTTCAACCAGTTATTCGCCGCCCTCCAGATCTGCAATACCCTCGCCGCCGAAGAAATTGCCGACTCCCCCGTCGGCCAGAAACTTGCCGAAGAAGCCGAAAAAGCAGAATTCCAGGAATTTCTGGCATTCCTGGAAGAGGAAAAAAAAGAAAAACAAAATAACTAAAGGCATTGAATTTTACTCTCAAAAAAGAGATGAAATCCAATGCCTCTTTTTTATATCCAATTGCCAACCCGCTCCCAAGATATTATTATAACTTTACAAACCAAAACCAAAGGGAGGTTCTTTTTATGAAAGCAAAAGACCTGAATGACTTATTAAACGGCTCACCCTAGCCAGCCGAAAGTCCAAAAAATTGAATAAACAAACATCAAAACGCACTCCCCGCTATTAAGCGGGGATTTGCTCAATCTAAACCTTTACCAAAAAGCATTTTTCATATATCATGTATCTGGATTGGGTCATCCCCATCCGAATGGAGGCGATTTCCCTGAAAAATTTCTTTGTATTCTTAAAAAACTTACCCAAATTTCCCTACTACTACTGTCAGCGATTCTGTAAATGGCTAGAACTATGCTTGAGACACGCAACCAGTAAACACGCCCAATGGTGGTATCCTTTCGTGGTGCCCTTTTGGCTGATATTCTGGGTCGGACTACTACCCAACCCGATCGAATTATTTCCGGTAATAACTTTTCTCGAAATACCCGATTTACTAATCACTTTAATCTGTATAAACAGATTAAGTGCTGGACTACCCAAACAACTGAAAGCCGAATTCCAGCAAGCAAAGCAAAACTTTTGGAACCAAATGCTGGACCGACCCTGTCCAATCAAGTCACACTCCGAACCACCCGCTCTGCCGATTATCCCGATCGACAGCCACACCAAATCAATCGAACAAGAATCTTTTCTTGAAGAATTAGACGAACAACAAATTCAACCCCAGTCCAACGACAATAATGACGACAACGGACTAAAGATTAAATTCATAATCAAATAAACCCGAAATAAAAGACGCTAATAATATTTAGCGTCTTTTGCTACCATCAAACCCCCAACTATTTCTTCCGAGCCGTTGGTTTCAAATTCGGCCAATCTCCAAACGCCAGGATAAATTCCACAATTAAACTACCAATCGGAATGATTGCAAGTAGCGCCAGCCAGGGTGATATCCCGGTCCGTTCCAGAATTTTCCACTTCAAATATATTCTCAATACATACATAGCCAGCACCATCAGCAAAGCCACAATATAAATCACCAACATAAACAAACCCATCCCCGCCCACAAACTCAAAATCGCAGCCGCCACTCCGGCCGCCACCTCTCCATCGGAACCAGAAGTAGAATAAGAGTACTGCGACAAAAACGTGAGAAAATTTAACATAGCAAAAATTAATTGATAATAATCTTAATATATCAAAAACCCGCCCATATTTTATGGGCGGGTTTTATTTTTTGATTTTTACCCCCCACAACATCTTTTTTTCATATTCATGTAGTAATCCCAGCAATCCTGACAATGAATACTATGATTCATACCAATTCTATCCGGATTCCATAGATGATCCGTCAAATGCCAATCCAGTAACTTCCACAACCTGGCTTCGTAGGGATCATGATTACCAATTCGACCATAATTTTCGAAATCATCAATAATCTCTCTCGCCTGCTGACAACTAAATTCAACTTGCAAATCATCAATCAAAGGTCTTGCCATACTCTTCACCTCCTCGGAAAACACACTAGATCAGTAATTTTTCCTTTATCATGAATATCGTCCAAATTATAAACCTCAATCAAATCACCAATAAAATGCTGGCGATTTTTTAATTTATACAGCCGGTAATTACGTTGCTTCAACCACTCCATGATTTCCCAGGAATCGGGATAATGCGGACTGCATTCGATAATAATAATCGGCTGATATTTACGAATCGTCCCATCCGCCCCAAACAGGACCTTTAAATCATATCCCTCCGCATCAATCTTAATCATGTTAACACCTCGTTTGTGATTGGACATCAAGTCGTCTAATGTTCTTACATCGACCAAGTACTTATTGTCTGAATTTCCGGCTCGATCCACCAAGGTACTCGCTCCCCGACAAACGTCTCTTTCAAACAAATACCGACTTTCTTCCCGATCGCCAATCCCTACCGGCATACACATCACATTATTGGCTGAATTAACCCTAATATTTTCTTTTAGATTTGTATATAAGTCGGGATGAGGCTCAAACGAATACACAAATCCCATCTCACCCACCACCCGACTGGCCAACAACGTCATCACACCCACATTGGCTCCAACATCAATAAACACATCCCCCCGACTAAGATTTTTTTGGATAACATCCATAATCCCGGCTTCATAGGTGCCAAGAAAATACAAATCCTTCTCTACAAAACTTATCAGCGTCGGGTCAATTATAATATCAAAACCATAAATCGTCGGCACAACACACTTACCCTTTGGCTCCGGTAAAATTTCCCATGCCAAACTCTTCTGGTATCCTAAAGAATCATGGCCCATATCATGAAAATAGGGCTCCTTGGTATATTTTTTATTCAACTTCCTCATCTTGATAAATTTCTGATTACCACGATAATCAATTATTCCGTTTAGCTCGGTTGTCATGTTAATTTACACCCCCATAAAAATGTAATCAAATCATATAACACCAAAGATTAAATAACAATAAAAAAAATCGACTTAAATTAAAGTCGATTATTTGTATTTAAATTTTTTACCTATCCTCGGGAGAGACAAATTTGTATTTTCTTCCGATCTTCCGAGCAAACTCCTGCACCATTTTTTCGATATCTTCCTTGAATAGCAATTCTTTGTCCAGATAAACTGACCAGTCCCCATCCCCTTCTTTATCAAATACTAAGCCAGTCTCTTGGCTAATCGCGATTTCGCCAACCAAACAACCCTCCTCATTACCACTTTTTAGGGTGCTGACCGTTACCACAAAATTTCTATCCCCATCCACCAAATCCTCCCACTGGATGCCATCAGAAATATCTTCTTCCAGTGCACAATAAATCTTTGTCGTTCTCATTAATATCATTCCCCTTCAGTATTTATCCCCCGCAACTCATATTGCTCCCACTCATGGTGGAACTGCTTTAAAAAATCCCGCATGAAACAATCCCGTTTTTCCGCCAATTCCCGCCCCCGTTGAGTGTGCATTTGATCCTTCAATTTTAGCAGTTTTTCAAAAAAATGATTGATGCTGGTCCGGCCAGATTTTTTATATTGCTCAACCGTCTTAATTTCCACTGGCTCAATCTGCGGATCATGAATCGGCCGCTTTTTATATCCACCATAGGCCATCGCCCGACAAATCCCAATTGCTCCCATCGCTTCCAGCCGATCAGCATCCTGGACAATTTTTCCCTCAATATTAGTCATCAAATTGCCTTCGATATTACATTTATAGGATATATCGCGGACAATCTGATAAACCTTATCCACCACTGTTTTATCCACCTTTTTATTCAGCAGCCAGGTGCGGGCAATCTCCGCCCCTTCCAGCGAATTGCCATCAGATGTGAATTTCCAATCTTTCACATCATGTAGCCAAGCCGCCAACTGCACGGTAAATAAATCCACATCCCGCTCCTTACGCTCTTTTTCGGCAATATCCGTCGCCAGGCTGTAAACCCGATAACAGTGCGACCAGTCATGACCGGTACCTTCTTTTTCCAATAAATCTTTGACGAAAAATCCGGCATCCTTAACAATCTGCTCATCTTTCCACCTCATTTTACCGACCCCCTTATTTTTATTATGTTAAATTGCTGTATGCAATATAGCACAAGTGTGCAAAACCAACAATAATAAGATAAACAATAACAATAAATCCTTGTCGAAATAGATTAATTATGTTAAAATATACAGATTTAGCCCAAATATTAACCTTATGAGAAAAATTATCAAACAAGAAGATGGCAAATTGATTGTCCCCATTGCCATCCACGAAAAAGACCGAATCATCGATGGCTTTACCGAAATGGAGCCAAATCATAAAGACTACCCCAAAATGCTGGCCGAGTACGAACGCGAACAAAAAATCGAAGCGGAAGTCCAGGAAAAACTAGCCGAATCGGAGGACAGCCATGAGTAAACAGGATATGCTTGATGAAAATATTGATGTCTCTCCCGACAATAATCAATTAGAAAAACTAATTGAAGAAGAAACCCCAGTAGAAGAAGCTGAGGAGGCTTTAGAAGACCTAGAAGACACCATTGAAAAAGAAATCGTCCATATGGGCATTACTATTGATGAAGGAGACGGGGGCGACCCTAGCAAGGAATATGCCTATAAAGAAATTGCGAAAGAAAAGAAAAACCAAGAATTCGGCCCAATTCCATTTGAAACTGATTACAGAGGCCCCGAAATTGCCGACCCTAGCACCCCGGTTACCATCGAAAAATTTGATGATTTACACGAAAAAGTTAAAGAAAAATATGGGGATATGCTGTTTATCGAAGATTTAGATGCAATCGGCGTGGAAGAGCAATTGATGTCTTTGGATAAATTGCCCCCAAAACTAATCAATTATTTAAAAAGGGCAAACGTAAAAATTAAACTCATCACCACACCCCCCGAAAATGTACCAGATTTTTACTATCAAATTGGAAAATCGAATTGGAACATCAGAAGCATCTACGGATATGGTTTCTGGAGCCCACACGAGAGAACATGTTATGCTACTAGCCCACTAGACACTATCTCCGAAACCAATGCAATCATTGGAGAAGCAACCGATGTTGTGCTTCACGAAATCGGTCACGCTTGTCACGACACACTGCCTCTCGACCTAAAAACACTAAAAGAATCACATGTTCGCCTATACCACAAGCTTGGCTGGTACTACCGCCAAGAAGGTCCAGGTGGCGTTACAGGTCTAAAAGAATTTTATGCAGAATCATTCTCAAAATACTTCAATTCCACAAAAGAAGAATTTATCTATTATTATGACGAAGAATGGTACAACGAAATGCATAAAATAGTAAATCGAGACTATGACAAAATATCGAAATATGATCATGATCCCAATAAACCTGACGACCTTATCAAAGTTCCTAAACCACCTTATAGATCCCAAATCACCCAAGAAAAATTGAATGAAATGTAATTTAACTTTGCACAAATAAACAGGCCTTTATCGGCCTGTTTTTTTATTTCACTAGATTCTTATGTACGAGTATTTTTTTATATCCACAAAACAAAAAATCATACCATTCGAAATCCACCTGCTTGTCTGGACCAGTCCACCAAATTTTATGTATTATTGGATGCATATTTTGACACTGAGGACATTTTTCCTGCATAGCCAGATTAATATTTTGCAACACCACCACTGAATCAGAAAAAACATAATCATCATTCAGCCATTCCCGCAACACCGCGTAATGCCGCAGAGAATTGGAAGAACCAGCTTCATTGCTGCTTAAATTTTTTTCATAAAGCAATAAGTACACCTCTGGCCAATCTTTATAATTTAACCCCTGCTTCCATCTAACCAAAGACTCCATTACGTGCAAATACTCCTCCACTTCCGCCTGACAATCTTTTGCCTCATCTATCATTTTTTCTAATCTTGCCTGACTTGACCGACAATAATTAATATATTTCTTAGCCTCAACAGTGCGTTCAAAAAAATGCAAATCCGGATCAATAGTAAAAATCAATCCCGCTTCACTGAGATACTCTAACAATCCCCTCGCCTCCTTATTAAAATTTTAATATGCTTTATTTAAGCATAATCTCAATGTATTAATATTTCAAACAAAAAAAACACGGAACAGAAATGCGTACCGCAATAATATCGCCTAAAAAACTCGAATTCATTTCGAGTTTGTTATTCCTTATTCAAAAAGAAGTAGCGAAGCGATGAGGGGAAAGATTGTTTTCCCTCATAAAAAACTCCGGGGCTTGGACTCGAACCAAGATCGACGGCTTCAAAGGCCGCTGTCCTACCATTAGACGACCCCGGATCAGAATCAATTTTCAAAATTCAATTATCAAATATCAATCAATTCTTAAAAATCAATCAACAACGATCAAACAATATTATAATTTTTCAATTTAACAATTTTTGAATTATTGCTCCTCTCACTCCCTCCACAACTTCCACACTAGTATCAATAAACCCACCACTATCGCCACATCGGCCAAATTGAAATTGGAATAGAAATTAACCGAAATATAATCAACCACCTGCCCCCCATAGGCCAGTCGATCATACAAATTTGACAGCGCTCCCCCCAGCACCAGTCCGACGGCTACATTTGTTAAAATCATCGGCATCCATAAATGATGATACCGAATGATAAAATACAGAAATATTATAAGTCCTATCAGGGAAATTAGCAAACCCCAGCCACTTCCCCAACCAAACGCCAAACCGTCATTGTAAGCCAAGACAATCCCCAGCCAGTCATTAACTTTGAAACTTTCCCAAACCCCCTCCACCAACATCGTTTTAATCACCCGATCAATCCCGAAAATCCCGGCTGACACAATCAACCACCAACAAAACGGCGATTTAGCCACTTCTTTTACAAGTGTTTTTTCAGTTTTAACTTTTGACATACAAAAATATTATCCTTATTCCCCGATTATTTGCACAATCACTTCCCGCTCGCGTTTAACCGTATCTAAATCGATAAAATATACTTGCTGAAACATGCCCAGATACAAACGTTTTTTCGTAAACGGTACGGTAGTTCCTGTTCCCAACACAGCTGAACGAAGATGGGAAACCGCATTTTTATGATCCGTTTCCCGATCGCCAATATAGTCGCCATCCGGCACAATCTCTTTTAATAAATTGACAAAATCTTCTTTAATGCCATCCTCACTGGATAAAGTAACCACCGCCGTAGTTGACCCGTGCGAATAAATATTAACTAAACCGCTCTCGATAAAACCATTCCGCACCAAATCCGTCACCTCATCCGTAATATTCACCATATCAAAGGGACCATGGGACTCAAACATCAAACGTTTGGTATCAAGCATCGTCCTCCTCCTTTTTAATATTTTTATTTTCCAGATACATAAAGCTTACCATACTAACTATCACCACCAAGCCAATCACCAGAAAAACAATCAAGATCAATTTTATAATCCAGCCGTATACATTGAGAAATTCCCAAGTTAAATCGCGACCCCACTGCGTCGCCACCAGGATGTATAAAATCGATAAAAACACCAATAGATACAAACCAAATTTAGCCAGACCCAGCGCCATTCTTGTCCAATTGGCATAGCGAAAAAACAGAAGCATTTTCAAACCCGGATTGACCGCTTTAATTTTCAACAGTTTGTCCTTCACCGTCACCAAGCTAGCCGACACCGAGCTTAACTTGCTCCAATCCAGTTTCTCAAAATAGTCCTGCCGCTTCGACAAACTGGCCCCGAACATATACCCAATCTGCAATCCAATATCAACATTACTACCCCGCTCCACTAACATCCCCAGCACCCCAGCCAACTTCTGTTCATCCGCCTTAATCCCCAACGACAGTAAATAATTTTTAATCACCACATAGGAGTCAAGAATATCGTAAAGATAACGCTTCTCAGTATCACTAATATTTCCCAAACCTAAAAATTTACCCTCCATTTTTGGCTCCAAAAAAAATCTTAATTGTGTAGTTATAAATGCACATTTATTGTAAATTTGTCGTGTAGCCCCAACGAGGGCTCTTTGGGCCGACTCTTTGATTGTAGGTTATTCGGTTTTGAGTTGCGGTTTTGAGTTGTGATTTTGAGATTTGATATTTGAGTTTTGCATTATTGCCTCTCGTGCTTCTTATCAATATCCCGAAACCGCATATACTCCGGAATAAAATATAGCTCGACATCACCAGTTGGACCATTACGATGCTTACGAATCAATACCTCAGAAATATTCTTCTTATCCGTATCTTTATCATAATAATCTTCTCGATAAATAAACATTACCACGTCAGCATCCTGCTCAATCGATCCCGATTCACGCAAATCCGACAGCATCGGTCGCTTATCCGGTCGCGATTCCACCGCCCGCGATAACTGCGACAACGCCACCACCGGCACATCTAATTCCCGCGCCAACGCCTTCAACGACCGGGAAATCTCCGAAATCACCTGTACCCGATTATCGGAAGACGACATGGTTCGACCTTCCAACAACTGCAAATAATCAATAATTACCATACCCAAACCAACATCAGAATGCAGCCGACGGGCCTTGGTCCGCACATCCACCACACTTAATCCCGGCGTATCATCAATATAAATCGGCGCCTCACTGAGCGAACCCATCGCCAACTGCAGCTTCTCAAAATCCTGCTCGTTTAAATTGCCCGTGCGCATTTTCCAAGAATCCAAACCAGCCTCCCCGCAAATCAAACGATCCACCAATTGCTCCTTGGACATTTCCAGACTAAACACCGCCACCGGCACCTGATTGACAACGGCGGCATATTGAGCAAAATTCATCGCCAATGAAGATTTTCCCATACTCGGACGAGCCGCCAGAATAATTAAATCGCTTTTTTGCAATCCCGATAACTTTGCATCCAATCCCTTGATTCCCGTCTCCACCCCCCGCACCTGACCTTTGTTTTTATGCAACTGATCAATCCGTTCAAAAGACTCAATCAATATATCCCGCATTGCCGAAAATTCTGTCGTCCCGCTCACTTGCGATATTGAAAATAAACTCTGTTCAGCCTTATCCAGAATTAATTCTACCTCTTCTGACTCATCATATGCCAACTCACTAATTTCTGCTGCTACCGCTATCAACGAACGCAAAACTGATTTTTGTCGCACAATCTTGGCATACGAAATCACATGCGCCGCTGTCGGCACCCCATTCACCAAGCTGGACAAATAACTGGCCCCACCCACCCGATCCAAATAATTAAGTTTTTCTAACCGATCAGTCAGAGTCACCAAATCCACCGGTTCGCGTTTTTCATACAAACTCAAAATACCTTCAAATATCAATTGGTGTGAACGCTTATAAAAATCGGTTGCCCGAATCAAATCAACCACTTTAATAATCGCTTCCTGATCAAGTAGCAAAGCTCCCAGCAAAGATTGCTCTGTTTCCAGACTTTGCGGTGGCAGTTTAAAATTACTTTGTTTAATCGCCTCTTTTTTATCCATCCTTTTTATAATACCTTACCCCCAAAAACTTCAACTACATCATCAACTAATTTATCTCCGGACATTTCTTTCACTTTATTGCTCATGGTTTCTTCGACTTCCTGTTTCTTTTTCTGAGCAATCTGACTGGCACCCACCTCAATAGCATATTCCACCGATTGACCGATAACCTCCTGACAAATACGCCCGACTAAATCCTTGGCGCGGGCCTCATCTAACTGTTCCTTTTGCAATGTGTAAATTACCTTAATAATCAGTTTTCCATCTCGCATCTCTACCGGAGACATCTTCAAAATTGCCCCTATTAGTCGATTTTCCTCTGACACTTTAGTTACTACTTGACTCCAGCCCTGATCCAACATTTTTTCATCAACCACCTGACTACTAGCTTCCGAGCTTGAATTTTCAGACTTGGCTACTGGATTGACTGGTTGATCAGCTGATTTCGACACCCCTTCCGGTGTTTTGTTGGTTGGCACACTGGCGCCTGCCACTTCCGTTTGGTTCGCTTCCACCGTTTCTTTTTTCACATCTTTGCCTGGGGACACCATATTACCATTGGGTGTTTTTGGATTAACTAAATCCGATGAACCTTTATCAATTGGTTGGGTTTTTGGATGTAACCCCGGAACGAGGTCCGGGACATGTTTTGCATTTTGCTTTTTGAATTTTGCTTTCTCTAAATATTTATTTACCAGCAGCTCAAAATACAGCGAATCCACCGCAAAATCATAATCCTTCATGCGCTGAATCTCCTCCAATACCCACACCAAATGCGTAGTTGACACAGCCGACAAGTTTTCCACCGCCTGCCGGGGAACCAAATCCTTTAAACCATTACGGGCCAACATTATTTTTCTTAAAAAAACCTCCATTCCCGCCATTAACCGCCGCACATCCAAACCCTGCTCATAAACATGGCGAAAATATAACGCAAACAATTCATCCGTTTTTCCAGCAAACAAATCCGCCACCAGCCGTTCAACTAAACGCTCTTCCACCAACCCCATAATCTTGGCGGCATCAGCCGCTTCTATTTCTCCTTCTTTCAAAATTAACAACTGATCCAAAATTCCCAACGCATCCCGCATGCCCCCGGTCACATTTTGAGCAATCACCCGCGCCGCCTCAACCGATAATTGACCACCCTCCTTAGCTGCCACCGCCAACAAATGTTTCTCAATTTCCTCCTGAGATATCCGACTCAAATAAAAAGTCTGACATCGTGAAATAATTGTTTCTGGCACTTTATTAATCTCAGTTGTCGCCAGCACAAACAAACTACCCGGTGGTGGCTCCTCCAAAGTCTTTAATAATGCATTGAACGCCTCCTTCGTCAACATATGCACTTCGTCAACAATATAGACCTTCCGTTTAGCTTCCGCCGGCGCAAATGATACGCCCTCCTGGAGAAAACGAATATCATCGATTCCCCGATGTGAAGCAGCATCAATTTCCACCAAATCCAAACTGGAATGATTAAGAAAAGCCTGACAGCAGTGACATTGATTACACGGATTACCGCCCGCCTGCAAATCCAAACAATTAACCGCCCGCGCCAATATTCTAGCCAACGAAGTTTTACCGATTCCCCGCGGACCGGACATTAGATAAGCATGACCAACCTCCCCCTTCTCCACCGCTTTGCGCAAAGATTGCACAATATATTTTTGACCAATTACCTGGTCAAAATTCTCTGAACGATATTTTCGATATAAAACTAACTGCGACATACTATTCCTGCCGCCCTCCTTTATTATTTGAGAATTGAAAATAAGACTAACCCCCTAAAGTACCGTAAAAATAATTTGTCTAAAAACCGCCTTAATCGGATTCGGATTAGTTGAATAAACAAACAAATACACTTGCAGCTTGTCACCAAAATCAGACCTTACCCGTTTATCTAACTCAATCCAGTCTTCGCCCTTCTGACTGTAATAGAAAGTAAACTCATCACCCTGCCGATCAATTCTTAAAAACGATTTCGTATCAACAAAGTTAGCATGATTGTACTTCAACACCTCTTCGTTCTTTTTCTCCATAACATAGACCGAATTAGCAATATCGAGCTCATCTTCCAGCGCATGAGTATCATAGGCTCGCGACAATCGCACCCATTCTCCTGAACTCGGATCCAAAACACCCACTCCAGCATGTTCATAATCAGCCCGCGGATCAAAATTCATCTCCACTTCCACAGAAAAACTTTCTTCTGTCGGAAAATAAATCAAAGGCGCCGAATCATCACTAGTCCACTGACTGGTACTACCGGCGGCTGTTAATGTCAGCTCCTCTCGAACATAGTCAATCTCATATTTACTATCAACCGAACCCCCATTGGCAAACAACCAGAAATCATCAATTTCACCATCCCGAAAATTTTCCAGAAAATCATCCGTCACTACCATCTCTTCGCCACCGTTACCCCCATTAATAATTTCGCCATTACCCGAACCAGAACTTTGGTTCAACCAATACCACACACCATAACCAACTCCCCCCAGCAACAAAACCACACCAACACCAATTAAAATTTTCTTCATATTTTTATTTTAACAAAAAATACACTTCCCCGCCCTATCATTTTGCCTGTTTACTTACTGGTAATATTCTTCACCGAACCCTGATGATGCGCCAATTTGATCGCCGCCTCCTGGGCCCGTAGTTCCACCTCATCATTGAGCGACTCCAGCTGATAATCACCATAACGCCGACTAAATGCTCTCAGCAACAACCAGTCCGTCAGCCACGGATTTTTTGGCAACAAACTACCGTGCAAATAACTACCAATCGCATTTTGATAGACCACCCCTTCCGTCCCATCCTCTCCATTATTACCTCGACCAACCACCACCTTTCCCAAAGGTTGCACTCCTTGAGCCAAATATGTCCGTCCAGAATGATTCTCAAATCCAACCAGTCGATTGCTTTCTCCTGCCAATTCCGAATCAATCAAAACATTGCCAATAAATCGCTCCTCGCCCCCCACCGTATGAGCATCAAACAAACCAACCCCCTCAATTCGATGACCACCTTTAGTCTCATAGTAATTGGCCATCAACTGCAATCCTCCGCAAATCGCCAACATAGCCGCCCCCTTCTTCTCTACCTGCTTCAGTATTTTCTTGCCCACCTTAATCAGATCCTGAGAAACCTCAAGCTGCTGCATATCCTGTCCCCCACCAAAAAAGAATAAATCTATATCAGCGAAATCAAATTTGTCACCAATATTATATTCCAATACCTCCACCCCCTTCCCACGCCACTTGGCCCGACGAAACAAAGACATGATATTACCACGATCGCCATATAAATTCATGCTCCGACTATACAACCACCCGATTTTAATTTGGTCTTGTTCCATATTAATCATTCCAAAAACCTTCAACTAAACCTTTTTTCTGCAACTCTGCCCGCAACTCCAACATGCCGGTATATGTAGATAAAACAAATACTCGCTGACTGGAAGGCATCGCCGTAATATCAGCAATCAATTGACGATAATTTTTCTCCAATCCCACCCGTTCCATCGGATACTCAGCATATTTTACCCGCAACAACATTTCCTCTCCCCTTGTCCCTGACACCGCTAGCCAATTTATTCGTTCCCGCAATTTCTCTAAATCAATATCCCAAATCCAGGAAATATCCCGTCCATCCGCATAATTGTCATTTAGTATAAACACCAAATTCAGGCCACCCCCTTCCACCATCAGAGTCTTTATCAGCTCATTAAAACCAGTTGGGTTTTTCGACAACATCAGATATATTTCCTGATCATTTACCTGTACTTTTTCAAACCTACCAAAAACCGGTTTAAATTTAGCCACCGCGTCCTTTAATAATCCATCGTCAACTCCATCCATTAAATCCACACTCGCTACAGCTGCCAACAAGTTATATAAATTGAAAACACCCGGCAAAGGCAAAAATAACTCTAAATCATCCTTTGATCGCCGAGAAATAATCACTTTCGTCCCCGTGATACCCACCGATTCTATCTCAGCAATACTCACATCCGGCTCCATTCGGGCATATCCACAATTTTTACAACTATAATCCCCCAGATGAGCAATATATTTTTTCTGATAACTCAGCTCCTGACCACAATTTACACAATCCCGACCATCGAGAGCAAAATCATCACTCTCATATTCAATTTTCAAACCAAAATACTTAACCTCCACTCCTTCAGGAACACAATCCTCCATGCTAGCCACCAACGGATCATCGGCATTCAATACCAAACTAGCACCGGCATTCATCTCCTCCACCGCTTGCTTGACCAAATCTCTTAAAGCCAATATCTCACCATATCGGTCCAATTGATCCCGAAAGAAATTGGTAATAATCAGCTGCTTCACCGATAATTGCGAAATTAGATTTACCAAATCAGCCTCATCAATTTCCAGAACCGCTACGTCAGCATCCACCTCCCCCCTCCAATCACATGCATCCAAGAAAGTTGCAATCAAGCCTCTTTCTAGATTAGATCCCGAACGATTATTTAGCACAATATAGCCATTGCGATCCAACCCATCTGAAATCATTCGCGCAGTCGTAGTTTTACCGTTAGTACCGGTAATCACAATTGAGCCAAATTTAACCCGGCTCGCCATTTGACGCAATACACTGCCATCAAAAAACCTAGCTACTATTCCCGGCAGCGCCGTTCCACCCCGCCCTAATAATCTCAAGCCAGCTTTTGCCAGCTTTCCCGCTATTATTGCCAGTTTATATCTCATGCATACATTATAAAACCAGGCGGGAAAAATTCAAAAGAAAAATCCATCAACCCAAATTAAGAATCGCCCAGTGTTTACACCAAGCGATTCCAAAACTATTTTCTCAATACCCTAAGCAACCGATTGAATGCTATAGGCATACTCTCCCGAAGGTGCTCGCACCATTACCTCATCTTTCACTTTTCTGTCAAGCAAAGCTCGCCCCAAAGGCGACTCAATCGATATCTGACCATTAGCCGGATCCGCCTCCAGTGAAGTAACCAACGTATATTCCTTTACCACCGCGCCATATTTCACCACCACCGTTGAACCCAAACCAATTTTTTTAGTAAACCTCCGACCATCCCGTAAATATTGCAATTTGCGCAAATCACTAACCCGGCGCTGCCAATACAAAACCTCCATTCTTGCCTCCGAATACTCAGCTGTCTCCAAAATCCGCTTACCATAATCCAACAAATCCTTCAGTTTGGCTTCGGCCGCTTGCAGCTTATTGACCGCAAAATTGAGGCGTTCGGATACCTTCCCAGCTGACCGTCTTGACTTAAATTTAACACTTCCCATACTTACCTCCATATAAAAAAATCTACTAACTCAATCATAGTAGACGGTGTTAAAAAAAATATGAAAACTAAATTAAAGAGTTTTAATTAATTATTACTAATAATTATCGGCAAATAAACTGAAAATGTGGTACCCGTATCAGGGGAACTAACCACCTCAATTCGACCCTGATGTGCCTCAGCAATTCGCTTACAAATCGCCAAGCCTAAGCCCGAACCACCTCGATCGCGACTACGCGCCTTATCCACCCGAAAAAATCGATCAAACACATTCTTGGCATCCTCCTCAGAAATTCCAATCCCAAAATCCAAAACCTCAATCACTAATTCATTTGAACCTGGCTCACCCTTCAAAATAGATAACTCTACCCGACTATCACTTGGACTGTACTTCATGCCATTTTCCACCAAATTCCATATCATGGTCAACAGCTTATCCCGATCACCCCTGATTGCATAATCCTCTATTTGCTTCACCCGCAACCGATTTTGATATTCACCATACATCTCCATTTTACTCAGTAAATCCTCTGCCAAATCATTTGTATTGTATGTTTCATTTCTCAGTGCCGACTCTCCCTGATCCATCTTAGTCAACATCATTAAATCTTCCACCATTACACTCATTCGACTAACCTCATTTTCCACCATCGCTAAAACCTCCTTTAACTCACCCTCCGTCACCCGATCATCCTGTAGCGCCACTTCAATATTACCCTTCATAATTGTCAAAGGAGTTCTTAGTTCATGAGAAACATCAGCCAGAAAATCCGACTGTCGCTTCAAAAAGTTAGCTAACTTCCCATGAGTTATTTCCAGCTCACGATATGACGCTTCAATCTGCTCTTCCAGCCTGGCACTCAATGTCACATCATCAAAACTACACACCACCCCTTGCAGCTGTTTTGATACATATAGAGGCTGAATATCAACATTAATAAACAGGAAACCCTCATCCTGGGTGTTAAGTTTATAGCGATCGACTTTATAAGGCCGCAAACTACGCATTACCCAACTGGACCAATCCTCCAACACCCTTAAAGACGGCGCAATATCCTTAATACTCTTGCCTACAATCTCCGCCGAACTGACCCCAAACTCTTCTTCAATCTGCTTATTAACGAACTTCACCTTCATATCCATATCCAAAGTCACAATATATGTGGAAATCGTCTCCAATATTTTATCATTCAAATCAGAAACAGCCTGATACTCTGACTCCAATTTCAACTTTTCCGTCTCGTCAACAATCACCCCAATCGACCCGATATTCAAATCTTCTTCCACGTTTTTTAGCACCGACATAGTTACGGGCAACAGTGTTCCATCTTTCTTTTTCAAACGCAACCGGAAAACGCTCACCCCATTCATCAGCTGCTCATTCTTAATCTTCTTGCCCCGACCACCTTCCTCTAAATCACCTTCATAACACCAATCCGTCCAGGTACGATTAATAATATCCTCCGGCTGATAACCAAGCATCTCATAAAAACGCTTATTTGCATATTCCAGCTTACCCTCCCGATTTAGCACGGTCGCTCCTTCCGACATCAGATTAACCACATAGCGCACAAAAATATTCACCCGCAAAACATCACTGAAAAAACTCTTATTTGCCCCAGCATCCTCGCAAATAATCAACCACCCGACAAACCGACTCTCATCATCCAACCAAGGATGGATTAATAAATCAATCGGTACAACATCATCACCCACACTCGTCAATGGAGCCACACCCTCCAATCGCACCGGCCGCCGACTGACCCGCATCTCATCCATCATCCTCTTTAAATTATCCGCCATGGTAATACCCGGCAAATCAAACAGTTTTGTTCCCAAAGCCTGTTTTTGACTCACCCCAATTTTCGTCAGCAGAGCCTGATTGGCAAAATTAATTACATAGTCAACATCAACCAACAAAACAGCGATGCTTATGGTATTCAAAACATATCCGCTTAAACCATCAGCCAACTGACTAGTTGTTTGCTTGGTTGACATTATTTATCAGTAATTTTATAGCCTACCCCTCGCACCGTTTTAATTAATTTCTTTTCCTCTCCTTCGTCAATTTTTTTGCGTAGATACCGAATATACACATCAATCGTATTAGTAAAACTATCAAAATCATAATCCCAAACATGCTCGGCAATCATCGTCCGAGTTAGAACTTGATTATGATTACGCATTAAATACTCCAGCAAACTATATTCCTTACGACTCAACTCTATCTGCCTCTCCCCCCGCTTCACCTCTCGACTAGCCGGATCAAGCACCAAATCTCCCACCTTTAACAAAACTTGTTTAGTGCCCTCCCCTCGCCTTAACAATGATCTAATCCGCGCCAATAATTCTTTGAATGAAAAAGGCTTGACCAAATAATCGTCCGCCCCGGCGTCCAAACCTTTCACTCGATCATCCACACTATCTTTAGCCGTTAACATTATCACCGGTGTGGACACTCCTTCCTCCCTCATTTTTGTACAAAGACTGATACCATCCATTTCCGGCAACATCACATCCAAAACCACCAAATCAAGACTACCCTCCTGAACTTTAGCAAATCCAGACACACCATCATAAGCCACATCCACCGTGTAGCCCTCATACTGCAAACCCTTACGAATAAAACTCGTAATCCTTTTTTCGTCTTCAATAACTAATATTTTCATAATAAAAAAATAAAGATGGTCGCCCACCTCATTATACCACCAAGATTAAAGAATAATTAAAGTCTGATTAGCAACTACCGCCTGTATTTTACCACCATAAACCGCCAAAAAGCAATACTAATCAAGCAGATGCTCAAAACTATCGTGGCGTAATAAGAAATAACATCACCCTGATATTCTTTAAACAAAATATCCAATATTACCCGATAAAACGGATAAAACATAAACATAACCCAAATCAATCTGCCCGCCCATATCTTGCGATAATACAAGAAGCTAAACACCACAAAGGATAAGCCAGCCATTAGCAAATAATACAAGGAAATCGGATGACGCAAACCGTCACCCAATGAATTTATTGCCCAAGGCAAATCAACCAACTTGCCAAAATGATCATTGATCAAAAAACAACCAGTTCGGGCCAAAAATAAAGCTAAAAACAGCGATGGTACGGCGGCATCTAAAATATCCTGCCGCCGCTCACTACTTCTTAAAAAAATCAAAACATAAATCAACCCCAAGATGGTACCATAAGAGGCCATACCACCTTCCCAAAAACGATGTATCTCCAGCCAGTTCTGCCCGTAATATCCCCAATGAAGCACCACATGTAGCAACCTGGCACCCACCAAGCTGACAATAATAAACCCAAACACCAACCAAGAACTATCAAATTTTATCTTTCGCCACCACAAATTGTAATCAAACAAATACCAGCCAGCCACCGCTCCCAAACCCAGCATCATTCCCCAAACCTGAACATTAACGCCCAATATATTTAGTGTTTGAATTGGTTCGTACCACATTCTTAAAAAAATCAAAAATAAAAAATCAAAGCTTGTCCCGGACCCCGATCCGGGATCACAATCCCAAAACCACTCAACCCATCCAAAGTACCGCTACGGGGAGTCGAACCCCGATTACCAGATTGAGAATCTGGCGTCCTAACCATTAGACGATAGCGGCTCCAATCAAACCTGGTTTGATACCACGATACCCCAACCCCACTAACTATTCAATAATATCTTCTTAATTGATTGACTAATCTTTACCGCCTGCTCATATTCGCGCTGCCACACATTGCGGCCAAAAATTATTCCATCCATGCCCACCTCCATCGCCAGTTTAATATTATCTAGAACCTGTTTATCACTCACCCGACCTCCACCCGATAGAAGTGTTCCCATCTCACCCGCACTCTGCAAAACTTTGACCAGCATCTCTTTCTCACTCAATTTGGGTAAATTATTATAGACCTTAAAGCAGCCCGCATCATCATAAGGCTCATCCGGATAGGTTGGCCAATTGAATTTAACTATATCCGCCCCTAGCTCCATTGCCGTTCGTACCGCATAATCCACCGCCGCCAAAGAATTCTTGCCACCATTGGCATCAATCACCTCACCCCGAGGATAGGCCCAGACAATCACCGGCAAATCATATTTGGCTGCCTTCCGCCTCACCTCTCTAAATTGAATAAAATCCTCATCCTGCCGCCTTGATCCGACATACAAGGTATATCCAACCGCATCCGCTCCCAGCTTAACCGCATCCTCGACCCGGGCATTCAAACTGGAAAAAGGAGCCACCTGCCCAGCCGGAATACAAGTTCGACCATTTAGTTTCAGAATGAGAGGAACGTATTTTTTGTATTTACTTTTCTGCCAATACTTCTCCGCCAAACCAATTTGCAGAGCAATTCCGGAAAAACCCACCTCCTTTGCCAGCTCTAATTGATATTCCGGATCCTGACACGGCGGATTCTCGAGAAAGTCAGACGGACCATGTTCTAAGCCCTGATCAATTGGCAATATCTGAAACTTCCCGTTTGGATAGGCAATATTTTTTAAATGCCGTTTTTTTTCATTAGAGTACACCTCACTCTCAAAATCAAAAAACTTTATCCGATTTTTTTTCAGATAATTCTTCTGTTTAGTTAATTTCATAGATTAGAAAGTTAATAACACCACTATTGATAAAGCAAAGGATACAAACACCAATGCATAAATTAGATTATTAACCATTTTGCCTCCTCATTTTATTAAACATATCCAGCATAGCAAAATTACTAATTCCAATCATCCGCCTTCATTTGATCAACAATTTGCCAAGAAACACTATTCCAATTTCCCCGAGAGGCCAACAAGGCCTGATGCAGCCGCTTCAAATTAACATGTTTAATCATATCATTAAGTCGATCATCCAACTTAAACTGGGACAAATAACACTTGGCTTGATATAAATCATCCTCTTTCAAACAGCTAATCACCCTCTCCTCCAAATCTTGGCCAACCGATTTAAGCTGCTCATCTGACATCTGGCTATACAATTCCGCCCACTCCTGCCTGGCATTCAATTTTAGTTCTTTTTCAATTCCACCCATGGTTTCATTATTAATTAATAATCTTTTCGTGATTTATCTTTAGAATACCATCATCCACACTCCGAATGACCACAATCCCGGCACACCGAACAACCCCCCTCATGCTCCACCGGTCCGCCGCATTTATCACAGACATCATACTGAACCTGGTCTCCACCTGATACCTCACCCTCCCCTCCTTCCATCTTTTCATCCGCAAAATCTAAATCCAATTTTGGTTTGAGATAGATTTCCATCGCTTTAGCAATCGCATCCGGAGCGGACAAAATCCGCTTTTCTCCAAAACCAATCGGCTTATTGCTCATAATGCCTTTCAGCTGTTGAATTATTAAACCGGGATCAATTCCTGAACGTAAACACAAGGAAATCAAACGCCCAATCGCCTCCGTATGAGCCGAATTAACCCCGCCCGATTTACCCATGGTGGCAAACAACTCAAACGGATTGCCATCTTCATCCTGATTAATCGTCACAAACAAATCACCATCACCAGTTTTTATCTTAATCGTCTTACCGTCCATAATCTGCGGCCGCTTGCGAGGCACTATAATCGACCTGTCAATCAGACTCTCATCAAACAAATTCTTTTTCTGCAAATCTTTGGTCCCAGCTATATTCAACACCTGCTTATCTCGGCTGCCATCTCGATAAATTGTCACTCCCTTGCAACCCAATTCATACGCCAAACGGTAAACCTCTTCCACATCTTTTTCGGTAGCATCATGCTTAAAATTAACCGTTTTGGACACCGCGCTATCAACGTGTTTTTGAAAAGCCGCCTGAATTTTAACATGCCACTCCGGTGTAATATCATGAGAAGTTACAAACACTCGCCGAACATCCTCCGGTACCTCCATTATCTCCTGAACCGTGCCCTTATTAGCAATTTTTTTCATCAAACTTTCCGAGTAAAAACCCCTTTCTTTAGCCACCTTCTCAAACATACTGTTGACTTCAACCAGAGTGTCCCCTTCATTGAGCACATTTTCTCGTACATAGGAAATTGCAAACAAAGGTTCAATGCCACTACTACAGTCTGAAATCACACTCGTCCGGCCAGTTGGCGCCACCGTTGTCACCGCCGCATTCCTAGCCGGAGAATCGCCCCTCTGTTTATAGATGCTGCGCTCCCAAGCCGAAAATGGGCCCCGCTTCTCAGCTAACTCTCGAGACATTTGCCAACCCTCAAGATTAATAAACTCCATCACCTCATCAGCAATCCGCACCGCTTCCGCCGAATTATAGGGGACGCCCAATTTTATCAACATATCAGCAAAACCCATCACTCCTAACCCAATCCGACGCAATTGCTTACTCACCTTATCAATCTGCTTAATCGGATATTTATTGGCATCAATTACATTATCCAAAAATCTCACCCCAATCCGAACCACTCGCCTTAACTTGTCATAGTCAATGTGAGAATTACCATTATCTTCCGCCACCATTTTTGCCAAATTAATATGGCCGAGATTACAAGAACCATAAGGCTCAAGCGGCTGCTCCCCACAAGGATTGGTGGATTCAATTGGCCCCAATTCCGGCACCGGCACATTCTGATTCATTCGATCAATAAAAACAATCCCTGGATCTCCCTGTCGCCAAGCATTTTCAATGATATTGGCAAAAATATCTTTGGCTTTAAGTTTAGCAGTTGCTTGGTGAGTATGGGGATTAACCAACTCATATTCTCCATCTTCCGCCAAAGCTTTCATAAATTCATCCGTAATCCCCACCGAGATATTAAAATTTGTCATTTGCGATAAATCTCGTTTACAGTTAATAAACTCTTCAATATCAGGATGATCAACGCGCAGCACCGCCATATTCGCCCCCCGTCTCACCCCACCCTGTTTAATTTGTTCAGTCGTCTTATCAAAAACCTTCATGAAAGAAACCGGACCGGACGATTTGCCTTTGGTTGATTTAACCACATCATCTTTCGGACGCAAACGTGAAAATGAAAACCCGGTTCCCCCACCCGTCTGATGTATTAGGGCGGTATGTTTGACGGTTTCAAAAATCCCTTCAATCGAATCCTCAATCGGCAACACAAAGCAAGCCGACAATTGTCCCATCCGCCGACCAGCATTACCCAAAGTCGGAGTGTTTGGTATAAATTCAAAATTACTCATCACGCGATAAAAATCCTTAGCCGACTCTTCCCCTGATGCTCCATACTGAAAATCAACGGCCGCAATCGCCTTGGCCACCCGTCGAAATAAATCCCTTGGAGTTTCGATAATCTCCCCATCATTATTTTTCTCCAAATAACTGGTTTCTAACACCTTCATCGAATTCTTAGTGCACTTAATTTCTTCATCAGGAAAATAAACCACAAAATCTTTGGGCCTAGTTTTGGACCGATGCTTCTTTTTCTTCCCCTCAGAATTTTTTGTTTTTAGGGATGATTTAGGAGAAAAATCACTTTCCTCACCACCCAAACTCAATGACTCAAATAACTCAGTCATTTCACCTCCAAAATATTTAAAAAACGTTATCTATTTTATTTTTTTAATTTTTCCGCCGCTCGCTTGAATTGACTAACTGAGACAAAATCATCACAGACCGAGGCAAACCGCAAATATGCTACTTCATCTATTTCTCTTAACTCACTCATTACCATTTCCCCCACCACACTCGAAGGCACCACCGCCTGACCTTTGTCATGCAAACCATTCTCCACCCTTGTCACCGTCCGTTCAATTACTTCTGCCTCCACCCCTCGCTTTTTCAGTGCCAGTTTAATACCCTTCTTCACCTTTTCCCTCACAAACGGCTCCTTGGTTCCATTTCTCTTTTTAATCATTAAATTCGTCAACCAAACCTTTTCAATCGTGGTAAATTTCTGCTGACAATTAGCGCACTCCCGCCGCCGCCGCAACTGACCCAAGCTATTCTGCCGGGTTTCCAAAACTCCATTATCATCTCCACCACAATATGGACAAATCATGACCACTAGATTTAGTGAACCTTAGTCAATTATATCAATATATTTAGCGTGCCGAGCTGTGGAAATTAAAAAAGACCCCGCCCCTCCAAGGTCTATTTCGTTTTTACGAACTATTTTTTGCGCCGCTTGCTTGACTTCGTTTCTTCTTTAATAGCCGATCGATCTATCATATGACAAATCAAGCAACTATCTTCCCGTCCACGCCACAAAAAGGTCATGCCCACATATACCAACAACCAGGGAACCACAAAACTCCAAACCGTCGAATCTACCAAACCGATTGTTTGGGCAAACCACACCGCCCCCACCACAATCATTAATACCCCAAATATCATATGCCCTCCATTTGTTAATTATGAATTATCATTCCCCCAGCGGATTATAATCATTCTCCACCTCAATTCCATCTTCATACCCATCTCCATCAGTATCCCGAATCAACGGGTTTGTCCCCAAAAACAACTCTTCATTATCTTCTAATTTATCCCCATCCGAATCACGCAAATTATCACTAGTGCCGATGGCGCTCTCCTCAGACAATGAAAGCCCGTCACCATCGGTATCAGTTTCTTCAACCCCCGGCAATTCGATTGATTGGTTTCGTAAAGCCCGCACCTGACTAATCCAGGGATCAAGCCAAAGAAAATAAATACCAACCGCGCCACCAACCACAACCAACGCCGTCATCACCATGAAAATTTTAATTTTTACATCTTGCATAGTAAATAGTAATTGACTAACGTGATTTTCTTCCCAAGAAAAAGGCGATGATACCAGCTGACAATATCAATACAAAAGCAGCCGCACCAATTATTAGGTATCGACTATCCCAGGCATTTATATTGCCTTCCGGCAAATCTAGAACTCCAACAATATTAGCCACATCATTCTGCTCAATCATATCCGACTGCAATTCCTCCAAGTCAACTTCTTCTTCCTCTTCATCCTCTTCGTCACCATCACTCTCATCCGAATTATCCTCTTCGTCACCATCTTCATCTCCTTCATCATCATCGTCATCATCAGCATCATCCGTAACCACTTGCACTCCAACCGCATTAGAAACATTCGATACTGAACTGCTATCTATCTGACCTTCAATCGTGCCCGACGTATTAATACTATCCCCAGCATAATTTGATCCCACTAATACCGTCAAACTAAGCACTCCCTCTCCCCCGCTCTCCACTTCCGCCGGCAAACGCCAAAACGGCTGCGAACCGCTTAAATCCAACGGCGGACTAGAAGATTTCACTGTCAATCCGCTCTGCAGTGACAAATCCAAACGAATTTTACCGTTTTCCAACACCGCTTCGTCGTTATTACGATAAGTGACGTTAAAAACCACCTCGTCCCCGGCACTGACTTCCGTACTATCCACCGTTAGGTTAATAGTGGGAGATGTTTGGGCTGCGACCGGAGATAAAGACAATCCACCCATCAACAGACAACCAAATATTGTTAGCCAAGTCTTTTTCATATTAATACTCTTTACCAAATAATGAATTCAATTTAACTTCCATAATAATTTCTTTCGAATCATCGTCTATCAAGCGCAGTAATTTGTTGTTAACTTCACCGTATGATCGAACCACCCTAATCACATCATAAGGCGAAGAAACCACGTTCAAAGTCGCCTCCTCCCCCACCGGCTCAACCACTTTTAAATAAACCACTAAAGCTTTATTGGTTTCATTAACCCGCATCACATTCAAATAGTAACCGGCCTCCATCTTTATCCCCTGCAAGAAAGCCAGCACAAACTCTTTCTCATAATCAACCTCCGGCACCTCAGAAAAACCGCCCGTATTTAATTCCCGAACATTATTTTCCCAAAAACGTTTAAAATCTGCTTGATTTTCAAAACCCCAAACAGACAGCTCCTTAAATTCCTCATTAACATTATCCAAAGTTACATTTTTCCCATACAAACCGTAATTACCGCGGTCAACCATAGCAAAATCCACCGCAGTTAATTCAGTTTCACCCCCTCCACTTGACTGCCAGTACACAATGCCTAATAACACCACCACAATCACTGCAAAGAATATATACTTCCAATTTTTCATCAATTTTTGTTAATAGATAACATAATCATATTATCATATCCGCTGAGCACCACCAATCAGCCGTTTGGCTATCGTTCGACCAAATTCATCCGCCGCCTCGGGTCCATTGGCAGTAATCAAATTTTTGTCTTCTACTACCAAATCATTCACATATTCAATCCCATCCGCTTGCAAATCATCCACCCCGGATAAGTGCACCGTCATCTTGTAATCAGCGAACAAACCAGTTTCAGACAATATCGTTGGAGCGATACAAATCGCGCCAATTAATTTATCGTTCCGCAAATACTCCGATAGAAGCGCAACCACTTTTTCATCACCTTTGTAAACCAGCGCCCCCGAACCACCCACCAGAATCAAAGCATCAAATTCCCCCATCAAGCTATCATCATATTTTATGTCAACTTCCACTTGTGCACCCCCAGAACCAGTCGCCATCCCCAACTGATCCGACGCCACCATCACATCAATCCCGGCTTCTTCCAGCCGGGCTTTAGTCACCATCAACTCTTCATCACGAAAATTTTCCCTGGCGATTAAAAACACCGCTTTCATTAATCATCCTCCTCCCGCAACACTCCTAAAATAACCTCCTGTCTTTGACGCAACTTACTCACAAAACTGCCCTTGCGCGTAGTTTGAATATAGTCAACCATGTCCGAAGCCACCGACATATACTTATTGAACACCACATCCACTCCGACTTGATAATAATCCTCCACTTCATCGCGATTACGCGCCATAATCACCATCGTCGGTTTACTTTTTCCGCCACACTCTTCTTGAATAAAATTGATCACGCCCAGATTATCCACAAAATCAGGAATGGTCGAGATAATCATTTTCGCATGACACAAGCCAATCTCTTGCAAAAACCGCTTATCGCCAACATCACAGTATAGGGCATGATAACCCATAGCCCGTAAACGATTAACCGTCTGCAAATTAAAATCTATCACCACCACATTTTTCACATTATTTAAAGACCGCAAAACTGCCCAGCCGGCCCGATGACAACCAATCAACACCTTCTTACCCTTCAACTGATCGGTTACCAACTGCGGTTTAATAATCTTCTGATTTTCTAAAGCTTTAAATAAACTGCAAAAACCCCAACACATATCATTAGTTCGGTACATAACAATTGACGATAACACCAAAGTTAGCAGAATAAGCATACTGAAAATTGTCATATCCCGATTGCCAATCAAATCCATTCGCACCGCCAGTGGCAGTATCACAAATCCTAACTCGGACATATTACCCAAACCAACCCCCACATTCATAATCACTTTACGGGGAAAACCAGCCAAACCAGCCGTCAAAAATCCAATTAAGGCTTTCACCAAAACCACCACTACCATCAACACCAACACCAACCGCCACTCCTCGATAAACCACCCCAAATTCACCTGCGCCCCAACATAGAAAAACAAGAAAACTAAAAAATAATCCTTCAAAGGATCAAACCAGCCAGCAATCCGATCCCGCTCAAACACCTCGTTCAGACCCAAACCAGCCACCAATCCCGCTAATTCAGCCGGCAAACCAATCCATTCATGAGCAAACAAAGTAATCAACAACAAAACCCAAGCCACTGCTAGTAAAAAAATTACATCCGAATTTTCCCGGAAATAATACATAATTCGTCGGAAGAAAAAACGTCCGACTGCCACAGACAAAGCAATCGCCAATACACTTATTCCCAGTTTATGAATAAATTGACCCAATTCTATCGAGACATCCGATAAAAATGGCAATAAAAACAACAGTAAAATCACCACGATATCCTGTATTAGCAGCACCCCAATCAAGACCCTCCCATGCAAACTCTGCATTTGTTTTTTATCTCGCAAAACAGTCGCCACCAGTAAAGTACTACTAAAAGAAATGGTCATTGAAAATATTATCGAAGCCACCAAAGAATAGCCGAATACCGCGAACAAACCATATGACAAGAAAATAAACATCAGCAGCTGTAGTATCGCCATCCAGACTATTACCCAACCAATCTTTTTAAACTGCTTAAAATTGACCTCCAAACCAATTGCAAACATCAAAAAAGCCGCGCCAAATTCCGCCGCATGCTCCACCCAATGGACCGTCTGATCACTAAAATAATCCAGGCCGGTCAACAAACCGGCCACCAAAAACCCTACCAATAGAGGCATCCGCAGCTTCTTAAAAAAAGCGGCCAAAACTACCGAAAAACCAAAAATCAATGTCAAAGATGGCATAATTTTTCACCCTCAACCATATTATACCGACATCAGTTATGATTTATCAATTATCAATATTCTTAATTCTTAATCGAAAACAAACACTCAATTCTTATCACCACCCCCTCGCAGTCGAAACGTCACAAATCCCAGCACCAACGGCAACCAAAACTGATAGAGTCGAAACAACAACACCACCACCAAGGATTTTTCTACCGTCAGTAAGAATGAACTAAGTATCATCACCATGGCTACCTCCACCACTCCCACCCCGGAAGGAGTCACCGAAACCACCATCAACAATGCTGCCACCACATAGGTGGCCAACAACACCCCCCAGCTCTGCCAATCCCCATCAACCGCCATCACCAGCACCGACAAAATCCCCACATTTATCACGATATGAAAAAAAGCATGCATCAAAACTCGCCGCAACTTTACCACATTGGAAAGCACAAAATGATATCCCTCAAACAACTCAAAAGCATATTTCTTGACCGTCTTAGCGTCCCACATCACATCCATACCCAACCTTGCCCGTAACTGATTAATTTTTCCAACCACCATCAACGCCGAACTTTTAAATTTATCAAAATCATTTAGGAAAAGAATAAAGAATATAAACAGTGCCATCACAATCGCAAACATAATCAGCGCCGGCACCACAATGAAATCAGTTATTGTATTTCGAATCAAAAGATAAAATAAACTGACAATCAATAAAAACACAAACACAGAGTAAAAAACCATCCAATAAACGATATTGGCCATCATCAATTTTGCCCGCGGCAATCCCCGCCGATATCCGTCCTGAATGATATAACCAACTGCCGCCACAAATCCACCACTGGGCGCCACCATCCCCAAAAAATTAGCCGCCAGCGTTAACCAAAAAAACTGATACCACTTCACTCGCATTTTCAGTACTCGATAACAACTAACATAATAAAAAGATAGATTTAACTGCCAAATGAGCCAGATTAGCAAAGCATATATCAAAAACTGCCATTTCACCGTCACCGCCGCCCGTAACACCTCCAGCACCTCATCTCGCCGCTGATATATCACATAAATAAAAAGACCTAACAGAATTAGGTAAAAAATATCCTTAAGTTGAATTTTTCGCTTTTTCTTTTTACTACTTGGCATATTAAAACATAAAAACAGTTTACGACATTAGCTTATCATTTTATTCCTATCCACCACCCATTTACACCAGCAATACTCCGCCAGCCTTCCAATTAACAAGCCGATTGCCGCTCCCGCCACCACATCAATAAAATAATGCACCCCGATATAAACCCGTGATAATGCAATCAAAGCTGCCAAACCCATTATCATAAATTTACGACCAAAGTCATAATTAAATCTTCGGGCCAAAAAATAGGCAGTAAAAAAAGCCATGGCGCTGTGCGCACTGGGAAAACTAAACGAATCCAACATCGATGTGGAAAATGCCACAATCGAATCATATACTTCATAAGGCCGTACCCGCCAAAAGAAATTCTTTAAACCCATTACCACCACTTGTAAAACCACCGTAAATAGCACGTACCAAACCGCTGCCAAATTTCTTTCCTTAACCAACAAAATAATACTTACATAGAAAAAACCAATCACACTCCCAAAACCAAATATCGACAAAAATACAAAAAATGACCGCCATATGTACCAGTGCAATCCATCATAAATACCGGCGGTCAGCAAATAATCAACATGCAAGCCCCAACGGGTTTGAATTAATATTGCTGACAATAAAAACAACAGTAACAACACTGCTGTTTTCATTTTCCAACTACAACGCTCATAACATTTTTCAATAAACTTCAACCTCGCCTCCTTTTCAAATCGCTACATACTTTATTATGCCCCAACTTCCCCTGTCATATCAATTCATTGGCTGCGTCTTAATAACAAATCATTCTAAATATTTTACAGTCAACATTTATCCACTACTTATATTTGTATTTTTTGATTAACGCCAATTTTACCAATTCTTTCATTACGGCATTTACACCCTCAATATTATTACTCCATTTTTCCCGAGAAAACTTCTCCGATACCTCAACATCCGCACATCTTATCTCAATATCCCGATCACTATACATTTTAAATGCCAACTTAGCTCTATACTGAGCAAACCACGGCAAAACCAAACACAACCGCTCAAAATCCCTACCCTCATCCTCGAGCAAATTTAACACTCTCTTCACATTATCCATCAAAGTTAGCGATTTATCTTCAACGATAATTTTTTCTCGAGGCACTCCTGCCCTCAAAGCTATCTTTAAGAAACTATCCGACTCATTATCCAATTCTGGCTGATTGAAAGGCTGACCACCCGTAATGACAATCTCTTCAGCGATATTTTCTTTCCACAATTCGATTGCTCTGTTTATCCGATTTTCATTTCTACTACCGAAAACAACTATGAAATCAGATGGCAAAATCCCCAACGAACAATCCAAATGTCGATTAATCCTATTAACTATTTGATCTAACCAAACTGAATTATCAATCATAGTTTTTTGGGCCACTTGACCAAATTGACCATTAATCAATTCTAGAAAACTTTCCACTTTGTCTGGATATGAAAACAGTTTATCTCCATTCAAAGATAACCATTCCATCAGAATAGTATCATCTATTTTATTAAGTACTTCCGGCGAAGACACTTTACGACTGGCCTCTCTTTTAAGGCACAGTTGAAAATCGCCAAAAGAAAAAAGAGATTTATTTGACATAAACTCCGGGACTTGGACTCGAACCAAGATTGACGACTTCAGAGGCCGCTGTCCTACCATTAGACGATCCCGGAACATAATATTAATCTTACGTACAGATGTTCCGCCGGAACATCTCTTCAAATGGCACGCTATGGCAAGCCACAACCACTCACACCAGCAAATCAAGCGCAGATTTCAGTCTTCGCAAGCTCTCTTCCTTCCCCAACACCCACAGCAATTCCGGCGGGGAAGCTGATTGCATCTCCCCGGACAACGCGTACCGCACCGGCCAGAATACATCACCATTGCCAAGCGATTCATCGGTCTCCACCACTTGCTTCAATGCAGACATTATACTATCCACCTGCCAATCATCCAAACCGGTCAAAATCTCAATCGCTCCCGATAAACCAACCTTTGTTTTATCAATGTCACTTTTCCTAAACACTAAATCATCCAGATTTATCTTAGGCTCAGAAGTAAAATACTCACCAATATTATTAATATCCGCCAAAGTGGTCATGCGCGATTTTTCCACTTCGACTATTTTAGCCAGCAAAACCTTATCTAAACTCTTCACATAGTCATTGAGTTCAATATCCGCAAATCGCTCAATAATCTCTTTTGCATCCATTTTCATCAGATACTGCTTATTCATCCAGTTCAATTTTTCATAATCAAAAAAAGCATTCGACTTTTTTATCCGCTCAATTTTGAATTCTTTAATCAACTCATCCAGACTAAAAATTTCCCGATTATCCCCCGGATTCCAACCAAGCAAAGCCAGAAAATTAATCAACACCTCAGCCAAATAACCTTTCTTGCGAAAGCTTTCAATAAACACATCGCCTTTTCTTTTTGATAATTTTTTCCCATCATCACCGGTAATCATCGGCAAATGAACATGTTTTGGCATTTCCCAACCAAAAGCCCTATACAACAAAATATGCTTGCCCATTGATGGAATCCACTCATTTGCCCTGACAACATGAGTAATTTCCATCAAGTGGTCATCCACCACTACTGCCATATGATAGGTCGGATACCCATCGGATTTTATCAAAACTTGGTCATCAATAATATTGGTATCAAACTTAACTTTTCCATAAACTTCATCCGTGTATTCAACCTCCTCACTTTTCGGCACTTTCAAACGAACCACACACTCCTCACCACCTTCAGCTCTTCTTTTCGCCTCCTCTTTATCAAGAAAACGGCATTTTCCACTGTACATCTCCTGTTGATTGCCCTTTCTTTCCCGCTCCAACTCCTCTTTGGTGCAAAAACAATAGTAGGCTTGATCTTTATTAAGCAGCTCCTGAGAATACTTTTGATATATTTCTAATCTTTCAGATTGAATATAAGGACCAAAATCACCACCAACATGCGGACCTTCATCAAATTCAATTTTCAGCCAATCAAAAGCTTCAATCAGACGCTCCACCCCATCCTCAACCAAGCGAGTTTGATCGGTATCTTCAATGCGCAGAATACACTTGCCGCTATCCTTATGCGCAATAAAATAAGCATATAAAACCGTGCGCAAATTTCCTACATGCACATAACCAGTCGGACTGGGGGCAAAACGGGTACGAATCATCACAATCATGATTATTGAATAACACCTTATATTCTACCTGTTCAACCCTAAAAATTCAAAACTTCTAACTCTTGGCCTCCAGGCGCGACACTCTTTTTTCTAATCCTCTCAATTCCAGCCAGTGAACATATTCCAGTTGATTTTTTCTCAACTCTCGCACATCAATCTCCAAACCATTCAACCTCACTTCTATTCCGCCCAACCGCTTATCTATCTGCTTAAACTTTTTGTCTACCTGTTCAAACCTTTTGTCTACCTGCTCAAACCCTTTAGCAATCATTTGTGCTAGTTTTTCTAAACTAATTTCTTTCTTCATGACACACCTCCATGAATATTCTGCATTTAAATAATCAAACTATCTCAAACTGTTAAACAGAAGATAAAACGTTGCATAGCGACCCCTTGGCATCTGGTTAAAGGGTTATAAGATATGGTTTTGCGTTTTGAGTTTTTAGTTTTGATTTATTATTTACATCCACATCGTCACATTTTCAAAATGAATGACATTGTCCACCACTAGACCGTTTCCATAAACCGCCACAACGTCAATATACCAATCAACATCTTGCTTCACATGCCACAATCGCCGAATGAGTCGCTGCTGCAGTAAACCATCAATCGCAACCAAAATTTCACCCAACTTTGCATTTGTCACCAATTCTGCCGGCTCACCCTGCCAGTTATCAATCTTGGTTTTGACCTCCACCACCACTAGAAATTTACCTCGCTTCATCACCAAATCCAACTCTCGGTGACCGTATTGCACATTTTGATCAATCAATTGGTAACCTCGATTTACCAAATAGCGCTTGGCCACAGCCTCCCCCCAAAATCCTAATTCTTTATTCCAACTCGACACCGTTAGCTTTTAAACAATTAATTTATATTTTGCTTTCGAGTCTAGGTGAATCACCACTCATCCACTACTCAATAAACAAAAATTTAATACTTGTTTTCGAGGCAAAAAATATCTCATAAACACTCAAATAATTTATTTATCTGTTGCTTTCGAGTCTAGTTGAATCACCACCCGCTCATCATCAATAGTAGCGGTTTTGATTTAACTGATGAGAAAGTAAAAGATAAATAAATTATTTACACAAAAAAACACCATACTCATCATATGATGCTAGACATTAACAAAAACTTAAGCCGGGATTAAGATTATATTAATATTCTAAATCCAGTTTATTAAAACATTTATAATTTACCCGATGTTGAGCGGTAATCCCGTTTTTCTTAATCATGGCTAAATGGTGCTTAGTGCCATAACCTTTATTCTTGTTCCAACCATAATTCCGATACAACCGATGCAAACTAGACATTAAGCGATCTCGATAAACCTTGGCTACAATTGAAGCGGCCGCAATCGTTGGCACTTTCTGATCACCCTTAGTAATCACCCGAATTTGATGAGGACAACTAACCACCACTCCATCAATCAAGACTATGTCTGGCATGACCCTCATTTTTTCCAGCGCCCGATCAAAAGCATTTTGACGAGCGGTCGCCAAACCCAAATCATTTATTTCCTGAACCGTTCCTTCCCCCACCCCAACATCAATCGCAGTCCGCAAAATCTTCTTAGTCAATTTTTTACGCTCATGAGCCTTCAACTGCTTTGAATCCCGCAAACCATACAATAAAGTATCCACCGGAAAAACTACCGCCCCGACCACAATCGGCCCGGCCCAACTGCCATAACCCACTTCATCCACCCCGACCACAAACTCCCGACCCTCGCGCCAATACTCCTTTTCATATTTCCAGCTTGGTTTTTTCGCCATAAACTACAATTATTAATTTATTTTCATATTATCACAGATAAAAAGTACGGGCTCACTCGCCTTGGCGAGTGAGCCCCAACCCTATCATAAATTCTTATCTTGAACTCTTACTTCTTATTCTCTTCCTTCTTGTTCTTTTCATCCGCCTTGTCTTTTTTTCCCGCCTGCTTCTCATCCTTAGCTTTTGGCTCTACTTTCTCTTTAGCATCCTCTTTTTTATCACCAGCTTCTTCTTTACTCTTCACTTCTTCCTTTTTGGCATCCTCTTTTTTAGCATCCTTTTTCTTATTTTCATCTTGCTTGTCTTTCTTGGCCTCGGCCTCTTTCTTTTCAGCTTTATCCCCCTCCTCAGCTTTTTCCTCTTTCTCTGGCTCATCACCGACGATATCCCGAATCAAGTCTTCCGCCCCATCTTTTTCACCCAATAGATTTAGCTTGGCAGATTTTCCATATAAACCACGCAAATAATACAGCTTTGACCGACGCGTCTTAGCTCTCTTCATAACTTCAATCTTCTCCACCAGTGGCGAATTAAACAAAAAAGTCTTCTCTACGCCCACCCCAGAAGCCACTCGGCGTACCGTAAAACTGCCATTCAGTCCGTAACCACCCTTGACGCGAATAACAATACCTTTGAAAACCTGAATCCGCTCTTTATCACCCTCTCTAATCTTCTGATGAACCGCCACAATATGCCCCGGTTTAATCTGAGGCAATTGCTTCTTCAGCTGTTTATCATTAACATAATTTAATAATTCCATGACTCAATATTTAATATCTCTTTAGATTACAAGTTATATCCTACAGTTTTATCACCAAAATGGCAATAGTGGCGCCCCTACCCTTCATGCAAGAACCGATGCACCCCATTCCTTAGCTCCGGCGAAACCCCGACCTTTAATCTAGATTTAACTTTTTTAGTCCCCCCTTGCACGTTGACTAAAAACACCGTCGGCACTTCACCCTCGTGTTGTAACAAATATTTCTTTAGTCCCAATAATTTCTCTTTATCACATTTTTCCGGAATCTTAATCTCAAACAAACTTGTTTTTTCCTCCTCCCCCACCTCCTCATCCGTAATTTTGCTAGCCACTTCCAATAGAACTTCCTGAGCCTGATTAACCAAAATTTTCACCTGTCCTTCCTTGGTACTAACATTTCCCTCTACTAAAACCACCCGACCCTCCTGCCATAACGACTCATCTTTCTTAAAAACTTTTGGAAAAACCAAAATCTCCACCATACCAGTCAAGTCTTCAATCACCACAAAACTCATCCGATCACCTTTTTTAGTATTAATGGTCTGCACCCGAGTTACCACCCCACCAACTTTTACCTTTTCCCCCTCTCTATCTAAAGTCAAAGATCGACAGCTCTGCGTATATTTTTTGAAGTAATTCTTGTATTCGCCCAATGGATGATCTGATAAATAAACCCCCATCAATTCTTTCTCCCAACCCAATAATTCTTTTTTTGAAACCTCTTCCATGGTTGGAATTTCCAATTTGCTGCCTTCGTCATCATTTTCACCACCATCGGAAATTAGACCAAACATATCTGTCTGCCCCAAAGCTTTTATTTTGCCGGCATCACGTCCATAATTCAATATCATCTCAATCGAATTCAACATTGAGGCTCGATTACCAAACTTGTCCAATGCACCTGATTTAATCAAGCTCTCTAAGGTCTTTCTATTCAAACCAAAAGCCGCTCCCCGTTCAGCTAAATCAGCAATATTTTTATAAGGTCCGTTTTTGTTTCTCTCTTCCACCAGTTGCTCCGAAATCCCCATTCCCACATTTTTAATCGCCGCCAAAGCATAACGAACATCTTTTGTCTCTTTAACCACACCAAACTCAACGAAGGACTCGTTAATATCCGGTGGCAACACATTAATCCCCATCCGGTCACACTCTTCCATCACAATCGCCAACCGCTCCACATCATTTTGTTCGGAAGTTAACACCGCTGCCATATAGGCCGGCGAGTAATTAGCTTTTAAATAGGCCGTCTGATAAGAAATCATGCCATAACAAGTCGAATGAGCTTTGTTAAAACCATACTCGGCAAACTTAGCCATATCATCAAACACCTTCTGAGCCAACTCCCGACTAACCCCGTTACTCTCACAACCTTCCAAAAACTCCTTACCCATCTTCTCCATTAAGTCAGCAATTTTTTTACCCATCGCCTTGCGCAAAGTATCGGCCTGACCCCCCGTAAAACCAGCTAAATCACGACTAATCTGCATCACCTGCTCTTGATAAATAATCACACCATAAGTGTCTTTGGTGGCATTCTCCATCTTGGGATGCTCATACACAATCTCTTTCAAACCATTTTTGCGGTCAATAAATTCGTCCGTCATCCCCGAATTTAGCGGACCGGGTCGATACATAGCCGCCATCGCAATCACATCATCTAGTTTTTGCGGTTTAAGCTTACGCAAATACTTCTTCATTCCCTGAGATTCCAGCTGAAAAACTCCGGTCGACAACCCCTCGGATAGCATCTGATAGGTTTTAGCATCATCCAGCGGGATTTTATTAATATCCACCTCTTCGTCATAAACCTTCCGGATAATCCGCATCGCATTCTTCATAATCGTTAAGTTGGCCAACCCGAGAAAATCCATTTTAACCAACCCAGCCTCCTCCACCGGATGCAAAGAATACTGGGACAAATTTTTCACATCACCTTTACTCGCCTCCTGCAGCGGCACATAATCAGTCAGCGGCCCAGGGGAAATCACCACCCCACAAGCGTGCATCCCAAAGTGCCGCGCCACTCCCTCCAACTTAATCGACATATCCAAAAGCTTTTTAATCGCCGGATCACCCTCATATAACGCCTTCAAATCATTATTATTTTCCACTTCGTCCTTGAGTTTGTTGGTCGGCTCAATCAATTTAGCAATTTTATCAACATCTGCGTAACTAAAACCCATTACCCGACCAGCATCCCGCACCGCCACCCGAGCTTTCATGGTTCCAAAAGTAATAATCTGCGCCACTTTATCCTCACCATACTTCTCCGTCACATAGTGCAACACTTCCGACCGCCGGTCATCAGCAAAATCCAAATCCACATCCGGCAAAGAAATTCGATCCGGGTTTAAAAACCGCTCAAACAGCAAACCATACTCAATCGGACACAAATCAGTAATGCGCAAGGCATAAAGCACAATACTACCCGCCCCCGAACCCCGCCCCGGACCAACCAATATCCCGTTATCATGCGCATACTTCACAAAATCCCAAACAATAATAAAATAGGACGGGAACCCCATATTTTTAATCACACCCATTTCATATTCCATCCGCTCCACATATTTGGGGTCGAGAGTTTTTAGCACCTCCTCTCGACTAAAATCATCATCTTCCACCAGTTTCGCATCACCATAGCGCTCCACCATTCCCCGCACCGTCAACCAATGCAAATAATCATAATCGTCCGCAAAGCCCTTTGGTTTTTCTACCACTGGCAAATAATGATTACCCAAATCCAACTCAACGTCACACATATCCGCAATTTTCTTGGTATTGGCAATCGCCTCCGGCACATCTTTAAAATTCTCCACCATCTGCTCCGGCGTCGCCATCGACAAATCCGTATCCATCAAACTCATCCGATCCTTCTCACTGAGCAGCCGACCAGTCTGAATACATATCAGTACATCCTGCACCTCATTGTCCTCCGGATAAATGTAATGAATATCGCCGGTAGCCACCAACGGACAACCAGTCTCCCGAGCAATTTTTATCAACCCCTCATTCGCCTTTTGCTGTTCCAAAATATCCTTGTGATACTGAATTTCCAAATACAAATCATCTTTAAAAATATCTGCAAGAATATCAAAATGACGTTTAGCCTCTTTTTCATTATCACGAGCATAGGCTTTGGCAATCGGACCATTTAAACAACCAGACAAACAAACAATTCCCTCACCATGCTCCCGCAGAAAATCATAGTCCACCCGCGGTTTGTAATAATAACCATCCAGATGACCAGCACTAGTTATCTTGATTAAATTGCGATAACCCTGTATATTCTTAGCCAATAGGGTTAAATGGCGATTGTCATTATCAATTTTCGGTGTTTTGTCCGTCATCTTGCGCGGGGATAAATACGCCTCCAAACCCAAAATCGGCTTCACCCCCGCCTCAGTCGCTTTTTCATAAAACTCGATTATCCCATACATCGTGCCATGATCAGTCAAAGCCAGCGCCGGCATACCCAGCTCTTTGGCCCGATTCACCAAATCCGACACTTTGCCCAACCCATCCAGCAAACTATAATGAGAGTGAACATGCAGATGGCAAAAACCAGCCTTGAGTTGTTCGATATTATTTTCAGTCATAAAAAGTTACTAACTATAACAATTGTAAAATTATAAAATTGTAATATTTCTATATTGATATATTATTGGAAATATCGTTAGATTCTAGATTTTAGTTATAGGATTTTTAGTTGTGACTTTGATATTTGATTTGTTAGTTTTGAGTTCTCATATGCATAAATACATCTTCATCACCGGTCGTAATCAGCATTTATCAATCGCCGAAATCTTATCCAGACTCGGGCCCTCTTCCTATTTTATTTTATCTGATGATGCCGTCCTCATCAATCTGGATAACCCGATTGAAAATCCAATTGCTCTGCAAAATACACTCGGCGGCACCATTAAGATTTGTCAAAACCTGAAAGCCTCACTCAATTTCAACGAAATTAAAGAAGTTATCCTTTCGTATCTGCCCGAACGACATCTTGGTTTAAGTTTTTATGGCGACCTCAACGTCAATCCGGCTAAGATCATTAAACTCAAAAAAGATTTAAAAAAGGCTGATGCGCCCAAGCGATTCATATTCAACAAAGACCTAACCCCGCTAAATGCGGCTACAATTAAGAAAAATAAACTGATCACCAAGGGCTCTGAACTATGTGTTATTCAAGCCGGCCGCGAAATTCACTTCGCCCAAACCATCAGCTACCAGGATATTGATAATTACACCCTCAGAGATTACGGCAAACCCAAACCCGACCCCAAATCCGGCATGCTACCGCCCAAACTGGCCCAGATGATGATTGGCCTCGCTAAACTAAAACCAGGTAACTCAATTTATGACCCATTTTGCGGTAGCGGCACCGTTTTACAAGAAGCTCTGCTCCAAAAACTAGACATCAATGGCTCCGATCTTTCCGAAAAAGCTGTCAGTCAAACCAAAGAAAACCTAAAATGGCTCATTAATAAATTCAGATTGGACATTCCTGATTTTCGCACCATGATTGACCACAGAATCTCTCCTGCCGACGCCACTACTCATAAACTTGTCAAACCAGTTGATGGCATTGTGACTGAACCCTATCTAGGACCAGTTCATCGGTCCTCATTAAATCCCACCCAAATCGCCACCATTCGGGAAGAATTGCTGGATTTGTACCGAGACTTTCTTAAAAACAACCTCAAAAATTTAAAGCCGGGTGGCCACCTGGTGATGGTTCTGCCCATCTGGCAGACCAATCCCATTATAGAAATTACCCCTGACGACCTGCTTGACCAATCACTTACTAATCAGTATAATCAGATATGTCTGAAAAACCTGGAACTCATATACCAACAACCCAATCAGCGAGTACATCGACGAATTATGATTCTTAAGAAGGTAAAAGTTAAAAGTTTATAACTTAATTCCTAAAGTCACGCTTACGATACTATCGTTCGTCCGCCTAGGCGGACACTCCTTGGCAATTAGTTAACAAGTTTTAAGTTGTGGCTTTGAGTTTTGAAATTTGCGTTTTGAACTCGTCAACTCACCATTAAACCATCAAAATTATATATTAAATAACTTCCAGTAATCACATAAAAAGGAAACATCATGGCCCATGTCAAAGCGGGGGGATCCACTAAACTAGGACGAGACAGCTTAGCCAAACGGCTGGGCGTCAAAATATTAGGCGACCAATCAGTCGACAAAGGTCAGATTATTGTCCGTCAGCGCGGTCAGCAATATGTGCCCGGCAAGCATGTCAAAATGGGCAAAGATTTCACCATCTACGCCATGGCCGACGGCACCGTCAAATTTCAAAAAAAGAAAGTTAAACGGTTCACCGGTGCCCTGCACGTGAAAACCCTGGTCCACGTCGAACCCGCCAAAGCCTAAACTAATTTTCAAGACAGCGAAAACCCCGGACTTTTTGTCCGGGGTTTCTTTTACATATTTATATTCTCTGCCAATTGATCCCGCCACTGCTCATTCGCCGTATCCAACTCCAACCATAAATTAAAGGGCAGTTTACGTAATTTCCATTGATCCCACCCTTGTTTCTGCCAGCGGTAATGCAAAGGCGTTCGCCGCCACATTTCTCTGATTTTTACCACCGCTCCCTTTATCTGCGGACCGCCTTCCCAATTGCAGGTTGCCCCACCAAAAAAATCATCATCACAATCTTCATAAGAAGCCTGCAATATCCGCCCGACAGCCACATCGAAATTGCAATACGTGCGGATAAACTTCAATTTGGCACCACTACCTTTTAACTTCTCCCGCAGACTGGACCGCTTTTTAATATCAATAAAATCTGAATCAATCACCAATTTATAGCCGCGCTTAACAGCCACTTTAGCTAACTCCTCCACTATCAGCCGGCACTTATCATACTCAGCCTTTCTTTTCCGCAGCTCCACCCGAATCTGATCAGCTTCAATTAATTCTGCCTCCATCAAACTGGCTAACTCTTTAGCCACCACGCTTTTGCCAGAACCAACTAATCCCACCATGGCCACCACTACCGGCTGACTAAAAACCCTTTTCTCTTTTTCCAGCCGGCCGACAAATAATTCCAACACCTCTCTTTCCTGTTTATTCATTTGCTCCTTCTTATGTAATATTATCCCTATCATAACACCCAAGCCAATCTCCAGCGCCTCCATTATCACGCTTCTCACTCTCCTCGTTTAACCTTTAAATTCATTAATCACTTCCGGCAACATTACCATCAATCTGACTGATTTAATCACCGGTCGTCCTTCCAATCGCATGGCCTCATCAGCCTTCAGCAAATAATGGAAGAGGCTCTTATTGTTTACTGTCCCATACAAATCAATCAGCCTCTCCCGAAACTGATCACAATCGACGGTATGCCGCTCAATCACATTGAGAATGTCCAACAGTCGCTCCATCATATCCCGATAACTTGTCATCTCAAAACTACCGTTGAATGGATTATTTTCCACTTCATCCATCATCAGAAATTCCACTATTTTTTGCTGGAAACCCACCATATCCACCACCGCTGCCACTGCCCTGGCAAAACTTACCCTTCGTTTAGTCTCTGGCAAACCGGAAACTTCTACAATCATCTTACCACCGCCTTCCTAAAGAATTTTTTATTATTAAAGAACAATGCACATGATAAAATACTATTGATTATTAGTCAATAGCATAAATTTCATAATTAGAATTTATAAACTATTTTTTACGCTGACTTTTTTTCCACCTCTCCAAGAGAGTTTTAACAAACTCCTTGCGCCTTTCTAGATACTCCATTCGCTCTTCTATACTCACCTCCATATCGATAATATCGTCGTCGGCTTCCAGGCCAGCCAAAATCTCATCAGACTCACGGAAATAATCAAAACGCTTGACATTCCAGCCCTTTTGCCCCTCAAAATTTTCCAAACCTTCTCGCATATCTTGATATAATAATAGTAATTTAAAGCTTAGGCTAACTTTTTATATTATGACAAACAAATTGGTAAAAAACTACATCGCCAGCATCAAAGGCAAGAATATCCACGTCCTCGGCGCCGCCGGCACGGAAGGGGCGGCCATTGTAACTTTCCTCTTTAAACACGGCATTACCACCATCACTGCCCATGATTTCCAGCCGAACCTGAAGGCCTTCCGCCAGCAATTTAAAGCCACCCACGCCACCCTCACCGCCAAACAACGCGCCCGTCAGTTGAAAAACATTATCAATGATGATATCAAGATTAATTTAAAAAGAAATTACCTCAAAGGCATACTCAAAGCTGACTTGGTTTTTCTCACCCAAGCCTGGTTCATCTACCCACCCAACTTCCCTACTATTCAGAAATTATTCGACAAAAAAATCCCGGTTTCCAGTATGACTAAACTTTATCTCGAGCTGGCCAACTGCACCACCATTGGTGTCACTGGCAGTCAGGGCAAAAGCACCACCACCACTCTCATTGTCGACATCCTCAAGACCGCCGGTAAAAAAGTTTATGTGGCCGGCAACTATCGAGATTTGGATTCTCAGCCGTTGGCTAAAATCGATCAATTTCAACCCACCGATTATTTAATCATGGAAATGAGCAACCGCCAGCTCAATCTCGACATGAAAATTAGTCCGAATATCGCTGTAGTCACTAATATCTACCCCAATCATGTCGAAGAACACGGCTCCTATTCAAATTACAAAAAAGCTAAAGCTAATATTCTTAAATATCAAAAAAAATCTGACATCGCTGTCCTCAATGAAGACAACTCAATCACCCGCCAGTTCATGAAAAAAGTTAAAGGCAAATTATACAAAACTTCACTAAAAGAAAAGGTAAAAAAGGGAGCGTTCCTTGAAAATGACACCATTTTTGTCAATAACAAAGAATTAATCAACATCAACCAACTCCCAATTGTCGGTCAACACAACTACCATAATATTCTTAATGCTCTGGCCGCCATTTCTGCCGTACAGTCGTTCCGCCGGAACGACTCTCCAATTGCCCAATCCAAAATCATCAAAACCCTAAAAAAATTCCGCGGCATCACCCATCGTCTACAGAAAGTGGCGGTCATCAATGGAGTAACTTATATCGATGATTTAAAATCAACCACCCCCACCGCCGCCATCAACGCCATTAATGCCTTCCCGAACGCCAAACTCTGGCACATCATGGGTGGCTGGCACAAGCATGTCCCCCATGATCAATTAGCTAAACTAATTGACAAGCGCGTTCATCATCTTATCGCCCTGCCCGGCACCGCCTCCAATGAAACCATCGTGGAACTGAAGAACATTAAATCAAACGTGCCAGTCACTAAGTTTAAGGATATTTTCTCCGCAGTCGAATATGTCCAAGCCAATGCTAAAAAAGGCGACATTGTCCTCATGTCCCCCGCCGGGGCTTACTTCCAGAGAGAACACTTGAAGAATAAATATAAACTTAAGTCTTTGATAAAAAATTAGCGCAGAGACATTGTGACATAGCGTCTCTACAAAAAAATAAAAGCCGGCACCTCAATTAGTGTCGGCTCTTCTATAACACATGAAAAACTATTTCAAATCCTCCCGATCCTTCATCTCCGCTACCAGTTTAGTTTTAACCGCTATTAATTCCGCTGCCAATTTATTCGTCACTTCCATATTAGTTTCTTTATCAATCACAACCATGCCCGCTTTTATCACCTTCTCAGCCACCTCCTTAACTCCATCAATATTCTTTTCCAACTCCTTCAGCTCTTTCTCAAAATCAATCATATTATACGCTTTAAGCATCGCAATCTCATCTATAGCTTTTTTACTGTTACTTTTAAATAAACTCCACATTGGATTATCCCGATACAAATCAGCCCGAAACCTTTCCACTTTACGCGCATAATCCAAATCTTGATCTGCCTGAATTTTCTCCAATTCTCTAATCTTCGATCTGGTCGACATACGCTCTTTTTTTAACTGATCAATCTTGTCCATTCTCAAAGCGGCCGCACTTTTCTCGGGTCCCTTAACCTTACTAAACCCAAATTCACCACCAATTTCACTCATACCACTCCCACCGAATCGTCTAATCCGGTTTCTTTCATAGATTTTCTCTTCTTCAAGATCACCATATCCACTTTCCCCCGACTCCGCTTCTAGTCGCCGAATCGCTTCTTCCATAGCAGGGTCATTTTCATATAACTCACTATGTTCTCTCCATCTATCTCCAGACCTTCTCTTCTCTGGATCTTCGCTAAACTCTTTGTACATACCAAATTCACGCATTTGAATAGATTATCTTAAATCCCAGTATTATAACACTATTTACCATAACAATCAAGATATTTTAAGATAAAAAAAACCAGCATCCTTTGCGAATACCGGCTATCAATTCTATATTTATTTCAAACAATCACACCTACCCAGCAGACAATCCAGCACAGCCTCTTCATCTTTATCGGCGAAATGTTTCACACAGTCAGGATAATAGCTCTGAATTTTAGACTTACTATGACTGCTAAAGGAAATAATCTCAATTCCGCGATTCTTAATCCTTTCGGCGATTACACTCCCTTCGCGATTGTAGTGGGCATGTCCACCGGACAAGCTGTGATCCAGCACCACCACATCCGGCCGATATTCATTGATTAAATCCATCCCCTGCTCAACCGATTCCACCATCCCATCATAGTCATAATCGATGAATTCGAATTTGTCCGCGTGTTTTTCCAGCACTTCTTCGATTCGACCCCACCATGGCGCATAATCTTCGATTAATAATACCTTTTTCTTTGACACGATCAATCACTCCTTCAATAATGGTTTAATACGGCAGACATATTTAAACATATCTGCCGCATCATGATTTTATTCCTCTTCCATAAATTTATCGACAAATTCGACAAATCTTTCTTTGGTTTTGGTCTCCCGGAAGATTGCTCGCACCAAATTTCCCACGATACAGGATCCGTCATCCTGCCGCTCAAGCATCATGCTATTCTCTTTCAGCACCTGCAAAGATTCTTCCGATAACTGTCCGCCTTCACCGGCCAACAAATCCAACAATTCAGCAAAAGCTTTCTGATTGGATTCTTTTAACTGCCGCAGCGACATCACCCCGGCAAACACCCACATCGGCTTGTAATAGCCCAACGGAATCTCACCGCCGTGCTGCTCCTTCAGCTTAGCTTCCCGCTCTCGGGCCAATTTTGCCCGATAGCTGATATAGGCTCGCAGGTCAAATCCCTCCGGCACTTCCTGCAGACCACCCGGCCCCATCAGTCTCACCCTGTCCTTATCTATCATCTATTTCACCTCCCTTCCATTGTTCAGTAATTCAGAATAAATCCTTGGCCCTTTCCACCAAACCATTAAAACCACCCGACCACAAACTCTGCGCTTTGGCGTGCATTTGACAAGTCAGATTGCTAACATAACAGGATCCTCTGTCCTGCGGATTAACATAAATCCCGCAATCGTTAATCACCTTAATCGCATATTCCGGCACTTCGGTATTCCGATCTTCCAGCAAAAGCTTTAAATAAGTGTAAGACATCAAATGCCTGCTCTTCAGCTTATATAAAGCCCGCAATTCATGAAAAACATCCATCGGCCAGACGCTCTCCGGGAAACCGAACTTCTGTCGCACATGCCCGCAAAATTGAATTTTTTGCCGCATATCCATCTATTCACCCCCCCCTATCCTAAAATCTCCCCCAAACAACCCCAAATTCCAAACTCTGTCTTACCTGCTTGATATATTTTTACATCTCGCGGATACATTTCCTTGATTAAATTCCAACTATGACTGGTAAAAGAAATTATCTCAATTCCTCGATCTTTAATTTCATGAGCAATTCTTGCTCCTTCGTCATTGTAGCGATGATCCGTCCCCGACAAACTATGATCGAGAATCACAATATCCGGATCCTGTTCATTGATATGTTTCATTGCATCTGAATAATTATCAACTAGTCCCACATTAATGAATTCACATTGAGCTCGACGGCAAGCCCAATCGGCATTAGCCACATGCAGATAATAATCTTCAATTAAAATAACTCGCTTGCGACTAGCCAAATAATTAAGTATTAATTCTAACTCATCAAATCTTTTACAAGCATAGTAGACCTGTCGAGGATATACTTTTTTTAATTCTGTTAAAGAATGCCGGCTAAAAGATATCATTGGCGGACAACCGAACCGAGGCACATAATCATGGATATTTTCCCCAATCAGCTCATCCGGTTTGTCGCTTGACAACGTATGTTCAAAAATAACCACATTCGGTGTTTGTTTTCTCACAATCATCTTCAAATCTTCAGCATCTTTTATCGGATTAGGATTTAATAAACTAAAATCATCTCTCTGCTCAAGAAATTCCCTCATCTTCTCAAAATCCTTCACGTTGTCATCAACATATAGCACTGACCTTACCATGGTTTTCTTAATATACATTACTTTTCACACCTTTCATTTCTGATTTTTCACATCAGAAATGACCCGCTACCGGACCCCAAGTCCGGCCGGATCAAATCCGACATTTCCAACACAAAAAAAAGATTCATTGGAAATCCATCCAATGACTTTTGCATCACTATCACTACCTTTCAAATTGTACTTAGACCACAAGTTTAACAATCGACCGATAAATCTATCGGCATTCTTTCCCCCTTTCTTTACCTCGGCCATGTATTCATGGACGGGAGCTTTTTTTGAACTGCCTCAGTGATTGCTGCGACAGTCACCAAATTTTCAAATTACCTTGTGGCTACTTTCAAGTTAGCATAAGCATTCTCGCTTGTCAACCAAAAAATCGGGATATTCCCGATTTTATAATTTTTTTATTAACTACCAGTATCGTGCCAATCGATCGATCAGTAGATTAAATTTTTCCTTTTTATATTTCTTAACAAATCTTTTCATTTCATCGATTTCTCCACTCATCCGAGTAGCCTGCCGTACTTCTTCGATTGAGATATGATTTGGATTGCGATACAACCTCTCATCAGCTTCATCCACAATCACCTCAAACTTACTAATCTTATCCTCAATTCGCCGAATATCTGCATCAATATCAAGAAATTCCGATTGAGACAATAAATCGTCAATAATTTTAGGATTGAACAGTTTGAATAAAGAATAATTCGTATAACCCCTAAACTGAATCGTGAACAACAGTCTGTATATCGTCAAAATATACCACTCTCGTTCTCTCTTCTTTTTAAACCAGTCTGATATTCTTCCCAGCACGTTCATCCCCCCTTTTTTTATTTAGCAACTACCCCCATACAATAAAACCTAATCACAATAAAGTCAAGACTATTTTTCCTCCTCTATCAACCTCATCTCACCCTTATCTTTATCTCTGAGCTCATGTTCCGCCCCGCAGGCCTCACATTCAATCACATCCCCCACTTCTTTATCTTCTAAATTAACCCCCTCAATTTTTTCCTCACAATCATGACACTTAATTTCTTGTTCCATATCTTTAATTATTTTTTAATTCATAAGTAAAATTATACAGCAAAAAAGGAGACTTTAAAGTCTCCCGATTTATTTATTGTTCGTTTTTATATTCCCAGATTTTTATAGTTATATGATCATTTTTTGCCTTTGTCATCCCCTCAATATTCATCAGGTCAGTTGCCCATCCCACCTCTTCAATAGTCTTATAACCAGCATCTTTCAACAGCCGCTCCACCTCCTGATCAAGATTTAAAAAATCAATACTCCATTGAAGCCGGTTCTCTGGCACATCAACTTTCAAGGCAAATTTAAGATTTGCTATCACCCTATCAAGTTTTTCATTGCACACGACCAAAACTTCCGGTAAGTTTTTCACCTCATCCTGACCGGTAATATTTTTGGTAAACTCGCTAGAATCGTAATCCAATTTTAGCAACTTACAAATCTGATCTAATATTCGTTTTTTCTGAGAGTATTCATTAGCTAATTTATCCACAACCATCATCCTTTCTTAAAACATCCTCGTCAGCTACTTCACTCGCCGCAGACCTTTTTCCGATATCTCCAGACTTGCCACAATTTCACAACCCAATCGTCGCTCTAATTCTGATAAAATCCAATCAAAATCTTGCTGACATGTATTGTAAAACTCCCACAATTGTTCATCATTCATAGCATTTATCATGATATTGTACTGCTCTCTTCTCTCTTTAATCGCGTCCATTTCCTTGATTCTCCCGGCCGATTTCAAAGTTCTTCTTAATAAATCATTTGATATTATCCCTATACACAAGCTTATCGATATCGCGTCTTTCGCATCATCCTTGTGAAATTTAATTCCGCAAGAATCTTTTACTCTTGTCATTAACCTCACCACCTTATTAGTAAGTTTTTAAATTATTAATTTACATGCCAGAAATATACCATCTACACATACTATTGTCAATAATTACTAACTGATATAATATAACTATTAATTAACTAATATATATGAATAAATTCCAACTGGCTCCGTCACCTATCACTCAACTGACAAATTACGATAACCTATATTTACTCCGGGAAGATCTTAATCTACACGGATCCTTCAAAGACCGAGCTCTGTCATATCAAATCCAATACTTGAAAAATAACAATATCAATACATGCGTTATTTCATCTTCGGGCAACGCCGCCATTGCCGCTGCCGCTCACTGCGCTGAAAATAACATTAAATGCATAATTTTAGTCTCCCCTAGTACAGATAAAGCCAAGCTTTCCCAAATCATCAAACATAAACCCCATTTAGTAATCCAGTCTAAACAGGCTCGCCGACTAGCCAATTACATCCACAAAAAACACGGCATTTACCTGCTCAACCCTTCCAAAGACGATAAAGCCATTGAGGGATTCGAATCATTAGGTCAAGATATCCACGAAAATAATCCAGGTTGTCAGGCAATCTTTTCCTATGTCACCTCCGGCGCGTCATTACTGGGAATGATTAGTTATTATAAAAAACAATCTGACATTACCTTCCCCCACTTCATCGGTGTCCAGTCCGGAGAACAACAATTCCTGGCCTGTGATGTATTTGGCCAAATCGTCGAACAATCAGAACAACAAATTGCCGGCAAAAATGCCATCAACCGTACCCCTCGATCAAATCAGATTTTTAAAGAACTCAACTCCCCCTTTCCGAAAAACGCTAAAAATCAACCGATTATCAATAATCATGTCGGCAAAATCTATTGGGTACCGGAACAATCAATCCTAAAAAATCTCGACCTCCTCCGTCAAAACGGCATCAATTCCTCACCGGAAGGCGCCGCCGCCCTCACCGCCGCCATTGATTTTTCCCGACAATACCCCCAGCTAAAAAACGCAGTCGTCATCATCTCCGGCACCGAGCACGAAACACTATCAATTCCTGATGATTTTGATATTTATAAAGCCAACAGCAAAGAAGATATCGAACAAATATTATTGTCAATTAACAAAAAATAAATTACAATCCAGCCAACATTAAAAAATAAAGAAGGTGATAAAATTTGCTATATTTCACGTCTGACCCTCACTTTGGCCATGCCAATATCATCCAACATTGCCAACGACCTTTTGCCAGCGTTGAAGAGATGGACAACACCATTATTGCCAACATAAACAACACCGTTGGACAAAAAGATAAACTGTATATTATTGGCGACTTCTGTCTGGCTCGAAAGAGCAAAACCGACATTAAAAAAGTCAGAAAATATCGCCACTGGATCAAATGCCGCCAGGTCTATCTGATCGTCGGCAATCACGATCCGATCAACAAAGATGGCACTCCTGCACATTTTCTGCACGACATCTTTACCGGAGTTTACAACACCCTTATAGTTCGCATCGACAAGAAAAAATATGGAACCAACAAGATATTCCTTCATCATTACGCCAATCGCACCTGGCCCGGCAGTCAATACGGCACCACACTGGGAAGCTGGCACCTTTTTGGTCACTCTCACGGCAATCTGCCCGACGACTGGCCAGCCCTCTGCACCGATGTCTCGATGGACAAACACAACTTCTTTCCACTTAGCCTTGATGAAGTCGCCATCATAATGGCCAAGAAAAAGAAAAATATCGAGATGCTGAATCAACTCAGCGCCATATGCAATAAATAGATTCTATAAGGACCAAAATTCTGGTCCTTATTTTTTTAACTCACCCCCTACATATTTTATTAAATCCCCTTTATACTCTAAATATGATTAAAGACTTAAATACATTCAAAGAATTTCTTGCCGACGAATTTTTCGACGACATCTTTTTCGCCGTCACTTTTCCCAAAGACGGGCTGGGCCTCGAAGATATCTTTCCTTATAAAATCATCAGTTTTGACGACCACCCCATTCGCGATTTAATTAAAACTGATTCTTTCTCACTGCTCGGCTCCACCAGTGAAGAGCCCAAACGCCGCAGCACCTCGGTCTTGCTAAAACACCCGAACTCGATTAAATATATCGAATCATTCAATCAATACCAGCCCAATATACTAACTTACAAACCATCACCATCTCTAGAAAAAATATGTGAAAAAAATGGCTGGAAACTATTGGCCAACAATTCTAAAAACAATCGTGAATTTGAGAATAAAATTAAGTTCGCACAATATTTAGTTGAGTTAGACCTACCTCAACCAGAATTCGAGATCAAAAAACTTAACGACATCGAGTATCAATACTTCACTGACAAGTTCGGGCCGGAATTTTTTGTCCAATTCCCCCGCGGATTCGCCGGCTCCACCACTTTTTTAGTTAAATCGACTAGCGACTTAGATAATATTAAAGCCAATTTTCTTGATTATCCCGCTAAAGTCAGCCGGAAAATTACTGGACCCACTTACACTCTTAATGGCTGTGTAGTCAACAAAACCGTCAATCAAAACAACATCATTATCCAGCGTCCATTTTACCAAATCACCGACATCCCCAAGCTAAACGCGAGCCCTGGCGGAACATGTGGCAATATCTATAACCACGACCTAAAAGCTATCAAAGATCTCGATCAACTTCACGCTGATTCCGTTAAATTTGGCCAACTGCTAGATAAACACATTTACCGCGGCATCTTCGGCCTCGATTTCGTCATCGACGAACAATCTGGCCAGCACTATTTCATCGAGTGCAATCCCCGCCTGACCGCTTCCATCCCCATGATTTCCAAATTGCAAATCAAAAATAATGAAGTGCCGCTATTAGCTCTGCATATTATGGAATTCCTTCAACTAGACTATCAACTGGATGACACAGCCATTGAGGCTATCAAAAACAATCCGACAGTTGGGTCGCAAATAATATTCCGCAATATTGATTCAGAGCCCAAACCAACCCCGATCGTTTTGGAATCCGGAATATATTCGACCGTGGATGTCATCCCCGCCCCCGAGCGGGAATCAAATCCTGATATTTACAACATTAAAGACACAGTTCTAAACAACCTCAAGCAACTGGAATTCATCCGCCCGGGCAAAGACATTCTCGATATTAAAAAAGAGAATGAATTCCTCATCCTCGCTGAACCGGCAGGCAAAATAATATCCCCAGGCATTGAATACCTGAGGATACAAAGTTTGTTTTAATTGTGCCGAACCCGCACCCCGCAAAGCGAACAGTAATTATAAGGATGGGAATCCAGCAATTTAGTTAACCAGAATTCTTTGTTTATACACTCTTTCAGTCCCAAGTGCCGTTCTTCCCGGCACCATTTTTGTTGGCATTCTTCAAAGCTGGGTTGATACAGGTTCTTTGGCTCAAACTGATTATTTTCTTGCCCACAATAGGGACAATATTTCTCAATCCGCGCCACTCTATAACCACAACCCGTGCAATTCAATACTCCCCCGCCTTTTATGAGCAACATAATTGCACCAATCATATAGCCCCACCCCCTTTAATCGTAAAAACCAGCTGACGCTAGAGTAGCATTCATCGCTTCCTCATACTCACCACAGCGAAGAGATGATTTTACTTTTTTTCTTAGTCGGCGGTAAGCCTGACGATACTGCAGATTTTTGGAAGCCTGTCTCCTCTGTTTGAAGCGATTATTTTTGTCTCCCATGGACATGATTTTAAATGTCTTCATATCAGAAACACTCCTTAATTTGAAATGTACAATCTAATTTATATAATAAATTATAAAATAAGTCAAGATTATTTTAACTCACCAAACCTCCCTCTAATTCCCCGCGCCCTTATTTATTCCTCATCATCGACCTCAAAATCTTGAGACCCGGCCTCTCCTTCCACCATTCTCTCAACATAATTATCCTTAGCCTCCGCTATTACACTCATCACATGCTCCGGCTTGTCTACGTTCTCGAACTCAATATTGGCCCCGGAGGAAGCCGTTAAAATATTCACCTTACCGTAATTAAACATGGTCTGCCAAACCCCCTTAGTTTCAAAGGTGGTGTCCTGAATATTATTCAAATTGGCCTCGGAAACAACTTTATGAAACAAAGATTTCTGATCAATATCAATCACCCGCTGATCAGTCAAAATATACACATCCCAATTCCAAATCAGATAATTGTAAAGTAAATACGACACCGCTCCCACAAAAATAATAAAACCAACTATCAGAAAGCCAGTTCCTAACTGCCCTTGATAAAACAAGATAGCAATAGAAACAACAAAAAACGGCAAAAATATGGCAATCGGTTTGACAAAACTAATCCAGTGTTTGTGAAAAATACTGATTACCCGCTCATCATCTTTCTGTCCGCGAAAATGTTTTTTTGGTTTTTTATTTGTCATAGAAAATTGATTACAAAACAATTGTAACAAAGATATATTTTATTTATTATGTCGCTTTGGCGACACCATGGCAGTTGGTTATCGGGCTATTAGCTGTGGCTTTGCGTTTTTAGATTTGAGTTTGCAAATGCCCTTGCTAGGAATCGAACCTAGATCTAGGGATTAGGAATCCCTTGTTCTATCCATTGAACTACAAGGACACACATCTTAATTTTATAAGTATAAAAGGGTGACCACAAGGGGTCACCCTCTCGGACAAATCTAGGCATGTCCTAAAAATACTCATGATTACTTCTATTCTGTTTTCTCCTCTTTCTTCTCTTCCGATTTCTCACCGCCTTCAGCTTTGGCATCACCTTCACCTTCCTCACCTTCCTCGCCTTCACCCTTCTCATCAGTTTCCACACCTTCTACATCTTCTACCACGTCTTCATCCAATTGAGCCAATTCTTCATCCGAACGTGGCGGGATTACGGTCACTACCACCCGAGTCTCATCATCTTCAATTTTCATCCCCTCGCCTATTGTCAAATCACGCACATAAATCGCATCATCGAAAGTTTGCAAAGATGACACATCGACATTATATTCTTTTGGCAATTCGGCCGGCAGACAAGTAATCTGCAATTCATCCATGTTTTCCACCAAAATTCCACCCAAATCCTTAACCGCTTTCGATTCACCAACAAACACCAACGGCACCGAAGCTGTAACTTCCTTGCTCATATCCACTCGCATCACATCAATATGCTGAAAATCATCCGTAATCGGATCTTGAGTTACTTCATATACCAAAATATTTTCCTTGTTTTTACCATCAATATCCAACTCAATAATAGTATTGTAGCCGGCCTGACGAAAAACTTTCATAAAATCACTAGCTGACACTGATAAATGCAGGTTGTCCTTGCCTATACCATACAAAACCACCGGAATCATTCCCGCTTGACGAATCTGATTTGGTTTTCCCGGCACCCTTGACTTAACTGACAATTTTATTGTTTCCATTACTTTTCTTTAAAATTATTACTTATATATAATAACACAAGAGCTCAAAAGTTAAAGCTCAAAACGCAAAACCACAACCCAAAACCTACCAACCAAACTTCAATCTTTAGTAATAACCAAATTAAAAAAATAAGACCTGAACAATTCAGGCCAACATCCAAATAACCTAATGACCCTACTCCATCAACCCCTGAAAATCACCGTTAAAATCTTTGAGAAATTTATGCACTTCAATCACATCATCGCTACTAACCGGCTCCGATTGCGCCGCATCGATTGTTGGCATTTCCGTATTTATCTCACCACTAATCTCGTTTTGCCCCACCTGCATCAGGGAAGCCATCACACTGACGTTACACACCCCACAGGTCATACGCACAAAATAGGACGGACCTACCCCGGCCACCATTTCTACATCTTGTTCGGAAAAAGTCGCCTGACAACTAGGGCACTTTATCATCTGTCGAATGGCTTTCACAATCGCCCGAAACTTGTTGGGATCAAATTCTTCCATGCGTTTATTATATCATAATTATAATATTTTAACAACTTGGCATTGATCAAAATTTTGCCACTTACCACACCCGCACCAGCAAAACACACCCTTAAAAAATATAACTTCCGTTATTATTTTTTATTTTTATTTATATAAAGCCTCACCCCCATAAATAACACAAATACAAAATATCCCAGCAATATCAACCAAGCAATCAACTTGACCAGACTGGAAGGTACAAATACTGCCACCAGACCGAACACCACCGATATGCCAAAATACATCAATATCACCCACCAATCACTCCAGCCAGCATCAATCAATTTATAGTGTAAATGCCCCCGATCAGCTTGCCATATTCGCTTCCCCTGCTTGATACGATCAAACACCACCGCCAGACTATCAATTAGACCCAAACCTAGAACCAGCACCAAGGTAGCAATTTTACTACCGGACAAAATTGCTAATACCGCCAGCATATATCCCAACATCATCGATCCGCTATCACCAAGAAAAATAGTCGCCCGGGGCAAATTATAAGGCAAAAAACCAACTATTGCCCCAACCATCATCACCGCCAACAAAGCAATATCCGGTTGATTTACATAATCGGCCAAACTCAACAAGAAAATCATCAAGAAAGCTATTAATGACACCCCACTCGCCAAACCATCCACCCCATCAAGGAAATTTAATGCATTTAAAAGCAGTAATGTCCACCCCATAGTAAAAACTGACTGCAATAAACTAATAGTCCCTTGCCAAAAACCCAGATCAATATCAACATTCCACACCAACAAATCAATCGTTTGATCCATCGGCAAAGGTATAGTCTCAATACCCACCCCGCCAGCAATCAAAATCAATCCTACCAACACTTGACCAACAAATTTTTGCCAGGCTGCCATTTTAAGAATGTCATCCATTACTCCAAGAATCATCACCCAAGCCAATCCCACCATCAATACCGTCAATTTATCAATCTGACCAGAAAACCACCCCACCCCAATCGCAAATGCCACCCCAATCGCCAAACCTCCCAAATAGGCCACCACCCGCCCGTGCTGCTTACGGCCATTTTTATCCGGCTTATCAACAATATTGAATCGATTGGCCAACCAACGAAAAATCGGCGTCACCACCAGCGACACCAGCATACACACCAGAAATGGCCACAAATATTTCATTTTTAATTAAGTTTAACTAAACTTGATTTGGTATAATTTAAGTAATTTATATCCGAGTATATATTAATTTTCAGTATGAAAAAAGTCCTTTATTCCTTATTATTCATTGGTCTGGTGATAACCAGCACCGGCTGCGGCGAAGAAGTGCATAGCGTCACCAACGTCCAGCTCTCCACCGAAGTCGATAAAGATGAATTAGTAGTTAATCCAGATACCACTTTTAATGATAATACTAAGATTATTTACGGACAAGCCAGCTTCTTCAATCCTGTTCAAAATGTGGAAACCTATTTACAGATAATCTGGAACCGTCTCGATGATGGCGAAAAAGTGCCCGTCACTTCCACCACCATCTCCACTAAACAGGGCGGCACCGTGATTTTCCGCGGCAACCGACCCGGCCAAAACTGGCCCATCGGTGATTATGCCATTGATTTCATTGTTAATGACGAAATCATTGGCCAATACCTATTCACCATCCGGCCAACCACCGAAGACCCCATCAAGGGAGCCTACCTGACCGATGAGGCCACCACCAAATCAGTTAACAGCGCCCACGAAGCCACTAGTCCCACTTCAATTTTCTCCCCTCAAGACGACCCCCTCTATCTCAGCCTTTCTACCACCGACAACACCCCTCAAAACGCTATCATCAAGGTGGAATGGTTTTACCTCACTAAATCACGCTTAATCAACACCGAAAGTCAAACCCTCAAACAAAATAGTCGCGCCCACTATACCCTGGAAAAAAGATATAATACCGAATTTCTCGATGTTAGCGGGAACTGGCCCGACGGCGACTATAAAGCCGACCTATACGTCAACAACGAATTCATCCGCTCCATCCAGTTTGAAGTTCAATAAACCCCGTTTAATAAGACCAAAAAATAAAACCCCCTTCAACCAGGGGGCTTTATTTATTCCGCCAAAATATGCGCTTCATGCACCGTTTTATAAGAATGTAGCTCCGGCTCTTCAAAATACAGTTCAATTTCTTGTTTAGCCTCCTCCGGCGTACCGGAAGCATGAATCAGATTCTTGATTGAACTGCCCCGATCATTGGCGAAATCCCTAGTAATATGAGCAAAATCACCCCGAATCGTTCCCGGCAACGCTTCATTGGGCGCCGTTGATCCCACCATTTTCCGCACTATCTTAACCGCCTCTACACCCTCTAAAACCATTGCTATCACCGGACCTTCCGTAATATAACGCTCCAAATCCGGATAGAAATCTTTGTCCACATGTTCTGCATAATGCTCTTTTGACAAACTTTTATCTATCCAAATAAACTTCATGCCGACTATTTTTAAACCGGCATCCTCAAACCGAGTAATAATCCGCCCGGCTAGCATCCGCTGGACACAGTCAGGCTTAAGTAAAACCAAGGTTCGTTCTAACATTTTTATCTCCAAAATAACAAATATGTCATCCCGGACTTGCCCGCCCGCCCCCGAAGGGGCCCCTTGGGGCTTGGGGAGGGTTCCAAGATCTTTTTTATATCTTCATTAATTTTTTAAAGCCCTCATCTTCTTTAAACGGACCAACCACCGCCAGATTCATCTTTTCCGTCACAAATATCTCATTTGCCAAAGCATGAATATCACCAGCCGTCACTTCATCAATTTTAACCATCATCTGTTCCGGACTAATCACCTTCTCAAACATCAGCTCCTGCATACCCACATTATTTGCCAAAAACTCAATATTCTCCATCGCCAGCACCATCTTGCCTTTCCAGTACTCCTTAATTTTTTTCATCTCTTTCAATCCCACCTGCTTCGTTTTTAATTGCTTACATTCCTCGACAATCATTTTCAAAGCTTCCCCGGCCTTACCCGGATCCGTCCCCGTCCGCACCAAGAAATTACCGACATCAGTATATGTATCTGAACCTGCCCCAATCACATAACAAAGACCCAACTCCTCCCTGACTTTCATAAACAACCGCGAACTCATGCCCTTACCCAACACCACACTCAGTAGCTCTGCCACAAAGTGATGCGGATGAAAAGCCGGAAAAGACCGCCAACCCAAAATTATATTGGCCTGCTGAATATCCCGATACACCACCTTCACTGCCGGCTTTGACTGATTATCATCGGTTTTAACAAATTTAGAAGGTTTTCCGGCCGGCAGACTGCCCCAATACTTGTTTAACAGCGGCAATATCTTTTTCTCATCATAATTACCCACCACCGCCAGCAAACCATTAGCCACCGAATAGTAATCTTCTTTATATTTCACCATCTGTGCCCGATTGATATTGTCCACCGTCTCAAACGTGCCGGCAATATCCCGCCCCAACCCTTGCTCACCATACAACACCGAGGTGTAAGTCTGAGCCACATAAGAGCCAGGATCATCTTCGTACATCTTGATTTCTTCCTTTATCACCCCCCGCTCTCGATCAAGTTCAGCCTGCACAAATTTTGAATACAAAATCATATCACTCAACACATCATTGGCCATATCAATATGCTGTTTAGCCACCTTGACGTGATAGCCGGTATATTCAAAACTGGTAAAAGCATTGAGAATGCCACCGACATTATCAATCTCTAAAGTTATATCACCCTTGGTGGGCCGCTTCTTGGTCCCTTTAAAAAACATATGTTCGAGAAAATGCGATATCCCAGCATATTTTGGATCCTCACAACGCGAACCAACCCGAAACAGCACCACCGTCTCCACCGAATCCACATGTTTATTGGGCACCAGCAGCACCCGTAAACCATTTTTTAACTTCGTCATTTGGTATTTAAATTTGGCCATAGTCAAAAATTATTTTTATAATGCCACCCCCGCTCATCCCCGTTTTATACAGGAAGCGAGAACTACATCTATTTTATCGCTTTTACCCGGCAAAATAAAATCAGGCCATTTAATAGCCTGATTCGAAATCAATATTAATTACGAAGCTGAGAATTTCACGTACTCAATACTTTTAATTTCTTTTTCTATTTTTTGCACACAATCGGCAAATTCTTTCTCTGTCAAACCCTGTAAATATTCATAGAGATAGACGTCGGGCGATAAAAACAACTTCGATGCCGGACCATCCCGATCCCCCAAATAAAGAATCGGACCCCCTATCGCTCCCACCGGATAAACGTCAATGATGTTACCATTCTTAGTCACCAACCAAGAATGTTCAAAAACAACCAAAAAACGACCAACCTCATACGATAACCCTAGCTGGGCAAAACAATTCACCAAAGCCTTAACCAGCATATGACAACTCAATACTATTTTCTCTCCTTCACAAGAAACCCCCAGGTCAATATCAGGTAACTTTTCGAAGATATACCGAATTTCCTGATAAAGCTGAATATCCTCATCGACAATCGAAGCTTTAACCCATGGCGTCATAACAATTCACTCCCCCTTACTAACATTAATGTACATATAATACGTGAATGTATTATAGTAATAAATCACCAATCAAACAATATAGTAAAAAAAACCAAGAACCCAAACAATCATCTTGGCTTCTCATAATCGCACCACCTAAGCTCAAAAACCCCGGTATAAACAAAGCAGACCGAAAATCAGGGTAAAATACGGCAAAATTTTGACAAAGCCGGTTTTAAATACCCCGTCAAACATATCTAACGAATTGGGTATGGCCATAATTAACAAACCCTTGATAACCCTAAGGGGTTTTCGCTATCAAAAAAACAACCGAAATATCGGTTGTTTTTAAGCGGGATCGACGGGACTCGAACCCGCGACCTCCTGCGTGACAGGCAGGCGTTCTAACCAGCTGAACTACGACCCCA